>JAEEGL016671439.1_pt1 | contig 87628 bp, 83 predicted proteins | sample 9134231 | NCBI WGS metagenome assembly JAEEGL01 (sample SAMN16246548, study PRJNA631951) | gut metagenome | biome: gut microbiome; feature: rumen; material: fiber-attached | host: Bos | place: Iran: Karaj | collected 2018-10 | reverse complement strand
TTTTATTTATCACTTATTTTATGCAAGAAATTTCAATTTAAAACAGATGCCTTTTTTGCTTTGAGTAAAGGGATTATAAATAAATTCTATTTTATTTACCATTTTTACAATTGGTATGCCTATAAACATGGCATTTCCGGTATGGATTCAGATTCAATCACAATGCTTAACAAATATTTGTTTAACACATCGGATTACGAAATAAATAAACTCCAGCTCGCAGATATATATAAGCTAAAGGATGCAATAAAGCAGGATAAAGCATCTATAGAGTTTGTCTTAAAGCTCTGCAGGGATATGGAAGGAGCAAAAAATGCCTTTAAGAAACTTACAGAGGGTGGAACAAGCATTTAGAGATTTTTTGTTTATTTATTATCCCAGCTAAATATCCCAATCATTGCACCAGGTTTAAACGCATTTGCATGACGGGAATTATTAGTTTTACCCATCCCAAATTTACCCCTCGGACTGCATTGCAGAGATTTCGGCAACAATTCTTGATATGTCCGAACCTCCAAAGATTATTTCCAAAATAAGTTGAGAATTAATAACAACCGTTTCACGATATTCCATAGAATCAACGTCAACTATATTAAATTCTATATAATCATCGCCTACGTACATAATTTTGCCATACTCAGCTCCGGTTGCCCATCTCAAAAAAACGTACTTATGCTCAAACATTTTTAATCTGTTAATTAATCTCATTTATATACCTTCAAACTGTCTATAATATATCTTTAGTTCTGATTTGCTTAAAGTCAAATGCAATTTAAAAACGGCATGACATTCAGGTAAACTCTCCTTACAGCGTGTAATATAACACAAATTATTTTACCGTGCAATATTATATTTTGCCTACAAATTTGATATCACAATCTCCGACAAGCTCCTCTGATGCAAGTACTGTTATATTTGGAACAAACTCTGAAAGTATAACAAAAACCATATGCCTTAATTCCATAGGAACTGATAATATTGGCGGTTCTAATTTTTTCGATTTTGTCAATTTGTTAATCTTATCTGCAATATCCTGAACTTCGCTGGCATCGATTCTTATAATAGAATCTCCGTCTTCATCACCTTGATGAAAGAATTTATCAACCATTTCCAAAGTTTCATCAGAAAATTCTATAATCTTAAGTTCGCCACCCTTTGCCAAATCATTAATAATGTGCTTTGAGAAAGCAAGCCTTATTTTATCAAGCAAATCCTCCTTAGTTGGTTCATTTGCATAATCATTAATTTTTTCAAATAAGTATACAATATTTTTTACAGAAACTCTTTCTCTTATAAGACAGGTTAGAAGATATTTTAAATCAGCAGCAGTTATAAAATCTGGAATAATATTATCAACCAAGAACGAATTGTTTTCTAAAACAATTTCTACAAATTTATTAATATCATTATAATCCATGATATCAGAAACTTCTTTTATAGAAATATATTCTATAGCTTTTCCGATATATTCAACAGCTGACATTCCTTTTACCCAGAAATCTTTAACATTCTCTTCCGGAATCCACATCAGCTTACGCCCCGTCATACCATCCTCAATAATAATATCATTCTCTTGAGGTTTGTAACCTTGTAGCTCATCTTTATAATATGCAATATATCCCGGAATTACAAGGCCACGAAAAACTTCTATATCATGAATCTTTATGCTGAATTCATTTTGATTTAAATCATCGCTGTTATGAAAATGGATATGAGGAATTACATATCCTAGATCATCAGCTAAACCTTGACGAACTTTAACAGTTTGAGCCAGTAAATTATCAGTATCTTCCATTGAAACAAGGTCTAAAATCTCTTCGGATAAATTTACTGTAAATTTTTCTTCTTTGAAGTTTGAATACATAGTATCGGGAGAAATTTCATTAACTAGTGCCTGCTTCAAAGCATCCAAACTCTTTAATTCATCTGACATTTGATTATTTAATTTATTTTTATCATCACTTGATAAATTATCACTCTCTAATTGCGACTTGATCTTTTTAATTCGCTCTTTTTGATTTGATATTTTTAGCTGAATTTCTTTACAAGATTCGTATGGACTTGTGGGAGCAGAAAGCATTTTCTCCATTCTATATTTAAAACTGGTAACATTTACTATATCGTCTAAATCGGTAGAATCTTCTTCCTGTTTCTCTCTCATAAAGATACAATTGAAATCAATAGAACTTTCCGTTTCTATTTCGTGCAAGGTATATAAATCCCAACCTTCTTCAGACATTTCATTCAGCAAATCTTCAAGAGCCTGTTTGTCATCTGTAGGTACAGATTTTATCACATATTGCATCTTTTTATTATACATATTAGTCCTCTTCAGCTTTAATTATTTTATATATCATACTATTCTTTGAAGACTTGTTTTCATTAATTGAAAAAGCTTCATCACAATATTTTTGAGCAATTTTTGTCTTATCTGAATCATTAGAATAAATTGTATATAAAATATCCCCTTTACTAACTGCTTCTCCACTCTTTTTGTTCAAATATATACCAACACTGTAGTCAATTGGATCAGTTTTCTTTTCCCTACCAGCACCAAGGATTTTACAAGCATATGCAATTTTATATGCATCGACATTTTGAACGTATCCCGTCTTTTTGGATTGACATTCAACTTTGTATTCAGGTAAATCAAACAAGTCATAATTGTCAATAACCTTTGAATTACCGCCTTGTGCATCAATAAGTTCACGAAGTTTTTCCAATGCCTTTCCACTCTCCACTAGATCATACAGAAACTCTTTTGCTTCAGATTCTGTCTCATATATTCCTAGCTGCACCAACGCAATTGCTGCAAAAGAATAGGTTAACTCTGCAACATCGCCGGTTTTAATATTTCCCTTCAAAAATTCAATTGATTCAATAATTTCCAATGAATTTCCAACAGCACGACCTAATGGTTCTTCCATAGATGTTATAACGGCAATAATTGATCTATTCAAAAGTTTGCCAATATTAACCATCAATCTTGATAACTCTACCGCTTGCTCAGGAGTTTTCATAAAAGCACCCGAACCATATTTGACATCCAGTATTATATTTTTTGCCCCGGATGCAATTTTCTTTGATACTACGGAGGAAGCAATCAATGGCATACTGTCAACCGTAGCTGTTACATCCCTAAGGGCATACAATTTACCGTCTGCCGGAGTAAGATTTTGGGTCTGAGAAGCTATAGCAACATTTATATTATTAACTTGTCTTATCAATTCCTCAATAGATAATTTTGTATTAAAACCCGGTATTGATTCTAATTTATCTATTGTTCCGCCGGTATGCCCAAGTCCTTTACCGGAAAGTTTTGCAATCGGGACACCCGCAGCAGCCAATAGGGGAATTAGTGTTATTGTAACTTTATCACCTACTCCGCCTGTTGAATGTTTATCTACAATTGAGTCAGTTAAAGTCCCAAAGTCAATTACCTCACCTGATTTTATCATTTCTTCCGTTAATATAGCAGTTTCCTCTTCTGTCATACCTTTAAAATAAACTGCCATCAACCAGGCTGAAATTTGGTAATCCGGAGCAGAACCATCCATCAGAGAATCAATTATAAATTTTATTTCCTCTTTTGAATGAACCCCGCCTCTTTTCTTTTTATCAATAAGATCTACTATTCTCATAAATTATCTTGAACTCTTTAATTTGTTTATAACACTGTCTGTTATATCTACACCACCGACAAAAACACCCCTTTGATCCATAATGGCATCCAATTTTTGTTCAACCATTACAGCTTTAGCAGCATCTCTGATTTTATCATACACTTCCTGTTCTCTTTTATTTTTAAGCGTCATATATGCGTCTTCTTTTGCCTTAAATTCTTGTGCTGTTCTTTGTTCAAAAGATTGTTTTTTCAAAGGGGTATCCAGCATTTTATATTCTTTTTCCTTGTCTACCAAATATTGCTGCATTTCCAAACCTTTTGCATCAACTTCTTTTGTCGCTCTTTGAGCAAAATCGTAGTTATCTATTACCTTTAGATAATCTATATAGCCTACACCACCTGCATTTGCAACTCCTGTAAGCATAATCAAAGAAAGTGCTGCTATAGCTATTTTCAAATTCTTCATAAATATTCCTCCTATAACTTATGTAACAAAATATTAATACATCATATCACCGGCGCCAAATGTAAAGTAGCCGTGTTTAGACCCATACGAGTGCGGATTCGTAAGCGGGAAACCATAGTCAATTGACAACGGTCCTACACCTGGAATCGTTACTTTTAAACCTACACCGGCTGTAATCGCGTGAAGAGGTCTGTCATATAGAACACTCGCGATCGTCGGATTGAATACCTGACCTGCATCAACCCAGAATGTCAACCTCAAATTCTGTAAGAAGCTAGTTTTAAATCTGTCAGAGAAAGGTATTGGAGTAGCAAGTTCTGCCGAACCCATAATGAATGAAGTACCTGTACCTACACCATTAACTTTGTAACCTCTAACTGTATAAGGACCACCGAGTCTAAATGCCATAATTTCAGGCATATTGTCGCCGTGAACTTTTATACCGCCTCTGCCTGTGAATGTCAAAGAAGATTTCTTTGCAATTGGCAAATACCTTTTAGCCATACCAATTAACCGTCCATTCGTTTTACCGAACTGATCCATACCGAATGCTTCTTCATATCTAACTGATGCCAATGCACCATGACGTGGATTCATGATAGTGTCGCGGGAATCATATGACAAGCCGGGCGCCAACCTGAAGAACAATCCGCCTTCAAGTTCTCTTGCTCTGTTTGCAATATTCAAACCACGCATATCATACATACGTTTAATACCTATAGAGTCACCTTCAGAAAGATGAATATGCTCTATGCCGGTAGTTAAGGTTGATGACATCCTCGGATTAGTAGCCATTCTGTGTGCAATTGTGGCTTCTACACCGATTCTGCGCTCCAATGCAAGTGGTATCTGATAACTACCCAAATCCCTGTAATATATTTTACTCATTAATGAATTATCTGAATTTAGAAAATGCGGTTCAAAGAAACTTATTTCACCCTGATAATTCATATGACTCTTTATAGACGCATCGCTCATCAAAATACCGGAACCAACCATTCCGGATAAAGATACTCTTTGATTTTTCCCGCGGAAATTATTATCGGATATACCAACTGAACCAAAAACACCTGTAGCGGAATCAATACCGCCACCTATTGAGAAAGATGCAGTTCTTTGTTCTTTAAGTTCTATTGTTAAATCATATTTTTCCGGATCATCTTCGGACACTTCAATTGTTCTATTAACATCTTTAAATGCCTGCGTTGAATATAACCTTACCAAATCTTGTTTTACAATATTTTCATTATATACAGACCCCGGTTCAGACATAATATTACGTTCGATAATATATTCTTTTGTTTTTTCATTCCCGGTTATAACAACTTTGTTAATTTTTCCTTCCGAAATATTTAAGTTTAACACACCATCAGGGTCATCATAAACCGAATCTACCTTAGAAAGGATATAGCCTTTTTCCATATACGATTCATTGATTTTTTCCATAGCTGAATTTATATCCGATATATTCTGCGGTTTACCTTTGAGCGGTATAAGATATTTCATAAGCTCACCGGTAGAAACGACCGTATTTCCTTCGATTGTAAAATCAGTAATAGGAATGTTTTCTTCCAGTATTATTTTAAGAGAAATATTACCGTTTTCATTTTTAACCGGAACTGCTTTCATTCTTTCCGTAAAATAACCAAGCTTGTATATCGTCTTCAAATCCTGCTGCATTTTATCTTTGTCGTACAAATCGCCGCGTTGCAGTTGCATTTTGGAAAGAATAAACTCCGGCTTAATAATATTTGCCCCTAAAATTTCAATATCATTGATGTACGAATGATTAACATCAGATGCAGGCTCCTCAAGCTCGGACTCCATAATTTCAAGTTCTGACATATCTTCATCAATAGCATAAGAGGGCATAACAAAACAAAAACAAGTTAATGCCAAGGTAAATAATATTAACTTTTTATATATGTTAATCAGATCTGACAAAGATTTACTCCAATGTTATCTTTATTATAATCTTATCACAAACCAAGATTTAAAGCTATTAGATTTGAGGGAAATTTTTATAAAATTTTCAAATATTCATAAAATTAATCCGAGTATACAAACTCTTCATTTCCATTTTCCAATACTAATGCGCACAGTTTTGCATTTTTATACTTGCCGCAACCGAGGTCGATACCGATTTTTCCATCGTCTATATATGGTTTATCAAATTCTGTATGCCCAAAAATAATTTTTTGAGGTAAATTATGCTTTGAATATATGAATTTGTGTCTTATATAAACCAAATCAGTTTTATCTTGATTCTCGAGTGAGCAAGCCGGATTAATTCCCGCGTGAACAAACAAATATTTATCGGTTATATAATAAAACTTAAGGCTTTTAAAAAAGTTCCCATGTATTTTTCCGATATTTTCAAAACTGCCATAACTTTTGACAGTAGCAGGGCCGCCATAATTCCAAAATAAAAAGTTGTAATACTCATCTTGTTTAGAATGCAGATATGCATATTCATGAGAACCTATAAGATAGACACACTTATTACTATTTCCATAAGATATAATTTTTTCTACAACACCCTTAGAATCAGGCCCTCTGTCAATATAATCCCCCATAAAAACAAAAATATCATCCGGTCTGATTTTAATTTTGGAAAGAACCGATTCCAATTTTCCTAATTCACCATGAATATCAGTAATCGCTATATATCTTGGCATTACTCAAACCTTGCAAATATTTTGTCAATATTCTTCAGATAGTCTTCCGGACTAAAACAGTCCGCAATTTCTTTTTCAGAAAGTTTTGACGTTACTGAAATATCATTTAAAAGTTCTGTTCTAAAATCACATCCATTCAGCGCATTCATAGCGTGTGTCTGAACTATTTTATACGCATCTTCTCTGGAGTATCCTTTTTCTACAAGTTTTAAGAGAATTTTTTGCGAGTATATTACACCACCATACAAGCTTGTATTTTTAAGCATGTTATCTTTATGTATGACCAAATTCTCCATAATTTCCTTGAATCTATGCAGCATAAAATCTGATATTATCAGCGAATCCGGGAAAATAATCCTTTCAGCAGAGCTGTGAGAAATATCTCTTTCATGCCAGAGATTGATATTTTCAAAGGCAGTTATCATATTTGAGCGTACAATCCTTGATAACCCGCACAGATTTTCGCACAGAATCGGATTTTTTTTATGCGGCATTGCAGAAGAACCTTTTTGGTTTTTTCCAAAACCTTCCTCAACTTCTCTAACTTCTGTTTTTTGCAAATGCCGAATCTCTGTTGCATATTTTTCTATTAAGGATGCAATTAAAGCTAATACGAAAATAAATTTTGCGTGACGATCTCTTGATATAATTTGTGTAGATATTTTCGCCGGTTTTAAATCCAAATATTTACAAGCAAGTTCTTCAACTTCGCATGGAAGATTACTATATGTTCCAACCGGGCCGGAAATTTGCCCAACCGATACTTCCTCAAGAGCACTAACTAGACTTTCTTTTGCGCGGCAAAGTTCATCATACCAATTTAGAAGCTTAAACCCGAATGTTAAAACTTCTGCATGTACACCATGCGAGCGACCTATACAAATTGTATCTTTGTACTGAAATGCCATACTCTTTATAACGCTTAACAATTCTGTTAAGTCATTTAGGATTATTTCAGACGATTTTCGTATTTGTAAAGCAAATGCAGTATCAATGATATCAGAACTGGTTAACCCCATATGAATATATTTTGCATTGTCGTTTCCTACAGACTCATTTAAATTGGTCAAAAAGGCTATTACATCGTGGTGAACCTCTTTCTCAATTTCATCAATGCGAGAGACTGAAAAGGATGCTTTTGTACATATTTCTTCAAAAGCTTTATCCGGAATTACACCGAGTTTATTGTACGCTTTACACACAGCAAGCTCAACTTCTTTGTAAAATGTAAACTTAGATTCAAGCTCCCATATTTTAGAAATTTCTTCTCTTGAATATCTTTCTATCATTTTATACAACTCCCGCAAATTGCATTTCATATAAATGTCTGTATTTGCCGTTTGGATTTTTAAGTAGTTCTTCATGCGTGCCGAGTTCGATGAGCTCTCCTTCATTAAGAACAGCAATTCTGTCAGCGTTATGAATAGTAGAAAGCCTGTGTGCTATTACAAATACGGTCTTGTTTTGTATCAAATTATCCAGAGCTTTTTGGACAATGGCTTCAGATTCATTATCAAGAGCAGAGGTTGCTTCATCAAGAATTACGATCGGAGAATTTTTTACAATTGCTCTTGCTATTGCAACTCTCTGACGCTGACCACCGGATAGTGAAGCCCCACGCTCGCCGACAATAGTGTCAATACCATCAGGCAAAGTATCCAAAAATTCATCTAGATGTGCAAGTTTTATTGCATTATTGATTTCAGCATCAGTTGCCATTTCTTTTCCCATAAGAATATTTTCTCTTATGGTGCCGGTGAACAGATAATTATCCTGAAAAACAAAACTTATACCATTTCTCAAAGACGAAATATCATAATTTCTGATATCAATTCCATTAATTGTCACAGAACCCGTTTTTACATCATAAAATCTTGGAATTAAGTTTACCACAGTGGATTTACCACCACCTGAATTTCCTACGAGCGCAATAGTTTCATTAGGTTTTACATCCAAATTAAAATCCTTCAAAACAGGACAGTCTTTTTCATACTCAAAGTTGACATTTTTAAAAGATATACCGGAACCAATACCTTTAAATGGCAAAGCGTTAGGAGTGTTTTTAATCTCAGGCATCAAGTCAAACAATTCAAATACCCTTGCCATAGCTACAAATGTATTTTGCAAAGATGTAAGAGTTAAACCCAGTGATTTTGTAGGTTTATAAAGTAACAACAGTGACGTTACAAATGATGCAAAGGCACCTGCTGTCATTTCGCCTGATACAATCAAGCTATTACCGTAATTCATGACAATAGCTACACCTATTGAACATATGAAATACATAATCGGCGACATCCAACCAACTCTTTTGGCAAGAGCCATCGCAAGCGAAAATTGAGTCCTGATTTGATTACCAAATTTCTTGTTTTGATTCTCCTGCAAATTATACGCTGTAATAATCTTATTACCTGCAAAAGTTTCGTTAAAATTTGTTGTCATATCACCAATTACAACCATTGTTGCGTTGGAAACTGATTTAATTTTTTTTCTTATAAACCCAACCGGTGCCATTGCTACTGCCATTACCCCCACGCCTATCAATGCAAGTTTCCAGGAATTTACAAGCAAGACAATTACCAGCGCCACAAGTTCAAATATCGAAAGAATAAAAGATTTTATGGTATTGATTAGAGTTTTTGAAGCCTGCTCCGGATCTGAAAAGAATCTACTCAAGACTAACCCTGAAGAATTAACATCATAAAATCTGGTGTCCATTGCCGTTAATTTTTTAAAAAGATCAAATTTGAGGGTGTTAGACATTTTGTTGCCTGTCCACTCTGTAAGATAGTTGCAAACGTATCTCAATAAACCTTGCGTTAATGCAAAAAATACTATTGCATAAGGTATAAATTTTATCAAAAATGCTTGAAGATAAATTTTGTGGCCTTGCAGCTCAAACACTTGAGTTTCATTTCCATTTACAACAAAATCCATATAAGGGCGAAGCGAAAATGCAATAACACCATCCAATAAGCCCAATGGAATTGCAAGTAATATTAACAGAATTGTTCTTCCAATTACCTTTTTGATGTACGGATACATCCTATTCAACAAATGTCCGTACCTGAAAGCATCTCTTGATTTTGTATCCTTTAGTTTTAATACCATATCTGACATAAATTTATACTCCCGAACCTTACAATATTATTTTATCATAGACATAGTACGATTAGTTTGTGAAAAAATATAAAATTAAATGTAAAGTTTTGTAAAGATATCTCAAACATGTGAAATTAACTATTTATTATATACTTTATATATATAAGATGTAATATATGAGGTTCACAAAATGTCACACCACTACATGCGAAACCATTACGGAGACAACTGCTATTTCGGCGATAATGCTTGGAAAAGAATGCAGAGATACCACGATAGCCACGGAGATACGATGATTTTCAATTATAATACCGGTGGGTCATGTTGGAATACAAGCTGTTATACCGGTGGATTATGCGCTGGTAAAACGTTTTGGAGCGGACTTGGAGCCGGATTTGGTCTTGGTTTAGCTAACGCAGTCGGAGGTTTCTTTGGCGGACTATTTAATATGCCATTATGGAGTGGCGGAATGTTTGGTAGCGGCTGGTTTGGAATGCCAATGTTTATGAATTACGGAACAGTACCAAATTACGTAAGCGCTTTTACTCCTACGTTTAGTGCTGTAAATACCGGTTCCAAACCGAATTCATCAAATGTAAACAATAATAATCTATCAAATAATAACGGAAGTTCTACAGTAAATGCAAGTGGCAACGGAAACGGAAGCAGAAACGGAAGCGAATCAGCAACTGTTTCAGCAGCAGACCTTAAAGTCGATGATTTAAAAGCCAGAGCTGAAGCAATTAATAATGAATCAAGTTATGATGATATTGATAAATTAATTTCTGATATAAATACTAAGATTGGTGACCCTACGATTACGCCAGAGGAAGAACAAGAGCTGAAAACGAAATTGGAAGCATTAGAGCCCATGAAAGCCACAGCTCTCGTAAATGAATATATCGCAGATACGCCTAGACCATTAGACAAAACCAATTTAAAATATTTGATTGACAATTATACTAAACTTGATGAAACAAAACAAACCGAATTAAAACTTAAATTAATAGAAGATTTAAAAGACTTGAGAAATGGTACAGAATCAAATAGTTACTATGTATCAAATGATCCCACAAAAATGTATCAGTTATTCCTATTGGGTAAATTAATTGGTCAGAATATAAAATTAAACGTAGAATACAATGGCCAAGGTGATGATAAAACAATAGAAGGTGATTTTACCCGTATTGCCGATTCAGGTGACTTTATTGAATATGACATCGATTGTTCAAGCAATGGCAAGGTTGGAGCGACCTGGACATTACAGCAAATATCACAGGATCAATGTAAACCAATCAGAGCTTTAAAAGATGGAACAGAATTAACCATTAATGACGTAACTTACACTTGGGATAATACGAAAAAATGCTGGGTAAATAATACCGGAACTCCAAGTATAAATTACAACAACATACCACAATAACAAAAAAGCCTCCGTAATCAGAGGCTTTTTTTATTAGTAACTTATTTTTATGACTGCTGTATTGCTCGCTTGAATTCTTCAGGACGGCTTGAACGCGCAAGCGCATCTTCTAAGGTAATTTGTTTTCTCAAATACAAATCTCTTAATGACATTTCCAATGTCTGCATACCGAATCCTGAATTTGTCTGCATTGTAGAATAAATTTGTGCAGCTTTTGCCTCACGTATAAGGTTTGCAATAGCAGGTATTACAAGCATAACTTCTTGCGCCATAATACGACCTTGTTTAGTGCCATCAGGCTGCAACAGAGGAAGTAATGTTTGTGAAAATACCGCTACCAGTGAGTTAGAAAGCTGTACACGAACCTGTTGCTGCTGCCCTTCCGGGAATACATCAATAATACGGTCAATAGTCTGTGATGCAGATGATGTATGTAAAGTACCAAATACCAAGTGACCTGTTTCTGCTGCTGTTAAAGCTAATCTTATCGTATCAAGGTCTCTCATCTCACCAACAAGTATGATATCAGGGTCTTCACGAAGTGCTGATTTAAGTGCATTTGCAAAGCTTCTGGTATCCTGGCCTAATTCTCTCTGGTGAATAATAGAACGTTTTGACGGATGGATAAACTCTATCGGGTCTTCAATTGTCAAAATGTGTTCAGAACGTGTTTCATTAATGTAATTAATCATTGCTGCTAAAGTGGTGGATTTACCTGAACCGGTAGGACCTGTTACAAGAATCAACCCTCTTGGCTTTTCAGCCATTTTTCTGACAGTATCGGATAAACCTAATTCTTTAAACGACGGGACCTTTGATGCAATTACACGAAAAGCCGCTGCGTAATTGCCTCTATCTTTATAAATATTTACCCTAAAACGGCTGAGGCCCTGAATACCGTATGAAAAGTCGAGTTCCCAGTCTTGTTCAAGTTTACGTCTTTGTTCTTTATTAAGCATAGGGAATAGCAAAAGCTCGACTTCTTCAGGCTTGAGTGCAGGAACATCCATTCTCTGCAAGTTACCATCAATACGAACAACAGGAGGTAATCCGGCAGAAATATGCAAGTCTGAACCTCTCTGCTTGACTACGACCTCCAAGTATTTTTCAATTAGCATTATTAAAAACTCTCCTACTTACATCAAAACTACATGTCGATTTTATCATACGGCTAAATTTATGTAAAGAATGTTAAGAAGAATTTTGCTAATTTATTTCCAATCAGGATAATAATAGATTTTTATCACGTCATCCGGAGTTAGCTTTGCATGCCCACCATAAATTAAATTCGTTAATGAGCCCGTGGGTGGTATCGGTGTAAGCAACCATTTTAGCGGATACACCCACAAACACCTATTTTGACCAATTTTTGAATATTCACTCATTAGTTTTGAAGACTTAATTCCCGGCAACTCAAAGCTGTTTATTATAATCTCAGCTGGAAATCCATTCATGCCTGCAGTTATAGCAGTTTCTACCTTGGCATGAACTATCTGGCCACTGCTTAACAACTTCGTATTTCCGTCATAAACATCATTTAAAACCCTTAATGAAATCCGTTCTCCTTCAATAATTCCATCTTTAGTAGAGCATCCTGTGACAGGCGACAACTCTATTGGAATCGACCTTGTTGATGAATAATCATAATCTAAGCCCAAAACATTCAATTGTGCAAAGAATAAAAAGGTTAAAAGTAACGGAAAAAAGGAAAATTTATTCATAATCGACTTCCTTTTTAGAACCGGTACGTATTTTATCTTCCAACTTTTTCCTGTTAGCTACAGACGTTAATAAGAAATTTTGATAATATTGGTTTTCAATATAACTATTTGAGTATAAATACTCTGGATACTTGTAAGTTATATATTCATATATTCTGGCAAGTCTTTTTGAAGTTAGATTGTGCCTTGAAAACCTATCTTGACGTTTTTGCGGACATGTTTTGTTTATAAAAACAATAAGTGCTAGAGGGTTATAACCAGCATTAATCATATAATCCACAGCTCTTTTATCAGCGACCGTTTCAAATTTTTTAGAACTTAGCGCAACTTGTGTGGAATCCAAAAATCCGCCCCACATACCATTATACGATTTTACCGCAGATGAAATCTCTCGGGAAAGCATTGCCGCCAACTCATCGTCGGTTTGCACATGCTCATATAATCCTTGATAAACAACAATTTGCCTATCGGTTAAGGTTTTATCCAAAGAAAGTTTTGCTTTTTTTGATGCCTTGTCATAAACAAAAACTACCCTGTTAGAAATTTTGTTCTTGTTTAACAAGTTATATCCGACTTTGTCTATTCTGGATTGAATCTCAGCATCACTGGACAATGATGCATACGATAAATTTTGGATAATTAATGTTATTAAAATAAATAATATCGTCCTTTTCATACATACTCCTTTTTATAAAAAAAGACTCCAATAGGAGTCTTTTGTATATAGTCGGGATGACACGATTCGGGGGTAAACATGGGTGCTACCCGACGATAATGTCATTCCCTCGAAATGGTCGGGATGACACGATTCGAACGTGCGACCCCTTCGTCCCAAGCGAAGTGCGCTACCAAGCTGCGCTACATCCCGATTTAAATATTAAATTTTCAACTATTGGGCGCAGCTTGGTATTTTCTATCATGCGGCTCCATCGAACCTTCGGTTCTCCATTCGCCTGCCCTCCTCGGAACTGTCCACCGGACACTTCCTCGCAGGGTACCTGCTACATCCCGATTTAAATATTAAATTTTCAACAGACAGCCCAAGGAACCGTTGTATAGATAATCTACATTAAACATAACCATAAATCAAGCAACGGAAAACAATACTTTTATAATTCCTGCAAAAGCTCCTATCAATATATAGAATATTGTATCCTTCCTCGTTTTAAGACTTAATAAAAGCAATATACCTAAAAGCAATATTGAATCAATATCATGAATATTAGGTTTCATCATACCAATTACAACTGATGTCAAAAGAGCGCAGCCAATTGGTTTTAAGGTTTCTAATACAGCTTTTACATAAAAATCATCTCTATATTTTTTTAAGATCTTAGACAAAACAATTACTAATATTAGAGAAGGTAAGACTTCGGATAACGTAGCCAATAATGCACCGAGGATACCTGCAGTTTTCATTCCCGCATACGTAGCCGCATTTATGCCAACAGGCCCAGGCGTGATTGATGCCACTGCCGTCATTGTAGCCAATTCCTTGATTGTATACCAACCATATCTTACAGATATATCATATAAAAATGGAATCGTAGCATATCCGCCGCCAAACGAAAAAAAACCTATTTTTAAAAATTCATAAGCCAGAAGGAAATATATCATTTTGACCTCCCAGCCAGTATTATTTTTATTAAAACCCCTAAAAAGCTAAACAAAATGACTACGCTAACCGGCGATAATTTAAAACAAACCATAGAAATCAAAGCTATTGAAAATATCAAATAAAAAAATAGACCTTTTTCTGTTTTTTGCCATATTTCACGAATTGTAAGAATTATTAAAGCAATAATCGCAACACCTACTCCCCAAAAGATTTTATCTACATATTGATTATCAGCCAAAGAATTAAACAAGGATGCCAGTAATATTATTACAATAAAAGGAACTGTTATAACCCCCAATACAGCAGCCAATGCACCAAATTTACCACGCAATTTATATCCGGTGAACATTGATATATTTGCCGCAACAATGCCGGGAAGAGATTGAGAAATCGCAAAATAATCAACCAAATCCGACTCGTCCAACAAACCTTTTTTCTTACAAATTTCGTCAGTAAGTATAGGAAGAATTACGTATCCGCCTCCGAGGAGAATTGCACCTATCTTTACAAATATTAAATAAAGTTTTAATAGAGAAATTTGTTTCATACCCTGTATTATTTCTAACAGCCGCACGTTAATCCCGCACAAAGATTTATTGCTTGGCCTGTTACACCTTTAGCCTCATCTGAAATCAGGTATTTTACCATCCCCGCAACTTCTGTAGGAGATACAAACCTTTTCTGAGGGATACATTCAATAAGTTCTTCTTTTGTAAATTCTCCTTCATTAGCTGAAGCATTTCCCATATCTGTATCAACCCACCCAGGATTAATTGTGTTTACGGTTATACCAAACTCAGCTAACTCAAGTGCAAGTGATTTTGACATTCCAATTAAACCTGATTTTGATGCCGAATAAATACTTGCATTTGCCTCACCTAAAACCCCGCTTATTGAACCAATATTAATTATTCTGCCGAACTTTTGCTTCTTCATATGAGGAACTGACTTGGAAATCAAATACATTGGTGCTTCAAGATTAATTTTTATAATACGTTCAACTTGCTCATAATTGATATTCTCAATTTCGGAATATACATATTCGCCTGCATTATTAATAAGGACATCAATTTTATGCGCAGTTACGTAATCACCAAGTTTTTTTATGCCGGATTCTGTTGCCAGATCACAAACGCAGTAATGCTTGTAAACGGATAGTAGTTCTTCATTTCGTCCCGTCGCATATATTTCACCGTCTAAATTTTCGCAAATTGACTTTCCTATTCCCCTTGTTGCCCCTGTTACGAGAATTCTCATAAAATAATCCCCCTTAACTAATTATAGCACAAGGGGGATCTCTAAGTACGTGTGAAATGAAAATTTACGATAAAAATTGTGCTTTGTAAGCCTCAAAGCTAATGTACGGCTTGTCATCTGGTTTTACTTGATTAAACACTCTGGACGCTTCGCTTCTCAATCCTGCAAAATACGTCATTGCTTGCCCGTCAATTGCACTTTGGCTAAGCAATTGAATTGCATTGTTGAAAGCTGCATAGTCCTTTTCATAGTCACCTGTCGCCCGAACACCTATCTGAGCAAGAAGACCTGCCCACGGAACAACCTTCTCACCATTCTGATTAGCAATCTGTTCCTGTACCTGTTCGGAATACTCCGCATACATAGCCTTGTTCAATTTTTTCAAGTCATCGGTTTTGCCCGTCGGAGTAATATTATACTCATCAAAAGCCCTCTTAAGTGTAGTTTCGTTCGCAGGAACTCTGCCCAGATAAGAGTAGATATTCGATGATGTATAGGAGTATACCCCGTTGACCGTAAAATTTGACATGACACACCTCTTATATATACATGATATATAACGGCACAAATCTGAAAAACTTTAATGATTTCGGATAAATATTTACAATTTGTTACAATTTAGGCTTCAAATTCAATCATAGCAACAAATTTATTTTTCATACAAAGTATGAATTATGTAAAATTATTTAGAGATCCTGCATACTGCTGCATTAATCAAGCCTCTAAAGAGAGGATGGGGTCTTTCAGGTCGGGACTTGAATTCGGGGTGGAACTGACATGCCACAAACCAATCCAAGTCGGGCAATTCAATTATTTCCGAAAGCATACCATCAGGAGACATGCCTGAAAATACAAGTCCTGCCTTCTTTAACTGTTCAATATAATCCGTATTAACCTCATATCTGTGTCTATGGCGTTCCGATATTTTTGTAACTCCATATGCCTCAAAAGCTTTTGTATTCTTCTTTAAGTGGCAGTCGTATGCACCGAGACGCATTGTTCCGCCATACCCCTTGACGTTCTTCTGTTCAAGCATCAAATCCACAACTGGATACGGTGAATTTTCATCAAATTCAGTAGAGTTCGCGCCCTTTAAACCGGCAACATTACGGGCGAACTCCGTAACCGCACATTGCATACCCAAACAAATACCTAGGAAAGGAATATTATGCTCTCTGACATACTTAATTACATTGAGTTTGCCCTCAATTCCTCTTACGCCAAAACCGCCTGGAACAATTACACCCTGCACATCACTCAATAGCTCCGCACATTTACCCCCATCTACACATTCTTCCGAATTTATCCATTTGATTTCAGTTTTGGCATTGTGTTCATAGCCTGCATGTTTAACAGATTCAACAACAGAAATATACGCATCGGAAAGTTTTGTATATTTTCCTGCAATAGCTATTTTTATCGTTTTGTCTGGGTGGTTTATTTTTTCAACCAAATTTTTCCAATTGGTTAAATCTGCGTCCCTTTCTTCAGTCTGCAACAGCTTCAAAACGACATTAGCAAAGTTTTGTTCTTCTAGTGCAAGCGGTACTTCATAAATACTTTTCATATCACGACATTCAATTACCGCTTCCTTTGAAACCGAACAGAAAAGCGCCAATTTGTCTTTTTCTGTTTTGGGAATAGGCTTGGATGTTCTGCAAACGAGTATCTCTGGCTGCAAGCCGTAGCTTCTTAAAACTGTTACGCTGTGCTGTGAAGGTTTTGTTTTGAGTTCACCTGATGTAGGCAGATACGGTAAAAGCGTACAATGAATATTAATGGCATTTCCTATACCGACCTCAGTTTTAAACTGTCTTATAGATTCGATAAAGGGTAGGCTCTCAATATCACCTATCGTTCCGCCAATTTCTATAATCTGAAAATCCGGTTTAAAATGCTTTTGCGCCTTTACAAGCCTTGATTTTATTTCGTTTGTAATATGAGGAATTACTTGAACCGTCGCTCCAAGATAATCTCCTTTTCTTTCCTTTTGGATTACAGTTTGATAAACGCTGCCTGAAGTTACATTACTAATCTGAGAAAAATTTGTATCAATAAATCTTTCGTAATGCCCCAAATCCAAATCAGTTTCAGCCCCGTCATCCGTAACAAAAACTTCACCATGCTGAAACGGGCTCATAGTACCTGGATCGACATTTATATATGGATCAAATTTTTGGATAGCAACAGAGAATCCCCTTGCCCTTAGTAATTTACCCAAAGAAGCACCTATTATACCTTTTCCCAAGGAACTTACAACACCACCAGTTATGAATATGTATTTTGTCATAGTCGATTTCCCTAATTATTTATTTCTAATCTTTGTACACCAAATTTGGCTGTCTTGCCGCTAGAGTCTCATCAATTTTTTTTACCGGAGTCGTCTTTGGACTTTTTAAAACTTCCTCAGGATTTGCTTCAATTTCTTTTGCAATTTTAAGCATTGTATCCGTAAACTCATCAAGAACGGCTTTTGATTCAGACTCCGTAGGCTCAATCATTATAGCTTCATGCACAATAAGTGGAAAATAAACCGTCGGAGGGTGATATCCTGAATCCATAAGTCTTTTTGCAATTCCTAAAGTAGATACACCCTGATGGTGCTGTTTTTCTCCTGAAAGAACAAATTCATGCATGCATTGATAATCATATGGTAAATCATATACACCCTTCAATTTTTCCTTAACATAATTCGCATTTAAAACAGCATCCGCACTTGCCTGTTTGAGGTTGTCTCCCATCATAAGAATGTATGCATAGGCTCTCACCAGAACTCCAAAATTTCCGTAAAAACTCCGAACCTTACCTATTGAATGTTTTATGTCATAATTCCTGAAATATTCACCTTTAGAATTTCTTTCAATAACAGGAGATGGCAAAAACTCCCTCAGATATGCCTTTACTCCGACGGGACCTGCACCCGGACCGCCTCCTCCATGCGGAGTAGAGAAGGTTTTATGCAAGTTAATATGAACTATATCAAAACCCATCAGTGAAGGATTTGTCCACCCCATAATCGCATTAAAATTTGCCCCGTCATAGTAAAGCAATGAACCGTTGTCATGCATCAGCTTCGAAATCTCAGGCACCTGTTCCTCAAACAAGCCCAAGGTATTCGGATTCGTCATCATTATTGCGGCAACAGTTTCGTCTAATATAGATTTCAGCGCCTCTATATCCACCTGACCTTTACTGTTTGATTTAACCTCAACAATATCAAAACCGCACATCTTTGCGCTGGCGGGATTCGTTCCATGTGCAGAATCAGGAATAATGACCTTTTTCCTTTGTACTTCGCCTCTAATCTCAAAATACTTTTTTACAATCATCATGCCGGTAAGTTCACCATGTGCACCTGCCGCAGGCTGTAGTGTAACAGCATCCATGCCTGTTATATACTTCAGCTTTTCCTGAAGATTGTACATCAATTCAAGCGCACCTTGGGAGTCTTCATCAGACTGCATCGGGTGAAGATTATTAAAACCATCAAGGCTAGCAAGTAATTCGTTCACCTTCGGATTGTATTTCATCGTACAAGAACCGAGAGGGTAAAACCCTTTCTCAATACAGAAATTTCTATCCGAGAGTTCTTTATAATGGCGCATTACATCAAGTTCGCCCAACTGAGGCAATCCTATTGCCCCATTGCGTAAGCAATTTTTTGGCAAGGACTCCTTAATTTTTTCTTCACTTATACCACCTAAATCAAACTCCGCCCCACATGCCCCTGTGGATTTTTCAAATATCGTCTTCATTTATTCTATCCTGCTTCAACAACTCTCTTTTTATCTTATCTAAGCCGCTTTGTATAATTCTTGAAATCCTTGACTGAGATATGTTAAATTCTACAGAAATATCTTTAAGTTTCTTATCGTAAAAATATTTAGCTTCAATTAATTCTCTCTCTCTCTGAGGTAAATATTGCATAATTTCTACAATTCTATTTTTTAAATCAACAACCTCGGCTTTTTCTTCTGGAGTTCTGGATGAATCTTTGATTATAGTAGGATTATCTGCTTCTGCCATCTCATCAATAGAAAGAATTGTCCTGTAAACAGCATCCTTAACTTTTTCTTGTTCGGATTCCTCATTCTTCATGGTGTACCATCTATATCTTCGGCGCATCTCATTCCTAATAGCCCATTTAATAGCTTTTGTAAGGTAAGCTTCATTATATAACTGCTTACTACCCGAGTTGTTTACTATGTAATATGCCGTATATGTAGCTAAATTTATTACCTCCGATAAGTCAATCAGACCTAAATTTGCGAAACGCTTATATTCCACTTTAGCTACTGTTTCGATTAAATCTTTATACTGAGAAAGATTAATCCTTTCCTCTCTCTCTTTATTAATGGCATTTAAATCTTTCATAACTTATAATATAACAGAAACAAGTGTTATTATCAAACTAAATTTTTGCAATAAATACAAAACATGTTACAATATTATGGAAAGAAGAGGGTATCTATATGATTAAATCAAAATATATTAAATCTGGTATTATTGCTTTGTTTTGTACTGTTATACTAACCGGCAGCAACTTTTGTACAGATAGAGTAACTGCGGAGCCTGCAGTAAAACAATACACGGCTTCGACTGTTCAGGGGGAAGTAAAGCCTTTGGCTGTGGTCAATTCACCTTCTTTATATTTAAATAAGAAGATAACAATGAATGCGAAGTTTGATAAATTTGCAACATTAGGCTTGGATTATAAGGCTGCTTTTCGTTCTTCTGAAAAATACATTTCTTTCTTAATAAAACGTGATGATACGCAATACAACATTCCGCTATCCGAAATGAAACTTTTTCTTAAAAGAGATTTGGCAGAGAAATTCATTGATCTAAAAACTAACGACGAAATTAGAATAGACGGAACTGTTTTCTCAGATGCATTGGGTGATGCTTGGGTGGACGTTGAAAGTATTACTATCACCAAGAAAGCCCCTGAGAATGAAAAAGACGGAGCTAAAGAATAATGGATAATTTTGAAAAAGATAAATGCAAAGTGTTTCTTACTATACACGGGCATTTCTATCAGCCACCGCGCGAAAATCCATGGTTGGAAGCAATAGAACAACAAGATAGCGCGTTGCCTTTTCACGACTGGAATGAAAGAATAAACAACGAGTGTTACAATCCAAATTCCGTTTCGAAAATTGTTGATTCGGAAAATCATATTTTGGATGTTGTCAACAACTATGAATATATTAGCTTTAACTTCGGTCCCACATTGCTTTCATGGATGGAAGACAATGCTCCGATTGCTTATGAAAGAATCATAAAGGCAGATATCAACAGCAGGAAATTACACAGCGGACACGGGAATGCAATTGCTCAGGTTTATAATCACATGATAATGCCCCTTGCGAATGAAAGAGATAAACAGACTCAAGTAAAATGGGGTAAAAAAGATTTCGAATACCGTTTTGGGCGCGAACCTGAGGGTATGTGGCTAGCAGAAACAGCTGTAGATGACGATACATTGAGAGTACTGGTTGAAAACGGAATTAAATTTACGATACTTTCTCCATATCAAGCTCAAAAAATCAGAAAATGCGGAGAGGAAAATTGGCAAGACGTGAGCTGGGGAAACATAGATCCAGCACGTTCATACAGATACTATATTAAATCTGCACCAGGAAAGTATATTGACCTGTTCTTCTACGACGGAGCAATATCAAAATCCGTAGCATTTGATGAACTCTTAAGAGACGGAGATAAATTTAAAAGCAGATTGGAAGACGGTATATCAACAGCCCGTAATTATCCTCAGTTGATAAATATTGCTACGGATGGTGAAAGCTATGGGCATCACACGAAATTCGGTGATATGGCACTTTCCTATGCAATGAAATTAAAGGTAAAAGATGCCGGTTTTGTAGTAACAAACTATGCTGAATATCTTGAAAAATACGCAAGTGACTGGGAAGTTGAACTCAAACCCGTGTCATCTTGGAGTTGTTTCCACGGAGTCGGAAGGTGGTGCGAAGATTGCGGCTGTTCTACCGGCGGGCATCCGGGATGGAGCCAAAAATGGCGCAGACCTTTGAGAGATGCCTTGGATTATTTAAGAGATGAGACAGTAGCCTTATTTAATAAAAATGGTAAGAAATATTTCTTGAATCCTGAACTTGCAAGAAATAATTACATTAATGTAATACTAGATAGAAGTGAATCCTGCGTAAAGAATTTTCAGGAAGAATTTTTCATGCCCGACTTAACTGATGACGAAAAAGTCAGAGGAATGGAACTTTTGGAAATTCAGCGTCATGCAATGCTTATGTATACCAGCTGCGGATGGTTCTTCTCAGAAATATCCGGAATTGAAACTGTCCAAATCATGAAATATGCTGCGAGAGTTATGCAATTAGCCAAATCTTTTAAAAAAGATTTAGAAACAAAATTCCTTGAAATATTGGATGAAGCGCAGAGTAACCTGCCCGAATACGGAAGCGGTAAAGATGTATATGAAAGGTTCGTCAAGCCCTCTATTGTTACGCCTAAACAAATAGTAAGTCTTTGGGCAATTTCTTCTTTATACACTGATATTGACGAAGAAGAAGATGTATACTGCTACAGTATAAAGAAACTCTCTTATAAGAAAGTTGTAAAAGGAAATTCCCAACTTGTAATCGGCAATATTGAAGTTAGGTCAAAAGTAACGCTTGAAAAATCGAATCTTGTATTTGCACTGCTCCAGTTCTCAGGCGGAGATTTCCATTGTGCAATAAAAGAGCACTATGACGGATTTCTGGAAACAAGAAAAGAACTCATAAGAACGTATTTAGTATCACCTTTAACTGAAATTATACGAACTATAGATGACAATTTCGGAAAAGAATATTTTACGTTGAAAGATATCTTTATAGAAGAAAGAAGGAAAATCCTTCAAACAATGCTCAGGGGCAAATTACAAAATTTTGCAAATACATACGAAACTATGTACAATGAAGGAAAAGGCTCTATTTATCAGATGCAATCTCTGGGATTGGATATTCCTAAAGAGTTTAAGATCTCTGCACAATACGTATTAACAAAGCAATTCAACGAACTATTTACGGAATCAAGAGGCTTTATCGACAATGATATTATTCAGCAAGCTTCAGACATCAATTTTGAAGCAAAAAGAATAGGTATTGAAATTGACAAAACACCAACTGCAAAGATTTTCAGCAAAAAAATTGCCCAAAATGTAGGCAGATTGGCATATGCACTTGATATTCAGCAAATTGATGCAACATTAGAATTATTAGATTGCATAGATAAATTGGAAATTAAAGTTGATATAGCAGAAGCTCAAAATGATTTCTTCGCAAAAATCGTCAGCAACATAAATGAATTAATCCAAAATATGTCCTGCAATGCTGATAGAGAACTTATAACCATGTTATTTGCAGTTGGAGAAAATCTCAATATTAATATGGATTACTATAAACAGCTGTTTAACAAGGCCTTAGTAGGTAAGAACTGATTATAAATTACCAAAATTACCTGCAAGCACATCAAGAGCTTTTTGCTCTGCTCTGTTTGCACGTCTTAAAGCCGCTTCAAGTGCAGAATTATCAAACACTTTGTTTATATTAATTCCTACCTGAGACGGGATATATTTGTAAACAGGCTGAGTCGGATTGCTTTGATTTAAAACACTATCCTGTGACGGTATATATGTGTAATTATCTCGTTTATGCATAAGAGAGTCCTGCGAAACAGATTTCCCATCCTGTGAATTAGTAGGTTCTCCTAATATTTTACCTGAAGGTTTAGTATCTGTCTCATCACTTGACTGTTCTTTTTCTGATAATCTATCACCTTTTACAAATTCCTCAGCAGGTTGATTAATTGCGTCCAAATCCGATTCTTTATACTTGAAATCCTCGGCGGCTAATGCAATACCATCCTGAGCAAGCCGATTATCATCTATTAGTTTATCCGCAATTACTTGTTCATTAGGTTGAGAATCTTTATCCATGGATATTTCATTTTTAGATTCTCCCTGCTTGTCAGTCCCTGTGACAACTTCTGGTTCTGCAGCAGTAGTCCCTTCAGGGTTATCCGTTTTATGCGTATCAGTAACATCCGTTGCTTCACCGGAATCAGTAGGAATTTCTGACATTTCCTTCCTCATTGCCTCGGTTATTATGCCTTGAAGTTCACTCAATTTTGAAACATTTTCAGCTGAGGCTTCATTATTGGAAGGGTACAATTTCTCTTTCTGTATAGCAAGCAATCTTGTTCTTAAATCATTAATAGAATATTCTTCCTGCTTAAATTGTGCATCCTTAAGTTCATCGTCTTTCATACCATCGTATGGCTTCCCAAATAATAAACTTAAAGTCTTATCAATTATCTTATCCGCCAAGGCAAGACCGACAAACATAAACACAATCATTCTACCGGGAGCATAAATGACGTAATCTTTTATCAAATTTGGAAGTCTTCTTATAAAATCCTGCGGCGCAGAACCGCTTTTATAGCTTTCCAATTTCAACAAATCTGCTTTGGAAAATTTGCTTATTTTTCTTAAACCTATTGTTAAGAGATTCTGATTCGGAACTTTTCGTAAATCACGAAGCTGCTGTTTGAGAGCTTTCTTTGCAGTTCTATATTCCGATATATCTTTAAATCCGTTTGATTTAACTTTTTCATTAAATTCATTTACCAATTTTTTATATTCATCAACTTTTTCTTTGCCCATGCCGGCATACTGAATGCCACCAAATGCGTGAATACCCATTAGTGCAATAGGGAAAGTAAATACCCAGCTAAATGCATTTATTATACCAGATACAGCCGTACCTACTTTTTCGTCTCTGTCAGCTTTAATTGTATTCAATATACTTCCCACCAAAAACGGGGTTACCCAAATTAATACTGCTTGTTTTTGATTACCGAAAGTAAACCCTCGATAGATCTTTTGTACAAGCTTAGACATAAATCTTCCGGTTTTAGTCGCTGCACCTTCTGTTATACTGTGAGCTCTGTTATATATACCCTCAAAACCCTCGACATTTGCAAACGGCTGTGTTGGGCCTGGTATAACAATTTTCCCGTGTGCTAATCTTGTTCCCTTTAGATTACCTGATGCTTTTTTTACAAGGTCAAATGTCTCCCCTGTTTCATCTTTAAATATTGCTTCCAATTCTGCAGCAGTTAATCCAGATTTTTTAAGTAATTCACCAGTTATTATCTCTGATGGATTACTCGAATGCACAACAGATGCTATTTCTGATTCATTTTTGCCCAATCGCTGGAGCATGACTCTGGTTACCACTTCATTCTCAGGAATTTGAGAAAGCCGTTCAACATTATACAACTTCTTTAAGTTCTCAATTTCGGTTTTATCCAATGCTAAATTTTTTATTTTTATATCTTTCTTCTTCTTGCCCTCTTTTATTAAACCATCCGGAACCATTCCAAAGTCTGAAGCGAGCTCTCTAAATTTGGTAACTATACGATAATTTGTGTGTTTTAATTCGTCTTTTGGAATAGCCCATTCCGGCTCTGACGGAGTTGTAACCATTGCATTTATCACTTTGTTTTTCATAGCAAGAGTTTTAACTTTACTCCAGCCCTTCTTAATTTTCCTTAAAATTCCTTTAGAAGTATTGTTTTGCACAAGGCTTGATTGTTCAATTTTATCTCCAAAGTTTGCTGCTTTACCTACAATACTGTTTTCATATGACTTATTGCAAGATTTGTCAAAAGCGTCTACTCCTAATGATAGGCCTGTACATGTCGCTATCATTAATAAAGGATGCTCAAACCACGGATGAATTAATCCTAAAACATCAGTCTTCTTAACTTTTTGCGCAAGGGTTTTCTCTTTTTTATAGTTTTCCGGAATATAGTACATGTCCGGAAGTTCGACGTCAGGCTGCACAGCATCAACTGTTTGAGACATCTGTGGAATTTGCGGCATAAAATCAGACTTAAATCCTATTCCATGCTGATTTAAGCCATAATTCATGCCAATACTTTTATCAAAAACTTTCACTATTTAATCACCTTCACAAACCTTGCTACTTTTATTAAGTAAAAAAGAGTAAAAAAATTGCTTAATTTCTGGGGTATATTAATTTTTGTAAAGCTAACTTTAAAGGTATTTTTTGTTAACTAATTCATCGGGCATAAATTGCTGATATTCTTCCGGAGCATCATGCGTATATACATATCCTTTACCAAAGCCGTACTTTTCCGCATCTTTATAATGAGAATCCCTCAAGTGCATCGGTGGCGGAAAATCATTTCCTGCTTCAATATCAGCCAATGCTTTATCTATCGCAACACATGCTTTATTTGATTTTGGGGCTTTTGCCACATAAACTACTGCATTTGCCAGCGGTATTCTGCCTTCTGGGAGACCAATAATTTCAACAGCTCGATATGCATTTACCGCAATATTCATAGCATTAGGGTCTGCGATTCCTACATCTTCCGCAGCGCATACAATTAACCGGCGAGCAATGAATCTCGGATCTTCGCCAGCTTCTATCATTTTTGCAAGATAATAAATTGCAGCATCCGGATTTGAACCTCTTAAACTCTTTTGAAACGCTGAAGCACAATCATAATGCTCCTGCTGCGAATATCTTGTATTCCTTTGCTGGGTAATACTTTCCAAAATATCTATTGTCAAAAGTCTTGTATCATTAGAAAAATTACTTGCAAAATAAGAATTTTCGACAAGATTTAATGCACATCTTGCATCACCTCGTGCTATATTTACAATAAATTTTACCGTATCTTCATCATACTGTATTGGCTGATAAGTTTTTTCCAAGTATTCAAATCCTTTGTTGATAATTTTTGCCATGCTTATATCATTTATAGGATTTAACCTAATAACCTGAACTCTTGATAACAGAGCCGGTATTACCTGAAATGACGGATTTTCCGTCGTTGAACCAATAAGATACAGTGTACCATTTTCTAAATATGGCAACAGCGCATCCTGCTGGGTTTTAGAATATCTATGGATTTCATCTATAAAAAGAATCGTTTTTTGCCCTGCTCTTAAAGCCTCTTTTGCCTTTTCAACAGTCTCTTTTATTTCTTTTATACCGGATGAAACAGCAGAAAGTTCAATAAATTGTGCATTAACTTTTGTTGCAATCAATCTTGCAAGAGTAGTTTTACCGCATCCCGGAGTTCCCCAAAAAATCAGCGAAAACAATCTTTGTGTTTTAAGAAGATTTAGCAGGGGCGAATTTGGCGCAACAACATTTGACTGTCCCAGAAAATCGTCAAGTGACTTCGGGCGAAGAATTTCCGCCAAAGGAATCTGTTTATTTGCTTCTTCAAGTTGCGTAAATAAATCCATATAAATATATTAACATGATTTGATGAAATGTATTATTTTATCAGACCATGCTCTCTCAAGAGAGCGTTCATATACGTTCTTACATTTTTTCTTATAATTCGTACATCTTCTTGATGGAAAGTCCTCTGATTCATTAATTGCAATGAAAAATTGGGCATCAGTCTTGGTGCATTTATCAGAGTAATTATTGACACCAGTGTCAATATAACCTGTTTATCGTTTTCTTTTAAATCAAATAACGCGGCAAAAAGTTTTTTACCATATTTGAACAATGGCAGGTTCCCGAAAATTTCTTTCTCTTTTTGCCCATGTGTCAATATTGTTAAAAGTTCACTTGACATATCGCTATAAAAAAATTCAATTGCTTTATCAACAGTTCTGTACATAAGATCAATTTGCTCCTCTTTGGAAAGGTCCTCCGGATTTATTGCAAAGTCCAGTGCTGATGTGGCATATTTTGTCTGATTTTCGATAAGGTTATTAACTATCCCCTGAAACAGCTCTTTTTTCCCGCCCCAATAATAAGAAATCAGCGCAACATTCACCCCAGCGATTCTGCATATTTCCCTTAGGCTTGCCCCGTCATAACCCTTTTGCGCAAATTGTTTAGTCGCAATTTTTAGGATTTCATCTCTGGTATTTTTCTCTGTTAAATTTTTCATATTTTAAATTATTAAACAAATGTTTAAGATTTTCAAGCCAATTGTAAAGATTATTTTGGACGTATTGACATAAGTAAAATTTTAAATTACATTAGCACTCGTAATGTATTAATCAATTTTTATGGAGTGAGTGAAAATGAAAAAGTTATTAAGCAGTATATTGTTACTGATGATATTTTACATGTACACTGGATTATCAGTAATGGCTGCAAACCCTAACCCTAATATGCCAAGGCCTAAGCAACCTAGTTTACAGGCTGCGCCAAATGCAAAAACAATTGAACTGGCATTTGTATTCGATGGCCCTTCTGATAAGAATGCAGAAGTACTCGGTACTTTCCAAAAAGTTATTACGATGTCATTATTACCTGACTTCAAAGCATCTTTTCCTAAAGATCTAGTCTTTACAGGTAATTGGACGGAAGCAGGCGCAAAGGCAGTTTCTGACAAAGCATTGGCATCGAGAGCAAGAATGGTTATTTCATTAGGTTTTATGTCCAGTGAATATTATGCAGACAAACCTAATAAACAAAAATTTGTAGTTACAATTGACCAATATGGGCTAAGAGATTTCGGAGACAAATCCTTTAACCCCGTGCAGCAAAACGTAAATGATTTTGTAACCTTCCAAGCTTTAGTTCCTGGAAGTAAGAAAACCGCCATTCTGATGAATGAAAATTATTATAAAATGCACCAGGATTGGAACGCAATAATTGCAAAAAGACTGAAAGATAAGAACTGCAATATTGACTTTGCCCTTGTGCCCATCAACAATGACGTTAAAGGTTCATTAGCAAAAATGCCCAAAGATGTGGATTCTGTATTTGTAACACCATTGTTTAACCTGACACAAGCACAAAGGAAAGAAGTATATCAGTTCATCAATGATAGAAAATTACCATCCTATTCAACCGTAGGTAAAGAAGATGTTGTGCTGGGCGCAATGCTGGGTACTTCAACACTTAATGTTGACAAAAAACTTGCGGAAGCAACTTCCTTCAACATCCATGGAGTACTTCACGGAATGGCTGTAAAGGAAGAAAAACTTCCATTCTATGATGATAAGATTTTATTCTATAACTCCGATTCCGGTGAGAGCGTAGGATACACTCCGGCACTGAGATTATTAAACAACTGTATGGTTATCTCCAACAAGGAATTACCTAAGTATACTCTTGGTTCATTGCTTGATGCATTGAACGAAGGCAACCTTGATATAAAAAGGAAAAACTTCCTTGTAAGTGCAGCAAGACGTTCTGTAGCAAGCGCATATTTAAGATACTTACCGACTTTGAGAATAGATTTGGCACACCAAAACTATAACGGCGGTTATGCAGACTCATATGCAAGCACCCCAGAAAGAATCGGTATGTTTACAGTAGGTATGGACCAGGTTCTTTATTCACCGGATTTGGTTACCAATATTATCGTTAAACATAAAAAACTTAAATTTGATAAAGCAGAAAATGCTTTAACAAAGGTAAATACAGAGTTAAATACCGCATTCTTGTACGTAGATGCCTTAATGCTTGAAAACGCAATTAAGGTTCAAACGGAAGAATTGCAGGAAACAAGAGAAAATCTTGCAATGGCACGTGTAAGACAAAAAACAGGCAAATGCGGTAACGAAGAAATCATGCGTTGGGCAGGACAGGTCAGTGAAGAAGAGAAAAAGCTTTTGGGAATGCAAGCAGAATTAAAAAATATTAAAGTCCATGTAAATAAGTTATTAAACAAAGACCAAAAACTCAACTTTGAATTTGCACCTCTGACTGCGAGCGATCCGTCATTTTTCTCATCAGACGTACATATTATTGACCACGTAAGAGATCCTAAAAAACTTGAAAAATTCACGGAAATGCTTATTGATGAAACAAAATATATGTCACCTGAAACTGTTAAGTTGAAAGCTGCGATTGCAATGAAAAAAGCTGAAATGGCAAATTACGGGCAAAAATTCTTCTTGCCGAATGCTAAATTGTCATTGGAATACTCAACTCAATTTGACAGACATTTGCCATATGAAGAAGGCGGACATAATCAGTTGAAAGCAATTACCGCTTCTGCAAAGGCAAACGAAGCACAGGCAAGAGGTATGCAAAATGCTAAGGCTGATGCACAATCAGCTGCACAAACAGCAGCTGCTGCAGCAGCACAAGCAGGTGGAGATGCGCAAACAGCTGCAGCAACTGCGTATGCTCAATCAATGTTCGCGACCACTGCAGGCGCAGTCGGAGCAGGAGCACAAGCATTCGGTGATGCCTGGATTAATACTCCTTGGTTAAGCTTGGATAAACATTCCACAAGAGTGCTTGTTGCTGCTCAGTGGAAACCTATTGAAGGCGGTCACAAGGTTGCAGAAATTGCAAGATGTAAAGCCGAATTAAATGAATTAAAGACTTACCTTGAAGAAGTTAATACGACTCTGGAAATGACTATCAGAGAGGTCGTAAACAGAGCAATTGCTAAATACTTTATGATTGAAAAATCATATAAATCTCTGTTTGCGGAAGCAGAAAACTACCAAATGGTTAAAGCAAGGTATTTAGTTGGGCAAGCTCCTATTAATCAGTTAGTTGATGCTCAAGATTTGTATTTCAAAGCAAAAATGGATGCCCTAAATTCACAATATGAATTCTTTAAAGAACTATTGTGGGTACAAAGAGCTTTAATGTCAGTAAACTGGGCTAAAGCTAATCCGCAGGCAAAAGACTGGATGCTGAATGTACCTAAGGTACTTCCGGAAGAAGAAGACTTTGTACTTTCACTCTAGAATAGATCCAAGATAAAAAAGGCGGGTTCCCCGCCTTTTTAGTTTATTTCTTTATTAGTTTTAAACACAAATTATCAAAAATATTAGCAGGTCTAATACCGAGTCGTGCTTGCTTTTTACACTCTTCAAGGACTTCTATATCTTTTATTAAACCAATATTGCGTGGGTTATTTTTAAGCGCGCATAAAATATAATTTTGAATCCCATCCAAAATTTGGTTAAGCCCAATTTCTTTAACCGAGTCCTGAAGCTTTTGCGATATATCAAACGCATCGCGCCTTTTAAAACTCCAGTAATCTTCAAATAAACCTTTTATTGCTGAATAATCATAACTAATTTCGGATATTGCCGGTACGAAGAAACATTGCGAACGCGAAGCTATAGTTGAAAGTACGTCTTCAATATACCTCGTCAGAAATATGAAAGTTACCCCCGGTTGAGGTTCTTCTATGATTTTCAAAAGCGAATTTGCCGCATCATCTTGAAAATTATCCCTGTTGAGTCCTGCAACTTCACCATTCTCATTTCTGTCACACAAAATAAATACCCTATGAAATTCAGAATCACTCATCAAACGTTCTTTTATCATCGCTGATTGCTTTACTGATATTACCGTTTTAGAGTCGTCATCTTCCGGTTTGTTATCAGATTTTGAAATCGTCATAACAGCCGGATGAGAATTTTCCTTGATCCACTTGCAGTTTAAACATTCACAATCATCCGATTTGCTTTCTTTGCAGTTCAAAAATCTTGCAATTTCATTTGCCAGCGTATATTGGGCACTAAAATCATTTCCGTAAAAAAGTATACTCTGAGGAAGCGGATGAGTTTCTGAAGATAACGCTTTTGTAAAATAATCAGTCAAAAAAGTATATTTATCTGATAAGAGCAATTTCCACCTCCGAATTTATGTCTAGAGATTCACCCGATTTTATTCTGCACTCCGTTTCATACAAATTCTGTTTCAACCTGACTAAATCAGCTACACTAACCCCTTTTAATTTTTGAATATTTTGTTTAATAACAAATTCGTGCATTCCAACAATCTTAGAAATTTCAAACGTAGAATTTTCAGAGGCTTTTGTCTTAATAATAATCCATTTTCTAAGCATTGTCTGAATAGCAGCAAGTATTTCCAAGGGGTGTTTTTTGTCAGTGAGCTTTTTAAATTCTAAAAGTGCCTCGTCTTTTTTATTTTTCATTATTAAATCGGTAATATTGAACAAATCTTGATTAGAAATCGCGATATCTTCAACCATTTTTTTATTAACAGTTTTTTCGGGATATGCAATCAGTTTCAACTTATCTAACTCAATATCGAATTGGCGAAGATTATTACCTAATAGCTCAATAAGAAGATTAACAGCATCGTCCTTTACTATAATATCCTTTTTCTTAGCTTGTTTCCTTATCCAATTAGCGATTTCGTCTGTTTTATATGTTTTAAATGCTTGGAATTCTTCAGAATTGAATTTACTTAAAATTTTATACAACTTTCTTCTCGTATCAAGCTTTTTGCCCTCATCTCGAGGAAGCTTTACAACAAAAACAATGTTAAGTGATGGCGGATTATTTTGCAGCGCATCCTCTATATCTTCAAGCTCAGAATCTTCAAAATAATTTTTTGTTGAAGAAAAGTATTTCTCTGCATTAATTATATAAAGAGAATCCCCAAACATCATCGGGGGGGTCCTTAATATATTTATAAGCTCGGAATATTCGGGATTGTCCAAAATGTTGAAACTCATTGAAATAAAATCCGGATTGAGTTTTGCACGCATTCTCTCAATCTCAGAATCTATTAAAAAATCTTCATCCCCATAATAAAAATATACCGCCATAAAAATATTATACATAAAAAATTATAATGTCACCCGACTCTTTTACAACAAGCGCGAACCAACTTGTAGGGATGACCATTGAGGGTAATCTATCATTTTTGTTTCTATGAATAGTCTTTAGACCAATGTCACCCGACCACTGCTCTACCAACGCGAACCAACTTGTAGGGATGACCATTGAGGGTGACCTGTCATTCTTGTTTCTATGAATAGTCTTTAGACCAATGTCACCCGACCACTGCTCTACCAACGCGAACCAACTTGTAGGAATGACCATTGAGGGTGACCTGTCATTCTTGTTTCTATGAATAGTCTTTAGACCGATGTCACCCGACCATTATCTACGTACGTAGTACAAAAAAAAGCCTCCGGGGAGAGAGGCAAGAGGAAATTAGTTAATAGGTATACACTTCACATTATGTTTTTAGAGTTGGAGAATTAATTAACTATTTAATTTATTTGTTATCCGAAATCTGGAGCTGCGTTTTTAGCTGCTTCTTTACAAGCATCTTTATATGCCTGTAACTCGGACTTCTTCTTTGTCAATTGTAGTTCCATAGCATTCATTGCTAATCTTATTTCTTTTTCTTTTTCATTTAATACTGCTGTTTCCTGTTCTTTGAGTGCTTTAAGCGCCTCTTGTTTAAACTGTGCATATGCACTCGTTTGAATTTGCATATCCACCATTGGATTGCCTGTAAATGGTATTCTACCAAGTAATTTCATTGTTTGTAAGTTTTGTGCAGCACTCATAGAGCTTGCATTATCTGCATATTGCGCAAATAATGATGCCCTTGGGAGTATTTCGGATGATAAACCTGCTAAATTATTTATACCCAAGTTAGAGACCGAACCTAAAGCTGAAGAATATTTGACATAGTGTTCCATCTGGATTCGCTTATCCATCATCTGCTTTTCGAGTTCGTTTATTTCGCGTGTTAATCTCTGGACCATCCAGAATTCTACTAACATAATCGACCTACCTAACTTTTAAAACTAACCTTTGTAAAATTAAACTAACCTTTTTCTAACCTTACATGTATATAAAGTATTTTCGTTTTAATAAATTGCTCTTTTTTAACGAAATGTAAAGTTTTGTAAAGTTATAATTTTCTATAAGATGTCCGAGATATAATAATAACGAGGAGATTGGGCATATGATAAAAGATAAATTGAAGAATGCAAAAAACTATTACGGAATATCAGAAAATCTAAAAAACGGTTTTGAATGGCTTAAAAAACAGGATTTGGAGAGTATAAAACCTGATAAATACTATATAAATGATGAAAACATTTATGCAAATGTGCAAGAATACCAGACTAAAGAAACAGCTCTCTACGAAGCACACCGCAAATATATTGATATCCAATATATGATTAGAGGAAATGAAGTTGTTGGTGTTTGCGACAAAGAATATTGTAAAACAAATATAAAATATGACCCTGAAGCAGATATTGAATTTATGGATTGCTGTATTGAGGATCCATGGCAAACTCTGAATGAGGGCGAATTTATAGTACTCTTTCCAAACGACGCACACAAACCGTCTATCACACCGGATAAAACCAGTTCCCCAAATATCGTAAAAAAAGTTGTAGTAAAAGTTGCTATAGGCTAAGCTGCAAAGATATTTTCAGTAGAATAATCCAATTCCGGCTCAAAAATATCTACGTATTCCTGCTTCTCCTGCAAAAACAAATTCCATAATTCTCCCAAAACCGGTTCCTTAGCACTTCTTTTAACTGGTCGTTTTTTTAAATATTTTAAAGTCTCTTTTAATGTACCATTAATGCTAATCTGTGAAGCAGCTTTTAAAATCGATAACTGAGCATTGGAATAAATTCTGCTTTCATTAGAATCAAATATTGTTTTTTCCATAATTCTTTGCATAGCATCACCGGACACATTCTGTTTCGCGAGAATTTGCTTAGCCGTATTTCTTTGATTTTCCCTGTTTTCGAATCTAAAACCGTTAGTTTGTGCAATATTTAGTTCCATTTTCCGATACCTTTTGTCCCTTTTCGTAATATTAGTATCGGCACTTTTTGCAAAAACTTTAGGGAAATATGGGAAATTGTTACAATTCTTTACATAATAAAATCTGTCTTATTCGCGCAACGCTATGCCCTTTGTAATTTATCCGGCATGAAGTTATAGGCTGATTATAGTCAGCTTTATTAATAGAGCGCGACTCTACAATAACAGAAGGGGGCAAAATAGACCATTTATAGAGTGCCTTTGACATTCTTGAATAAAATTTATCGAGCCATTCTACCTTTTGCTGCCTGCTTATCGGACATTTTGTTTCGTAAATAAACTCAACATTTAACAAGTCCTTGTAGGATTCATTTTTATTTTCAATCCGCCAAATTATTTCATCCAAGAATTCATAAGGCATAAGTGCGTCTTCCGCATTTAGAGTTTTCCCGGTTTTAGGATCAATTGCGAGTTCGGCACCGGGTTTTTTTAGTATGACTGATTTCGGAATTGCATTTTTTGTTTCTCTATTTAAGTTCAGCCAGCGTGCAAATGCAAATAATTTTGTTTTGGGAACATCCGCTATGGGAGCATATCCTCCGGACATATCACCGTTAATGGTAGCATAGCCCATATAAAGTTCTGATTTATCGGATGTTGCTATGGGAATGCAGGACGGAAATTCATTACTTATTCCCCACAAATACATCGCTCTTGACCTTGCTTGAATATTATCCGGGGTAAATGAGTTTGCATATCGGTCATTCCACTTCTTTCCAACATCATTAAACAGGTTATCAAGACATTCTGTCGTTGTATCAACAACAGGTTTTATTGATATTTCCGTAAAATTTATTCCAAGGTTATCGGCAAGTTCCCTTGCATCAGATTTGCTTTCTGCACTTGTAAGTTTTGAAGGCATGGAAATTCCGAATACATTTTCTTTCCCAAGGGCATCAGCAAGAAGAACCGCACAGACAGATGAATCTAAGCCACCAGAGAGTCCCAAGACAGCTCTTTTTAATCCGCATTTTGAGAAATAATCACGAATACCCTGTAAAATTGTTTTATATGTTCGTTCCAAATCCGATTCATATTCAAGAGTGAAAACTTTTTGTTCGTTCAGAGATTTTTCAAGACCATTGGTTATAGGTTCGATTTCTCCTTCGGATTTCATCGGGTTCACAATAATGAAGTCTTCCTCAAATGATTTTGCGCATGCAAAAAGGTCACCATACTTATTTACCCCCCTACTTGCACCATCGAAAGAAATATTATCAATAGCTCCTACTTGATTTACATATATGATAGGAAGCTTATGCGAAAATGCAGTAAATGCTAATAAGTTATGTTTTAGTTGTTCCTTTCTTACCCTTGTCGGTGATGCTGAGCAATTAATGATAACCTCTGCACCTGCCTTTTTTAATTCTGATATTGGGTCTTTATCATAAAGATTTTTGTCAAAGAAATCTTTATTATTCCACAAATCTTCGCATATCGAGATTCCGTATTTAATACCGTTCAACGTATAAATCCCATCAGTTTCAACCATATTATCTCTTGAAAACATACATAAAGTATCCGACGGTTGAACCCCAACGACAGGCGAAGGTTCCATATATCTGTAATCATTGAATTCACTGTAATTCGGGAGCAAAGATTTTCTTACAATTCCTTCAATTTCACCATTTCTTAATATAGCAACGGAATTGTAAAAACGTTTGCCTTCATCATATTGCCCTCTCGGCTCAACAAAACCAACTAAAGCCGCTGTGTTTCCGGTAATTTCTGCTAACACCTTGAGCCATTTAATATTTTCTTCAACAAGAAAGGGATGTCTTTCAATAGTATCATTTATCGGATATCCCATAAGAGCAAGCTCAGGGAATACCACCATATCCAATTTTATTGACTCTGCATATCTTATATAACTCGCAATTTTCTGCGCATTCAATTCCAGATTTCCCGGAGAGAGATTGACTTGCGCCAAACCTATATAACCGCCGTGCGCGGTAATCAATCTTAATTCTTCTAGTTCGTTTACATCCGTTTTTATGCCTGACAATATCGGCAACTCTTTTCCCTCATTATTTAAGATAAAGTTTGTATTTTTTTGTATAAATCCTTAACTTCCTGACTGTAATTTTTTGGAATTACTATTTTTATTTTAGCATTAAAATCGCCATAACCACTTCCATTCGGCAGACCTAATCCTTTTAATCTGAGCGATTGTCCGCTAGAAACTCCTGCAGGAATTTTAATATTAATTTTACCGTGTAAAGTTTCTACGTCCTTAGTGCAACCTAAAACAGCCTCAGGAGGAGTTATTTCGACATCTTTCGTAACATTAACTCCATCTATATCGTATTCACTGTCTTTAATATGAACAACAAGGTACAAGTCGCCCTTCTTAGCCCTGTTTCCTGCTTTTCCTTCACCTTTAAGACGAATTTTCATACCTTCATGAACATCTTTGGGAAGTTTTACCTTGACAGTTCTCGGCTCCGAATGTATACCGGTTCCACCGCAATGCGAGCAATACCCGTTCCCGTTACAATAACCGCATTTTTCCATTTCCGTATAAGTTACGGTTACAGGTTTTTTATCAAAAATTTCTCTTGCGGTTAAATTTAAGTTTTTTGTGACATCAAGATCCTCGGAAGCCGTCGAAGATGTTCTCCTTGCAGAAGCTCGTCCAAGGTCTGAAAAATTAATCCCCTGATTCATCCCGGAGTTTATCCCTGAATTTACCCCCTGAGAAAAATCAAATCCTCCAAAACCGCCCTGCGAAGTTCGGCCGCCCCCCATCATATCACCAAACAGTGATGCGAAGAAATCAGAGAATCCGCTTCCACCAAAATCAAAACTCTGTGCGCTGCCTTGATTAAAATTAAAGCTAAAGTTTTCAAAACCTGGAGGAGGAGTGTAATCAGCGCCTCCCTGCCAACCTGACCCAAGACTATCATATCTTTGACGTTTTGTCTTATCACCTAATACTTCATAGGCTTCATTTATATCCTTAAACTTTTCTTCAGCTTCTTTAGTCTTATTCACATCCGGATGATATTTTCGCGCAAGCTTTCTGTATGCTGATTTAATCTCAGCTTCTGTAGCATCACGTTTTACACCTAATGTTTCATAATAGTCTTTATACTTCATATATAGATTTCCTTATATATAAAATATTAATACAAAAAATTACAAATCTTAATAAAGTTAACTTTTTTTTAATTATATGCCAATTAAGATTTAGGTTTATGCTAAAATACAATAAAAGATTTTTGAGGATATAAAAAATGGATTTAACTAAAATATTATTTAAAACAACTTCTTTTGATGCCGAAAAAGCATTGCCTGACGGAGTTATATTCTGTACTAAAGACGGGAAAATCCAGTGGGTAAATGATAAAGCTGCAGAAATATTTGAAACATCAAAAATGAATTTAAAAACTTCCAATATTTCTGATTTTATTGAGAATGCAAATAATCTAATAGCAAACGCAGTTATGAACTGCAAGGCTGTAATAGCGAAATTTACCAACAAAGAAATATATTTTGAAATGACTGCAAGTGAATCCGACAGCGGATATGTTCTTGATTTCAGAGATATTAATAATTCTTCCGATACTCGAACCGCCAATTTAAATAATGTAGATGATGTGGTTAACAAGAATAAGAATGAATTTCTTGTAAAGCTTACTAATGACTATAAATCACCTCTGCAATCAATTATAGGATTCTCCCAAGCTATGGCTGACGGATTAGGTGGAAATATGACCGAACAACAGGAGAAATATATAAGAATTATCAAGAAAAATTCATCTGATTTAATGTATTTTACCGAAAAGTTATTCGAGTTATCAAAAACCGAATCAGCTTTAGCGGCACCGGATATGAAGATTTTTGATATTCACAGTATGATAAATTCTGTAGTAAAATACAACGAACAACTGTGCAAAGATAAGGAAATAAAGTGGAGTGTTAAACTTGCAGAGGGAGTAAAAAATACTATAGTTAATGACGAAAGCAGAGTAAAAAGTATTATTCAAAATATTCTTGAAGTGATACTAAAATCAGTTGACATGGGAGATATAACAATTGAGATTTCAGAACCTAATGAGGATGTAATCTCTTCTAAAAATCTTCCTGCCAAGAACTACACAATGATTTCGATTACCAGCAGTTCTTTACTTTTATCCGAAAGCGATTTAGATCTTATGTTTGAGCCATACAAGATTATAGATTCACCTAACAGGAAAAATCTTTTAAGAGCTATAACTTTGGCAAGTGTAAAAAATATGGTTCAATCCTTGAAAGGTAATATATGGGTAGAATCCAGAATACTCAAAAGCACGATATTCAACATTATTATCCCACAAGGATAAGGTAAATTTAGAATTAGTTATTTAAACAAGGAACATTATTTTGAGCGGAGTAGTATTAAAAAACCTGGTAAAAAGTTATAACGGAAAGCAAAATGTCATCGACAATATCAATTTAGAAATTAAAGATAAAGAATTTATCGTGCTTGTCGGGTCATCCGGTTGCGGAAAATCCACGATTCTACGATTAATTTCAGGACTCGAAGAAATAACAGGCGGTGAAATCCTTATTGATGACAAAGTCGTCAATAACATTCACCCTAAAGATAGGGATATTGCCTTTGTATTCCAGAGCTATGCTTTATATCCCCATATGAGTGTATACGACAATATAGCCTTCGGTCTAAAAATGAGAAAATATGATAAAAAGACCATTGATATAAAAGTCAGAGAGGCGGCAAAAGCACTAAATCTTGACGAATTACTGGATAGGAAACCGAAGCAGCTTTCCGGCGGACAAAGGCAGCGAGTTGCTCTCGGGAGGGCAATCGTAAGAAATCCTAAAGTATTTTTAATGGATGAACCGTTATCAAACTTGGATGCAAATTTACGCGTACAAATGAGAGCGGAAATTAAACAATTGCATAAAAAACTGGGAACTACATTTATTTACGTTACTCATGATCAGACTGAGGCTCTGACAATGGGAGACAGAATTGTAGTTTTAGATAAAGGTAAAATCCAACAGGCTGATACACCAGAGGAAATTTATAAAAATCCCAAAAATAAATTTGTAGCAGGCTTTATAGGTCAAATGAATTTTATAGAAACTATCGTTAATGGAGGAAAGTTCATAATTGAAGGCTGTGAATATAATGCACCCACACAAATCAAAGACGGTAATATTATAGTGGGAATTCGTTCGGAAAAAATGACCACAGGAGATTCTTTAATTAAGACTAAAGTCGATTTGGTTGAAATGATAGGCGGAGAACGGATTGTATACTTTAAGTTGAATAATTCTCAATGCTCAGCAAAAATTCCGCTATCGTATGAATTTGAGAGTGATATTGATATAAAAATTTCAACTAGCGATATGTATTTTTTTGATGCCGAAACCGGTAAAAACGTTTTATTTGGATAGAGTTAATAATTATGAAAAAATATAAGAATTATATAATTACAATGTTAGTTTTGCTTGCAGCGGTAACAATAGTTTGCTTTGTACCGGTAAGCGTATCAAAATTGATACCGGTGGTGGAAAAGCAAGCTGCAAAAGATTTTGGGGTTGACGTTCATCTTGAGCGCTTGGTTCTACGTTTGGGCCCTCAATTAAAATTAAAAACCCCTATCATGCATATAATGTATGAAGATGGGCAGAAGTTTGCACAGCTTGATGGAGTAAAGTTCTATATTCCTTGGATTTCCGTTATAAAGAAGAACCCGCAAATTACCTCATTTCAGGCCAAAAATTTAATAGTAAGAGTCAACTCCGACGACAAATATTTACAAGGATTGGCTGAAACGCTGCAAAACAAAAATTTTTCCGAGTTACCTAATGTACATTTAAAGGGGTACAAAATATCATACTTAAATAAGAGTAATCGTGATGAATATTTTTTAACCGGCCAGGAACTAAACCTCGACAAAGTACCCAATTATAGAAACTTCAAGTTAAGTACAAAAGGTTATCTTGAAATCAACGAAAGCAAATATATAAATTACGATATTTCACTTTTGCCAAAAGTCAATATTAATGAACGTAAACCGGATTTTGATATTTTGGATGCAATAAACAAAATTAAACTATTGGATTTTCGTTCTGACATAATCACGGATCTAAAAGTGTATAAAAACCAACACGATGTACTTCAAGCATCAGGCTTTTTGAATATTGATAATATTTCCGTATTCGATAAAACGGATAAAGCGCCAAAAAGCTTTGTTTATTTAACTTTGTGGGGAGATAAAGCAAGCATATTGTCTAATATTTATACCTCTCATAATAAAAAAGTTTATCTTGAAGGTATGGTTAATAATTCAAAAAAACCTGTTATAGATTTGAAGGTAAAAACAGATGAAGTTGAGCTTGAAAAGTTGTATAACAAACTTAAGATTTTCACAGGCTTATCCAAATTAAAAAATGTAGATTCGGTAACAGGAATTTTGAGTGCAAACTTCACATTGAAAGGCGATTTAAAACGAATAAAATCAAATGGATTTTTGAAGATTAATAATGCGGCCATAAAAGCAGGCGAATTTAAGATTGACAAAATTAACTCTGATATAGATTTTTCAAATAATGTTATAAAAATAGCAAACGCCGTAGGATATATTAACAAAGCCCCTATAATGCTTAAAGGAACCGTTGATAACAACTTGAACCTCGAATTATTAATGAGTAAAGTCGAATTAAAACATCTTTTACCGGCAAAATACGGTGTTAAAAACGGAATAATATCACTTGCTGCAGATGTTACGGGCAAATTGGATAATGTGATTCACAAAGAGAATTTGCAGATTGATAACTTTGCTGCCGAAAATAAAGACAATTCAATCTCAATTAATTCAATTAAAATTGATACAAACAAAAATAACACCGCATATGTAGACAACATAAACATCAAAACTCCAAATACGGAAAACATAAAAATACCTTCAATGAGGCTTTTAGTCGGACACGAAGACGTAACATTGAATGAAACAAATATCTTTATGCCAAATTCCAAACTGACAGTTAAAGGAAATTATACAAATTTAACTAATAAAGATGCTGCATTTAGCTTATTCGCAGATGGTTTTATTAACTCTGCAGATATAAAATCAATTAAAGCAAAATCCGGCAGATATCCATTAAAACTCATGGTATCCGGGAATAAGACCAACCAAAATCTAAATGCTCAAATGCTTTTTGAAAAAACAGATATTTTGGATGAACCTGCAGTTTTGAACCTGGCTTCAAGACTAAATTTTGACAAAAATACAGGTAAAATAAATGCTAAGATTGATGATTTAAGCATAGTTGGTTTTAGTGGCAAATTCTCTGATGATTTAAAATCAAATCTTAAGGGACAACGAAAACTTATTTCAAATGGTTTTATTGAGGATTTAAAACACCCGATTTTTAAAAATTTAAGAATAAATATTCCACAGGCTCTCAATATACAATTGACAGATACAATAGCACAACTTAAAGGTGATTTATTCCTCAACGGAGAGTATTTGAAACCGGAAATTGTCGGACAAATATTTATTCAAAACCTTTTCAATCAGCCTACACAAACTTCTTTATCAAATTGTACAGTTGATTTTAATAAAAATATTGCTATTTTAAATGTACCAATGATAAAAATTTTGGATTCCACAATGGGATTAACTGCCAATATTTACACAGATATATCAAAGGCCATAACGGTTAAAAATGTAAATATAAAATCAAAATTTTTAAATACTGATACCATGTTAATGTATAAAGATGTACCTTTGATGAAAACTTGTCCTATTGAAATTCAAGACGGCAAATTCTACTCAGAAAGAGTCTTTGCTGATTTATATGGTTCTCCTGTTTATTTAACAGCTTTTACCGGAGAATTCAGATTAAAAGATGATACCCTTTCTATGAAGAATATTTCATCAGAAATTTTTAACGGCAAAATGGTTGGAAATTTGGAATTCAACCTCAAAGATGAAACATTTAAAACCAATATTATGGCAAGGGCAGTCAGTGCATCTCCAATTTTCGACATAATCTCAGCAAGAAAAGAAACGATCAGCGGTACGATGGATTTTGATACATCTGTCACCGGAGATTTGGGAACAAAAAAATCTCTAAATGGAGATGTAAAGTTCATAATTCATAATGGAAGAATGTCAACTCTGGGCAAGTTAGAACACTTGTTATATGCCCAAAATGTCATTGCAGATAATATGCTGAGGACATCATTGAGTATTGTTACCAAAGCTATAACGCTTAAAGATACCGGATTATTTAAATACTTACGAGGAGATGTTACACTCAATAATGGAGTAGCAAACATTAAGATGCTCCAATCGCTGGGACCATTGATGTCTTTGTATATCAAAGGACAATATTATCCTGATAACGACTACGCAAATCTTGTAGTCTTAGGCAGAATATCAGATGAAATTGTTTCAGGACTCGGTGCATTTGGAGATTTTTCTTTAAATAAATTAATGATTATGCTGACAGGTGAAGAGAATAACAAATACAATATTTTACCTGCTGATATAGAAAATTTACCACAATTACAGGCCAAAAATACAAAAGAATTTCGTTCTGTTATCAATGGGATTGCAGATAAAGCCTCTTCTGTACAATCATTCAATTGGATTTCATATACACAAAAATCTTTAAAACAAAAAGATGTTCCAAATTCTAATGTTAAAGTTCCGTCCTTTGTTGACGAATTACCATATTAGGGGGCTCTATGAAAATACTCGGCATCGATCCCGGCATGGCAATAGTTGGTTATGGATTGCTGGAAATAAATGAAAAAAATAATGAATTACGTCTTGAAGCATCAGGTTCAATCCAAACGAATAAAAATCTTAGCGACTCAAAACGCTTGCTTGAAATATACAACGATTTAACAAAGGTTATTGAAACATACAGACCCGATTGCGCTTCTGTAGAAGAATTGTTTTTCTTTAAAAATCAAAAAACCATAATTCCTGTGGCTGAAGCGAGAGGAGTAATAATTACTGTTCTCGAAAAATTTAAAATACCAATATATTCTTATACGCCAATGGAGGTCAAACAGGTTCTGACCGGTTACGGCAGAGCAGAAAAGAAAGAGGTTGAACAAATGGTAAAATTTGTGTTAAATACCGATAAATTGCCGAAACTTGATGACACAGTTGATGCAATTGCAATCGCAATATGTCATTCAAGAAACATACGATAAGTTTTTATGCTATTATAATATTGATGTGAGGATTTAAAATTGACGGTAAAGATAGCTGTAACAGGGAAGAGCGGAAGCGGGAAAACTACTATAACAAAAGCTCTTTTAAATGTAATAAAGGAAAAATTTCCGGATAAAACTATTTTATTATTTGACAATGATTTGTCCGGAGAATTAGCACATTCGTTTGGAAAAGATATAAGAAACACTATTTATGGTATAAGAAGCGGGAAACACGAATATAAAACCGGTATTCCTCAACATATGACAAAACAAGAATATATAGAATGGGCCCTTGAAGACATTATCGTTTCCTTGGAAGATAATGTTGATATCATTGTTTCTTGGTTATCCGGCGTAAAAGATTGTAGGTGCCCGATTACCGAACAAATAAACAGTGCCCTGCAAAAACTTTTTGAACGTTATGATTTTGTGCTATTTGATTGCGAATTTGACTTAAAATATCTGATGCAGCTTGTTGATACTGATATTGAACAAACTTTAATCGTGGCAAATCCTACTGTAGAATCGGTTTCACTTGCATGCCGGATAAATGAATATTCGACTAAATATGCTGTTGGCGGACATATGGGTATAATAATGAATAAATTCACCGACAGTGACATTAATGAAATTTATAAGCAGGCAAAAGACTCAGATATGGATATACTTGGGGCAATTCCTTATGATAAAAATTTAGCTGAAGGTTCTGTCACAAGAGAGTCAGATATAGTTACTGATGCGATGAGGCAATTGTACCTCAGACTGAATTTACCGCAGGAGAATAATGCATGATATTACTGGATGGAAATACAGTTTCCAAAAAAATATTGGAAGATGTGCGAGAACGTGTCGCAAAACTGGACAAAAAACCGCACTTGGTTGTTATTCTTGTTGGAGATAACAACGCAAGCAAGATATATGTAAGAAACAAACAAAAAGCAGCATGGCAGGTTGGAATCCGCTCGACAGTGATTGAGCTTCCGGAAGATACTTCAGAAGCAGAACTCTTGGACAGAATATATGACTTAAATGAACGCAAAGATGTTACAGGGATTTTGGTTCAACTTCCACTTCCTGCTCATATTGATAAGAACCAAATTGTTACGGCAATTTCTCCGCTCAAAGATGTCGACGGATTTACTCCTGAAAATGTCGGAAAACTCGCGATAGGAATTGAACCCTATTTCTACCCTGCAACACCACAGGGAGTTATAATGCTGCTCGATGAGTACAAAATTCCGATTGAAGGTAAAGATGCTGTCGTAATCGGAAGGTCTAACATTGTAGGAAGACCGATGGCTCAAATGCTGTTAAGACGAAATGCAACAGTCACAATTTGCCATTCACATACTGAAAATATTGAGGACAAAATAAAAACCGCCGATATCCTTGTATCTGCGGTTGGTAAAAAAATTGTAAGATGTAAGATGGTTAAGAAAACTTCTTGTGTAGTTGATGTAGGAATATATAGAGATTCCAACAATCAACTTACCGGTGATGTTGATTTTGATTATGTATCCGACTCTGTCGGGTATATTTCTCCCGTACCCGGAGGGGTTGGGCCTATGACTATCGCGTCTTTGATGTATAACTCTTCTAAAATTTATTAACTGATTTATTTCATTTGCTATGAACTTAATAAGTTAGTATCTTGTGCTTCTGTTTGAACAAGTTGTTTTGCACCTTCTTCATCAGCTCTCAATTCGGTTAGAATACCCTCAAGAGATTCCTTCATTGAATCATATTCAATATCCAAAGATTCTAATTCTAATTTAAGTTCTTCATCATAATGCTTAGATTTCATCTCTGCATATGCTTCTGCATCAGCTTGGCATCCTGCATGATATGTACGGCCTCCGACTTTTTTGTCATTTTCTCCATACATAATATCATCAAAAGCATTTTCCCATTTTTCTTCTGCTTTAACTTGTTTTCCAAGTTTAGCCGCAACAGATTCTTGCTTTGTAGAATAATAAATCTGTTCTTGGGTATAATGATTTATATCCGATTTAATTCTTAATAAATTTGCTAATGCTGCTGCTGTTGACATCTTTTTATACCATCTTTTTTAAGTCTTACATATATATAAAGTATTTAAAAATTATTCAATTTCACAAATTAATCAATTTGTTACATTTCTTAACATACAGTATAAAATCATCATTATGACTTAATTTCAGAGGTTTTATGATTTATAGATAATTAGCCTAAAATACAAAAATTTATTTTATATCAATAACACAAACTCCGTCGCCACCCTCTGCTTCTTCTCCAATTCTGTATTTAGCGACGTAAGGAGAAGTAGAAACGAACTCTCTGACTGCTGATTTTAATGCTCCGGTTCCGTGGCCATGAATAATATATACCGGAGTCAGATTCGCAAGGCTTGCCTTATCCAAATAACTCTCTAAATTATCCAAAGCTTCTTCAACTCGTTCTCCTCTTAAATCCAGCGTATTTGAAATATCATATCGTTTTAACTTAAACGGTTCTTTTGAATAACTCGGTAAATTTATTTTCTTTGCAAGATTTTGGTTAAATACAGCCAATTTATCTTTATTAACTTTAGTCTTTATCATACCCATTTGAATATATAATGAATCTGTTTTATCCGGTAATGATAACACTTTCACTTGCTGATTTAAATCCTTTATCATAACAGTGTCATTAATTTTGACATTACTCCAATCAAGCTCTGTATAAGTCTCTGCTTCTTCCATAGCAGATATCTCCTCATGCAGCTTAGATTCCATGCCGGCAAGCCTTTCATAAGAACGTCTTGCAATCTTTTCGGACTTTTCTTGCCTTAATTCTGTTAAAATCTCTTTTATTTCACCTCTTGCCGAATCTATTTGCCCTTCATATTTGTCTTTAATTAATTTCAGCAGTTTTTTCTTTTCTTTTTTGTGCTGTGCAAGTTCTTTTTCGTAATGCTGCTTGAGTTCTGCCGCTTCTTCTTTTAGTTTTGCAGCATTTTTTAAATTATCATCCAATTTAAGCTGTGTATCGTGAAGTTTTTCTACTGCCAAACTTGAATTATCACGTTTGGTTATAAGCAAGCCTTTTGCCTCCCATACCAATTCCTCATTCAAACCGAGATTGGCAGAAATAGATATTGCATTACTCAAGCCCGGTATACCTATAATCAACTTATATGTCGGTTTCAAGGTTTCAGTGTCAAATTCAACACTCGCATTCTTAAAATAAGAATCTACAAACTCTAATGCTTTCAACTCACCATAATGGGTTGTAATTACTGAGGCGACTTTTTTCTTTGATAAATATTTCAATATAACTTCAGCCAGAATTGCACCTTCCTGCGGATCCGTTCCGGCACAAAGCTCATCAATTAGCACAATCGACTCCATGTCAGCATGGTTCAGAATACTTATAATGTTTTTCATATGAGAAGAAAAAGTTGATAAACTTTGTAAAATACTCTGTTCATCACCAATATCAGCAAAAATCTTTTCGTAGGGGTAAATATGAGCTTCCGCGCAAGGTAGAAATAACCCTGATTTCATCATCAATATAAAAAGACCGACAGTTTTCAAGGTCACTGTTTTACCACCGGTATTGGAACCGGTTATTATAATTGAATTATACCCTTCTCCAAGCGCAAAATCATTTTCAACAATTTCTTCAACTCTGCCTATCAAAAGCGGATGCCGCATCAGGTCAATCTTAATTATTTTTTTATCACTTATACACGGTTCAACGGCATCGGTTTTTACTGCATAACGTGCTTTTGCAAATATCAAATCGATTTCCGAAACAAGCTTTTCTGCATCAATCAGCTTGACTAAATCTTTTCTTATGCTGTTTGTATGAACCGTCAAAATTCTTATAACTTCACCGTATATTTTCGATTTTAATTCCCTAATTTTGTTATTCATCGGAACCAACTGTGAAGGTTCTATATAAAAGGTTTTGTTTGTTGCTGAAACATCATGAACTATGCCCGGCACTTTACTCTTATCCGAAGCTTTAACCTGAAATACAATCCTGTCGTCTCTCAGTGTATAAACATTCTCCTGTAAATGTGACTGAAATTGGGAAGAATTCATCAGTTCCTGAACTTTTTCTTTTAAAGCGATCTCTGTATCCCTTAATGAAGAATACAATCCTGCAAGCTCAGGAGTTGCCGTTCTTTTTACAGTATAGTTTTCATCAAAAGTATCAAAAATTTTGTCTTCAAGCTCTTTGTTTGTACATATATCCTCTGCTAAATTTGCCAAACCCGTTTCATAAGTAAGATTTTCTTTTATAAAATTTCTTACGAGCCTGAAAGTTCTTAAAGTTTTAGCTATATCATAAAGTTCTTCTTCATTAAAATATTCGTGTTTTTGTTTAAGCTCCGTAAAATTTTGTATTTTTTCAATCGGAATATCTTTTGCATTATCCAGAAGGGATTTTGCTTCTTTTGTATAATCTAATTCTCTTTGAATATCCTCAGATTTTATGTACGGAGTCAAATCCAGACACAATTTTCGTGACTGGTCCGTCTTTGCGTAATTCGACAATTCCTTGAGAACTTTGTCATACTCAAGCGCTTTTTGTGATTTTTGGATAATGCTCATAGTATGTTGATTATATACAAATCAATATTTTTCTGCAATTAATATTTTTTCCCAATCAAAGAATTGTGTGTAATAAACTCAATATCATTATCGAGAGGCTCTAACTTTTCACCTAGAGCTAATTCAATCATATAGTCCGCGAAATGTGGATTTTTGGGTAAAAAAGATCCGTGCATATATGTACCGAAAACATTTTTATACCTTGCACCTTCTGTTTTATCCGTACCATTATTACCATTACCAACTTTGACCGTACCTATCGGTTTTGTATCGCCCCGCAAATATGTCAAACCGCTGTGATTTTCAAATCCTACAAGAGTATTCGGTTCAACATAATCTGTTTCTACAGTTACATTCCCTATAAACCTCTTATCCCCTGCGACTGTATATGCATCTAAAAGACTTATACCGAGTAACTTTTCTCCCTGATGAGGCTGATAATAATGTCCAAACAATTGATATCCGCCACAAATTCCAAGGAATACAGCACCTCGATCCCGTTCTGAGATTAGGAAATCTTTATGTTTCTGAAGTTCTTTAGAAACTTCTATCTGCTGCAAATCCTGACCGCCTCCCATAAAGTATACATCGTACTCTCCTATAGCATCTCCAAGGTCTATATCTTCTACGCATATACTTAACCCACGCCACTCGCAACGTCTTTTAAGAGTAATAATATTACCATTATCGCCATAAATATTCAAAAGTTTCGGATATAGGTGAGCTACTCTTAACTTCTTCATGCAGTCAACTCCTGCAATACTTTAACAGACTTTTGTCTTTTATTTGTATGGATTCTTATATATTCATCCAATAAATTAAAACAAACCTGACAAACCTTTTCTGTTGCCTTTTTGTCATAATCACTTTCATAGTTAAAATCAAACTGAAGCATTGCCTGTAAAAAGTCGCGTATTTTGTAATGCATTTTTAGAGGAACCCCCAATGTTTCGTTACATTCTTTGCATATAATACCGCCCATTGTTGAAGAAAAGTACATATCTTCGTCCATCACCTGCTCTCTGCAACAAAGGCAGCTGTCCAACTCTACACAGAATCCCATTATCAGAAGAATTTTCAACTGGAATTTTATAACTGCAATAAGTGCATCTTTTTTGGTTTCTGCGTCAGAAATCCTGTTTAACGCTTTATATAAAAGTTCATATATATCCTTAGACGCATTCTCGGTTCCTTCTCCAAAATTTACAATAAGCTCGGTTATATAGGAAGAGTACATGAGTTTATCAATATCTTCTCTGGATTTTTTAAAATTATTTATTGTTTGGGCTTGAACTACCGTATCCATTGAACGTCCTTTTAAAAGCTGCAAAGTATTCGCAACTAGCAAATCCATTCTCGCGCCAAGTTTACTTTTAGGTTTTTTAATACCCTTAGCAACTCCTTTTATCAGCCCGTTTTCTTTGGAATACATCAAAATAATTTTATCGGCATCATTCAGATTATATGACTTTAAATTAATTGCATCCGTTACATAGTTATTCATAGTAGTTCTTTGTTCCCTGATATACTCCGTTAAACATTTTATCCAGCTCAATCGTATCATTTGATACACCAAGAGCTTCTTCTTCTGAAATTTTGCCAAGGGACACAAGATTAAACAATGACATATTCATTGATATCATATTATCGATATTATTTGCCGATAGCAATTCATAAATTTCATCCAATTTATCTTTCAATATATAATCTTTGACTGTAGGTGTTGAAACCATAATTTCACATACAGGAAAGCGTTTATCGTGTTTGTCAGAATAGACAAGCTTCTGAGCAATTGTAGCCCGCAGAGTTTCGGCAAGCTGTCTTCTTACCAGATGCCTGTGTGACTCGTTAAACATATTAATTATACGATTGATTGTCTGAACGGCATCATTTGTATGGAGTGTTGAGAACACCAGATGACCGGTCTCTGCAGCTTTTAATGCCGCCGACATTGTTTCCGTATCACGAATTTCACCTATAAATATTACATCCGGATCCTGCCTTAAGGCATATTTAATTCCTTCTACAAATGAGAGAGTATCAACTCCAATCTGCCTTTGAGAAATAATACTCTTTGTACTTTTAAACACATATTCAATAGGATCTTCTATGGTTATTATATGTTTTGCATCATTTATAGTTATTTGATTAATCAACGATGCCAGAGTGGTAGATTTTCCACAGCCGGTAGGACCTGTTACCAATATAATACCATTATGCTGCTTTATCAAAGAACCCAATTCTTCAGGCAAACTGAGTTCATCAGGAGACGGAATTTCATATGGAATATTTCTGATAACAAGTCCGGGCATTCCCAATTGTCTGTTATAGTTTATTCTAAAACGCGAACATCCGGGAATCTCGTACATAAAATCAATATCCGTCTTTGTAAGAATTTTGTCACGTATTGCAGTAGGTGATATTTCTAATATAGCCATATCTATATCTTCTTTTGTTAAAATATCAGCCGGTACTTTCCTTATGGCCCCATTTCTACGCACATACGGAGCATACCCAACCATCAGGTGTTCATCCGAAGCACCTGATGCAACTGTACTTTTTAAAAATTTAATTATTTCAAAATTACTCATCTAAATCTCTCCCAAGCCAAAAATATCGTACCATTTCATTGGAGCTTTGACAACTTTGTAACATCTGAATTAACATTTAAACAATTAACAAGTGAAATTAATCCTGACCCCATAGCAGAGCTTCCACCTGCTTGTGCGGTATAATTAAATCTTCCATGGATTGTGCCAGCTGAGCTTTTGTATCTGCTTCTATAAAGTGACCACCCGTAACATCTGCCGTACATTTAAGCTGTGCTAAATCATCATCGTCATGAACATTAAAAGCTATAACATCAATATTTATATCCTTACGGGTCTTAATTAACGATATAGCATAATCACAAGGACTTTCATCGCAGTTTTCCCCGCCATCAGTCAACAATATTATATGCTTTTTACCGCCAATTCCGTTCAAATCTCTTTTAACTGCCTGTTGCAAAGAATACGTTATGGGTGTCATACCGCGAGGGCGCAATTTCGCAATCGCAGAAGATATTCTTGCAGAGTTATTTTGACCTAATGGAGCAATAAGTTCCGAGCTCCTGCACGCTTGAAATGCCATGAAATTACAGTTATGGCCATAAACCCTCATTCCGACGTTTGTTTCTGGAGAAATTTGAGGTAAAATACGATTCAATGTTTTTTTTACAAGCTCAACCTTTGTCTCATGCTCCAGATATTCACTCATACTGTTGGAAAAATCAACAACAAAGAGAAGGTTATTATCTCCGTTTCTGTAATCAAAACTCTCTGGAGCATAAACCTCGTAAGCAAATACAGGCAAAATCACTAACAGTACAAAGAAAAGTATTTTCTTCATACAAAAAAGATAAATTAAAAACCAATAAATAAAATTCCCCGATTGAATTATTATTTATATTATACTGCGTTTTAATCTTGCGGAACGATTTTCGCTCAATAAGTTCTTCAGCTTCATAATAGCTTGCGCATGAAGCTGGGAAACTCGTGATTCAGATATATTTATAGCATCGCCAATTTCTTTCAGCGTCATATTTTCATGATAATAGAGAACCATTATTGTACGTTCTCTCTCCGGCAAACGTTTCAAAGCCTCCTCCAATTCTTTTTTTACATCTTTTTCTTCCAACTCATCATGAGGATTCAAGTGTGAAGAATCTTCTATTGTATCGATAATTTCTATATCACCGTCAGCTGCACCTTTTTTTTCATAAATTGATGTTATCGTAGTATCATCAGCCAGCAACTGCTCAACTTTTTCTTTTTCAATTCCTAAATAATCTGCAATTTCACTGTTGCTTGCTGCTCTACCATACTGACGCTTAAGCTCTTCTTGGGCTTCCTTTACATCCTTGATTTTCCTTCTTATACTTCTTGGCAGGAAGTCCTCGGAACGAACTTTATCGATAATATTTCCTCTAATGCGGATAAGTGCATATGTTTCGAATCTGGCACCCATTTTTGGGGTATATTTTTCAACGGCATCTATAAGACCTTCTATTCCAAAACTTGAAACGTCTTCATACGAAAACGTTGGGGGCAGGGCAACTTTTACACGGCCGACAACATATCTTGTCAGATAAATATACTGTAATATTAGTTTATCCCTTAGTGCTTTGTTATCATGGTCATCAAAATAAAGCTGCCAAAGCTCGGCTAATTCCTCATTGGTAGCTCGTTTTATTCTGTTGTAAGATGAAAAATCTATCTCGTTATCCATCAAATGCCGCCCACTGTATAACACATATCATTTTACAGTTTTTATTCAAAATCTCTATCGTTTGTTTGTATGAAATTGATAAAACACAAGTTTAACAGTTAATCGTAATTTATAATTCACAAACCCTTAACAAATTGACACGCAAAATGTCTTGTGATGTAATATTATTGAGACTTTTGAGTTAAATAAGGAGACTAAAGAATATGGCGACGACAAAATCAAAAAGAAAGCTCAAGATAAATAAAAATGTCGAAAAGTTGGAAAAAGCTTTAAAGAAATCAAATAAGGTAGAGACTCTTGAGCAATTGGAAATATTAATATCTAAAGTACAAAAAGCTCAAAAAATATATGAAACATATACACAAGAGCAGGTTGATAAAATATTCAAAGCGGCTGCAACCGCTGCGAATAAGGCTCGTATTCCGCTTGCAAAAATGGCTGTTGAAGAAACGGGAATGGGCGTCTTGGAAGACAAAATTATTAAAAACCACCTGGCTGCGGAGTATATTTATAACAAGCATAAAAACGCAAAGACTTGCGGAATAATAAGTCAGGACAAAGAAAACGGAATAAAAATTGTAGCAGAGCCTTTGGGAATACTTGCAGGCATTGTTCCTACAACAAATCCGACCTCTACAGCAATTTTTAAATCTTTAATTGCATTAAAAACAAGGAATGCAATAATCTTTTCACCTCATCCGAGAGCAGCAAAATGCACCATAGAAGCTGCGAAAATAGTATTGGATGCTGCTGTTAAGGCCGGTGCGCCGGAAGATATAATAGGCTGGATAGATACACCATCAGTTGAGCTTTCGGCAGCTTTAATGAAACACCCGTCTATCAACTGTATAATTGCAACAGGCGGACCCGGTATGGTTAAAGCAGCATACTCTTCAGGAAATCCGGCATTGGGCGTAGGCCCTGGAAATGTTGCTGCAGTAATCGATGAAACAGCAGATATTCAGATGGCAGTTTCTTCCATTCTTATGTCGAAGACTTTTGATAATGGTATGATTTGTGCATCGGAGCAATCCGTAATTGTGGTCGATGATGTTTATGAAAAGGTTAAAGCTGAATTTATACACAGAGGAGCGTATCTTGTAAAAAAATCAGATGAAAAGAAATTAGTAGATCTTCCTTTTATTGATCCGCAAAGAGGGAGCGCTCATCCTTCAATTGTCGGCCAGCCGGCAGCTAAAATTGCAAAAATAGCAGGATTTAAGGTTCCGGAAGATGCCAAAATATTGCTTTGCGAAAGACCAAAGGTAGATTGGAATGATCCGTTCTCAAGGGAAAAATTATCTCCAATTTTGACAATGTACAAAGCAAAAGATTTTTATCAAGCAACCGAAATGGCGCATGAGTTGGTATTCAAAGGCGGAGCAGGACATTCTGCAGCTTTGTATACTGATGAAAGAAAAAGTGACAGAATTGATTATTATGCAGAAGAAATGCCGGCTTGTCGTATAATTATAAATTCACCATCATCACAAGGCGGTATTGGAGATTTATACAACTTCCGACTAGAACCGTCATTATCACTCGGCTGCGGCTCGTGGGGTAAAAATTCTGTTTCCGGAAATATTGGAGTTGAGCATTTATTAAACTACAAAACTGTAGCTGAAAGGAGAGAAAATATGTTGTGGTTCAAAGTTCCGCCTAAAGTGTACTTTAAAAGAGGAGCTTTAGACCTCGCTCTCAGAGTACTTAAGGATAAAAAACGCGCTTTTATTGTTACGGATAAGTTTTTGTTTGATTCAGGTGCGGTTGATAAAATAACAAAAGTTTTGCACGAAATAGATATTGAATATCAAATCTTCTTTGATGTAAAACCCGATCCGACATTGTCGACAATACATCAGGCTATGGCACAGTTAAGACCATTTGAACCTGACTTGATAATAGCACTCGGTGGCGGTTCGCCAATGGATGCCGCAAAGATTATGTGGTTAATGTATGAGCAACCTGACGTCAATTTTGAAGACATTTCAATGAGATTTATGGATATCAGAAAAAGAGTATGCCAGATACCAGATTTGGGTGCAAAAGCTACAATGGTTTGCATTCCAACCACTTCAGGTACTGGTTCAGAGGTTACTCCGTTCGCAATAATTACAGATGATAAAACCAATGTTAAATACGCAATAGCGGATTATGCATTGACTCCGAATATTGCGATTATCGACCCGAACTTTGTAGATGGCATGCCAAAAGGCTTGACAGCGGCATCGGGTATTGATGCTTTGGTTCACGCAATTGAGGCATACGTTTCCTGTATGGCAACAAACTTCACCAACTCTAATGCGCTTGAAGCCGCAAAATTGATATTCAGATACCTTGAACGTTCATACAGAGAGGGTGCAAATGATCCGATGGCAAGAGAAAAAATGCACTATGCCGCAACAATTGCCGGAATGTCTTTTGCAAATTCCTTCCTCGGAATATGCCACTCCATGGCACATAAACTTGGCGCAATGTACCATGTTCCGCACGGGGTCGCAAATGCTCTGTTGATAAGACAGGTTATCAAATTTAACTCCGCAGATGCACCTAAGAAACAGGCTATTTTCCCGCAGTACAAGTATCCGAATGCAAAAGCAAAATACGGACAAATTGCTGATGAATTGGGCTTGGGCGGCAAAAATGATGATGAAAAAGTAGATCTCTTAATAACAGCCGTAGAAGGTTTAATGGTAGCTGTAGGATTGCCTCTTTCAATAAAGGAATATGGCATTGATAAGAAAACCTTTATGAGCAATCTTGATGAGCTCGTCGAGCTTGCTTTTGATGATCAATGCACAGGAGCAAATCCGGTCTACCCGTTAATGGAAGATATTAAGAAGCTATACATAGACGCATACAACGGAACCGTTTAGTCAGACAGTCAATCAATAAAGTTATTTCAGTATATTTATCCTCCATTTGGTTGATAACAAAGGAGTTAAAATATACGATAATGATATTGGACTAATAGGGAGGATTAGGGTCTCATGTTCAATAATATTAACGATAATAACTTTTATCAATCGCAGCTTGACAGTCAAAGCAAGGTCGTTGAATTGGCTTTGATGAGAGCAAATTCAGCCAAGAATAATTACAGCAAAGATCATAATCCTTACGTTGATAAAACTGAGATTTCCGCTAACGCAATTGAATTATTTCAAAAAGATTGTGACATAAGGAAATTTAACCAGATTGCAATAAGTGATAAAGACGATTTTTCCCATCTTGAGAGAATGAAAGAACTTTTTGCAGATGGTGTTATTGATGCTTATGAAGATGACGTAATCTCAGAACTCTTGAATAATGAAAAGCTATGGAGTGACTTAGAACTCTAATTGTGCTAATATTATACTATGGCATCGTCGGATTATTATATACAGGATAATGCGGATATAGAAACGCAGAAGCTGGAGGCGGCAAAAGGTTTGTACCAAACCGGTGAATATAAAAATGCGCTGAAGCTTTATCTTGATTTGCTTAATTCCAATTATACCTACAAACTTTGTTATGAAATCGGGCGATGTTACTACAAGATGGAAGATATGGAAAATGCCGAGCTCTATTTCACTCGCTCAATTTCGCTTGAAGAATACAAAAACCCCTCATTCCTCTTTTTGGGTAATATTTTTTACAAGAAACAGGAATTGTCAAAAGCCATTGAGTATTGGATTACAGCATATTCATACAAGCCTGATGATGAATCTGTTTGTCTGAATCTTGCGACTTCTTATTTTACAAAAGATATGAAATTTTACTCGGTGTATTTTTACGGTAAATATCTGAAATATGCAAAAGACAAGTCTTCTGACCATTATAAAGAGATTCAAAACAGTATCAACGAGTTTTATTCTATCGGCGACAGCTTCTATAAAAAAGCTCAGCGTGCGATTTCTATGAATGATAATGCCACTGCAATTCAGGCATTGGATTATGCGGTTAATAATTTTCCGACAAATTTTGATATAAATAATCTGCTGGGAAGGCTTTACTACGAAGAAAAAGACTATGCACATGCCCTAAAATACCTCAAACAAGCCTTTTGCCTGGATCCCAAATCTATTGATATTCTAAAACGGCTTTCCTCGGTTATGATTCACGTAGGTGATATGAGCGGTGCATATTGCTGCTTAAAAAGGATGTTACCTTTGGTTATAAGTCGGCAAAAAGACTACTATGACATAATTAAAACAACTAAAGAATTAGAAGACAGATTTGATAATACAAGAGCGAATAAGCATAAAGAACTCGCAAATAAATACTATGCTGAGAATAACTATCACCTCGCCCTCTTTGAGTATGAAAACTGTGTAATCCTTGATAACAAACTTTCTGTTGATTACGAAAATATTATCCAAAAAATCAAACTCTTCCTTCATCCAGAAGAAAGAATAATAAGAGTCTGTATGGAGAAAGGTGCATTTTATCATTCCGAGGGAGATTTCAATACCTCAAACAAGTATTTCACAAAAGTTATGACCCTTTCCGACGAAACATCTTCCGAATATAAACTGGCGAAATCAAGGATTGTTCATGCTTAAGAAATTAAAGAAATTTTTTTATTTGTACATCCTGAGACGCAAATATTACAGAACAGGACAGTGTAATGCCTGCGGGCGCTGCTGTCAGAAAATCTATGTTAAACACAGAGGTGTTATTCAGACAGAAGCAGAATTTGAAAGATTAAAACTTTTGCATCCTTTTTATACTTATTTAAAAGTTATTGGAAAAGACGAAACCGGACTTGTATTTGAGTGTAACAATCTTGATCCTGACACACATTTATGTAAAATCCATAACAAACGCCCCGGAATATGCAGAAGATATCCTCAGGAAGAATTATTCTCAATGGGCGGAACTCTTGCAGAACACTGCGGCTACAAACTTGAACCCATAGAAAGTTTTGAAGAGGTTTTTAAAAAAGTATCCAGGGGTAAAGGGGTAAAGAAATACAAATAGGTCAACAAGTATTTTGAAATACACATTGACCTATCGATTACTATAAATTACTTGATTAATACTCTACCTTAAAATTGCTTTCAACTAACCTTGCAGTACACCCAAGTCCGTCAAATTTACTTATTGGTCCAACGCAACTATAGATTCTGTTGCCGGCTTTTTTCCAAGTGTTAATATTACCACTAACTGATAGGTTTTGTGCACGTGCTGCATTTTCAGAACCATATGGATAAAGATGTCCCTCCTCAGAGAGTATAAACGCAAATACATCGCGTCCAAATTTGTTAGGAACACTTCCACCATTTACATCGATATATACTGTTGAGTATATATGGGTTACAACCTTCCCATCTGCATCTTTTGTTTCATAACTTTTTGGCGCTTGGAAGAATAAGTTCCCTCCGTTTTGAGTAGATGCACCCAGAACGAAATTGAAATCGGAACTTTTCACAAGTTCATTATTAATGGTGTACATTACTGTGTTGTTGCCAGTCGGCTCAGGTAATTGCTGCTGCGGAACATTTTTACACTCAAATGAACCTGCTTCTGTTTCAACAAACATGCCTCTGTCTTCCAAACAACGATGCTTTTTGCAATTAAGACCATCGTATCTTGGATCACCCGGATTTCGGCAATAGTCATCTATTGGTATACAACTGCCATCAGCCCCGTATGTATAATATCCTCCAAGGCCTGAGCAACAAAAATCAGAATCCTCGCCTTGCCCCGCATAATAGTGCCCGGATGCACAATGATTATGGCTGCAATAGTACTCATCATACCCATCACAATTAGGATTACTACATACGTCTTCTTGACAAGCTTCTTCGTCAAGAGCCATTGCTGCCGGAATAAACGGATTCAACGGCAAATAAGACAAATATCCTAAATCCGAAGTCAGGGTAGAAGTACGCGCTATTTTTGTATATAATCGTAAAGCATCAGTCATACCTGCAGTATCTACTGTTGACGATGTGTACGCTGAACCAAACCCTGTATCAAATATGCTATTAGCATTCTCTTTCAACATCATCATCCCGAATACATTTTCGTACTCAGAAGCTATTGTTGATAATTTTGACGCATTTGCTCTGTTATGAGCATCTGTTACGAACTGCGGTATTACAAGCGCAGCAATGACGCCTACAACAGTCAAAGTTATAAGAACCTCAGCCAGAGTAAAACCTTTTTTTCTCATACAAATCCCCCTTCTACTTTGATAATTATACCATGTTCGACCAAGCGGGACAATAAAATAAAGGCATGCCAAAATAATATATTATTTTATCGAAGGAAATGCGTAGATTGTCCCATCACTATTACGCCATTTTAACCAGCCTGATTTAGGAGTTTTATCAATATCCATAACTGTTACAAGCGCCCAGTTACCGCTTACCTTCACCAATTTAATTTTTTTAACATAATTCAATTTGGAAATTGCTTGCGCGCCATCTTCACACTGGGAATACAGCGTATTAATATCCTTGGGGGCATCTTTCAATATTGATAATCCGTACTTTCTTCCATACAAATTATAAAAGTTTATCCAAGGCAGAAATTGCATTCTGTCCTCTGTTTGAACCCAGCCTTTTGCACCCATTTGTTTATCATAAACGACCTCCACCCATCCGTCTTCATCAATATCCGTCACATACAAAAACCCCAGTTTTTTGTCATTTAATAAAACCGCAAATAGATTGACCGGCATTGTTTCAGGTTCATATGTAAATTCATACTTTTTTAAAAGTGGGGCTTCTATATCAGGATTTGTTCTTATAACAAGTTCTTTATCGGTTTGATAAAGACCAATTGCTGTTTTTGGCATTGTATCTGTATAGAATGGCATCGTATCAGCAAATACCGGTACAAATAACATCGTTATAAATATAATTAATAATCTTTTCATTTCTAAGACTCCCTGCTAATCTACATTTTAACCTCTATATAACGAAATAGCAATAAAAATGTTCAATAGAATAATCTCATCCGTGCGTATGATTTATTATTCACAACATTAAATTTTTTATAAAATTTACCGTTACTATTAACATCACAAGGAATATAGATGTTAAAATTATTACCCCAAACAGAAACACTAAAAATAGATAGTGTTAATCCGAATGATGCTGTATATTTTATTAACAAATATATAGAAAATCATTCGTGCGAAAACATGAGCGTTGATATATCGTTTATGAACATATTAGATGCCTGCCACGTATCAACACTTTGTTCAACAAAACATTATATCAAATACCCATCCGGAAAGATTAAATGGAAAATATCTTCCGAATTGGTAAAAGAGTTCAGCTCGCGGTTGGAACTTGGTAACGCCGACTACGAACTCTATTAGACCACAATAGTGTCTTGTTAAATAGAAAATTTAAAAACTTAATTTGCCGTTTTATTCCCGACTTCCAACCCGGGAATAACCAGCGCTGCCGGAATTATTCTGCCGATAGCGTGTACCAGTCGTGCCTTTGAAATATATGAGGCTGCAACAACTACATCATCAAGGTGTGCTGAAAAATCAGTAACTTTTACTCCGCGACTCTTTCCTTCTTTAAAAATTAAATTATTGAGTTTGTTCATTATAAAGTTCGCCAACACAACACCTATTGCAACGCCGCCCAGACCGGCAAAAGCCTTCACCCCTTCTGACGATTTTTTAAAGATTTTATCAACCATCAAATCAACAGTAAGAATAGGTATTGAAACATTTCCTATTTGCATAAGCGTTTCTCTGAGTTTAGCTCTTCGGTTTATCTTATCTTTATCAATTGCACATCCGGCAGCAAGACCGCCAATACATGAACCGGCTCCCATTGCTATAACTTCCTTTGCCTCAAAATCAATTTTTGCGAGATACGAATTTTTAATATCCTTAAACATCTTGGAAGGTTTTAATGAATAGCCGGCTTTCTTTGCTAATATTGCCAGACTACCAGCCACACCAAGTGCAGACATGCCTGCTATGAATGCTTTTTGAGAAGGTTTATAATTATTCTCTTTCATTGCTCCATGCGAATGTCCAAATTTCGGATTTTTACTGCAAAAATCCAATACGAAGTTACTATTTTTAACATTAATGTCTAATACTTGCATAAGAACCTTCCAAGTATCTAAAACACCTAAAAAACAAAAATTGCCTAAATATTACAAAATGTTATAAAAATTTTTACACTGCCGGTGTATAAAATTTTGAAATTTCTTCAAAATACCTTTCCAAAGCCTTGTAGCCGTTATACAACTCATTTGTAATAGATGCGTATCTGCTTGCGACTATAAATTTAAGCTCTTTAGAACGTATCTGCAATATCGCATCCGAATCTTTTCTCAAAAGTTCGTTTGAAGAAGTTGACCATTTTTTGAGGTATGAAAGTTCTTCGTTTATTTGTTTTATAGTAGAAAATTCAAGAGTGTTAAAATCATATTTTTGCAAAAGCTGTCTTTCAGCATTAGTTATATGAGTTTGTACTGCTTGAAATTTATAGATACGTTTAATAATCACATAATTATCCGCGATTCTTCTGTGCGAATAAGGAACCGAACTTTTGGCTAACAATGCAGAAGTTGAAAGTGCGGTGAATGCATCGTCTTCACTGGAAAATGCACTCTGTGCCGGATATACTGTTTCAATCTTCTTATTAACCACGAGTAAACTCCTTTTTGATTTGCGACTAACTATATACTATATTAATCATAAAAAATTGTCATTACAATTTTAAAAAAAATTTACGTTCTTAATAAAATTTCAAAAATACCCTCCGAATAAGTTGGGTGGGCAAAACATATCTTTTTTAAATCCGCAACAGTCAGTTTATTTTGAATTGCAATTAATAATTCATGAATAAGTGCGGAAGCCTCTTTTGAAACAATATGCGCCCCTACTATTAAATCATTCTTTGTAATAATTTTTATAAACCCATCAGTGGAATCATCACACCAGGATTTACCAAGCGCTGAAATGGGTATATTTAAGCTTTTACAATCTTCTCCGCAATCCTGTTCTCTTAAACCAACCCAGGCAATTTCCGGTTCGCCGTATATTACTGAAGGAATGAGCTTCTGATTACATTCTATCCCTAGCGCAAACTGTTTTGCCTGATGGATAGCGTAGTGTGCAAGTTGTATTTCACCGCATGAATCCCCCAGTACAGTAATACCGTCGATATCAGGCTTTATCGGAACCCGTCCTACTGCAGAAAGTATTAATTCTGGCTCAATTTCCGCTCCTGATTTTAGAACAATTCGCCCGCTTTCTATTTTTGCAATGGAGTCATTTAAATAAAACTTGATTTTATTTTGTTTAAAAATTCTCTCTATCCTTTTTGAAATATCAATATCTGCAACCGGTATCAAATGTTCTGCAAGTTCAACAACTGAAACTTCAACTCCAAAATTTGAAAATATCCTTGCCCACTCTATACCTATTGCTCCAGATCCAACAATCAATATTGATTTAGGAAGTCTCTCCAGCTTTAGTATGTCATCGGAACTCAATATGAATTTCCCGTCAAATTCTAACCCTTTAAGCTCACGGGGGATAGAACCGCAGGCATAGATTATTTGCCCGACTCTGCATTCTTCTCCATCTGCCATAATCGTATTTTTATCTTTAATCTCAGCCCTAGCATAAACAATTTTTACTCCGGAATTTCTAACTGCCGTCTCAAGCGATTTTCTTAATTTTTCAACTACACTATTTTTCTTTTCAATGACTTTTGAGAAATCGAAATCTTTTATATCTACACTTACACCAATATTCTCTGAATTAATAACATTTTTATACATTTCTGAAGTATGCAAAAGTGATTTTGTCGGGATACAACCCTTATTTAAACAAGTTCCGCCTATACATTCTTTTTCGTAAAGAATTACCTTTTTGCCTTGTTTTGCCAAAAGCATTCCTGCAGTATAACCTGCCGGACCACCTCCTATTATTCCGTAGTCGTAATCCATACACTCCCCCTGTTCTATTGTTTATTTTATACGAATTAGAGGATTAAATCAATTAAATTCGCATAGCTCCCTTTGATGATAGAGTACCAAGCTGCGGTTTTGGAACGGAATGAACTTCTGTTTTCTTTTCTGTATTTGTCTGCGGTGTTATTTCGGCTGCCGTTACCGGATTTCTTTGCCCGTCAATATACGACTTTTGAACAGCTGATGCCATTTTATTCCTTATTATAGGAGTAACTACATTTGTTGCAAGAATTCCTGCCCCAACTGTAGCAACTGTAGTTCCGAATGTTTTATAAGTCTTGAATGCCTTTTGGGTTTTAATATCGCTGTTTTTCAAAACTTCTTCCAGATTAAAATCCAATTTGCCTATACTGTTTTTATACATTTTTGCATTTTTGTTTAAATATTCTCTTACACATTTTGGTGCAAATTTTCCGGTTTTGAATAGGTTCGCAACCGTATTTTTTGTAAGCAACGTAATGCAAAGGAAGGCTCCGATGTTTACCAACGCATCATTAAATTCCTGCGGAATCAAGAAGAGTTTTTGTTCTTCTTTAATTCTCGGATTAACTGCAACCGCAAGGATTTGTGCCAAAGAGGACAGTCCCCATCCGATTACACTTGTTGTGATAATCATTTTGGGAGGATTGTCGGCAAATTTCTTTGCAATCCAATTAAAAGCATTTTGGAAGAGTTTAGCCATTTATTTCCTCCTTCCTTTTCGCTTTTTTAGCGGATTTTTCATTAAATCTGTTTGTAAAATAAAGTGTCAGAGGAGCATCTGCAACAAAGTTTGTTATGGTCATTATTCCTAACGCCATAATTGTGGACAGAGCATTTTTGTAATTAGCCAATTTTTCGGGATTTGCTTTAAACGTGTTTATGTAATCCTTGGGTAGAAGCAATTTGCTGAATCTCTTTATTCCATTAACATCTGTCATTTTGCTTACAGCCTGAAAACAAGAGCCTCTGACAAGTATACCTACAGAAGTGCAGGCAATTATTTTTGCTAAAGTTCTGTTTCTGGATACAGTGCGTGTTTCTTCATCAACTCTATGATTGTAATAGTCTATTGCCGGCTGGGTAGCGAGTGCAGTCACACCCATTATCAAACGATTTATATCCGGACGTGCTATAAAGCTTCCGTATTTATCATACTTATTAATCTTATTCTCTGTGTCATTAAACGTCTTTTCGGGTATGTGATCTACAATTTTTTGCTCAATCTTCTTCCTAAATTTATCCAATAGCTTATCATCAGAGCCTTTGGGGAACCTTCCTCTGCTTTGCATGGAAACATTATAATTATAGCTATAATCGTTTTGAATATTCATAACACTTCTACCCATATTTATAAAAACATTTTATGTTTGGGAATTGCCTTTTTTCTCTGAATTTTTCAAAAAATGTTACGTTTGTTTACATAAAGTAATTCTTCTCTTCAAAACAACTCCCCGATAAGATAATTTTATTTAGATAAAATTCGAAATAGAATTATACTGTCAAAATAAAGGAGGAGCGATGATAAGTATTTGTACAGCGCCTGTTTACAGGCTTGAAAGATTAAATAATCTTTTTATTGAACTAACTGCAAAGAATTGCAACCAGCGTTGCAAAAATTGCTATATAAATTTTTCTTTTGAAAAATCACCAAAAGATTTTATTGCCGTAGAAAAAATTAAATCTGCACTTGAAGACACAAAATCTGAAGATTTGCACTGTATATATCTTACAGGAGCCGAACCGATGACACACCCTGAATTTAACGCAATCCTGAGATTATGTCTCAAAAGATGTAATGTTTGCATCTGTACAAACGGAAGTTTTCTGAACGAAAAAAAAATAAGATTTTTAAGCAAAGTGGAATCAGAAGGTGATACCCAAATTTTATTCAAATTATCTCTTGCTCATTTTGATGAAACAGAAAATGATAAAATTAAATATAGGGGAAATTTCAGGCAGACAATCTTTGCACTCAAAACTCTTTCCAGATACAATTTTAACTCAGTACTATCTGTTCAAAATTTCTACAAGCTTTCTGAGTCTTCGATTTTAAATGGTTTTGAAAATATTTTTAAATCTCAAGAAATTTATAATACGGATATACAAATCTGTTCTTCACATCCGGATTACTCCGACGAAAATTTTGTTAAAGCAGCTTTTAAAACAGATTGTATGACAGGCAGAATATTGACTGAAACAGGAATATATTCTTGCCCGTTTCTTGCAGGTGATTACAGAGGAAGGTGCGGTTCAAATTTTTCAAATTATTCAAAATGCATAACAGCTGAATCTGAATTTTGCGCAACCTGCTCAAAAAATAATAATCCAATCTTCACTATTGATTAAGTGTTTTTATTACACTTTAAAACACTATATAATCCATATATATTGCTGTGTTTTAGGAAATAGGGCTAAAAATAAGTAAACAATTGTAACATTATTCAGATGAATTAATACTAAAGAGTTACTTTTTTTATGCTATTATGTTATAAATAACATATAATTATATATACTCAAAAACGAATGGAGGCGAAAAATGTCAATCGGACAATTCGTATTTATGTTACATAGTCATTTACCGTACTACAGAAAAGCCGGTATGTGGCCTTTTGGTGAAGAAAATCTTTACGAATGTATGGCAGAAACATATGTACCTCTTCTAAATGCAATTTCTGAATTGTATGAAGAAGGAATAAAAGCTAAGTTAACTGTAGGTATAACTCCTATACTTGCAGAGCAGTTAAATGACGAACACTTACAGCACGGGTTCCTAAAATATATTGATGACCAAATTGCTGCAGTTAGTAAGGATTTGGAAAGATATCCTGATCCTAACGTTGCTCATTCACAGCATCTGAAATATTTAGCAAAATATTATTTTGATTTGTGGAATAAGCTTCGTGATGATTACGTTAATAAATATGGTATGAATCTTGTAACAGCATTTAAAAAATATCAAGATTTGGGCTGTATAGAAATAACAACATCAGGTGCAACTCACGGTTTTTCACCGTTACTTGCTACTGACAGTAACTTAAATGCGCAATTTAAAGTCGGACAAGATACAACGAAAAGATTATTCGGACACAAAGCAATGGGTGCTTGGCTTCCTGAATGTGCATACAGACAAGGTTATGAATATGTCGGTAAAGATGGTAAAAAACATTGGAGACCAGCTATTGAAGTCACACTTCAAAACAATGATATTCAGTACTTCTTTACGGAATCTCACGTTATAGAGGGTGGTAACTCAATCGGAAACAGACGTGTTATCGGTGTATACGGAAACATTGAATATATTCCGTTACCTGACAGACCGGCTACAGGATATGATACATATTCTGCATATTGGTTACCTGATGCTCAAGTTGCAGTTATGGGACGTAATGACAGAGCCGGATATCAGGTTTGGTCTGCCGCTGACGGTTATCCGGGGGACGGATGTTTCAGAGAATTCCACAAACGTGATGACAAATCAGGTATGCACTATTGGAGAATAACTTCGCCAACTACGGATTTAGGCGACAAAATGTTGTATGACCCTGTATTGGCATTCAATAAAATTAATGAAAACTCTGATCACTACACGACTTTAATTTATCATATGATGAACGATTATAAGATGGCTAATGGTAAAGACGGCCTTGTAATGGTTTCATTTGATACAGAATTATTCGGCCACTGGTGGTTTGAAGGTGTTGAATTTATTAAACAGGTTATCAGAAAATTCAACAACTACTTACCGGAAGTTGAAAGAATGACAGCAGGCGAATATATTACAAAATATCCGCCGAAAGAAGCAATTCAAATTCCTGAATCTTCATGGGGACAAGGCGGACACTTCTACGTTTGGATGAACCACTTAACAGAATGGATGTGGCCGATTATCCACTCCTGCGAAAAGAGAATTTGCTCTATTGTTGATAAATATCCGAATATTCCTGAAGATAAATTACTCCATAGGGCATTAAACCAAATGGCGAGAGAAAATCTGTTGCTGCAGTCTTCAGATTGGCCGTTCCTGATTACAACTTGGCAAGCTAAAGATTATGCTACGGACAGATTTAATGAACACGTAGACAGATTCAGTATGATTGCAGATATGATTGAAAGCGGCAACATTGATGATGCTAAACTGAAGGAAATCGAATCAATAGATAACTGTTTCCCTGTAATTGATTACAGAGTTTATCAGTCAATTGAAGAAGGTGTAATTCCTCAACAGGAAAAGAAACTCGCACCGCTGTATCAATAAAATGTTTTCCTCGCCCTACGGGAGAGGGTTAGAGTGAGGGAGCAATATAACTTTAATAAAAAAATAAAGAGGTCAGCTTAAATCAGTTGATCTCTTTTTATAATATGGGCGGCATATATAGTCTTGTCGCCTCGTTGTTATTTGCAATATATTTTTGCCGATTCTGTAATTAAATCTATATGTTCCTGCTTAAACCCGCAGTTTAATACGTCTTTAATAAACATATCGACAGCCGGAGTTCTTTCCAAAGCAGATTTTACAGGGATAGAAATTCCTCTCATTATACTATCGTTCAATAAACCAAGAATTATATTTTTTTCTCCAAACTTACATCTTAAGATATTGTTGTTGGTTGAGTTTTTAATTAGGATTGCTGTTGGCATATTTTTTTCCTTCTCATTATTACAACATTCTTAAAACAGCTTAAGAAAATATTTGCTAACAAAAAAACAAATTGTTACATTTTTTAATATAACAATTTGTTTTTAATTATTTTTAAATACAAAAAACTACACTGCGTAGACTGAAACTTGTTTTCTGTCACGTCTATGCGATTCAAATTTAACCTGTCCGTCTATCATAGCGAACAAAGTATCATCAGAGCCGATACCTACATTGTTACCGGGATGAATTTTTGTTCCTCTTTGGCGAACAATTATATTTCCGGCTTTAACTGTTTCTCCGCCGAATTTTTTCACACCTAAACGTTTCGCTTCCGAATCACGTCCGTTTCTGGTGGATCCCATACCTTTCTTATGTGCCATTTTATTATCTCCTTTTAATTAACTTCTTTATCGATAAAATCAGAGCCTATGCTTCTGCCCCTTCATTTACCCCTTCAGCTGCTTTCTTTGCTGCAGTTGTTCTGATTTTGTTAATCATAACTCTTGCAAAGCCTTGTCTGTGACCTTGTTTTTTTCTGTAACCCTTTTTAGGTCTCTGTTTGTAAACTATAATTTTCTTTGCTCTGTCAAGCTTAATAACAGTGCCTTCAACTTTTGCGTTAGCAACGTATGGCTGACCTACTTTTGACTTTTTGCCGTTAACAATCATAACGACTTTATCAAAAACAACTTTTGAATCAGCTTCTTCGCCTAACAATTCTACATCCACGTAGCGGCCTTCTTCAACTTGGTATTGTTTACCGCCTGTTTCGACTATTGCGTACATGACTTTTCCTTTCTTTTTGAGGGATTGTAGAGCATTCTGCATTAAATTCCGCATTCTGAGGGTCTTTTTCATTTCCCCCTTTGCCCGTTTTAGACAATCAACCTATCTAATACTATTTATATATAATATTTGTAACACAACCGCAAAATTGATGTCAAGCATACTCTTAACATCAATTCATATATTTTTACGCAGAACAATGTTATTAAGAAATTGTAACATATTAGTGTTGAAAACTCTTCGGTATGTATTTATTTGATAAAATATTTATATATAGTTTCGTTTTTATGAGGAGAATGTATGAAACCTTACAATATACCAAAGACAAAGAGGAGAGGAAAATCGAGGAGTGTGTATTACGAAAACCCGATTTTCAAAATGGCTACGTCATTAATCGTACTGATGATTGGCGCTGCACTAGCAGGTATGATTGCTTTGAAATTATATTTAATTTCACTTCCGCCAATAAGGAACCTTAATTCTTTAAAACCAAATATAGTTACAACCTTCTGCGCAAGCGGAGGCGAAGTCATTAAGACCTTTGCAGCATATACTTATGCAAATGTTGAACTTAAAGAAGTTCCAAAAGAACTTGTGCAAGCATTAATTGCAACAGAAGATAAAAATTTCTATAAACACAAAGGGTATGATTTGGTCGGTCTTACACGTTCAATGATTGCGAATGTCCTTGCCGGGCACGTAGTTCAAGGTGCGAGCACCATAACACAACAACTTTCCAGAATATTGTTCTTGTCAAATGAAAAGACTTTCACAAGAAAAATAAAAGAACTTCAGGTTGCTGCACAAATTGAAAAAACAATTTCCAAAGACAAGATTCTTGAAATGTATCTGAATAATGTTTACCTGGGCTCAGGAGCATATGGTGTAAAAGGTGCGGCAAGAATATATTTTAACAAAGAGCTGAAACAACTTACATTACCAGAAATGGCACTAATTGCCGGATTACCTCAAGCACCGTCGGTATATTCTCCGTACAACAACATTGAATTAGCAAAAAAACGCAGGAATCAAGTTCTTTTAAGAATGTATAAAATGCGGTACATAAATAAAGCTGTATATGAAAGCGCAAAAGCTGAGCCTATAAAGCTTTCTACGATGCCAACAATGTACGCTACAAACAAAGCACCATATTTCTGTGATTATGTAATGAAAGATTTATATAAACTTGGCTTCACAGAAGATGAAATAATCAATGGTGGCTTAAAAGTCATTACTACGCTGAACTATCAAGCGCAGGTAAAAGCAAATGAAGCTATTATAAACAATTTAAACGCATGGGGATTAAAAGGGGATAAAAATCAAGCAGCAGTATTCTCATTTAGTCCTATAGACGGAAGAATCCTTGTATATGCAGGCGGTAAAGACTATTCCAAGAGCCAATACGATAGAGTTACACAGTCAATTAGGCCGTCTGGTTCAGCATTTAAACCTTTTATATATACAGCGGCAATCGAAAAAGGGTATTCTCCAAACGATATGATTGACGACTTGCCGGTAAAAATAGGGAATTGGACACCTAAAAATTACGGCAATAAATATAGAGGCTCAATACCACTATATACTGCGCTTATGATATCATCAAATGTATGTACAGCAAGGCTTATGGATGAAATAGGTGTTCGTCCTGTCATTCAACTTGCACGGGTTATGGGAATTTCAACCCCAATTCCTTATGATTACACAATATCACTTGGGTCAAACAGCGTTAAACTATTTGAAATGACACGTGCATACGGTGTATTTGCAAATGGCGGTTTTAAGGTGGAGCCATATGCTATTGAAAGGGTTGAATCTTCAAGAGGCACAATTCTGTACGAGGCAAAAAAGGCAAAAGCCAGCAAAGTACTTAATATAAATACTGCAGCAACAATGACCGCTATTATGAGAACTGTTATAACAAGCGGTACCGGTATGGCTGCCAATATAGGGAAACCCGCAGCAGGCAAAACAGGAACAACTGACGACTGTAAAGATGCATATTTTATAGGGTTTACACCTGATATAGTCACAGGCGTATGGGTCGGAAACGATGATAACTCCAGAATGGGAGAGCTCACAGGCGGTTCTGTCCCGGCAAGAATTTGGAAAGATGTTATGACTGTTGCGACAATTCCTTATGGAAATTCCGACTTCGAATATCCTGAAATCATTTTGAATCCGTTTAAGGCTTCCAGCGTATCCGTAATTACTCAAAGCGAAGCTCGCAAAGCATGGGAAGAAAAAGAGAAAAAAGACAAGGAATCAAAAGAAATGATTGACAATCCGGACGAATTCTCAATGGACGGAGCAGCAGTAACTCCCCCTCCAACACCCCCTGTGGTAAAACCGGATTCAATCAGGCCATCAGACTTGTTCCCGGGAATAAAGAAGAAAGAAAATTCGAAAAAAACTGAACCGGCGCCTGAAAAACCACAACCTGCGCCACAACCGCAGCAAGAACAATTTGCACCGGTTCCAATGTCAACAGTACCGATGAATACACAAAGCAAGGATAATACAAATGAATAACGAAATTGATTTGAAGTATGGAGAAAATACGTATCAAGCTGCAAGAATTGAAAAAAGTGAAAACACAATCGCCTACGAAACAAGTGCCGAATTGTCATTTAATGAGATTATTTCACTTACAAAAGGTTTGAATCTAATAAGTGAATTTTATGATGTCAAAGCAGCTTGCACAGTTAAAAATAGCGGAATTTGTGCTGTCGCACTCGGTCAAAGTGTATCTGATGCTGTGATAAAGATTATGGATTCAGATCCGGTCGATTTTATAACCTCCATTGTGGTTGTTTCATCAGAAGTTGACAGCGAAACCGCAAAATTTGTAAAGGAGTCCAATATAATAGCAGCTCCCAAATTTACTAAAAGCGCATTAGAAATACTGCAAAATCACAACATCAAATATGTAATAATTAAAACGCCGTTAAAGGATTACAAAAATTATATTCCTGAAAAATTGATATCGACACCCTTCGGAACTCTTATAGAAAGTCCTAATTTGAGTGAATTGGATAAAAATACATTCAAGGTGGTTTCAAAACAAAAACCGACTGTCGAACAAATCGAGGATGCGGTTTTTGCATGGAAAGTTGCAAAACATGTGAGTTCACAAGCAATAGTTATTGCAAAAGATTTAAAAACCACAGCAATATCACAAAGTTTGAGAACAGCTTCCGTCGAATTTGCATTGGATTATTCTTGCGATATGTCCAAAGAAGCAATCCTTGCTTCTGACCTGCCAATTACTGTTCATGATATAAATGTAGCATCACAAGGCAGAATAGGGTTAATAATTGTTCCGGAAGCAGACAAAGACACCATAAACCAAGCTGACAAATACGGGATGGCACTTATAACAACGGGACTTACAAATCTTTTATTATAACTTAAGAGTTTTGAGATTTCTGTAACAGCGTATTGCGGTAATATTTTAATTTACCATTTTCATCCGTGAGCTCAATTGCCTTGTCGATTGCCCCTATTGCGTTTTTGTAATCACCAACCTGTTCATATGCATAAGCCAGGTAGTGATATAAGTATGCACTTTGCTTGTTTTCAACCAGATGTTTTAGAAGGTGCACTCTCTTAATATTTGTACGCTTTGTAAATAAATTATATGTTTCATAGTCCTTTGCAGCTCCCTCATAATCGCCCAGTTGTTCTTTTATCTCAGCTCGCCTTTTATACAAAAAGCCGCTTGCCTCTTCACCTCCAACATGATTAAGAGCCATATTCATATACTCCAAAGCCATTTTAGGATTATTTTTTGCATTGGCCTTTGCAAGTTCATAATAACCGTGCATTCTCTCTTCTTCTATAAGTATTGTGTCAAAGGAATACTTTATTGATATAAACTCTCTGACTGAGTTCTCAGGAAAATTCCCAAAAGGGGAACAATCTTTTAATGCTTCTAACGCGGATTCATCATATATATCATTACCCGAACTTTCGATTACAGAAGCGCTCATTACACGACCTTGACGGTTGAGTTTAAAGTACACCCTTACATGTCCCTCTTCCATAAAATCAGGTGGCTGCCAAGTCTTTTGCAACTTATCTTGGAGCTCTTTCATATATTCTGAAAAATCATTTTGAACAATCTCATTTGCAGGTCGCTTACCGGGTAAATAATCTTCACCGGCTTGGGTAGAATGTGATAATCCTAAAATAATTGTCATTAGCAGAATTGCGATAGTTGTATTCTTAAATTTCATAAGTCCATTTTACGTTAAATAAAGTTTGTACACAAGTAAATAAAATACTAATAAATATAGTAACCGCCATATTTCAGGCTATATACCCTCCGAGGGACATGACATCTTCATACTCGGCACCGGCCTCCAGCATTTCTTCGGCAGTAAACCCAAACAAAGTAATCGTATCAATAACCTCCTTCTTGTTATTCATATGTTTAATAACATTATCAAGTGCGGATTCTCTTGTCATATATCTGAATTTATCCTTAATTGTACGATTTAGGTTTCTCGATTTTGCCTTACCCATTCAAACCTCCCATCGCGAGGAGCGCTGCTCCTATCATGCCGGAATAATTCCCTGCAGTCGCTATTCTGACAGAAGTTGGAGTTGTAACAATATCGGAATTTACGGCTGTTTCTATTTTTTTAGCATCGACAAATTGTGCCATTGACCCCGATAAAACGACACAATCAGGATCAAATATATTGGCCAAACCCATGATGCCCACAGATATATCATTTTCCCAGCGATTAAAAATTTCAATCATTTTTCTATCACCTAATTTTACACCATTTATGACATCATAAGTTGTAATATTGTTATCCCCCAGCATTTCTTGAGCTGTCATTCTTAAACCGTTACCTGATGCATACGCTTCATAGCAATCCCAAGATCCGCAAGAACATTTTCTCCTGTGATCAGGGTATATCTTAAAATGCATTTCTCCTGCAGCACCGGACTTTCCTTTAAGTATTTTATTATCAATAATTATTCCGCCACCGACACCAGTTCCCAAAGTAAGCATTACGGACACTTTCGCGCCCTTGGATGCCCCAATTTTGTATTCTGCCCACGCTGCAGCATTAGCATCGTTCTCCAAAAATACCGGCTTTTTTGATAAACTTTGAAAGTTAATTGTGTAATATCCTTCAACAAGGTTTCCGGTTGAACCTATTACAGCCGTATTTTCATTATTGACAGCACCGGCTGTCGCTATTGCTATAACATCTACTTCATCTTCATACTTTTTTATTTGTTCACATAAGATTTTCTTTATCTCGTCTATCGTTTTTGGCGTCGAGAATTTGTCAGGTTCACCAAGGAGTTTACCTGTTTCATCAATAATTGTGTTATAAATTTTAGTACCGCCAATATCAAAGGCCAGTGCTTTACGCATTTTCATACTCCATAAATCTTTTAACTATTAATTGCGGTCTTGTAACTGCTGAACCAATAACTACTGCATACGCACCAAATTCGAAAGCTTTTTTCACGTCCTCGGGTGCCCATATTCTGCCTTCCAATATAACCGGTTTGTCAGACATCCTGACAAGTTTTGAAAGTAATCCAAAGTCAGGTCCAATTGTAGGTTCACCGGATTCATCAGTATAGCCTGCAAGTGTTGTAGAAATTATATCTGCACCAAGCTTCGCACAATTTATACCTTCCTCAACCGTTGATATATCTGCCATCGCAAATTTTCCGGACTCATGAATATGAGTTATAATATCTTTCACGGTACAATTTACTCTTGGTCTCGAAGTCCCATCAAAAGCAATGATATCTGAACCTGCATAAATCAATTCGTCTACTTCTTTTAATGTTGGTGTAATATAAACTATGCTTTTCCAATTTTCCGGAAGTTTTTCCGGTTTTGTTAATCCAATAACTGTTACACCAAGAGATTTTGCCATTTTTACATCTCTTGCACCAGCCACCCTGAGAACATCAGCCCCGCCATTTATTACTGATTCCATCATGGCTTTCATACATTTTTCATCGTAAAAAGGCTCTCCCAACTTTGCCTGAGATGAAATTATAATTTTTCCCTTCAGCTTTAAAATGCTATTCACTAATTCGCCCCGCAGTATAAATTTGTAATAGTTTAAATAAATTCTAACATAAAAATAATATTGATAATATCACAAATGGTATTTATAATATAAGTATAAGGGATTAAAAATGGAAAATAAAAAAATTATTTTATTAATCGGGGTATTATTGCTTGTTGCAGGTGCAGCAGGATATTTTTTGATTGAAAGAGAAATTAAACCCGAGAATGTTGTACAACAAAAAGCTGCGGAAAAAACCGTTAAAAAAGATAAAATAACTAAAAATGACATTGAGTCAAAAAAAGAAGAAAAGGTCATTAAAGCCGATTTATATGCGGAGACATCTAATTTTGTCCCGTTTACATCTGTTTCACAGATTGCAAACCTTTCACCACAAAAGAAGCAAAAAGTCGATGCTCTGCTTGAACTTTCTCAAGGATGTTACTACCTGAAAGTAAATCCTGATAAAGATGAAATTTTTGTCATATTGCAAAACCCTGTTATGTACAGTTCTGACAGATATCCTCGGCACAATATTCAAATAGCTGTTATTAAGTCCGATAATACCATTACTTACGAAAACCTTGGATTCTCCGGAGAAAAAAATGAGATAGAAAATGCTGTGCTTCAGCAAAATAACGAGGATTGGGCATTTGATGAATCTACTGAACCGGCAAGGCCTTTAACACACACAGCATATGACAAGAAGAAAAGACCTTTGTATTCAGAATCTTGGAATTATGATTCTGCAGAGCCCGTAAAATATGAAATGAAAGACGATAAGGGAAAAGTTGTTTCTGTTATGAAGGACACCATTAATGGTGATACTGAGTACAGACAGGAGCACATTTTCTATGACCCAGAAGGCAATATAACAAAAAGTTTGACTGTTAATTACCAAGGCGCAGATATTAAATGGTTTACCTATTATGATGCAAAAAATCCATCAAAAAGTATAACAATTGAATCCGAATACAATGAAGGTTTAAAATCTGCAGAAAAAGTATACAACCAAAACTTTAAATTAGAAAATATACTAAAAGCAAATTATCAAAACGGAGATTGCAAAGAATTGGAAGTTTTTGACTCTAACGGCGAAAAGGTCATGAAACTACAAAATAATTAGTATTGCACATTTTCTATTTTTTTAGGGCGGGTGAAAAGCTGCATTATTTTACTTGCGGCAAATACGGACAATCCTGTCAGAACAGCATAACCTACATAACTTAAAAGAGCTTTTCCATAAAACCTTTTAAGATTTTTAACAAGCGGTTCTGCCAAACCTGCCTGTTTTGCAAGTTTTATTCCGTTATAGCTTGCAAGAGTTTCTTCTGCAACTGTAGGAAGCATACCTACAAAAGCAATAGTTCCGCAATTATCCATTATAAAATCTGCAGTATTCCTTTCTGCTTCTTTCGGCTTTGGCCTGGATAACAAAGCAACTGAGCCCATCAAACCTGCAATTGTGTATCCAGGGACTCTGCACTTCTGCAATATTCTTCCAAATCTACCTTTTAAGTTATTCATTGCATGCCCAAGTTCATGAAATCCTGAAATAGTCGCCTTATCCGCATTTAGTCTTATTGCTCTCTGGTTCGGCATATAGCAAGCATTTAGCCCGGCTTTAATATCACCTGCAATAACACTTTTACCTGATTCATAAAGTTTTCTCTCCTCTTCACTAACAAATTTTGTATCAACAATTAACAATCCTTTTTCCCTCAATCCGGAATTTTCAACTGACTTAAAAAAAGCATCCTTGTATAGATGATTGTTAACGTGCTCTTTCTTCATTTGTTTCAAAAACGGATTGGAAAATGATGGCAGAACAGCCATTATTAATGCCGATGCGACAGATGCCGCAACAGCACCAATCTGTGCCTCATCACGACTTCTGCTGCGGTAAATGTCGCCATTATACGTGTAAGTATTAGAAATTCCGTCTACCACACACATTTCCTTTTCTATAGAATTCTACAATAATAATAAAACATGTTATAGATAGAAATTGCCTAAATCTTAAGATATGTTACAGATTAAAACAGAATTATTTCCAAATCGGCCTTAACTTTTTATTCAATTGCATTTACAGGTTCAGCAACATTTTCTGAAGAATCGAGGTCTGAAGTTCCTCGCAACCTTGGTGCAGGTTCGACTTCCTTCTGTTCAAGTTCAGGCGATTTATTTAAAATTGTACTCTCGTTAGATTTTTCATATTTATAATCTTCAGGTAAAATTCTTTTTTGTCTGAGCTTACGTTCCCTTATCTTCAAAAACGTTTCCATATCCATTTGCTGAATTTGGCGCTTGTACTCAATTTTCTTTTGTGCTTTATCCTGATTCTCGGCATCTTTTGTTCGCTTTGCTTCTTCCTTCTCCATCCTTTTAGCTTCTTTTGCTTCAAATTCGACTTCGTCAGGATCTTTTACGGAATCTTCAGCCAGTCTGTATCCAACTACAGAAACAGGAACGCTTATACCATTGATATCTTCCAGTTTAGAAGATTCCCCGTTAACATCTATACTCCAAGTACCCAAAAATTTCGGCACATCACCGGTATAAGCATAAGCACTCAATATTACCCTATTATCATCGTTTGAGTCAAAGCCTAAAGGATAAATATCCCATCTTTTTTCATCAAAATCGACATCAGCTTTTTCTGCCCAGTAATTAATTATCGCATCCCTGATTTGAGGAAGTTTTTTCGCTGAATTTTTACTAAAATCATAAACCCATAAATCCGTTTTCCAAATACCGTCATGCCTGTGCCCAACCTTTTCTTTTACTATAAGTTTGGTATTATCACTGGAAAAATCAACCGGAGTAAGAGTTCTGAATATATATTTTGTATCAATATCCTTATCTGTTGATATTAAAGGTTTTTCCTCTTTTTGAATAATATTTGCTCTCATAACTTTTTCTGTGTCATTCAAAGTCGGATCAAGCTTTATTAAAAATAAATCACAGGATGTGCAATCCGATTCAGCATAATAGTATACTGCCGGATATACAAGCATTTTCCTATCACCGGAAACAATTCCTTGTGCATTAATCTGTCTATCAAAATTAAGTTTTCTTGGGAGATGTATCTCAGGACTTCCTACAGGGTCATTGTATTTGACAAGTTTGAATGTCTTTTGTGGAACATAAACCATATTAGAATCTTTAGGCATATTGGCTTCCGCAGGTTTTATTTGTGATTTTGTCTTTGCCTTGGATTTTGCTTCATATTCTTCAACCGTCATATAACCCGATTCCGGCATAATACTTTTTTCATACTTTTCTGTAACATCAATTTTATCAACTTCGTTTTGATAAATACATTCCGCCACACCTCTGTCTTTTCTTTTCATCATAGGGTATTTCATTTGATTAAAATGGATTTTTGCTGCCATTATTGAACCGGCTAAAGTCGTAAACATTATACCAAACCTTCCTTCATTGCTGTAACTGTTGCTTGAGTTCTTGATGCTGCGCAAAGTTTTTGCAAAATACTATGTACGTGAGCCTTCGCAGTAGCTCTTGTTATGACAAGTTTTTCCGCTATTTGAGGATTTGTCAGTCCATCTACCATCAATTCAAGAACATCGAGTTCTCTTTCTGTCAGACCGTATGAATTTTTTGTCTTATCGCTGACATCTGTCACCGGCAAAGAAGCTACTGAAGTTCTCCCCAGATTGTCAAATACCATCCTTGCTATAGAAGGATCAATCCAACCCACCCCTTCATTAACAGCTTTTATGGCTGCAATGGTCTGCTCCGGAGTCGCACCTTTCATAACATATCCGTCTGCACCAGCGGAAAAAGCACTAAGCACATCCTTTTCACCATTTCTTGACGTTAATATAAGAACTTTTGTTTCCGGTAAAAATTCTTTTATCCTCGCAGTAGATTCTATTCCATCCATATTTGGAAGACCTATATCCATAAGAATAACATCGGGTGCAAAATCCCGTGCTTTTTTTATACCGTCCAAACCGTCTGATGCCTCAGCAACAAGCTTAATTTCTTCTGTTTTGTTAAGTGCCATGCCAAGACCCATTCTATATAATTCGTGGTCCTCTACCAAAAGTACATTTATCATTCTATACCCCCGCTTTATCAGGAAGCTTAACGACATCTGTTAATAGAAAAGAAAATTCACTTCCTTTATTTAGAACACTCTCAACCCAAATTTTTCCGCCGTGAGATTCAATAATTTGCCTTGAAAGATAAAGTCCCAAACCTGTTCCTGACGAACGTTTCCTGCTTGTGCCTTGTGAAAACCTCTGGAACATATTTGGAATATCTTCCGCCGCAATACCTGCCCCATTATCCGAAACAGAAAATATAAAATCTTTATTTTCATTTTTAATTGTGATTACCACTTTACCGTTTTCTTGTGTGTAGTTTATAGCATTGCCGCATAAATTACAAATTACACGTCGTATCTCACCCCTATCAGCGTTAATCTCTATATCTTTATCTTCACAATTAATCGAAAATTCTATATTTTTACTGTCCGCAAGCGGCTTCAATTCATCATATACTATTTTTGTTAACTCATATATATTGAAGTCTTTTTTGTTAAGTGCAAGCTTTTCAGCATCGTACTTGTACACTTCCAATAGTGCATTAACCAAACCAAGTAAGTCTTCATTACTCTTTTGCATTGTTGAAAGGAGAAGCCTTTGTTTTTCATCAAGTTCGCCAAGCGCACCCTCCAAGAAAAATGACAGAGTCTGTATTGCGGCAAGCAATGGCGTTCTCAAGTCGTGAGTCAGCGTTGCAATAAAATCATCTCTTAGTTTATCTGATTTTTTCTGTTCAGTAACATCCCTAATTACACCGACAAACTTTCCAAATTCATTCTCGGGATTAATTCTTGCAAAACTTATTTCAACCGGTACAACAGCATTACTTAAAGGATTTTTTATATAGAAATCCCTAAGCAGAATATCGCTTTCGTCAAATTTATGCAATTCTTTAGAAATGAAGGTTTTTTTGCTGAATAGAAAATCATCTGCGGCTGCGCCAAGGATTTTGCTGTTTACAAGGCCTATTAGATTTTCACAAGCCGGATTTACCTGCTCAATTATCCCATCTTCGTTAATTATTACAATACCGTCAGCACAATAGTTAACGATTCCAGAAAGTTTTGCATTTGATTCTTTCAAATCAGCCGTTCTCTCTTCTACAAGCTGTTCAAGGTTGTGTGAATATTTTTCAAGTTCTTTGTGTGCAATTTCAAGCTCGGAAATCTTCTGCCTCAGTTGCGATAAAAGATAGCTTCTCTCAATCCCGTTTTTAATATTTATAATTAAATCTTCGTTACTCCAAGGTTTTTCAATGTACCTATATAACCCGATTTCATTAATAGCTCTTATAGCGTTCTCTTTGTCAGCATAACCTGTTAAAAGTATTTTACTGACCTCCGGATAAAGCTTATTTACTTCGGAAAGGAACTCTAATCCGTTCATTTCAGGCATTAAAAAGTCTGAAATAACCAAATCCGGGGTATTTTTATTTAAAAACGCCAGTGCATCTTTAGGACTGTTAAAAAAATGAACATCAGAAAAGCCTTCCACTTTTAACAGAGCTGCAAAAGCAGAAGTTACTATTTTCTCATCGTCGACTACAACTATCTTTCCCTTTTCCATAATTTCATATTAAACCAAATAACTCCGATAGACAAATTATTAACATTTATTAAACTTGCTATTTTATTATCTGATACCTTTTATGATAAAATGGAAACCAAGCGAGGATTTTATATTATGAGAATGTCAAAATTATTTGTTCAAACTTTGCGTGAGTTCCCTTCTGATGCCGAAGTTATATCACACAAGCTGCTTGTAAGAGCAGGTTATATAAGAAAACTTTCCATGGGCATCTATAACTTTTTGCCTTTGATGTGGAGAGTCTTGAAAAAAGTTGAAAATATTGTTCGAGAAGAAATGGATAGAGCAGGTGCGCAAGAACTTTTGATGCCGTTTGTCCAACCGAAAGAACTCTGGGAAGAATCCGGAAGATGGGGTGCATATGGCGGTGAACTTATGCGGTTAACCGACAGACACGGAAGAGAAATGTGCCTCGGACCTACGCATGAAGAGATTATTACCGCAATTGCACGCGACGGCTTAAAATCATACAAACAATTACCTGTAAATCTATATCAAATACAGTCCAAATTCAGGGATGAACGCCGGCCGCGCTTTGGACTTCTTAGAGGGCGTGAATTTATTATGAAGGATGCATATTCATTTGATACTTCTCAAGAAGGATTGGATAAAGAATATAAAAACATGTGGGATACTTACACGAGAATATTCAAACGCTGCGGCTTGGACACAAAGGCTGTTCAATCGGATTCCGGCGCAATAGGCGGAAAGGTCAGCCACGAATTTATGGTAATAACAGACACAGATGCAGGTGAAAATGATGTATTTTATTGTGATTGCGGATATGCAGCGAACTCAAATCACGCAATATCTGATTTGCCAAAGGTGAATGTAATCGGTAAGTGGGATAAAGCTGAAATAATTGATACTCCAAACACTCATTCAATTGAAGAACTTTGTGGTTTCTTAAAAATAGAACCTACCGTTATTGTAAAATCGCTTGTTTATATTGTTGATAAGAATCCTGTAATTGCCTTAATAAGGGCAGATAAACCTGTAGAAGAAACAAAACTTCTCAATGCGGTAGGCGGAAACGAAATCCGTATTGCAACCGCTGCAGAAATCGATGACATCATGGTGGTGAACGGTTTTGATGCAGAAAGAGGATTTATCGGACCTAAAGGATTGAAGGAATACAACGGAGTCCCCATAAAATTCGTTGCAGATAAAACTGTTGTTGATATGAAAAACTTTGTTATTGGGATTAATAAAAAGGATAAGCACGGCATAGGGTATAATTGGGGTTCAGAGGTCGATTTACCACAAATTGTTACCGATATTCGTCTTGTTGAGGCAGGTGAATTTTGCCCCGAATGCGGAAAATCTCTAAAAGTTACAAGAGGAATTGAAGTCGGAAATATTTTCCAATTGGGAACAAAGTATTCCGAACCGATGAATGCGGTTTACACGGATATTGACGGCAAAACAAAACCATATATTATGGGATGTTACGGAATAGGTATTTCCAGAACTGCAGCCGCAGCAGTTGAAGCACACCACGATGAAAACGGAATCAAGTGGCCACTAGCAATTGCGCCTTATCACGCTATTGTAATTCCCGTAAGTACAAAAGACGAATTGCAGATGAAAGTCGCGGAGGATATTTATAAAACTCTTATTAAACACGGAGTTGAAGCTGTTATTGATGACCGTGATGAGCGAGCAGGAGTCAAATTCAAAGATGCGGATTTAATCGGTTTTCCATACAGAATTACGGTAGGAAAAGGAATATCCGAAGGACTTGTCGAATTTAAAGTTCGTGAAACTGAGGAAATTTCTAATATTAAACCTGAAGATGCAGCAGAAATCGTAGTAACTGCCGTAACCAAACTTAAATAATTTTTAAATAAAACAGAAAAATAATCCGGCGATTTTATGCACCGGATTATTTTTTATGCTTAAAAATGTAACAAAATCAGCTATTTTACAAATTGGTTGTTACATTTCTTAACAATTTACGTCAAAAAAGGCAATTTTTTAAAATGCAAATACTTTATATATACATAAGATATAATTCATAAAAATATCTTACAATTAACACTATTTAATACAATCGAGGAGAGAGCATAATGGCTATCGGCGCAAAAGACTTTATCGACAAATTATTGGTCGAAAAATATGCACAGGAAAAAGTAGACAATCACGAATCGGATTCATTGGTATCAAAAGTTACACCGGACGATATGCTGACAGCAATGAATCACTCGGCAGATTCTTTCCGAATGATGCTGGCTCTAAACAAGAAATTAACACGCACCTGCTACGGGGTTGTTGCGAAATCTGCAAAATACGTAGCAACGGACGCTTATGTATAGCTCATAATACACACTATCTCTTATATAACTATCTTACATCTTACAAAGTTTAGCCTTCATTTGAAGGCTTTTTATTTTGTTTAACTTTATATATCAAGTTCTTCCAAAAATTCAACTCTACACCAGAAAGCCTCATTTCTACGCTATCTAAATCTAAGAAAGTTAAATCAAAAACGGAGTATCCTTCCGAAATCCTATCCTTAATCTCCGCGACATTCGCTACAGCCTGAGTTTTATTTATATCAATAAAATATCTTCCGTAATTTTTCATCAAAATAGGCTTAAGATTTTTTAATTTTAAATCCGCAGAACCTCTTTTCAATCCACTTATATAACGATTAACGTCAAACTCACTCTTAACCTCCATAATATCATTTGTAACTGGTAAAAAGCCCATTTTTGTGTGATACAAGGTCGCAGAACCAAGAGAACTTCTTGGGACAAAACTTAATCCGTTTTTTAACGCAACATCTATTTGCTTTTCATCAAGTCTTACCCCGATACCTTTGTACAAATCATTTGCAGAAACTTGCATATATCCGGTCAGCATTTCTTTACAAGAATTTTCAATATCATTTTTAATATAAAAATACTTATATCCAAGCGCAGTTTTAGACTTATCAAAAAAATAATGATTATAGGTTGTATACTCTTTAATATCATCCCTGTTTTTGAAAGTATTATGAACAAAACTTATTGCAACCGGTCTGCCTGTCTTTAATGATTTTACCAAATATGTATCGGCTTTTTTTCCTTTATATGTGTATTCAGGAGTAAACATTTCTCTCAAAGTAACAGAATTTAAGAGATTCTCCTTTTTAAAATCAGAAAATATCCTTTTGGACTCTATCAACAAGTTTTCTAAATATCTAATTTCCAAAATACAATTCCCTTTGTTCTAATTAAAACAATAAAAAAAATTTTTTTAATACTTTTTTTACACTAAATTAAGTTTTGTAAACACAAATTTATTAAGCTATACTTAACTTTACGACAAATTAACCTAAACAGTTAGTTTTATAGATAGAGAAACTTTGCTATTCGTGTTTAAATACGAAAAAAAAGGGGATATGATTATGAATTTGCGCATCAACAACATCAAAACATTTGCATTGGCAGCAATGTTGACCACATCTGTAACCGCTTGTAAAAAACCGGTTAATTTAACACCATTGGCAAAACAATACGTTCAGCCCAGAACAACTGCGATTATTGATTCATTAATAATTGAAGGCAAAAAAGTTGCAGAAAATCCCGATTATGTTTACCTTGGCGCCGATACACTGGAGCTGAATAATGATTTTTCAAAAAATCCTGCAAGATTTTTTGAAAAGACATCATTAATATTGAAAGATAAATTTACCGATAAAGTCTGTACAAAAGAATATGACTATATATACAGCGATCCTGATGGTGTGGGAATTAAACATTACAAAGAATTTATGGACATGTATATTGATAAAACAGCTATAATTTCAAGCCCCGAAACATATACAACAGATACAACCGATATCTACATACCTGTAGAATACTACGGAAAAGTTAATCCTAAAGTGCAAAATTTTCTGTAATATAATCGGAAGCTACTCCTTCAATTTTTTATCAAAATATTGAAAAATCATCGGATAAAAAAGCGTTATAAAAAGGCCTATAAATAACATTGTAGGAACAGCAAATCTTAGCTGTACTGAGTTCATAATGATATATGCAATTACATATTTTAGCAACAGGACTATAAAAATACCACCGACTAATCCTCTTACAGCCCGGCATTTTACGGAAACATCCTTTGGGTTAAACGGGAAAAACCTTCTGCATAAAAAACATCCGTTCAGTATTCCGAGTAAATAGCCATAAATCACAATGGTCACATATACCGATTTCATCGGATCGACCAATAGTTTACCTTCAATATAATCCATTGGATATGCGCTAAAATAACGAATATAGATTAACCCAAATATTGTAAAAATATTTGTAAGCAGGGCTAACCACAAATCCCTGTTTGGTTTAACTTCAGCCCAATTAATAATTCCGTTAATTATAAAAATAAGAGTTAATCCAATTGTAAGACCGCAGACAACATCTTGCGGGGTATGAACTCCAAGCCACAGTCTTGAAAAGCCGATTAACAGAATCAGGGCAATCAACAAAAAGCATAAACATTTCGTCTTCTTAACAAGATAAGCAACCCCGCCCAAAACAGAGGAGCTCATTGAGGAATGTCCGCTGGGAAAAGAATACCCTTTTGCAAACGGCACTGCAAGTTCTGAAGGATGAATCTTATCACTCAATACCCAGGGACGATAAACACACGCAACCATTTTGAAAAAATGTGTAATTAAGGAATTGAATCCTGCCAGTGAAAACAAATATAACCCCGACCTGAAATCAATACACCAATATGTAATTGCACAAATCAACGTCGGAAGCCAAAATTCACCAAAAATGGTAATCGACAAAAAGAACTTGTCAAAGATGTCGAAATTTCCGATTCTAATACTTTGCAATAAAAGTAAAAAATCTATTTGCGGATTTATCCAGCTTGGGTTTGATAAGAAAGTAATCATGCTAATAATATTAACACAAACGACATAAACATAAACTTACACCATTAACTGCTAAAATGTATCGGTCAAAATTGAGCTGATATAGAGCATTCCGGTGCTTTACATAAAGTTGCTATTTTGTTACAAAATATTTTAAAAAAGAGGGTTGTGGTAAGCAAAAAAAGAGTTATACTGAATATTTAGGGGTAAATATTTAGGGGTAAATTTTTAGGGATAAATATTTACCCCTAAACTCGATTTTGCGGTAAGTATTGTCTTATTTTTTCAGGAAGTTTTGACTCAATAATGCTTCTTAATTTATCAACATTTTTGTTATACAAAACACCTGCATATAAAATAATCAAACCAGTCACCAAAACAGTGCTAGTAAGCAGTGTTGTATTGTGTTCAATATGCTCAAACTCAAGATACATAATATATTCAATTACACCAAATATACCGATGATTGAAAACGGTTTGCGCTGAATCATTAAGCCGATAAATATATAAATTAAACTCAAAATAAAACATATAAGCTGGTCTTGCCAAACTCCTATATTTAAAGCATCCAGAAGGAACATTGAAAACATAAAGAAGCCTGCTGAGCCGAGGAAATACATCCACTTTGAATAATCCGCTTTGGCTAATCTGTCTTTTATAAAACCGACCACACTCAAACCTGCGCCGAAAATCATATTACTTGTGAAAAAGATTTTATCCGTAATATTTTTATACCCATATATAAAATCAACAATAGTCAAAAATATTGCATAAGAACAAAAAATTGTCGGAACTGCTAATAATGATGCAGGTCTGAACTTTTGCAAGATAGTATTTGTAACAATTGTTAAAGCAGAAAGCACCATCACAGGGAATCTGCACACATCCCAATAGTTAGGAATCTTATCCATATCGGAAAAATGCGGGAAAAATCCTGTCATTTTTTCAATATCCATTATAATCAAGCCAATTGCTACAATAAAAAGAAAATATAAAATTCCTGCCGGAAGTTTTTCGTTTTTTCTCCACAAAAATTCCCCAACCCCAAGGAACAACCCTGCATATAGTGTTCCGAGCATTAATATCATTGCATAAGTGCTATGTTGCACTGTATCAGACATCAGTGCAACCATTGCGCAAAGCATAATAAATCCGCCTATGTAGTAAAATACTTTTACCACAGTCGGAACTTGTTTTGACTCATTTTCGTTTTGATAAAACAAATCAATCAAACTGTTTTTCTGAGTTTCATTAATTATTTCTTTCTCTACTCCCAAATTTAAAACATGTTCAAAATCCATAATTCTCTCCTTTATGCATTCATTTTATCACATTATTGGAATACGGTATTATTAATTTTATTTCCAGTATACATTGAAGTTTTGGATTTCTTTTAGTGTTTGGTCAAAGTTGCCCCTGAAGCATACGCATCTGTCATCGATATAGAGGTAAGATGGGAGTTTTGTATTTGTGATATCTTTAAAATATTTATCAATTTTATTATCAAACAGCCATTTCGCAGAGAGCATCAGATTTCTTGAAGTAAATAAGTACAGTTCTGCGGATTCGCTTAATTTTTCAATGAATTCTTTTGCGCCGGATTTAATCTCAGGTATAAAATTTTCATCATACGGTTCCTTTCCGTACTCATTTAATACCCCGTCTAAGTCAATTAATATTTTCTTTTTGTAATTGTCCATTTTGTTCTCTTTGAGACTACATACTTTTACCTCATTATAAACGAAAATAAAAATATGACAAATGAGACTACAAAATTAATACTTCTTGGCAAGAATATTAGAAATGCGAGAAAAGCGAAAGGCTTTTCTCAGAACAAACTTGCTGAACTATTAGATATTTCAAGAGAGCATTTAGCAAAAGTCGAAACCGCAAAGAGAACGATAAGCCTAGGGCTATTATTTAAGATATGTGATATTCTGGAAACATCTGAACAGGATTTATTCAAATTTAATGCTAGATAAATGAATTATTTAGCAACAAACTCTTATCAATATTTATCAAGGTTTTAGCCTTCATGGGTAGTAAGTTTTATTTTATACTTGCTACACTTTTGTTTCTTTTCTTAATTTTTTCACGTTTTTCTGCTGGTATTAAATTATATAATCCGTCTATTTTTTTCTTTTCTGTTATCATTTTTTCTACAATAAAATTTAACAAACTAAATAATGCTGCAGCAATATCTGGATTGTCTTGTACGTTGATTATGCCTAATTCATGTACCGCATCATTACCAGTAACTCTTACAAAATCAAATGCTTGTTGTAATTGTTCAGATAAACCATTTTTTACAAGTATTTTAATTTTTTCATCAATCTTATTTTTCGATGAACATTCAATGTTAACTTCGTCGCATAACTTATCTAATGCTAATCTTAATAAAGCGGTAGCACCACGTGGAGATTTGTTTACAATTTCTCTTGCCTCATAATATAATTCTTTTACATTCTCAGGCATATCTTCATTTGGCATAGGGGCTGTTGAATTTGCAGGAATAATCATTTCATCTCCATGCCATACAGTTGCTTTATTACAGCAACTGCACAATGTAGCACTAATCTTTGTTCCCAAATCTTTTGCATATGCCCTAGTTGCATCGGATATAAATGCAACTGTTGAATAGTGATGCATGTGTGCATATGCTCCGCAATGTGGACAATTAAAGGCATTTGAATTTCTTTCGGGTGCTATATACTCATTATTCATTATAATAACTCCTTAACTTTAGCCATTATCTAGAATTTTGTTAATCTTTAAATTCATAATATCATAAAATAAAACGGACTTATTACTTATAAAAATTTTTACTCGTGTACCTAAATTTGTACCTTTTGCCTATTATTGAGGTAAAAATTCGCAATAAAAAAGAGGGTGTCTGAAACCCTCTTAAAATGGTGGGTGTGGTGAAGGACTCCGTTGGCGAGCAGGAAAAGGTGACTAAATGTCACGTTTTCCGTGGTGTTTCGCAATAATTGTGCAGACTCCTCATAAGCCAATGGAGAAAGAACCCCATTTGCAAAGCAAATGCGGTTCGAAGTCCAACAAAAAAGACTCCCGCAAGAGTCTTTTAAAATGGTGGGTGTGGTGGGACTCGAACCCACGACCAATTGATTAAGAG
>JAEEGL016665599.1_pt1 | contig 87708 bp, 71 predicted proteins | sample 9134231 | NCBI WGS metagenome assembly JAEEGL01 (sample SAMN16246548, study PRJNA631951) | gut metagenome | biome: gut microbiome; feature: rumen; material: fiber-attached | host: Bos | place: Iran: Karaj | collected 2018-10 | reverse complement strand
TGCAAACAGACAGCTTTCGTGTAACGAATTATATCAGATTTCAGGGTACTTTTATATAGGCTAACATTGTAAAAGTTCCTTAAATCGCAAAATACGAGGTCAAAATCTTAGGCGCTAGAAGTTAGTTTTTCATTTGACCCCGTAAATTTATCATCCGGCCAAAGAAAATGCCCTAAACATGGGCTTTTCAGGCTCTGCTCAGGGCAATTTTTTACACATCGATTTGTAACTGTTTATTTTTCACGGTTGATTTTGCCGTTTTCCACACGATAAACCATATCACATTTCTCTATGGTCTGAAGTCTGTGAGCGATGATTACAAGGGTCTTTCTGCCATGGAGTGCGTTGATGGATTCCATGATGGCAGCTTCCGTATCGTTATCGAGAGCAGAGGTGGCCTCGTCAAGAATAAGCACTTCCGGGTCGTTGTAAAGGGCTCTTGCGATACCTATACGCTGCCTCTGACCGCCGGATATTCTGATGCCGCGTTCACCGATTTCGGTATCAAGGCCGTCGGGAAGCTTACGAATGTAATCCGCAAGGTGCGCCTCTTCGAGCACCTCCCACACACGCTTCTCATCAATTTTTTCTTTGGAAACACCGAAGGCAACATTCTCGCGAATGGTTCCGTCCAGCATGTAGATCATCTGAGGAATATATCCTATGTTGGCTAGCCAGCCGCGATAATTGTCTTTGGTATTTACATCGTCAGCATATACTCCGCCGTTTTCGGGCTTTAAAAGTCCCAGCAGAATGTCCACGATAGTGGTCTTACCGGCACCCGAAGTACCTACCACGCCAACCGCCGAACCTACAGGTATCTCCATATCGGCATTCTCAAAAATGTATCTTTCGGTCTGAGGGTATTTGTAAGTAATATCCTTAAGGCTGATGCCCTTCTTAATATCAAGCTTGGCACCCGTATGCTCTGCAAATGTCATATCTACGTTCTTATTGTCAATTTCCTCAATAAGATTATCGGAAACGTTCATTAAGAAAGGCTTGAAATATGATATCGCATTGAGCTGATTGTTAATCTTATTGGCCGAAGGAAGGAGTCTGTAAGCCGCAGCCACAAGACCGCCGAGAGCCGACAGTTGCGAACCGATATTGCCGCCTCGTATCAAAAGAACTATCATGCAGCCCATCATACCCGCTATTGTTACAGTTTCAATCAAAAGCTTGGGTGTATTGTTGTAAAGGGTATATCTCTGCACAGCATTAACGTAGCCGTTACCGCATTTCTTGTATTCTTCCACAAAGTATTTCTCGGTACCGCTGACTTTGACTTCCTTTATACCCTGAACCACCTGGGAAATCTGCTTAAAAAGTCCCGAATAAAAATCCTGGTTTTCTTTGCCGGAGCGCTCCATAATCGGCTTTAACACCTTTGTAATGACGAACATCACAAGAATCAAAAGCACCGATATTACAAGGCAGAAGAAAGGTGTTGTAATAAACATGAGCGCCACAAGGAAGATACTTACCATAAGTTCCGTGGCCAGTGTCAAAAGCGCCTGCACCAGTCCGTACATGTTGTTAACGTCGGAAGTGATGCTTCTTTGTACAACTGCCGTGTCCGCAAAAAGAAAGAACTCGTAATCTCTCTTGATATAATTACGCATGAGTCTCTCGGAAGTTCTGAACTGGTTCTTGTATACGAATGCATAGGTCAGCTTCCAAAGAAGGAACAGGTATGCGTTTTTGGCTATAAAAGAAACTATTAAAAGGGCCATCAGGAGGATGGAGAAGTTTCTTTGGCTAAGTCCCAGAAAATCATATATGGTTTTAAGGATTTTATTGGTTTCCAAGGTATCGGGGGAGGCCACCACGCCTATAACCGCCATGACAAGAAGCGTAGCCGCAGTTTCAAGGGCCGCACCGATTATCATAAGTATTACCAGCCCCACCATCTGATGCTTCTGTCTTTTGTCAAAGATTCGCATCAGTTTCTGCCAGATTTCTTTCATAAATTCTTTTCCTCAAAATGTATATTAATGAGCCTCTGCTCGAAATCGCGCCTGTTTTTATTGGCAAGAGTCGAAAGAATGAGACCCGCAAAAAATGACTGTATAGCCGCAATTATAACGAATCCGCACACAATCAGCGTAGGGAATCGGCTTACCAGTCCGGTCTGAAAATACTCTATCAAAACAGGGATAAAGAAGCCCACCGAAATCAGGGTAAGTATTATTGCAATCGTATTAAAAAACGCAAAGGGTTTGTAGTTTTTGTAAAGTTTTGCTATGGTCATTAAAACCTTTATACCGTCTGAATAGGTGGAAAGTTTGGAAACGGAACCTTCGGGTCTGTCTCTGTATTCCACTATGACGTTTCGGACGTCCATGTTGTTGTAAACCGCATGAATGGTCATTTCCGTCTCTATTTCGAATCCCTTAGATAAAATCGGGAAGGTCTTGGCAAAGTTAAAACTGAAGGCTCTGTAGCCTGTCATGATATCCTTGATATCGGTCTTAAAAAGCCTGTTAATGGAAAACCTTACGAAGCTGTTGCCGAAATTGTGGAAAGGTCTTTTGTTCTCCGTAAAATATGTGGATGACAATCTGTCACCTACTACCATGTCAGCACCGTCGTCGGTCACAAGAGTACACATTTCCCGGGCATACTCCATGGGATATGTATCGTCCCCGTCCACCATAAGATAGCACTTGGCGTCAATTTCTCTGAACATTCTTCTGATAACGTTTCCTTTACCCTGAAGGTGTTCTTTTCTGACTATCGCACCGGCTTCATGGGCAATTTCCGAAGTTTTATCCGTGGAATTGTTGTCGTACACATAAATTACCGCCTCGGGAATATTGGCCTTTACATCGGCTATTACTTTGCCTATGGTCTTCTCCTCATTGTAGCAGGGTATTAAAACCGCTATGCCGTCCATTAAACTTCCTCCTAATCTTCGGACTTCTCACCAAGCCCTAAATATGCGTTTTCATCAAGGTACAAATCATAGTCGTCATAAGACCTGACGAATTTAAACCCGTATTTGTCGGGTTTTTCGGTAATCTTTCTGTCATTTTTCAAAATAAGATAAGGGGTGTCACATCCTCGCAAGGCTTCTGTAAGTCCCTTTATATCCACAACTTCTTTGTCCAGAAACTCATCCACATTGCTGTACTCATTGAATCCGTATCCCAGCAAAACCGTCCTGCCGTAGGCCAGACACACATAAGGGGTATACTGTCTCACATACTGAATATGCTCTATGGGAAAACAAGCCCTGACCTCTCGCCCCTCAACAATAATATCATCACATATATCCACAACAACCTGCGGAACGTGATACGAATTCTCCGCCTTTGAAAAGTGGGGATTAATATAAATATATCTTCCGGACACCATTATAACAGCAATCGCCAGCAAAAGCGAAATCGGTCTTGCCTTCCGCGGCAGCATTTCTATAGCCTCCACAAGTGCGAAACCCACTATAACGGCGTAAGGTATCATCCACATTATTCTGTAGAGAATCTCTCCGTCTTCAGCATGCTTCATGTAGACAGACCACAAAGGGCAAAAGAAAATTGCCAGCACAAACACCGGAAACCACACCGTAAGGGTCTTAACCACACCTTTTTTTAATTTAAGGCCAAGAAAAACAATGCTTGCCAGAAGCAAAACAAACAGGAAGCCCTTACCCGAAAATCCTCTCAAATTGTCAAGTATTCCCTCCAATTTAAGCCTCCTATCCTATTTTCATGTATAAAAGTACGGTTATCATGTTAATCACAACCGGGGAGCCTGTCAAAACAGCGTTCTTAAGCCCCTTTCTCATAACAAACATCCATATCACCGCTCCAAGGAGCATAATGGGCACCAGAATGTTGCCGAGAAGGCTGCACAAAGAAGCAGCCCCGGTAATAAGAAAAATCGTAACAAAATCTTTAAAGCAGACATCTCCGCCTTCTTTGGCAATTTTGAAAAGTTTGTAAAAAAGAAGCGGCAAAATAATGCATGCCAAAGCTTCTTTGCCCTGGCGGGCGCGGGTGAGCATAAACGTCCCGGCGGTTGATGTGGATACATTCGAAAACAATTCAAAAACAGCCGCCAGTATCAAAAACATATAACGCTTCTCACGGTTTTCCTCACCAAACAGAAGCTTGGATATTTCGTTGAAAATAATATATGTCAGTACAATAAGCATGGGCGCCAGCACCGAATGGGACAGCGTAGCCGAATCGATACCGCCTACCCTGGCCAGGGACGCAATCCACATGGGAAAAGGCGCAAAGACATACCTGTAAGGTAATGGTGCAGGAGTTCCTATATACGCATCAAGTTTGTACATTGTGTCGGATGATTCGGCAATTCTGGCACTTGCAACGTAAAAAGAATCGTCACCGTCAGCATATGCATAAAAAATGGTCTTGTACAGCTCGAAGAGCACTATGCTTAAGAATATTCCCAGATAAATAATCTCCGAACCCTTTAGCGGCTGTCTTGCGACTTTCTGCACACCCTTTCGAGCCCTGGCAACAGTCACAGCCGTTCCTGCCACAAAAAGCACCGCGTACAGCGCCATGAGGATAACCGTCAGAAGCGACAGTTTCTTTTCCGTCAGCACAAGCGGAACTCCCACAGCAAAAGCGAGAGCCCACTCAATGGCGAACCCATACACAAGGGCCATGAGCCGTCCTTCATTGTCACGTCTTATTAAGTTGCCCATGCCTGTTGCCGCTATCACCATAACCGCAACAAACAAAAGAGACCTGATAATCAGCATACAGTCTTTTTACGCTCCGTCAACGCTATAACGGCTGTGAGCCATCCCACAACCATGAAAAGAACATTCCTGTAATCATATTCACGCACACATATAAATGTTGCGTACAAAGAAATCAATAAAATCACCGCCACCAGTCCCAGTGCCGATAACTTGCCGGACAGTTTCCTGCCGGATACAACATCCGCAAAAGTTTGTATCAAGTACAAAACCGTAAAAATAGCAGTCACTGCTGCGGAAAACAGATAATAAATCCTAAATACCGCAGGCGACTCTTTAAACAGGTAATCGAGCCCGCTTGAAACCGAAGTATTCGGAACCGATTTAAGCAATACATAAGCGGTGGTTCCGGGAGCAAAAAAGTATAGCAGCTCATCTCGGACAGCTTCATGTCCCCAGTAACCGCGGCCTTTTTTCAAAGCCATGCCGTTAAGAGTTCCGTATAGGGAACGAGCACGCTCCGTCCCGACCAATTCTTCATATTTGTACGCAAAATCCATGGAAAGATTTTCCGGAATTTTATCGCATTCCGCAGGAGAAACGTTTCCTGTCGTTCCAATCTCGCTTTCTTCCCATAAGTTTAAATAGTCTTTATATTCAGTCACCCTGGGCCACACTACTCTTTGCATCACCAGAAACTCCGGACTTCTGTGAACTCTGCCGTAAGCCCTGTCATCTCTGATAAGGCCGTTTACCAATACGGGAATTGTAAAAGAAAGAACCATCACCACCCCAAGGGTAACCTTAACCCTCTTGTTCCTGATAATGTCGGCCACGAAATAAACTATTCCCGCAATCAAAAACAAATACGCGTAGTCAGGATTCAAAAGCCCCGCAGCAAGGGATACGGCAGCGGCGATGCAGATTCTTTTGACGTCTGATGAAGCACTGAATGCAGCCCATAAAGCCGCCAAAACACATGCAAGCACCAGTGCATTGGGCGAAACAGCCGTCTCAGCCTGAAGAATCAGTGGATTGGTAACTATGATAAGCGCCACGGTATTACGGAGACGCTTTTCAAAAAGGCTCCCCGCAAATAGAAAAACGCAGGCATCGAGCAACAGAACCTGAAATATCTGAAGAACCGCACCATGGCCCAAAATCCTTACCAGCAGTGCATACAAAATACCCATGCTGTCATCCACCTTAAGGGACTCTGCCGCAAGAATGTATGTGTGGGCTATGTAGTCATTTTGCAGGACACCTATATTCTTAAACAGCCAAAAAGCCGCAAAGACTGCCTGAATGGCAACTGCGGCATAGGCAAAGTATTCAATTACTCTTTTAAACTCAAACTTTTTATCAGACTCCATAAAATGCCTTAATCTTATTAATTACAAAATCGCAGTCAGCTTCGGTGAGTCCGTAGTACATGGGAAGTCTGGTAAGACGCTCGCTTTCTTTGGTGGTGTATACGTCTTCACCGTGGAAACGACCGAATTTCTGTCCTGCGGGAGCTGTATGGAGAGGAATATAATGGAATGCGGAATAGATTCCGTCCTTCAAAAGAGCATCGATTAAAGCGGTACGCTCCTTGATATCCTTACACTTTATGTAGAACATGTGGGCATTGTGCTTGCAGCCTTCGGGAATGGTAGGAAGTTCCAAAAGTCCTCGTTCTTTAAGGGGCTTAAGGCCTTCATTGTACTGGTTCCATCTTGCAAGACGGAAATTGTTAATCTCATCGGCCATTTCAAGCTGAGCATAAAGGTATGCCGCATTCATGTCGGAAGGAAGGTAAGAAGAACCGTAATTCTGCCAGGTATATTTGTCTACCTGACCGCGGTAGTACTTGCTTCTGTCTGTACCTTTTTCTCTGATAATCTCGGCTTCTTCAGCCATCTTTATGTCCTTTATGAGGAGGGCTCCGCCTTCACCCATGGAATAATTCTTGGTTTCGTGGAAAGAAAGGGCTCCGAAGTCTCCGAATGTGCCGAGAGCCTGTCCCTTGTACTCGGACATAATACCCTGTGCGGTATCCTCTACCACATAAAGGTTGTGCTTACGGGCAATCTCCATAATCTTGTCCATCTCGCAAGCCACACCCGCATAGTGTACGGGGGCAATGGCCTTGGTTCTGTCGGTAATGGCAGCCTCAATCTTGTTCTCATCAATATTCATGGTGTCCGGACGAATGTCTACGAATACAGCCTTGGCTCCTCTTAATACAAAAGCATCCGCCGTAGATACGAAGGTGAATGAAGGCATTATTACTTCATCGCCTTCCTTGATATCGCACAAAAGTGCGGCAAGCTCAAGAGCATGTGTGCATGAAGTGGTAAGGAGTGCCTTGGAAGTGCCGGTTTTTTTCTCCAGCCATTCGCTGTCTTTCTTGGTAAATTCTCCGTCACCGCAGATCTTCATATTGTCCACAGCCTGCTTAATGTAATCCATTTCTTTTCCCGTAAAAGGAGGAACGTTAAACCTGATCTTGTAATCAGCCATATCTTTAACCTCTGTCTTTCTCTATTCAGCCGTTAACATGGTGAATTTATCATTCGTGTAAACCGCCGTATAATTGTATTTTGAAATAAAATCCTTAAGAATACTTTGCTTTTTATTCTCGGGTTTATTTAAAATCGCATTAAAGTCTGTATCACCCACTATGATGGGAGGCATTTCCTCTCCGTTGTCGGCAATCCTGCTTTCAAGGTCCTTCATATCCGCTTCAAATTTGTCCGTGGAAAAAGAAGCAAGACTGGGCCATGCCGTAGAAATAACAGGCTTTTCCTGCAGATAAAATCCAAGCCCCGACACGTCTCCGTAAAGAAGAACGCCTTTGCCCGAAAGATTGTCCATGTTGAAGGCTTCCACAAAGGACTCAAGCGCCGCTTTGTTGACCTCAGTCGTCATCATTCCCATAGCTGCGGGAATCTTTGTAATCTCGGCGCTTCTGGGCTCATCGTATCCGCCGTCTCTGAAAGTAAAGTTAAATCCAAAGAGTACACTCTGCAATACAAAAAGTAACGTAAGCAGAAGAACCGAGTATCTTATTCCCCTGAAATATTCATTGCCGGATATAAACCTGACTAATATGAAAAGGAACAGGGGCAGTACGAAAAACATATTGTTAATATTGGTGTAAACATCATTGTTGCTTCCGATAGGGGTAATGGCTATGATGACTATTCCCGCAAAGGCAAGGATTCTTTCGTTTACATCATTCTTTCTGTTAACCGCATGAATGATGAAGCATATTAACATCACAGAAAGCATCAGGGCTCCGAAACGGTAAATGGAGCCGTATGAACGATAGTCTCTTGTGAAGAGATCTTTCTTGTATAAGAAAATGCAAAAGCCTGCGGCAATAATAGTCGTAAGAGTATATCTGAGCCATGTTAACTTCGTAGGAAGCACGAGAAATGCCAGCATAGACAGCACCAGCATAAAGAAAGTAATCTCTATCCAAGGCCATGTCTGAACATAAGCCCTGAGTGTCTGCCTGAGCATTCCGCTCACTGTATAAGAGGCAGCTTCTCCCGTCATAAAGAAAAGCTGGTTGATGCCCGAATAGATAGCTCCGAAACCTCTGGTGATGCAGATTAACACAACTCCCGGAATCAGTCCCAGGAAATATCCCCACACGCAATTAAGGGTTTTGAAAAAGCTTTCTTTAAAAGTAGTGTTCTTAAGAAGGCAATAGGCCCAAAGAACCAGAATAAGCGCCACCTCACAGACATTGGCAACACGCACCCAGAAATTGGTACCGAGGACAAATCCCGCAGCCACCAAAAGTCCGCTTTTTCCGGTAACAATGCCCTTGTACAAAAGCACCGCACTCAAAAGAAACAGCATGTATGTAAGATAATTGTACAAAATAGTGGTAGGGCACCAGCAAAGCCCCACAGCAGCTATAGTTCCGATGAAAGAAAGCTCCTTGGGTGCCTTAACGGTCTTAGTGAAAAAGAAATAGCCGATAAGCGCCGTAATCGCCTTAAACACTCCCGTATACACGTTCATCATAAGAAGAGTGCCGCCCATGGGGAGCTTAATCAGAAGACTGCCCAGAAGATTGGCATAAAACGTGGATACGTACCACATCACATCCATTTTGTCCGCAAATAAAAAGTTTGTAAGGCTGTAGGTGGAATCGGTAATGTCGGCTCCCTGATTGACCTTTACAAAGCAAAACAGCAATATCACCACAGGAAAAAGAACGCCTGTAATAACCTCATAAGCCTTCTTGTTCCTGACAATATTTATTTTCTCAAATATCTTTTGTTCCATTAAGTTAAATATTTCCTTTTATGTTCTTGGTATGCTCACGCACGATGTATTTGGGACGGCCTTTGACCTCCTCATAAATACGCGCTAGATAATGGCCGATTATGCCAAGGCTTAACATTATAAATCCGCCTATCAAAAGCTCCAGCAGAATAACTGTGGGGAAGCCCTCCTGCGCATTACCCATAAAGTATTTCACAAGCGTCTGAATACCCAGTACCACACTTCCGAAAATCGATATTACGCCCAAAAAAGTAACAATCTGAAGGGGCAATGTGGAAAAGCTCGTGGCATTGTTGATTGCGTACTTCATAAGGCTCATGAAAGACCATTTGGTGCTTCCGAACTTTCTTTCTTCAACATCATACTCAAGCTTAACGGACTTAAATCCTACCCAGAAAGTAAGTGCCCTGAAGAAGGTATTACGCTCAGTAAGGCTTAAAAGAACATTGACTACCTTACGGTCAATAAGCTTGTAATCCGAAGTGGAACGCATATCTATCTTAATAAGTCTGCTCATGATGCGATAAAAGAGACCCGCGCACATCTTATGAAACAAACCTTCACGACCTCTTGAGGACTTGACGCCCTCCACAACTTCATAGCCTTCGCGCCATTTTGCCACCATTTCGTGAATCAGTGCCGGAGGATGCTGCAAATCGCAGTCTATAACCACGCAAGCATCTCCCACCGCTGCCTGAAGTCCCGCGAAAATAGCGGCTTCTTTGCCGAAGTTTCTGGAAAAAGAAATGCCCTTAACGCGCTCGTCCCGTTCCGAAGCCTCAACTATCTTATCAAAGGTTTTGTCCGATGAACCGTCGTTTACAAATATAAGCTCATAGTCAAAATCCTCGGGATCAAGAATCGTCTTAAGGGTATTCACCGTATTATCGATATTCTCCTCTTCGTTGAACGAAGGGATAACAAGAGATATTAAATCAGCCATACAAAACCTCTTCAGTGCATGTTCTCGGTCTTAACATACAGCACTCCGTCCACAACCTTTGTAGAACCCTTGCCGGGGAAAGAAGGCATCGCCACATATTCCTCGGAATCGTAGTAATCGGCCTCATCGGGCATTAAAAAGTTAAATGTAATACCCATGTAGTGCTTGTAAAAAAGTTCATAATTACGGGGTGTATAAAACAGCCAGTTGCCTCCCACATTAAGCATATGGTCGGTAACATCGGCGGTAATATCGACTATCGGAAAATTGTCTTCTCCCACAACACCAATCATGTAAATCGGTATGCCCTCGTAATATCCTTCCGTCTGCTCGATTCTGTCCGCAAGTCTTAAGCAATAGGCATAGGTTCTCTCATATTTTTTCTCGAGATTGAAATAACCCACATTAAGCGCCAAAACGTTACAAATAATGCATACAAAAGCAGAAAGCGTTACAGCCCACTCAATTAAGTTCTCACGGGCACCGTCACTGCCCTGCAGGAAGTTTTCAATAAAGGCCACCGCTATTACTCCGAACACCACCCACTGGTATCTCATAAGCGAGTGATAAGTAATGTCCTTGGATATTATCAGCATAACATTGGTGAAAAGCGGAATAATCACGGCAGTAACCGCAATGGCAATATAGAACCAAATGCTCTTAAACCACTTCTCCCTGCCCGCTCTTATGAACAATACCGCAGCAAAAGAAAGCGCCAGCACCGCCACCGCAGCAAAAGCAATGGGATTGGCAAAAAGAATATGTCCCTTAACGCTAAAGGCAACAAAGTCCTTATAAACCGCTTTAATCGTTTCAACAAGAGAGATGCTTCCTGCCGCAGAATTAATGCCCTGATACGTATCAAGTTCTTTGCCCGTAACAGCCAGAAGAATCTTTAAAACCACATAGTAAAGGCCTACACCGATGATGCCCATGTATAGGTATCTGAGACTGCTTAAAATTCTGTCTTTTAACCCGGTCTTCTCCACAAAAATCATAAGCACCATATAAAGGCTTAAGAGCATGGCAACCGGCAGATATGCCTGATAAGTGCCCATGCTGAAGGCCAGAAACACGCCGCCCGCAATAAATCCAAGCTTAAATTTCGGAACCATATACACGGCTATAACCGCAAACATCAGTCCCAACATATATCCGTCCATGGTAAAAGAATAAGCAAAATTGGACGCAAGGGTCGGGAACGTAACCAGCAGTCCCGATATCATCACCGCAAAAACAGGTGTCTTTACTTTTAAAAGTTTAACGAGGAAAATCGCCGTAATCGCCAGATAAAGCAACGACAATACACCTATTACCCAGTGAAGGGAATAGAAAGAAGAAACCCCGCAGGCCGTTCCCAAAAACCACCGACCGGAAGTAAGCATGTTCTGGTCAAAGTATAAAGAATCCAGTCCGTCGTGATTGGGCGCATCAAAGTTCATGGCTGGCATATGCGCGATAAGGCCTATGATGACTGCGCTTAAAAAGGCAACCCGTCCGTCATGACCGATGGCTTTATTCACTTTTGAAAAAAAGTTACGGGGAGAAATCATTTTTTTATCATTTCCTCTGCATGATTCAATATATTATCCGCTAAAAGTTCATTGCCTTCCCAAAGAGTATGCAGGCCGTCATAAAGGTAAGTCTTATAATTGTCGGCATTAATGCCCGATTCGTAGAAATTGTCCACACAGATGATGCCGTATTCGGCGGCAATTTCTTTTTCTTTGGCCACGTATTCGGGAAGAGTACCGCCTCCGAAGTCCTGCTCGTAGCAGTCGCGGTCGCAATAATCTATCCATGTGTATGACGGTGTGGTAAGAACTATAGTCGCATCAGGCAGTGCCTTGCGCAAATTCTCGATTACGGTTCTCAAGGCTCCCGCAAATGTATAGGTATCATACCTGTCGGAAGCATCTTCAATCTCTCTGCCTGACAGATAGTCGTTTACACCATACTCCACAATGACAAATCTGACCTTGTCAAAATCAGTTTTCTGTAACTGTCTCGCAACGTTCTCCCACTCCGCCGGATATGCTTCGATGTTGTTCTTGGTAGCAATAATCTGAGTTGAAAAGTCTTTGTTCAAAATACTTTCGGACAGTGCAACCATTGTAAAAAGCGGACTGGTGTTGCCGGGTACAGCCTCTTTAAGAGACGCACTCATGGACATGCCACCGAAAGCGGCGTTGAGTGTTCTTCTGCCGGTTCGCTCCTGCAAAAAATATGGAACGGTGCCTTCTTTGTAAAAGCCTGCCATAACGCTGTCACCGAAACATACGATTTCATATTCTTCACTCTTCTTCTGACCAAAGAACAAAACCGCCGGCAAAAAGCATATTAAAATCAAAACCATTGCGACTGCTGCCGCAATTATCTTATTCTTCATGTTTAATCTTTTCTTTTATAACGTACTGGGGCGAGTTGTTCATGCTGATATAAACTCTTCCCACATATTCTCCGATAAGTCCCAGCATTAGCATCAGCATACCGCCGATAAACATAAGGGCAGTCATCAATGCCGAATATCCGAGGGGAATATCGGGTACCAGAAATTTCTTGATAATAGTGTATATACCGTACAGGAAACCGCCGGCTGCGCAAAACGCACCGATGCCGGTAGCTATTCTCAAAGGCTTAACGGAAAAAGCAGTAAAGCCGTTTATCCAAAGATTCAGGAGCTTGCCGAAGGTGTATCCCGACGAACCCACCTCGCGGTTTCTGTGATTAACGGGCACATTAACGATATTTCTGGTGGCTCTTAAAACAAGGCCGATAACGTAAGGATAAGCGTTCTCATACCTTATCATGTCGTCCACCACGAATCTCTTTACGCCAAAATAGCTTGATACGAAGAGTTCCTTGGGTTTGCCGAGGAGTTTCTCCGCCATCTTTTCGTTCATGAACGTGCCAAAGTTTCTGAAAGCGGAATGCTTCTTTTTGGCATAGCTTGCGTATACGGCATCATAGCCCTCATCAAGCTTCTCAAGGAGCTTGCCTACCTCACAGGCGGGTGTCTGACCGTCATCGTCAAGGCAGATTACATAATCGCCCTTGGCTTCCCTTAAGCCTGCCATCAAAGCACCATGCTGTCCGAAGTTTTTGGCAAAGTTGATACCCGTAATATTTGAATGTTCACTCACCAATGTTTTAATGGTCCCCCATGTATTGTCGGGAGACGAATCATTGACAAGAATAATCTCATAGCCATATGAAACGAGGCCCTTCATGGTCTCATCTATTTCTGCGACAACCTGCGGGAGGGTTATCTCCGATCTGTAACATGGAATAACAAAAGAAACTAACATTTCAATCCTCTCATTTCACTTTATGCCCCCTATTACACAAAAAGGGCATCATAAAGTATTATACTCTATGTGCCCTCTTTTTCAAAGAATTAATCCGATATTCTTTATTAAGTTTTCCTTATTTTGCTGTATCAAATTATATGGTGCAATATGAATTTATATGCTACAATATGCATGTACATTATGGGGTGCATTCAAATTCTAAGGAGATTCGTATGTCTGCAGTTTCCTCGCTCCATAATGCGTATAGCAAAGAAAACTTTCAATGTATAAAAGGATATCTTGCTTTACTTGTATTGGTTCATCATTTATATCTGTTCACAGGTTTTCTTTCCGATACTCCCCTCGGGCATATTCTCTATACTCTCGGCCATTGGGCAGTAGTGGTATTTATGTTCTTCTCGGGATACGGCCTTTTTATTTCTTACCTTGAAAAGGGTAAGTCTTATATTTTTTCTTTTGCTAGGCGCAGACTCTTGCCCCTTTATCTTACTTATGTATTCTTCGTAGCCATATACTACATTTATAATCTTATAAACAGTATTCCCATGAATATTTATACATTATTGCATTCTCTTACCGTCGGCAATACCATCGTAAGTTTCGGTTGGTATTTTAAGCTTACTGTCCTTTTGTATATAATTTTTATGGTCGTCGGACTACTCTCAAAGAGCAGCAAAACTTTTTTATGGTCTGTCACACTAATTCTTTATTGCTATGTAATTGCTTATTTTTTCCTTTCCTGGCACAAGGAACTCTATGAACCGGTTATCCTGTTTCTTGCAGGCATGCACGTAGCAGCGTTGGAGCACAAAAGAAAATGCTTGGTTTCCAAAAAGCCGGTACTTTTCCTTTTTATCAGTCTGCCGTCTTTCGCAGCATATACAATTGCCTATACTCTCATTCTTTACAGGCACGGCAATTTACTTGATACTCCCTGCCCGATTGACTTTTTATATCTTGCGTTAATGGCTCTTTCCGATTTGTCACTTGTAATTGTGGTACTGTCATTCACATCTATTTGTTCCGAACGAATTCCGAAACTGATTTGTAATCCGGTCAGTTCATTTTGCGGCACCTATTCTTTGGAAATATATGCAATCCAGGGCCTCGTACTCAGCCTTTTTTATACTAAAATCGGCAACCTTGTTATATTTGCCTCGGTTGCCGCTTTTGTAACTATTGTAATATCCATACCGATACACGCTTTTTTAAAATATTCTAAGCAAATTATCGTCGGAAAAATCAGCTGATTTTACTAAGAATCAGGTCGGTCATTTCACCAACATTTTTAAGCTTGGCTACTTCGCCCATGTTGAACTTAATGCCGAAACATTTCTCCACAGCCACCACAAGGTTGATGTGTTCAAGACTGTCCCAGTCCTCAATGTCATTGGCTGTAGTTGCATCGTTGACTTCTATTGATTCATCGTCAAAAACGTCTCTGAATACTTCGTTTAGCTTACTGTATGCTTCTTCTCTTGTCATATTGAATCTCCCAAAAAATCTTACTCAACTTTGATATATTTGTTTTTGTCTTCATAGCCTTTTGAAATGTCAAGCTTCCACTCGGTATTTCCTTCTACGTCTTCCGAAATTTTATCAAAGCCAAGTTCTTTATAAAACTCTTTAACCATAGCATTTTTGGCCGTGGGATAATAATAGCCCCTTATCTCCCTAACGCCATGCTCCTGGCAAGTATGCACTATTTTATCCAGAAGCGCAAGTTCCATATCGCGTTTAAGGACACGGCAGCTCATAAGCCATAGTTCCATATGACAGACAGCATCCTCAACCCTGCCGATGGCAACGGTCACAACACCGTTATCACCAAACTTGTCCTCAAGTTTACCGTAAAAAGTAAGCCTTTCTTTGGCCGCTTCCTCTATCTCTCCCTGAGTGTAACGCCTGGTGGTGAGGTTAAACTGATTACTCTTGTTGGTAAGCTGAGCTATGCGGGCCATATACACCGGCTCGAAGGGCCTTATAACCGCTTTCATCTCAAGTGATTTAAGGTAATCGCCGTAATTTGCAAATGTCTTAAGAGTCTCGGCACGCCTTATATTGGCCTTGTACATTTCGTTACGGGCCAAATCGTCCTTTGAAAGCTTCAGCACTTCAAAATAGCCGTGTCTGTCTATATCACGTATATATTTGTCGGGAGTGGTAATCGAAGGAACGGCTATTCCTTTGATATTGGCTTCCACTATCTCTCTCTCCGCAGGATTGTCGTCCACAAAAACAAAGCTGTCGGCACCCAGACTTAACTCTTCGGCCAAAGTCTCCACGTTGGCACTCTTAGGCTCCCAGTTGGCCTTAATGACGGTAAAATCGTCAGGCTTTAATGCACCCTCCGCGTGGTTTAAACCCGCCAGCGCATTTTCTTCCTCGTTCTTGGATGATACATTCAAAAGAACTCCTATATCCTTGTGAGCTTTAAGGTACTCCTGAAATGCAAGATATGCCTCTCCCTCAGCAGTTTCTTTGCCGATTTCAAGGTTCTCGGGACCGTCGTCGCCTACCACGCCGCCCCAAAGGGTATTGTCAAGGTCAAGGACGAAAGCCTTCTTGTTTTTGCCGTAAATTGCCTTAATAATGTGGCTCAGACTGTAGGCAAACTCAGGAATGGCCGGAACTGCCACCGCATACTTGTACATATACCAGTAAAAAGGGTCAAAGAAAGTATCGAGCCCTATCCGCGCCGCCAGATAATTTATGTCGTGTATAAAGAAATTCTCATGCGAAGCCGCATATTCCGCAAACCTCGCATTAAGTCTGTTTATAAAGTTCACGTGCCCGTGAATGTTCACGCAATCCGAGTTGCCGAGCAGCCTCACATTCGGGTACTCCATGTTATTCTGAATAATGGGGCAGCCGTATTTCTTGCGAAGGTGCTCCCACATCCCCTCAAACTCACCGTATACCGAATCAAGCTTGCCTTCCACCTCTTCGGCACTGTCTCTTATCTCGGGATAGTTCCTGATATTTACACTTGAGGTGTGTATGAAAATAATGTCCGGCTTAAACTCAACAAGCTCAGGAGCATCAAACATCGCGTCCTCATAATACTTATTGTACTCGGACTCATAAAACTCCGCTTTGATGCCGCAATTTAACAAAAACAAATCCAGAAGCGCCCTTATGTCATTGGTGGTGGACCCTCCCAGAATCGCTATCTTTTTCTCTGTAAACTTAGTATCTTGAGACAGGAGTTCTCTTCGTATACTTTTCTTTTTACTGAGTAACCTGTCCCCGTCAAAAGGATATTCCAGTTCTTTCATCACATTTCAACCTTTCGGTATCAGAATCCCTGATAAATAAATGCCGCCGAAGAAAAGCCGCTTCCGTAGCAGCCGTATATTAAAATGCTGTAAATCAGCCCGGCATAAAGAAGCCATCTGAAAACAATGTTTTGTTCGTTTAACAGTTCTCTTACACTCTTACCGGTAACGGCTCTGAGTATCCCTGCTATTATCACAACAGCCATGTAAAAAACAAATATTGAGAAATCGGTTCTGTCCACACCCATTTCCCAAAGTTCGCCGGTAAAGAAAATCCAGGGATTAAACACCGAAACGGAAAGTCCCAGATTTTTAAAACCGGTAATAAGACTGCCTGCTCTGAAGAATGAAAGACCCGTTCCGAAGAAGAGCCACGTTCTCAGAACCCTGAATATTTTCCAGGAAAAGGCCTCGGTATTGATGCGAAGGGCTTTGTTAACCTTATCAAAAACAGGCGCGAGGGCTTCTCCCAGAATGATGATAATACCAAACAGAATGCCCACGCCGAAGATATAGTTAAGTCCGCCGCCGTGCCAGAAGCCCACCAGGAACCAGGAAATCATGAGGCCCATCCATGTAGGTATTTTTTTGCCGTATTTCTTACCAAACTTTTTCTTGGTAAATCCTGTTATCTTCTGCCATGGACCCGACTTAAGAATCGGGTAGAGCACATAGTCCCTTAACCATCCGCCGAGAGTGATGTGCCATCTTCTCCAGAACTCCTCAAGGGTCTGTGACAAAAACGGCAGGTTAAAGTTCTCGGGAAGCTTAAACCCAAACATCTCTCCCGCACCGAGAGCAATATCAATACATCCCGAAAAGTCTGTATAAAGCTGAATTATAAAGAAAGCATTGGCAACCCAGATAAACAGTCCCGGATAGCGGTAAGGGTTGTCATAAACCGTATTTACAAACACCGCAATTCTGTCCGCAATCACAAGCTTCTTCATGAAGCCCCAAGCAATACGGGCAGCACCGTTTCTGATATTGTCAAAAGAAATCCTGACGCCCCCGCTCACCTCACGACCGAAGTCCTCATACTTAACAATGGGGCCGGAAGCAAGTATCGGGAAAAAGCCCGCAAATGCAAGGAATTTAAACGGATTCTTTTGCACTTCACCGGTTTTCCAGTAAGCTCCCAAAACGTAGGTAATCCAGGAAAGCGTATAATACGAAATACCAATAGGTGCAACTCCCAAATCTTTTATGCCAAAGAAAGTTGACTCTTTAAGCATAATCAGAGCAGCAGCTAAAACAATAACCGTTCCGAAAGTAACAATCTTACGGCCGCGTTCGGACTCCGAAACCGAAACCCTGTAAGCCACTCCGTACACAAGAGCTGCCTCAGCAAGCCATACAGCGTTCTCAAGCAGCGAGTTACACTTGTAGAGAAAGAACCCGTTCGCCAAAAGAACGGCCGCAAAACGCACCTTACACGGAAGCACGTAATACATAACCGCGGTGCAAAGAAGCAATATTAAAAACAACAATGATGTAAGTGCCACTCCGACCTCCGATTAATCACATAATGTCCCGTACCAACACTACTCTGTCCAAAACTGTGTCATATATCACCAGAAAATTACCTTCTTCTCCCTGAAATCGTTCACTTCCGTAGTCAACCAAATCAAGGTGCCCATCCTCCGTAACAACAGGTTTAACGCTAAAGTAATCACTGTCATTTAACTTAAATGCCAGGGTCTTGTCACTTAACACCTCTGTCATAAGACCGTTTCTGAAAACCGAAGTGCCTCCCGAGTAGCCCAAATCTCTCACAGGCATATATTCACGAATAATCTCGGCATTCATGGCATCTATTCCCTGATAACCGTTTTTCAGTGTTACCGAATAAATAATGCTGTCACCATCAGCGATGAGTTCAAATATCTGTGCAAGGTCATCGCACTCTGCAAATTTTCTGCTAAGCCTCTCATGCCTGCAAACCTCAAGTGCCTCTTCAAACAGTTCGTATCCAGTCTCACCGCGCCTGTCGGAAAGATTAAAGTTTTCGCTCATAAAGTCGCATAAGAATTTACTGTTTTTCTCGGCTCCCGATACCCTCGCATGGTGACCGTCATTCATGTCATAAATATAGTCAAAACCCATCTCATCCGCATGAAGATTTAAATCCACATACTTCACACCGATTTCGTCAAGATATCTGAAGTTGCCGTTCATATCGTATCTTTGGGAATCCCCAAGAAATCCGGGAAGCTGAACAAAAAGCAATTCAAAGCCTTCTTCTTTGGACAGTTCAACAAGCCTGTCCACCCACTCCTTGTTCTCAGGGCTGACGGGATTGCTCGTTTCACCGTCAAAATAAACAGGATTGGCCGCCCATCCGAAGGATTCGTCAAGGTACACAAATCCAAGGCTCTTTGAGTATTCTTTCACCTCTTTAAAGTCACCTTTTTGGATTTCTTTGTACCTGCTGTGGATAATGGGCCAGCGCAGATAATAGTCCCAAACCGTGTTGGAGTCGGTCTTGTCATTGTCGGGGACAATCGCATTTACCGCATCAACGAAATTTTTGGAATTACGCATGGAGATGGTATTTCTGTATACATTTCCCTGTACTTCGTAATGGTCTATCTGAAAAAGCATGCCCGCCAGTACAACCACCTTCGGAGACTGCCTCTTAACAAACTCTTTGATGAAGTAATAAGCCGCTTCCCTGTCCTGCCCCGCAATTGCGGCGTTAAAACAGGGTATTCCTTTTTCCTCCCAGAAAATAGCCGGATTTATACCGCTGTACATCACACTGGGGCCAAAGAAAACAACGTCCACGGAATTGTCGGGAAGGTCGTACATCTGCTCCATTGAAGAGAAGTAGTCTCCCGAAGTGTCTTTCCATTTGAAGACATTATAAATACCCGCTGCCCCCAAAGAAAGAAGCAGCAGGAAAATCAAAGTTCCGATTATGTGCTTAATTATGACTTTTTTTGAATCATTCATAACTGTTGATAACATCTATGACATAGTCTTGTTCTTCGCGGGTCATTCCGTTGTAAAGAGGAATGGAAAGAACGGTTTTTGCATATTTTTCGGTAATGGGAAGACTGCCCTCCCGTACTCCGAGATATGCATATGCCTCCGAAAGATGAGGGGGAATGGGGTAGTGAATAATGGTGCCCACATTCTTGCTGTCAAGATATGCCGCAAGTTCATCTCTCTTCTCGCATCTTACTACAAACTGGTGCCAGATGTGTGTTGCGCCCTCGCGAATCTTCGGAAGTTCTACAGCCTTATTGTTAATCTCTTTTAAATATCTTTCGCAGAAAGAACGCTTCTCGTCCTCAAGCTCCTGCATGTGGCTTAAACGCACGCGTAAGAGACCTGCCTGCATCTCATCAAGTCTTGAATTGACACCCACAACCTTGTTGTAATAGCGCTTTTCACTGCCGTAGTTACGAAGCATCTTTATGGTGTCTGCGATTTCTTTACTGTCGGTTGTTATGGCACCGCCGTCGCCGAATGCTCCGAGGTTTTTGGAAGGGTAAAAAGAAAAGCAGCCTATATCCCCAAAAGTACCGGTAGTCTGTCCTTTAAATTTGGCTCCGTGGGACTGAGCGCAGTCCTCCACAAGTCTTAAATTGTGCTTTTTACATACAGCACATACAGCCTCCATATTCGAAGCCTGTCCGTAAAGATGCACTACCAGAACAGCCCTGGTCTTGTCTGTAATTTTCTCCTCAAGCTTGGAAGCATCTATGTTGAAATATTCGTCAGGCTCAATAAATACCGGTGTTGCGCCGTTCATTGTAATACCCATTACGCTTGCAATATAAGTATTGCCCTGCACGAGAACTTCATCACCGGGGCCTATGCCGAGAGCTCTGAAAGCAAGATATAAAGCATCCAGACCGTTTCCTACGCCCACAGCATATTTGCTGCCTATATATGACGCAAATTCTTCTTCAAAAGAAGCCACTTCTTTGCCCAGGATATACCAGCCCGAGCGAAGCACTTCTATAGCCTTGTCCTCAAATTCCTTTTGATATTTAAAAAAACCTCTGTCAAGCCTGTTGGTTGCAATCTTCTCCATCTGTTACAATTTCCTCTCTTTTATCTTTATAAGCCCAAAATTTATTGGCTATGAAATTAAGCGGTGTAATTACAAAAATAAGAATTATGGGAGCCACTATAGCCGAAATGCCCCATTTCTCCACCATGAGCTTCAAAAGTGCGGTATGAAGAATGAGTCCGAAGAGTGCATAAGAAATATATGTCTTAATAAAGGTCTTCCACCAGACTCTCTTAACTCCGTCCTCAGCCTTAAACACATACTTGTTGCTCCAATAGCATGCATTCACGACGCTTATGGAGAATCCCAGAAAATTGGACACTTCCAGGCTAAGTCCCACTACTTTGTAAAACAGTTCGAAGAAAATATACGAAACAAGGGTATTGGACACACCAACCGCCGCATACATCACAAACTGCCATATCTTCCCGTATTGTTCCTCACTGAATTTCAGTCTGAAGACTTTGTATACGAAGAAGTGAAAAATCTTTTCAAAAAAATCAAATATCATTACTCTTACTACCTGTTGATCAATTTTAAATACTCATCATAATCCCTGATGTATTCCGATGCATCGTAATGCTCGCTTGCAAGGCACAAAAGTACGGAGTCCGGACTGAAGTCATACATTTCTTTCCACGTCATTTTGGGAAGATATATGCCGGTGTTAGGGCGATTTAAATTGTAAACCGTCTCGTTTCCTTTGCCGTCAAGAACCTTTACTTTGCTGGCGCCTGCAACATTTATCAGAACGAATTCCGTGCGGAGATTGGCATGTTTGCCTCTCACGACGGTATCGTCGCTCCCGTACATGTAAAAAACACGTTTAATTTCAAAAGGAATATCCTGCATTCCCTCTACTACTATCAGTTCGCCTCTTTCATCGCCGCAGCCGGGAAATTCCAGCAGCGCCGCGGATTTAATAACGCTCATGTTTTTCTCCTATTTTATTTTTTGTAATACTCCACAACCTTCTTTATCGCTTTGATGGTGTCCTCAACGTCGGCATCTGTGAGAGCGGGATAAAAGGGAATACTTAATATCTGCTCGTATGTAGCCTCGGCAATGGGGCAAAGACCCTTCTTGTAGCCAATCTTCTCATAGTAAGGGTGCCAATAAACAGGAATGTAATGTACCTGAGGGCCGAATCCTTCAGCCGCAAAGGCATCAAAAAATTCTCTTCTGGTACATTTAAGCCTGTCCGGATTAAGTCTTAATATGTAAAGATGCTGAGTGGTGTCAGACTCCGGAATCTGCTTCTGCACGAATACTTCAGGCATTTCCGAAAATGCGGCATCGTACATCTTTCTGATTTCTTTTCTGCGATTTGAGAACTTCTCAAGTTTGGTAAGCTGACTGAGTAAAAGTGCGGCCTGAAAATCGGTAATTCTGTAATTGTAACCAAGGTCCACCTGCTCATAATACCAGGGGCCTTCGCTCTCACGAACCATAAGTTCCGGATTCTTGGTAATTCCGTGGGTACGGGCCAAAGAAAGCCTCTTGTAAAGCTCCTCGTCATTGGTCATGCACGCTCCGCCTTCGCCCGCGGTGACCGTTTTAACCGGGTGAAAAGAAAATGTGGTAATATCAGCAATTGAGCCGATAGGCTTGCCGTTATATTTGGTGCCGATGGAATGAGCGGCATCCTCGATTAAGTAAAGATTGTGTTCTTTGCAAATCTTCTTAAGTTCGTCAAGTTCAACAGCCTGGCCGGTGAAATCCACCGCAACGATTGCTTTGGTCTTATCGGTGATTTTTCTTTTAACATCCTCAACATCGATATTGTAGGTGTCGGGTCTTATGTCGGCAAAAACAGGTGTGCCGCCACAGTACAAAACACAGTTTGAACTTGCGGCAAAAGTAATCGATGAGACAATAACTTCGTCACCGGGCTTGATACCGATGGCCATACAAGCCATGTGCAGAGCCGCGGTACCGTTGGAAACCGCAACAGCATATTTGGCTGTCGTAATCTCACAAAGTTTTTTCTCAAGTTCATCAATCTTGGGGCCGCAGGTCAGAAAAGGACTTCTTAACACTTCCGCAACAGCCGCAATGTCATCCTCATCAATACACTGTCTTCCGTATGAAATCTTATCCGTTCTGACGGGGGTGCCGCCAAAGATAGCAAGTTTATCCATAAATCTACATCTCCTAAGCTTTTTTACCCGATTATATCCGCAGATTCGTCAAAAAAGCCGTTTTAAATTCTTATGTTTTTCTTACAAAAAGAGTTCTTCGCAAATCAGGAATGCGGCTCTTAACCACAGGAATCCGCAGCCCACGTATATGTAAACCTTCATTGCAGGTCTCTTTTCGAATAATTTAAGGCACATAGCCGCACATGCAAGCATCAAAAGAACAATAACCTGATAAACGGACATGCCGCCGTTTTGAGGCACAAAAGCCGTAAACAGCCATACCCCTGCTGCCGCAGCAAGTACGTAATTCACTTCGCGGCCCAGGGTAACATTATGAACACCCTTAAGGAGCGCCGCAACCGCCAAAGTTCCCAAAATTGCGGGGCAAAGGGAAACAAACAGAGATTTCAGCTCATAAATCCCGTAATTGTAAAGCTCGGAAACAGGTCCGAAAACGTTAAGTGCCGAAGCCGGATTCTTCTGAAGGTAAGCAGGAAGCATGATGCGAGCCGCGAATCCCAGGAAGACGCTTATGGCACCCACAGGCATCCATGCAAATACCCGATGATCCACCTTTTTGACATACGCGATTGCCACTATTGCAAAAATAAAAAGCATAAGTCCGGCGCTTCTGTTGGCAAAACCTGCCAGTAATCCCACAGGAATAATCCATAAGGTCACAAAGAACCAGGGTTCTTTGCTGCCAAAGCAATCGTAAGGAAGCTCTCTCAAATATGCCCACATAAAGATGAGCACCGCTACCATACCGTAAAGATAATTGAACACTCCCGGCTCAACGAATAAGCTGTTTTTGAAGCTTACATCCATAGAAAGCAATAACCCCATGACAAAAACCATGCACATAACGCGTTCGCTTACATGTCTCTTAAGTCTCGTCATGGTCTCACTGATACCCGCTATCAGCAACGCAGTCAAAAGAAGCATCACCGTATGCACAATATCAGTGACAAATTCATACTGAAACACCTTAAGCGCGAGCTTTGCCTCGTACTCAAAAGGCGTAACAAAATTCACGTACCATACCGCTCCCAAAGTAACAAGAAGCAGCAGCCACGCCACTATGGAATAACAAACCTTCTTTCCCGTTGACATTTCTTCGTATCTCATAAAAACCCCCTGAAAGAATCAGTACCTCTGATACATTATAACATTTTCGTGTCTTCCGACAACTTCCAGCCCTTTGCTCTCGCACAGAGCCGAAACTTTGCCTCGAACATCGGTAACAATATATTTACTCTTAAGAGAGTCAAAATTGTCAATCACATATTCGGGATAACAGCAACTGATGCCCATGCCCTCAGGAAGCGCATACAGCTCACTGTACTCAGTAACCACCGAACTGTCCTCCGTATAATCAACGAATACCCAGATAACGGTATTGTCGTATCCGCGGGCACTTTCGTCCGCCACATTTTCATCAAAGACCGTCTGCCAGTATTCTACATTGCTGACAGTCCGATCGTCCCTTATGGGAATGTCGTAGTCCGTAGGCACCATAGCGCCTCTTAATACAAAAATCGCCAACAAAGCTGCCACAGCCGCCTTAAACGTAACTCCCAAAGCCTTAAATCCGCTTTGGCAGCACAGAAACAGTCCCATGACAGCGAATATCCACAAATGTCTTCCGCCTTCGTTAACTTTTCTCAAAAGAAAAACAATGGCAAGAAGCACGCTGAACGTCGATATTCCAAACACTGCATAGATAGGTTTTAACTTATTCTCGCCTTTTTTTGCCGCAAGCACCAGTGCAAAAACAGCCGTTACAATGGCTATAACATACTGTGTGCCCATGGTAAGTCCGTAGGAAAATGCGCCAAGAGAAGCCTCCGCCATTCCCGCGCACATATCCTTAAAGACATAGACCGACGTCCAAAATCCTTCCGAAAAGCGTCCCTGCAGGAATAACTTAATTATCTCCGTATCAAACAGCGGTGTAAAATACTCACTCGTAAAATAGTGTCCTATCAGCACATTACCGGCAAAAGAAAGAACCGCCGCGATAATGCCTGTAATAATTCCCGCACGCTTTCTTTGGCTCTTGCAAAGAAAATAAGCAGGCAGGAAGATAAGCAGCACCATATAAGGCCTTATCATGGTCAAATAGGCCGCAATAACAAACATTACGACAATCGAAGCCGTCCCGGGCGCTCTCTTAGCCGAGCGAATGGCCAATCCCAGAAATACGCATACAAGCGCCATGAGTATAATCTCAGGCAACGCATTCAACAAATGTATGGTAAAGCTTGGAAACAAAAGAAGCAGCACAAACAAAACTCCCAGTTCCTTAAAGTCCGCTTCCGAAAGGTACACAAACAGGGCAAACGCTATTGAAAACAGCACAATATTGCAGACAAATACCGAAGAGTAACTCCACCCAAACAGCACTCCCCACAAAGCCCAGGGCATCACAATAAGGGGGCTCCAGGCAGCAAATCCGCCTATCAGCGCGTGACTTTCGTTGAAGCCGAAATACCCCGAAGGAGTACCCATTCGCGCCACAGACTCCACCAGCTTGTAATAATAAACACAGTCATTGTTGTAAGATGCCGGAAGATAAAGCTCCTTAAAACTTACTCCCCTTATAAGGCAGTAAATCAGACTTATCACTGTGGGAATCAGAAGTGCGCATATTAACTTGAGTACAGTGCTCGTTTTTTTATTCATTATCGCTTACTGTCCGCTCCGTTTTTGCGGTATCCGCAATTAACATTTTAATCACCTGCGCAACGGACATGTAAAGGCAGAACCACTCGATAAAATAAAACAGTGTGGCTGCTTTGTCCGTAAAGGGCGCATGGTAGGTGTATGAAATAACTATGGGCATATCGCTCTTTTCGTTTTCGGAAAGAGACTTGCCGCCGTCGGTCCAAAGGGTTATGGGCGCGTCCATGTTTTCTGTGGATATGGTCAGAAGATATTCCTCTCCCGCTTTCAAATGCCAGTGAACATCCGCTCCCGTAACAGGCTCCGTGCCCGCTTTGAGTTCCAGCGAGTATTTTTCTTTGCCCTTCTGAGACACACTTAACACCGCCGCATTGTCGGTATCTGCGCTGCTCATCAGAATCGAAACGTTCTTGATTCTTGAGTGTCTCGGCACAAAGCTCATTTCGTAGGCATTCTTTTCCCCTTCGGAAAACGTAACGGTAGCGTCCGCGCCGGAAGCGCTGTAATTGTTAACCGTCTCTTCTTCAATGGGCAAAAGAACATAAGTCACCACCGAAAGCATCAGGCAAACAGCCGTAACCGCTACTCTTTTGAGGATGCCTTCTTTAAGCTTGGCAACTGCCTTGTCATGAGTATACTCGGTGCTGATGCAGATTATCATGAGCATTGCAAGCACTGTGGCAAGGGCATTCTTCCAAGTAAAAAGATGATGTCCGCCGGTGTGATTGGCCGCCATAAAGAACCATGCCGGACCGGAGAAAAGCATCAGGTAAAAAGCAGTAATTCTGCGATTTTCCTCAAATCCTTTTCTGATGTAGCTTACAATCCAGAACACTACCCAAACCGCAAAAAGAAAAACAAAGGGTTTTGCGGTAAGGTGGCTAAAGTTCAGGGCCGAAATATCCAGCCTCTTTATAAAAGAAAACGACTCCGCCGTTCCTGTTCTGAAGTGAATCTCATCCAGCGCGCTTTTAATAACATTAACTTCCGAGAAAGCAGTGGCAAGTACCCACTTCTCCATCCAGAAAAACAAATAGCCACAAATCCACGCCACAGCGGATTTAATAAGATGCAGAACACTTTCCAGGCACTTGCGAAGGCCCGTGTCCGCCTTGTCGCTGTATGGAACGCATATAAGCAAGAGCGCCGCAGGAACCGCCCACGCCAGAAGCGGATAAGTAAGAAAATCCACAAATGCCGTAAATGCGCCCGTCATGGCAAACAAATAAATGTATCGATTGTTCTTTACAAACCAATCCTTCCAAATCAGCAAAACTATAGCCGAAATAACCGCCGAATAATAAATGCTGCTGTATTGGAAGTTTATGCCCGTAGCCGATGGAATCAGCAAAAAGTATACTGAACAAAGAGCCAGCGCATAGCGTTTTCTGGTCGTAACTTTGTATGTAAGCAATGCAAGAAAGGCAAAAAGAAACAGCTGCAGTCCTGCATTTAACATTCTGACCTCAGATAAATCCAAAAGTTTAAACATGGGGCGTAAGAACACCACATATCCGTGCCAGTATCTGGCCCACGCCTCCGCCCAGTCAGCCACAAGTGCCTGTCTGAAAGCAGATGCCGGATTCTCCGTCGAGTACCTTACAATATGCTCGTCGGTACCGATATCCAGGATGTCAGGGTAAATCTCGTGATAATAATCACTCTTGCCATCTCTTAACGAATCCCTCTGATGATATCCTTCTTCGGCCAGAATCCCCATGGATTCCTTATATTTTTCTTCGGGTATATTTATTTTAAAAGATATCACAAGAAGCAGATAACCCGCTATCGCCGCCGCAACAAGCAGCCCGAGAGTTATCCCGACTTTCTTAATTGCTTCTTTCAATCTTTTTCCTCCTAAGTTCATTAATTACTGCAAAAATCAGCACTGCTGCCGTAATCAGCGAAATAAAGTCACCGAGAAGCCATTTTTTACTTTCGGGAACAGAAACACAGACCTCTCCCGCATAACCACCCGGAACGGAAAATGCCAGGCATCCGTATTTGTTCGAGTAGACGTCCACCTTCTCCTTGGTATCCGTATCTCTCGCCACATAATAAGGATAATACGCAAGATGTGTATTTATCTCCATAGGGCTTTCAGATACGTTATCCACGGTATAATAGTATCTGCCGCCTTCTTTTTCGAAATCATTATCAGCATAGCCGTATCCCTTATAGAGATCGTATTTTCCCGTATCTGCATAAAAGTACTCCTCATTGCTGAGCGTCTCAGAGGACACAGATGAATAAACCTCATACGTATCGGTTTTCGAAATAAGTGATTCGAAATTGGCAAGACACAGTATCAGTGCCGCAGTCAAAAGAATGCCTTCGTATACCCGGAACTTTTCTTTGTTGTAATCGAACGTAAACAGTGCCGCAACCACTATACTTAAGCAAAACGTTGCAATCCCGAGATTTCTCCAGGGGAACTGAACCATAATGAATAAGTTGCCTATAAAAGGTATTTTTTCCACGGCAAACCAGGGAAAAACATCCGAACACATCCACAATGCAACCACTGCCATAATTGCGAAAGGAAGCATTATTCGTGCTCCGTTTTCGCCCTTATCTCTGTTCCTGTAAACATTTATCGCTTCATAAAGAAGGATAATTATTCCTACAGACAACGCAAGTCCGATTGAAATACCCATTTCATCGGATATTCCTCCCGCGGTAGGAACAGATGAACCAAAAAGTTGCTGCCTTGCGCCAAAAATCTGATAGAGTGTAAGCGAATGGCAATGCGGCCAGAACGAATAGGTCTTGAATACGTTGTAGTCCATTCCGTAAGACTGAACAAAGGGAAGCAAAAACCATACATTAAGCAAAACCGTCGCGAGTCCCGCAACCAAAAACGTTATCACAGTCTTAAGTCTGAAGAAACGCTTTATACAAATAACCAGTCCAAGAAGCAGAAATGTTCCCACTATTTCGCAGGAAAGAACATGCGACTGGATTATGCCTGTGAAGCCGGCTACCAAAAGCAGGCCGCCCTGCATCAGTTTCTTTCTGTCAATTTCTTTGTCTAACAGCAGATACGCTCCCCAGGCAACAAGCGGAATAAACAAATATGCCAGATTCTCTCCAACCGCCGCTCTTGAATACAGGTTGGCCAGATGATAAGGTGCCACATTAAAAAGAAACATTCCGATTAACGCCGCTTTTCTGTTCTTAAGTATCCCGTAAAAGGAATGATACGAGATAAACACGCCAAAGAATATTACGCAACCCGTAAATATCTTATAAGCGCTCATCGCCGACAGTCCCAGACAGCGAAGAATAGCAGGAATATAAATAAACAAATACGGGTAAAAAATCGGATCCGCATATCCCTGCCCTGTAACAGCAAATCGGTTTATTCTGGCCGGAAACGCTCCGTCAAGAATCGACTGTCTGATGCCTTCAATCCTGACTATGTGAAACGGCAAATCATGTCCCCAAAGGAGATAATTGATAAACAACGGAAGGGCCAGCAGCACCGAAGTCGCTGCCAGGGCCAGAAAAACTTTATATTTGATAATGTATTCTTCTTTTCCTTTTGCGACTCTTACAAAACAAAGGAGCAAATAATCTGCCGCCGCGAACAGGACAAGCAACAGAAGCGCCCGCTCATTGACATCGCCAAAGCTTCTTTTTACGGAAAAACTCAAAAGTTCTCCTGTGTAAGTTTCATCCACATAGAACTTGAATTGCTCGATATCCTTAACCGCCCAGATGAGAGTCGAAAAATCGGTTTTGTTAAGGTTAAGAACCTGCTCCTCATCACATCTGATACCGGTGTCGTAATCATTGTCCGCCATATAGAGATTCGCGAAATGGTAAAATCCGTTGGAGTCGGCAGTTGTATAGTGTACTTCAATCAGGTAACTGCCCTTTTTTAGCTGCATTTCCTGAGTGGCATTTCCGGCCAGTTCTTCTCTGCCAAAAGAATATTCAGTTTTCGGAGCCAGTCTGGGGCACACCAATACAGCCAGGAGAATCAATACTTCAAGCAATATTGTCGCAAACACCGGTCTGCCGATTATCTTGTCAATTGCCTTTCTTACCATTGTCGACTCTCCCACAATTTGTTAAATCTCTTCACTCTTCTATAGTCCTATACACTTCGATAAAGTCCGATTCGCCCGTAAGCTCAGCTTTTATGCCGCCAACCATGCCGAAAATGTCGTCTTTATCTATGCTGTTCTTCTCAACAAATGATTTGTCAAAAACAATGTATTCCGGTATTCTCTCCCGGTTTATGGTGTAGTAATCCTCGAGTCCCTCGTATACCGGCGTGCTGATGGTGCTGGGCTCGCAAACCACATAATTGCCCATCAGATATGTCGCATTATCCACTCCGACATACAGCAACTTACTGCCGTCCGGCACATTTTGCTTCAAAAGAAGATAGTTGTCATTGCTCTCATAGCCTTCCATATAGGCGCAATAAATGCCCTTGGAAGCGCCGTAGAGAGACTTTTGGCGCACAAAACGTATATCTTCATATCTGCCTTCGTTGGAGGTCCTTACAACGCAAATCTGACCGAACAGGAACAGCATCGATATGCTCACCAAAAGAATACCCATCATAATGCGGGACTCTCTCGCATCGCTGCTCTTATATCGCTCTGCAAAAAGAACCACCGACATAATCATGCCCGGAAGCAGATGCACAAAAGAAGCCCTTATATCAAGGTTGGTGAGCGCCAGCACAGACAGGAAGCCCACAAAGGATACAGTGTATATCAGCTTCACCCAAAGTGACCATTTGTCGCCAAGCTTATCCCTGTCCTTGATATAAAGAATAATGCCCGTGGCAAACAGCACAAAATAGCCATACTGAGGATGCACTATATGTGCTCCGTCCGAAAACCAGAACCTGAACTGGTCGAGAAGCGCCACCGCACTGCAGACGCACAAAGAATCTGTTAGTATGCGGCCACCGGCTTTCTTTTTACGCACCAAAACATGCCACAACAGGCTCACTGCCACGCCGATTAATGCGTAAATCAGCACGTGAACCGCAAGTTGCGGCAACTCCGAAATGTACTTGATAATTTTATCACGAAATCCCTCAGAATGCGACCCATCGGAGAGAATGTGGGAAACGCTTGCAAACAGTTCATTCGCAGACATGTGACTCAGCAAGTATGTCACGAATGCCACAAATGATGCTATCGGTACAATAAGCATTCCAAGAAGCTTTTTTAAATCTTTACGCAGAAAGATGACAAATACTATGATTAACAGCACGCATGAGGGATAATCGAGAACCTCAAGCGTGAAAAACGCTCCCGCAACAACAGTGAGTCCGAAGCTGTTCTTCTCAATGGCCGCAATCAGGCATATGCAGGTTGCTATGAGCATCCAAACCTGCATATTGGTAAACTCGGGGCTCTGAATCCACTTGGGCAGCACAAACAATATGATGGCAGCGGAAAAAGCAGCTATTGAGCGCTCGGTCTTACGTGCAACCACTCTGCACCACAGAACTGCTATTAAAGCCTGGATTAAAGCGCCTACGAGCCTCAGAAACACCATCAGGTATTCCGTATCTCCCTTAACAGCCATATATGCCTTAACGAGCGGAGCAAGAGCAATAGCCGAAGTCTGATGAGGCTCCCACATTTCTTTTAACAGCAAATCTCCGGAAGCGATTCTGTATAAAAGCGCAACCGAATATTGCTCGTCCATGTCAAAGCCCACAAAAATGCGCTTGACCAAAGAAACAAGATACAAAAAAACAATTGCGACTATTAATGTGCGATAATTCAAAAACCTGTTCATCTTACCGGAATCGTTCATACATCGTCTCCTCCGGCAATTTCACAAGTTTTCCGCGTCGCTTTGGAGCGTACATACTCAGGCCAAACAGGCAAAAGCGCAAAAAGATATAATGCATATCTGACCATGGCCACAGGGCCGAGGAGGTATGTAAGCCATAACAATCCCAGATAAACAAAGGGTATAAGCGCTGCCTTTTTCTTAGTCTTTAAGAGATAAAAGGCCACGATAATGGCGATATATAAGAAAGTTGCAGGGGCAAAGAGCACCGATAACATTCCGTCACCCATTACCACGTTGCTGTCTTCAAATAACTTATAGAACTTAAGGAGTCCGGGAATCTTTGAATTCTGTTCACCGGGCCCTCTCACGGTTACAGGCGTATAGCCTTCACCGCCCAAAGAATACAACACGTATGTGGGCATGGGATACCAGAAGCCGTAAGTATTCTCAAGAAACGCATCAATATATTCTCCGGGATATTCTTTCAGCCACTTAACCCAAAGACCTTTAAACTCGCCAAACTCCTCATTAAGTGCCTCATCCGTAAGGTTACCCTTGGTGATGTCAGCTATGTAGGGATTGTAGTCGAACGGCCAATTTTTGCCGCCGAAAAGATGCTTAACGAGCGCATCGTCCTCGCTTGATATTTCTTCCGTATGCCTGAAGTAAACCCTCATAATCTGCTGCGAGGGCACCGAAAGCATTTCTGCCTTGGAAACATTCTCAACGGTTAGGGCATTCATGATGGGATATTTATATATCAAAAAGATTCCCACCGCTATTGCCATGGTTCTGAAGGCCTTAGCCCTTATTTCTTTGGCTTTGGCTAACATCACGATAATGAACGGAAGCGTAAGAATAACGGCATACACGGAATTGTTCCTGAGAATCGCTACTTCCAGAGCAAACACAATCCAAAGTACCCTGTTGGCTCGCTTCTCAAAGAATCCGCCTATATTCTCTGCCATGGAAAGGCTTAAAAGAACAATGTCTGCTACCGCTATGGCAAAAATCGAATCTTTGGTGCTGGAAAAAACAAACAGCACAAAAGGCGGATAAAGCGCAAAAAAGACAAGAGCAAAAACATGTATCCAAGTCGCAGCCTTACGCCTGTGAAACTCGTAGAAAATATATGCACAGCCAAGCCCCATCAGTAATTCCTGTGCGAGGGTATTGGCCAATATTCCTTTGTTGAAGGCTCCTGTAGCACGATAAACCGTATCAATGAGCCACCCTACCAGATAGGTATGAATAACCGGATGGTGCGCCGTTACTTTTCCCTGTACATACATGTCATACTGCCACGAAGCATCGTAAGCATATATTCCGGGATACAAAGCCAGAAGTGCAGGCAACCAAAAAATCAGCAAAACTGCCAGCATTACAAAGAAATAAATCCATGATTTTTTAAAGAGTTTATTGGGCAGATATACCTTTTGCCCGGACGTCGCCAATCGACTGTTACTTCTGTCCCAAAGGGTATAAATCAAGGCTATAACCAGAACGAATACCGCGCAAATTAACAAGCATGACATCAGCCATAAGGCAGAAAATTTAAACCCGTGCTCACGCTTAACAACATTTCCGAGCGCAAGAAAAAGACCGATTATTACACCGGGGAGAATTGCCGGGAAAATATTCTTTTTATAACTTTGCGATAAAATCTTCGCCATAAGAAATCGAAAACCTTTCGTCGATTTTTAGGTGACGCAATTTCCGTTTAGTCTATTGCATTATTGCTCCGGCGGTGCTACTTTCCAAACCCAAATCGTCGCTCCGCTTGATAATTTAAACTTATCTTCAATAACGGGCTCGGTTCCAAACATTTTGGTATAAAACTCCAGTCCATCCAAACCATAAAATTGCTGGGTCTCATATACCATATAATAGCATCCGTCAGCAATGTAATCCCTGCAGTATTCAAACATCTCGGGAGTATTGGAGTACCACGAACCGGAATAGATATAATTGGTGCGCCCAAAATAATTATGCTCGAAAATTTCCGCACTTACAAATCTTGCATAACTCATATCAAGCACATAATGCCGATCCGGTCTTGCATTGCAATAGTTCATTATCTCCCGGTTCTCTGCGTAGCAGGTTGCATTCACGACATGATTCTGAGCTCGCATGTACGCAAACTGAACCCGTCCGATTTGGAGCATGAAACCCATCATTGCGAGGGCTAAAATTCCGGTCACAATCGCGGCTATTTTACCTCTGAGTTTGTCTATGTGAATTTCTTTAACCAGCGTTATCAGGATTACATTCAAAAGAAACAGGGTTCCGAGATAATAAGGCATCATAACCCGCAACACAAAACGGTCGCGGTACGCAAGAAACACGATTCCCACGAAATACCCACCAAAGGTAAGCAATATCGATAACAAAGCCCTATATCTTCCCGACATCGCCGTCACAATAATAAGCAGCAAAAAGAAAGCTGCGGTTATCTGATGCAAGTGCCAAAACTCCGAGGATGTAAAAAGAAGTTGCCTGGTCGCCTCGAACAGCCTTCTCATATTGAGCTTCTCTTGTCTGATTTCTTTTAATCTGGGAATCAATTCATCCAGGCATTCGCCCTTAAATTTATTGTCATCGTACCGGATTCTGTATTGTACGGCAGCATCGTATTCTTCCTGTGAAATATTGTACTTTTCCAGAATATCGGACAGGTGTGCATAAGGGATTGCCGGCTCGTAATCGGTAAGATATACTCTGGCCTCATTGTATTTGAGCCACTCTTTCCATTCTTCCGATCGGAAGGAAACGAAGCTTGCTATCTTAGTCACAGCCAATACGGATACTGCAATTACACCGCAACAGATTAGCCGACGAAGTGCCTTTTTAAAGCCACCTTTTGTGGCTTCCTGTAAAAGCAGCAAGCCACAAAAGGCCATAATTCCCACAGGCTGGACCAAAATCATGGATGTATCTCTTACTGCACAAGCCAGAAGTTCGCATACGGTAAAAATAATCCAAGGCATTTTCCGGTCACTGTCCGACACCAGCACAACGTATCCGGTAACAGCCAGCAAAATGGCCGCACAGGAAAACTGTGCCTGGCCAAAACAATGGATTCCCGCCACAAGAAGAGCCATCTCTCCAACCGCATAAATCACCAGTTCACTCCAGCCTGAAGCTTTCTTCAGGATAAAATAAAGGTTTAACCATGCAGTGGCAAACAGCATCCCAAAAACAACCATGCCCCACCATGGTACCGCAGGAAACGCACGATAAAGTCCGGAAATCGGCAGCGTAATAAGGGTGCTTATAAAGGAACTTCGAAACTCCGGCTCACCCGTAATCCTGCCCGCCAGCATCTCGGATATAAAAACATCGTCATTGGTCTCAAACCATATACCCGCCGCAAAATATATCAACGCCAAAAAAAGCGCCGCGCCCAAGAGGGAAAACAACCATATGAATTTTTTCCCCGCGAAAGAACGCGATGCTGTCATAATGTACTCCTTTTGAAAAAGGCCGAGAAATGAACAAAATTCACTCTCAGCCTTATCCATAGTCCGATCTCAGTCCGGCAGGTTTTATTTTTCTAAATCAATTGTCTTAATAAGTTCTCTTATTTCTTCAACGGTCAGCCACTCGGTATTGTTGCCTGAGCTGTAAGAGAAGCCCTCGGGAACCTTCTTGCCGCCGGGAAGAATGGTAGCTCTCTCCTGGAATACCATCTGAGGGTATACGATGAAGTGTTTGTCATATTCGTAGGTGGTCATGGAGTCTTCAACGGTAACCATAATCTCGTGAAGCTTCTCGCCTTCGCGAATACCAACCTCGGGCTTGTTGCAGCCGGGGAGCATAGCTTCCGCAAGGTCTGTAATCTTGAAAGAAGGAATCTTGGAAATAAAGGTTTCGCCGCCCTTGGCATCCTGAAGCGCCTTAATAACGAGCTCAACGCCCTGCTGAAGGCTGATCCAGAAACGGGTCATGCGATAGTCTGTAATGGGAAGGTCCTTCTCACCCTTCTGAATCTTATCGTAAAAGAAAGGAATAACGGAACCGCGGCTGCCTGCCACGTTGCCGTATCTTACGATAGAGAAATTAATGTCCTTGGAGCCCGCATAAGCATTGGCAGCAATGAAAAGTTTGTCAGACACAAGCTTGGTGCCGCCGTAGAGGTTAACAGGGTTAACGGCCTTATCGGTAGAAAGGGCCACAACCTTCTTAACTCCTGTATCAAGAGCAGAATCAATAACGTTCATAGCTCCGTGAATATTGGTCTTAATTGCCTCGGCGGGGTTGTATTCGCAAGCAGGCACCTGTTTGAGTGCTGCTGCATGAATAACATAATCAACGCCTTCCATCGCACGGGTAAGGCGCTCTCTGTCTCTTACATCGCCGATAAAGAAACGAAGCTTGTTAAATTTATCGGGGAATTCTTTTCTGAAATCATTCTGCATGATGAACTGTTTGAACTCATCACGGGAATAAATAATAATCTTTCTGGGATCGTAGTGAGTAAGCACATATTTGGTAAATGCCTTACCAAAAGAACCGGTACCGCCGGTTACGAGTATAACTTTATTGTTTAACATTTTCTTTCCTCATATCTGATAGGTTTAATCACAATGCAGATTTTAACCCAAAATGCATTTTTTTTCAACTAAGGGCCGATAACCTTCAATTATTCTTAAAGATGGCTTAATAAAGAATATCCGGTCAAATGGTCACAAAATAGGCCGATACGGTCAGAACGGTGATGCCGACGGGCACATATATACGGGCAAAAGCGCCTTTTTCTTTGGCTTTTAACATGTCCAATGCCTGAACCGACAGTACTGAAATCAAAGCGCATATCAGCAGCATCAATGTGGAATTTCTTAATACGGGAATTCCTCGCATGCCCAGGAATCTGTGAATATGAGCGGTAAATACGGACTCTAGCGAAAAAAACAATGCTATCAGCGTCAAAACCGTGCCCGCGAAGAAACCTCCGGAGGTCTTAACACGCAGCACAACCTTCACCCAAAGCATAAGAACCAGCGAGCAGACAGCACCGAGTCCCAATCCGGGAAGGCCCTCGGGAATAACATATACCGTAAACAACTGCCAGAATTCATATCGATTCACCATATCCGAAGGAATTAACAGATTTCGCAGCAAAAGAATATTAAATCGATATGCCAACAGTGCGCCGATTAACACAAAAGTACAAAAAGCAAGTAATAAAACTACATTTTTCTTGCGGTATAGCAGTACAAAAAATACCGCTACAATCGGAAGCAGCATCCACAGCAGTGCTCCGGCAATTATGTTCTCGCGGCAGAGCAAATACCTAAGTGACGGAATGAGCATATACATGGCCACACCCATTACATGCGAATATGCGTCCTCAGTGATAAGGCTCACCAGCACATACTCGCCTGCCAAGCAGACAACCGCCATTAAGCTTGCCTGAACAGCAAAACCCGCGCCGAAAGGAAGCCATTGTCCCTGCGAGCGTGCTACGGGAGAGACCGCTATAAGCAGAAGCATAAGTTCTGCAACAATTACTATTTTTTTGTCCTTAAAAAGTGTCTTAAGCAAAACGTATTCTCCTGTCATCAATACATCCACAAGGGTTCGGCGGTAAGCGCAATCGCGTCTAGCTTATAAGCCGCAAGCATAAAGATAAATGCAACCGCAAGCCCGCATACTATGTAGCGCAAGTGCCTGTTATTTTCAAATTTTCGTGTGACGAACGCTATTACTCCTGTAATGGCAAAAGCAATCAGAAATGCTCCGGCATATCCGGTGATAACTTTCTTAAATGCGGGTTCCGCAAGTCCGAACATGACATTTAATCTTAAAGGATTCATCATAAATGCAAACATTCCGAATGCAGCTATGCGCCTGTCGGAGAAGATTTTTTTGAACACAAAATATATAGCCGTAGCAAATATAACGTTTATAATAAGCAAAACAATTTTGTACGCATATGCTGCCGGAAATCCCAGCTTGTAGAATACAAGGGGCACTGCAGTCAAAACTCCCGGAGTTCCGATACCCTCACGAAGTTTCGAAAAATCATCAAGAAACATTAATGATATACCATTGGCACCCAAGCAATCGGTAAGTTCGGGTAAAAGCGTATAAACCGAACAGCCGATTGTGCCCCAAAACACAACCTGGGATGTAAAGTCTGACTTGTCCGCTTCTACTCTGTCCTTAAGATATATGCACAAGTCAACAAATAATGCCACCATCACATATAAAACCATAAACAGCAGACTGCCCATGCTGGTCTTAGTAATGACAATACGTTCAAGGCCGCAATAACTGTCAAGGGGCACTGCCAGCGTAAACTTCAGCGTCGCCGCTTTATCCGCAATATATGCACGAATCCTAACCGCATCCGAATTCGCTCTCGGAACATACCATTTATCTTTTAAATCGCACATAACTCCGTAAAAAGAAGGATTGTCCGCTCTCATACGCAGGAATACCCCTTCTGCGGATAACGGCTCAAAATCAAGTGTTACCTCATATACTCCGTGGGAAAGCACAATATCGTCACTCTCCAACACCAGTTGAGTTTCCCGATTAACTTCCTCCCAAACCTCAAAAGGATTATCATCCGTCACTATTTCTCTCTTACGAAGAATCCCCGGCAAAAAGCACAGAAATATCAATAATTCAATTGTAAAAAGAATCAAAAATTTATGATTGCTCAGTTTCATATACTCTCCGCTTTTTTGCGCAAAAACTCCGCCATATAAGTACAGCCGCAGCAACATATGCAATCAGGCTTATTATTTCTGAAACTCTCCAGTACCATGGACTTACAAACTTAACTTTAACATTGCCCTGATAGCCCGCAGGAACGGGGACTCGAATAACAGCATTGTCGCCCCTCAGCACATCAAGTTCTCCCTTGTCGGAATATGCACGATAACCTTTGTAAAAGGCAAGAGGAACTTCGATCCAGCTTTCTTTGGACGAATCATTTCGGACCATTGTCTCAGCACTTAAGGGGCCGCTTGAGAATTTCAGTATTTCCACGCCCTCGCCCGCGACATAATTGTTGTACAGATACTTATTGGGGTCGGAACCTCTGAGAACATATTCTCCTCCGGAAATATAACCCATTCCGAAGGCCTCACCGTTGTAAATATATGCGCGTCCCGGCACAGTGTTTATAACATCATTAATAAACGCGCTTGCCGTAACAACGCTGATGATAATGGCAAACACGCCCGCATAATAGCCGGCCCTGTGCCACTTTTCTTTAAATTCAACCAGCAAGTATCCCGCTATAACCACGGCAAAAGCAGTTCCAAAATCAAACCATCTTACAGGAAACTGCAAGCTGCTGATAAGAGATTCCAAAATCGGCGAGGAGAACTGAATCCAATCCCACGGGAACACTGCGAGGCTCATGATAAAGAGCACAACACTTGCCCCAAAAGAATAAACCGAATACGCCTTAAGTGCTGATTTGGAATCCGCCGATGTCTTGCGTCCTATCAGCAAAACAAAGTATATGGCCAAAGCAACAACGAAAAACAGCCCGATACCTCTCTGATAAAAGCCCTTCATACCGGTTTCACTGATAAATCCGTTCTCACCATAACTCCAAAAGTTAATCATATGGGTAGCGGGATACACTCCCCTGCCCTGAATCGTTCTCGCCGAAGCATACTTTATCGCCACATCCTGGGTCAAATAGTAGTCCAGGAAAGGTATCAGATACCACAGACACATGGCGCAGGTCCAAAGAGCCGCTTTAACAACCGACCACAGGCATTTTCTTTTTATAAAACGCTTGATAAACACGGCACCTGTTACCAGGAGCACAAATGCGGTCATCTCGCAGGACAGCACGTGGCACTGAATAATGCCTGTCATTCCTATCGTGAGAGAAATCCATGCACGATTCGATACCGGCTTATCTTCTTCTTTTTCCGCAAAGAACAGCTCATAAATGCTGAGGAGTATCAACGGAAGAAAGGTAATGGCTGTGCCTTCACCAACGTTTGCCGAGGCAACCAATTTATTGTAGTGAATAATCGAGAGCGAATAAAGAGCACTGCAAGCCACACCAATATCGGCCCTCTTAAAAATTCTCGAGTATGAATAATAAGCAATCCAGGCTGTAATAAAAGAAAACAGGATGCAATAAGCCCTATAGGCCTCCGAAACCGTAAAGCCGATGCATCGCATAATGCCCGGAATGTATATGTACAAAGGGCAATAGAACAATCCGTTGGCATAACCGTAGCCCTGCTGCCAATGAGGCTCCAATCTTGAGGGGAATATCCCGCTTAATATGCTGGCCCGAACTCCCTCGATTCTGTGTAAATGATAAAATAAATCTCCCCCGGCAATAAGCGACCTTGTCAGATACGGCAAAGAGCTCAGAACTCCTATAATTGTAACCAGCAGAAAAACTTTGCGACCTTTTTCGGAAGCAAACGGTCCGCCTTCTCCCAACAAACGCACTACTGCGTATATGCATGCGTTCAGGAATAACACTATAGCTGTTATCCTAATCCAAAGAAGCGATGTCTCTTCAATCTCTGCACCATACACAGCGATGTCTCTGTCATCGCATTCCAGAAACAGCTCGGCCTTTTCCGTGGAGGCATAGAGAAATACATAAAACTTCTGCTCCTCTATTCCCACATGAACGTTGCCGCCGTTAGTCTGGAGCAAACTCTCGGAAAGACTGTCATCCCTCAAAGTCACTATGCTCGTCATATCCGAAGACGGAGTGCACTTCACAGTAACAGTCCAAATGCCGGGAGAAAGGGCAATGTTACGCTCAAGAAGCAAATCTGTTCTTGAGTCCGTACTAAACCTCAATTCATCCCAGTCATAGCTTATGGTCTTATGCGGCAACATAGCGCGAACTATACACAGCACTATTATCACAGCCGATACCAGCCATAAAATTTTCAGGCCTTTATGCCTCATTAAACTCTACCTCATTTATCTACAATGTCAGTGGTCTGCCAATCTTTGGCAGTGACTACAAAATAATACAACATAAAGAACAGCAAAAACTGAATCTGGCCAACCGCCCAGGTAACTTCAAAGAATCCAAAAGACAAAAAAGCCGTAATCATACAGCCCACAAGGCACATAAGTCTGTAATCGTGCGCTTTGGCCGCCCTGACCACTAAAATAATATACTGCACCACCATGTACAAAAGAAGCATGCCGGCGATAATGCCATAGCAGAAGCTCATCTGGAGTATCCAGTTGTGGGCATGGGGAATGGTATAGTATTTGGTGATGGGTACGCCGGCTTCGCTTTCGTGGTGGCCGAAGAGGTTCAAATGTTTGAGATAGTACTTGTGAATCAGCAAACGTTCCGCAATAGGTCCGGTCGCTTCGTCCTCTTCTTCCGTCAGCAAATAAACTTCATTTATAGCCTCGCGCTCTTTCGGCGCTGTCACTTCTTCTATCTTTGCCACTTCTTCTGTTCCCGAATTTTCAGTTTCCTCGTCGAAGTCCACAAACCAAAGTATTCTGCCCAAATTGAATCTCAGATATTCTTTGAACGAAACATATTTCTCAGAATCCCTGCTTTCACCGGGTTGCACTTTACCTTCGCTCCATTCACCCTCAAAATATACCGGATGCAGATGTACGGTGGGAAGATACCTCACCGTAAAATATGTCACGGGGATGCTTATAACACCAAGTACAGCTACGATTACGCAATACTTGATAAATGTAATAAGTTTCTTGTCAGCGTGACAAATTAACAATGCCAGAAAGACTACCGTAACCAAAACTGCCGCAACAAGTGCCGCCTTGCTACCAGTAAGCAATACAAATCCTAACATCATGCAAGAGAAAATTGCCCAAAATGCCTTCCAAATAAACTTGCTCCCAGCGCGCACACTCATGCACCACTTAGTGAGCAATATCGCATAAGTTACCACATAGAACAACGCATTCATATTGGTATTTGCAAAAAAACCCAAATACCTTGGAATATCATATGGCCTAAATAAAAATGCTAGCCCCTGCACAATAACGAACCCGACTAATATTCCATCCATCAGGCCATTAAGAAGCTCATCGATATGTTGCTTATCAAACTCCGTAAAATACAGTGTCAAGAACATCATGCCAAACCAAAGCGGCCATACAGATTCGTGAGGTGAAACCACCATAAGGGCAATCATTAAAACCCAAAGTCCCAGGCTAACCCATTTCATGGGCTTTACACGCTTCTCGCGAAGCATTCCGCTTACTATTCTTATAACTATAAATCCATAAACAGCTACATTCAGCACCGCCGTAACCCATCTGCCAAAGTACGGATAATTACCATGTCCCCAATATATCGCATAGGCCCCTACGCCCAGACTGATAACCGCCCACACAGCATAAATTGGTTTCAAAAAATCCTTAAATTTATACGCGCTGAAAATAATAGCCGCCACCACAAGGCCACTGCAGTTTATGGCAACAAACTGCACCCGCCCGGGCTGACTTCCGACTATGTTATTGACTATGCATAGCAAAACAAAACATATGCAGTAAAATAATCTTAACATTATTTATCCTTCTTGGCCTCAATCTTAGGCAAAAAACTTAATAAGAGGAGGCAAACTATAACGTAAAATGCTGTGAGATAGAGCATCTCATTCATGAAAATAGTAAATGAATAGGCAAACCATATTACCGAAAAAACAGACAACGTTCCATTCATCTTAAGATTATCTCTATTAGTCTTTACACTTTGCACTGATTTAGCCAATACATAAACCAACGAAATAATAAATAGGCCTCCCACTGCAATTCCCCAGCCGTTGAGATATCCAAGAAATGTATTGTGCGTGTTGGTGGTCCACTCATCGTTTACCACAATGTTAGTAGAGTTACCCTCAAACAGTTTTAACTGCTCAACAGTAACCTTCCAGACAGACAATCTAGAATTGGTAAACTCGTCAATTCTACATAACAAGGTATTATCCTCAAACACCCCTGTTTCAGACTTAATGGGCTCATTAAGTTTTGCATACTGAACCATATAGTGCAACTGAGGAATCTTCCTCAAAGATTTTTCATATTTCTCATAATTCAAACCAAAGAAGAGGCATATCCCGCCTACAATCAATGCCACTATTGCAACGCCGCAAGTAGTCCCTGCGAATAATTTGCTTTTTTTAATTGCAACAGATAAAAGCCATCCTGTAACAATAATAGCCACTATCACTCCAAGGAGCGCGTTTCTGGAGTTTATAAGATAGAACACTACAAGTAAAAACAGCGTAACTGGCGTTAATATCGAAATATAAATCCATTTCTTTTCAAAATGTAAATGTCCCCAAATGAATAAGAACAAGCAACAAGCGATTCCGCTTCCCACAAACATACCAAAGCCATGGAGATTGGTAAAAGCACCATAATATCTCAGCTCTCCTGCATAAGGATGCGTGATCAGAGACTTAGCCGACAAAACTACCGAAGCGAGAACATTTGCCCCCGCCAAGCACACTATTAATAGTTCTATTCTTTCTTTTTCAAAAGAAACCAGCATGTATGCCAGTACAAAGCCAAAAAACATATACCCCTTCATAGCGCCGGGCACTACAACCACTCCGAGATATACCAAGGCAAAGAGAATAATCTTAGCCAAATCAAGTTCCTTGAATCTGCAAAAACGCTTTTTGCAGATTGCATCAACGACAAGCGGAATTAGTGTGGCAACTGCAAGCCCCTTGCGCAAATCCATCATCCACAAATCGGGCGAATTGACTTTATATCCTGTTTTCAGCAACAAAAAGTAAAAAACTATGAGATAAATAGCAGTAGGAATATAAATTAAGAAGTTCTTCAAGTTAACCTTGAAGACAATAAGAATCGCTATGCTGAGGTATATAATTCCTTCCCAGACAAAGCGATCTATATGAGTAGAATAGAACTGCTCGCCCCCACCGATGATAAGGGTAATCATCTTATAGAGAATGAGAATGAGCGCACCTTTCTCGATATACGAAAAAACAACAGACTTATCCTTTAAGTTCATGTGGCAATGTACCTTTCTTCTTGTCAAAGTCGAGATGAACATATAACAGTGACATTATACCATAAATTGCCACAGATAGGTTTCTGTATGTCATCCAATGATGCAAATTTAAATGCTGCATAACCACAAAGTACTAGATAAAAGAATATGCTGTTGCAAAAATAAGCGAAATTTTGGCCGCTAGGTTAATGCTTGTAAGTACAAATCTGCATACGAACAGTTCAAAAACAAATTAAAATCCACCGTAGATAAATGCTGTATTACCATAATACCCTAGGATAACTGTGATCCCGCAAAAAGTAAAAAAAGCCACTAATGCCCAGAACTTTGATAAATTAATTACAGGATAAAAGCCTTCAACTCTTTCAGTGCCTAATTTATTACGTCTTACAATGGCAATAACTGTCGAGCCTATTACACATATAATAGCAAATATTGTCCATGTATATGGCTGATTAATTCCTTCATGCACAGTAAACATCTTCGTTACAAACACACATGCTTCAGCAATGCTTTCGGCTCTGAAAATAACCCAAAACAACGTTACGAAGAAATATGTCACAATGGCAGAGCATACGCCTGCATTTCTGCCATTATTTGACTGTTTAATCTGCCTTATGACACGTGTAACACAACTGGCTATGCCATGCAGAACTCCCCACATAATAAAAGTCCAGCCTTCACCATGCCAAATGCCGGATATAAGCATGACTATTATAAGATTACAAAATGTCCTTGCCTCACTCTTTCTGCTTCCTCCAAGCGGAATATATAAATAATCTCTAAACCATTGTGATAAACTAATGTGCCATCTGCTCCAAAAATCCGAAAAACCTTTCGCTACATATGGAAAGTTAAAATTAGGCTTAAAATCATATCCTATTATTTTTGACAATCCTATAGCCATATCCGAGTATCCTGAAAAATCCAAATATATCTGCAAAGAATAACTTATTGCAGCCCACCATACTGTCGCCGTTCCATATGCCGTCGGAGCATGAAAGACATCATCCACAAATACACCAAGGTGATCTGCTAAAACTATTTTCTTAAATAAGCCCAATACAAATATTTGTATCCCATCGTTTAACGCCCTAATACAAATTCCTCGATAATTTTTGAACTGATGCTCAAAATCTCTATATCTTATAATCGGACCTGCTGTAAGCTTAGTAAATAATGCCATAAAAAGAGAAAATGCAAATATATTCTTCTCTGCCTTAATCTCTCCTCTATAAACATCAATAAGATAAGACAACGCCGAAAAAGAATAAAAGGATAGTCCCAGGGGAAGTATAATCTTAAGGGTTTCATTATTTCCCCAAAGTATACGACTGAACCCCTCAATAAAGAAATTGAAGTACTTGAAAAATACAAGTATAGCCACAATCAAAGAAGTTCCTACTACAAAAGCAGGTTTCTTGAAATCTCTCCTATTTTTTTCTGTCCATTCTATCAGTCTCGCAAATCCATACGAAATCAAGGTAACCGAAATAAGACATACACTAAATTTCCAACTGACTGCGGCAGAAAACAAATAACTATATGTCAATATGAGAGCACTTTGAATTTTAGAAATGGCAGTGCACACTCTGTTAGTTCTAAACAGCTGAAGTATTGCAAGTATGGCAAACAAAGCTATATACTGAATGATAAATTGAACACTATTCAAGCTCATGGTCCATCTCCTTGATAACCGCGCTCAATCTTTCTGCTATAAGTCTGTGCCCAGTCTCGTTTAAATGTCCAACACCAACTGCAGTATTCGCAAAGCCATGCGCAAGACAATGTGTATTCACGAATTCACTTAAAAAATCATCATACATATCAACAAATAAAATCCCATGTTCTTCGCAAGCATTCGCAAACTTTTTCACGGATTCTTTATCCTCAGTCAGCATACTTCCATTACCATCAATAGCCGTGCCGGGCTGATATACAATAATTATCTTACATTCAGAAGCAGCCTCAGCAATTTTACCTATGAATGAATCTAAAATTGCAGAATACTCTTCATTATTTGTATCCTTCTCATTCTGGTATATCATTTCATCTTCAGTACAACTACTTTGTCCGGCTCTTATCCAATTTGAAACTTCTCTATACACCGGTAATACACAAGGAATGTATTTTTGTATCATAAATGAAATTCCTTTATCATGTGAAGGGATTACTCCAAGGGACTCATTCAACATTTGAACCATCTCAGTCTTGTCTAAACTAATACGGTCAGTCTCGATTATTACATATTTAGACGGATTATAATATCCAATCGCTCTTGGCAAATTTTTTGCACATTGATAAATTGTATGTCCTGATATTCCTATATTATACGTTATATAGTCCGGTAACAACTCATTTAATAACGATGACACATTCTTATTTTGCGCCACATTCATAGCTTCCATGTGTGAAGAGCCCATTAATAAAATGTCTATATCATTAACCTCTTCTAAACCAAAAGAATTGTTAAATCCATCTTCATTGACTTTAAGCCAAGAAAATCCCTCGGCCATATTTGCTCTAAACTGATTACTTTCCCATTTGTAATCAGTTGCCCCGGATTCATTTGTAATGTGTACACCGGTATATGAATAAACAAGTGTAAAAAGCGATAGTACCAATACAGATACTACCGCCGCTATTGATGCTTTTATACTCCAACCGAAAAGCTTTTTCATCTTAAATATATTCCCCTGCAGTAATCCTAAATGTGGAACCCGTCATCATGGACGAAGCATCCGACATCAGATAAACAAGCGCTTCCATATAGTCATTTCTTTCGCACATGCGACCCATGGGTAGAATTTCAGCGGCACGACGTCTTAATTCAGCTTCAGTTTCACCCTGCGAAATTCTGAGGCTAACCTCGCCTTCTGTGGGGGTCCATCCGAGAGTTAAATAGTTGCATCTAATCTGTTCGGATGCATATTGATGAGCTATGTGCTCATTAAGAATTCTGAGTACGCCTTTAGTCATTGCATAAGCTGCTCTGTCCTTCTGGCCGCCCCAAGCGTGAGCAGAACCGGTAAGGACGATACTTCCGCCACCGTTCAGACGCATATAATTAACAGCAGCCTGACAGCAAAAGAAGGCTGCTTTATAATTTACATCAGTTACCCAGTCAAATGTCTCTTCATCGCAGGTGTCAAGAGGGCTCACAGGTGTAACACCTGCATAGTTAAAGAAGCCATCTATTTTACCGAACTTTTCATACGCAGCATCAAATAAATGCTTGCAGTCTTCAACTTTAAGCAAGTCGGTATAAACGAAAATACCATCCGAACCATAAGTCCTAATATTTCTAACAGCTTGTTTGCCGGCCTTCTCATCTCGGCCGCCGATGACGACTTTGGCGCCTTCACGTCCTGCCACTTCGGCGAAAGCACGACCAACGCCTTTGGTACCTCCGGATATAACTATTACTTTGTCTTTAAGCCTTTCTTTCTCCATATACTCATTCCTCGTTTATTCCTTTTTCTACAGATTCGAAAAGCCTTATTGCAATTCCAAAGCTTTGTTAACGTCAAATCCCTTGAGAAGCATATTATTACCAGCTTCATCATAAACTTTGACAGTGTCCATATAATGCTTAAGGGTATCAGCCAGTTCCATCTTGCTGTTGCAAACTATGTACATGCGAGTTAATACCTGCTTCTCATTGCCTATCCATTCAGGGAGAACCGAGTCGCCTTCATGAAGTCGCTGTACATTGTCAACCACGCGCTCGTCAGTTTTCCACTGTTCCAATCCTTCAATCTTGCTGATTTTTCCTTCTTTAAGCAAGAACCAAAGGGTTGCGGCCCATTTTCCTCTGAGCCTTGTATCATCTTCTGTTTTTAAATCAACTGTTCCTTCACTTCCTGTCAAAGCAAAACGAATAAGCATCTCTCTCTGATCGAAGCCATGAATAGCCTTCATAAGGAGATGCGGTGCCTCACCCTGAAGACGGAATCCTGTATCGTATACATAAAACTCACCATTTTCATAGAATCCGGAAAGCATTAAAACTCCGTTCTCTATTCCGATTTCTTTGAACAATCTGAGGGCATTGGGATGCATGCGTTCGAAGTATTCATCCAAGTGCTTAGAAGGATAGGTTCCTCCAAGGCATACTCTGCTAAGACCGGGCTGTTCATCGGTCGTGTATCTGTCATAAATACAGGATGCGGAGCAATAACCATCTTTAAAAGTGTAGTACATGCCCATATCATCGCACTGCATGTATTTCTCAACAATAAAGCGTTTAGAATGAGAAGCATTGAGAGCCACTTCAACGCCTTTTTTTAACTCTTCTTCATTGTACGCAACTGTCATACCGACGCCGCCACCATTGTCTACAGGCTTAACCATGACAGGATACTGAATCTTATCGAGGTCTTCGCGCTTTAAGTCCGCATCAAGATAGAACTCAGGAATACCATGTACACCATATCGCTCACAGGTCGCTTTAAATACATCCTTAAAGCTGAATACATCAACGATTTTCTGCGTGGCATAACAAGGCAAATCAAGAGCCTCACAGACCTTACAATACATGGGAACCAGAATGTCAGCTACGCCCACAAGGACTCCGTCAACTTTTTCATCGGTTGCTATTTTAATAACGGCACCTGTATCAAGACCTTCATAAGTATACTTTTTCCAAGCATATGCCTTGGCCGGATCGGTATCGCGAGCCGAAGCAACTATGGTCTTAATCCCCATGCTGTTAGCCATCTCGACTAACGGAATAGTCTCCGGGTTACCTCCGAGTATTAAAAGTTTTTTTCCTTCGAATTCTCTTGTGTTCTCGCTCATATATATTACCTCTCAATTAATCCGCTTAATCTTATAGTTTAAGGCCCTCGCCCTGTCTCATAATCAGGAAAGGCAATTTCTTTTCAGTCATTATATCGTAAAACGCCTTAAGGTCGCCACCATGTGATGCAAACATTCCGTAGTGGCAGGGAACCGTAAGTGCGGGCTTGAGAGCCGAGGCAAATTCAGCCACATCTTTACTGTCCATGTTGCCGTACATACCGTTAATAGGCGCTACAAGAACATCTACAGGCTGTGGAATCTCGCCCACTCTGTCAAGTCTTAAACAGCTATCACCGACCTCATAAATAGTCTTACCATCAACCTTGACCACCACGCCAACAGCATCCGGTGCGCCCGCCCCGTGGTCGCAATTTACAAATGTGATATCAAAGTCACCTACCGTAAAGCTGTCTCCGGGCTTAACGTAGGTTATTTGATTGCTGTAATACTCCATCTGCATCTGTTTTACCAGTTTCTCACAGTCGACAGAGCAAAACAATTTGCCACCTTTGCTTACCATCTCAGGAACTGCATCTATGTCGAAGTGGTCGAGGTGGGGATGCGTTGCTATAATAACATCTAAATTCAAGTCAGAAGGGCTGAGAATCTGTGGCAATAAACGTTTAAAACCTTTGTGCCCCTCCAGCCTTTCCACGCAGTTAGATAGATATAAATCAATGGCCAGCAATTGGCCGTTACTGCTTTTTATTATAAAGCCAGCCTGACCCACACTAAAGAAGACCAAGCCGGTAGTAGAAAGTATTTTATTTATAAAAGCAGACACCAGACAATCCTCCTTATAATTGAATCTTCATTTTTTGTCTTTATTCACTTGAATTTCATCTGGATTTAACTCTTCAGAATCATAATATTTTAAAAGACGATAATATTTATTAAGTACTTTTTCAGCATCCTCCAGCAATTCAACAAACTTTTCCGTGTCACACCTTGCAGAGTCTACGTCAATTTCTACCCCCCCGCAAAATTAAAACAAAAAATATCATTGGCGCATTTTTTAGAAATAATAATCATCAGCCTTGCTGAAACTCGGAATATTAATAAGGCGCTCACAGCATCCTAACAAATACACCTTCAGAACTACAAGGTATATAAAATCCTTAATGCTGCTATAAATAGCAATTTGCGGGATTTGTAATGATATGATATCAAGCAAAACTGCACCAACGAATGCAGAAAGAAAAAAGTTATTATTGATTTACTAATTATTCTCATCTCTGCAAGCACCTACTATGATGAAGCATTGCCATTCTTTTCCATATGTTCTGAAATAGGAGTGTACATGTTACTAGTCTAAACTGCTATCTGGCCATGAAAATACTTTTACAAAAACCTTTTCTTTATGAATTTTGTTATTGGTTTTTCTATCATCTCATGTAAAAAAACAGAAAATATAAAACAAGAAACAAATGCAATTACAATTCTCAAGATGTTTGTATCTACTCCAATTTTTCCAATTATGAATAATGTCGTTTCCCAAGTAAAATATTGTCCAAAGAAAAATGCATATGATATTTCACAAAGATATCTTATCATCCTCGAATTCTGCACCCAATTGGGGAAAGGCAAACCAGCCAATGAAACAATTAGTAGCATAAACATTGGTAAGGCAACCCAACTATACAACATATAATCTCTAGGAATACCTATTTCAAGAGCAATTGTTACTCCAGCTATCAAAATACCATATTCCACGATAACTGCTCTCCAACTAAACAGTATCTTAGAAATCTTGCACCCTTTTAAATCAGCCATCAATGAGCAAAGTAGTGACCCTATTGTAAATTCAGAAATTCTAAAAAATGGATTTGAATATATCCCACTTATATCAAAAAAATCTACAACAATTGGAGAATGCAAAAGTATTATTACTAATACAAAAATCAAAATTAGCTTACTCTTATTATTTATCTGTTTAGTAATCTCCTGTATAAATGGATAAACTAAATAGCATAGTATAATACAAGACACAAACCAGGTTCCACCATTATGAGTTACTGAAAACAAGCTATTAAAGGTAGATTGTATACCAAGTATTTCCGTTGGTGCAATCAGCAAGTTTTCAATTAGAGTTTCCTTTCCCAGCAAGAAGATGTACAGTACTGCTATTGTATAATATAATGGCAAAATACCTATCATCCTTTTTAGATAAAATTTTCTTATACCTTCGATATTATGCAAATCTATCTTGCTCCAAATCAGATATAAGGAGAATCCTGACAACAAAAAAAAAGCAGTCATATTAATTGCCCCCATTCCTATAAATGGAGTCAGTATTCCATATTGGCAATGCATATGAATATTTGAATGAAAAAGAAAAATAAACAGTACAGCTAGTATTCTATAAAAATCTAATCCTACTAATCTGTCTGTCTGTCTGTCTGTCTGTCTGTCTGTCTGTCTGTCTGTCTGTCAAGATTATGCTCTTCATATATTTGTATAATCAACCCCCTTTATTCATTTATCCAATATGCTTATTATGGCATACACAATTTCCGATATTCCATTTGAAATGTTATATCAAATTTGATACACTTCCACGTAATAGAGTATGGACCACATATCTGAAGTTCCAGAATGCGATGTCCATTTACAGACAGAAGCAGGACTGGAAACTGTTTGGATCTGAGCTTTCAAAGCTCTACACCCACCAATTGGATTGTCTACTTAGCAAAGATAGATTCCAGTCCCTTGTACGAGTACTTCCATCGGGAACTTCTTAAAAGAGAGTTGCTGATTGCAGATGAACCCAAGGTCCAGTCCTTAACGAGCCTAGAAGAAAACCGAACCCCCTTCCCTCATTAGGCTGTTTCAAAGTAGTGAGGACATTTTCTGCCTATAGTGCTTTGCAAGTAATACAAGACCCGTGCGGGATATAATCCCAAAGCATTTCCCGAAGACTTCAAAGGCACCTTGAAACTGATGTAGCATTAAGAAATGCTGCTGTATAGCACATATAAGGCGCTACTCCATAGGCATAGTGCCCAAAGACAAGGAGTTTGAAATATCAATTTCGACAACTTAGGGAGTCCGGTATTGCGACAAGCCCTTTGAAATTGAAAGGATATACCATGAAAAAGTGTATTCTTTCAAGGAAAGGTATAAAAATCGTCTTCAGGATGAAAAAACCGGCCTGGATGCCTTTGGTCGTGGCTTGATAAACAATAAAATGCCAAAGGATCGTATTTTTATAAAACAGTCAGCTATATTCTTAAACGTAATGACTATATGTAGACCTATATTGAGCGTGTCTATTGCAGTTTCTCCAACACCTTAAGTAAGAGCGCCTTAAGACCATTCACCGTGAGACACAAGAGCTGACTTCTCATCGAATCTGTTGCCAGTGCCAAAGCAACCTCGATTATATATATCATGGTCGAAATGGCCAAGACCACCGAAATAAACTTTTATGTTTATCCCTTGTTCTTCCTTGAACCAAGTGTTTCAAGCAAGATGACAGGCGCAGAGTAGTCCGCATTCGCGCCATGAAACCCGACAGTCAGAAAGATGCTAGGTAATGAATCGATTAAAATGCTTGCACCTATCGAAATGGTGCATAAGGGTTTATAGAGGGACGCTAAATCATTTAGCGCTTACCAACTAAATCGCACTTATCAAAGATAACTAATTAATTGTCCCCTCCAAAAGCGGCCACATTACACAGTAGAAATAGCAATTATATCAAATTCTTCTCGAGAGACCTTTCGATATAGTATTTAAAAAAATCTCCACATGAAAACCCAATATGAATATATAGAATCAGAAAAAAATATACCAATGCCTATTATTCCTATCGCATTTTCTATGCTGCTCTTTTCATTTTAAACTGCCGGCTACAATATATATTTCACCAGCAATATCCGGATACTTTTCACCTAGATGTAAAAAAGCTTGTATCATATCATTATTCCAATACTGGTTTATCTGTCCATTTGATAATGGTTTTAGCCAGTATCCACCACTTGCTATAACATCATATCCAGCATCAATAAAATCTTTTTTTAGAGCCACCATATCATATACTCTTCTATGCCCATTCAATCTATCAGTATCATTTAGTTGTTTTTCATGCTCCAGCAATCCCATATAAACGGCCGCTTGGCGATGAATACTGTGCGAATTAGGAACAGCCGCAAGTACTCTCCCCCCTTCAGAAAGCCAACCCTTACACATTTTCAAAATGCTAACCGGATTTTCTACATGCTCAAGAACATGGCCTAAAATAATGTTGTCATAACGTTTTTCAGTCGTAAAGTCTTCAAATAAACTTACATATCCTTTAATATTGGGGTGCCTATTAATTATTGCCTCGACAAAAAAATCTGCGCCATCCACAACAGTATAATCTTCAAAATATGGGCTAAGGATATCCGTCATCACTCCCTCAGCAGGTCCAAGTTCTAGAACGCTCTGTCTTATCATAAATCGCCTAAATACTTCACCACAATAATCTGTTGTATTAGCCATTACACCTTGTGAATATCCTGCATTTTTTGAATGGTACTCAACCCGTCGCAATTCTTCTTTTTTCATTTAATCCCCTTTCTTATGCTATTACATAAAAGAGTTAATAATCGTATCTTATAAGCTTTGTCATTTTGGGTCTAATTTTTTTGTAATATGTATCTTTTGAAATCACATTCTTATAAGCAGTAAAATCTGATTGTTCTTCAATATAGTTATCATCTCCACCGAATCTCTTCCAAAAGCTTATAACTGTATTATTTACAACATTAGTACATGTATATACAATATTTAAGCCTAATTCCTCATATGCTATGTCATGAAGTAAAATTACTGCCTCAATATTTTCAAACGCATTTCCGTAAGATACCCACCTACCTATCTCTGCCGAATCATTATTAAAGTGGTACAATGCTATTGTTCCTAATGGCTTTTCATTTAAGGTTTCAATAAGAAAATAATAATCTCCCTTTTCATCCCTTTGATTTCTAATATACTCTCTTTGTCCAATTATACTAGCATCAACTTGATGTATATGCTTGCAAAGTTCGGCATCTCCTCTTAATTTGGCAGTAAATTCCGCATCGTTAATTTCTATAGCTCTTAGTAATATATACTTACCTTTTTTTAAACCATCATATACCATTCTTAACTCCTTCATGTTCATTTATGGATTTTTTAACTATAACGATTCCACGATTTCCATTAATCCAAAACCAATGTTCATCATAAATGCAACACGTTTATTTTCAAATGCCACAGCTGGCTTAGGTGAAATAATTAACTTGTAGCCCTGTTCCAACAATTTTTCGATATCATTCTCGAAGTCCTTGCTTTCATAACAGATATGGTATGGAGTCCCAACAGCATTAATCAAGTACTGATCAACTGGTGACTCTCTCCCTCTATCCAAAGGGCTTACCAGTTCAATTCTATATCCATCCTTTATTCCAAATGCCAACTTCACATTTCTATCTGTATCAGCAATAACAGCACCAAATTCATATCCCATTTTCTGAAATTCTTTTAATGCTCTGTCTATTCTTTTTACAGCATAACCTATGTGATTTATTTTCATCATTTTTCAAACCTAATTTCCTTATATACGCTAAAATTTCTATGTTCGTAGTCGCTCGTTATAAGTTCATATTTCTTGTGACCATCAACTTCTTCTACCATCACAAAACCAAGTCTGTCATACAAATTTTTCACAGGTTCGTTCTTTGTTGTCGGTATATACTCTGCAGTTAACTTACCAGTGTATTTATGCGCCACCTCATTAATAATCACATCCTCAAGCTTCCTTCCCATAACGCGACACGACATTAAAAACGTATCTATATGAAAAATGCGATTGCTATTCCCTAGAATAATTAAAACACCAATCAACCCACTATCACCATATTTGTCCGAACTGTAAACAACGTATATGGCATTATCTGGGTTACTGTTAATTTTTTCAACTTCTACCTTTGTATAACGCTTTGTTGTTACATTGAATTGATTAGTCTTATTGATTAGCTGTACTACCCGCTCAAGTTCTGACGCTTTCAATCGATGAATATTCACAACCATCTCAAGCTTCTTTATATAATCATCTATATCTAGGCTTTCGTTAAACTCATGCTTACGCCGCACCTCAGTCTGATACATTTGAGTTTTATTAATATCCTCTCCCAAAACTCTTAACGGACGACAATAATCAAACCAAATATCTTCGGCAAATTGCAAAAGTTCAGTACTTTCTTCTGGGAATTCTGGTACTGTTATCTCTGGGCATTCCCCCATCACCATTTCTCGCTCTATCGGATTATCATCAATAAAAATAAAACTTCCTTCTGTTAGATTCAGCTCCATTTCCATAGCTCTAAGATTTACAGTTTTATTTTCCCAGTTTATCTTTCTGCTAACAAAGTCATCATCCCTTAGCAACATATCTGGGTGATTCTGTATAACCTCTTCTGCATCATTTTCATTATTCTTACTGCTTATTCCAAGAACAATACCTCTCCTCTTCATTTCAAGAAGCTGGCGCTGAAAATCATAATATCTTTGCCCTTCTTTATGATTTGATAACTCTATACCTCCAACACCATCCTCACCGATGACGCCACCCCAAAGTGTATTGTCCAAATCCAATGCTATTATCTTTTTACGAGATTCAAATGTAGAACTAAGTATTCTGTCAATTTCATTTGATACAGTAACTAACCCATCTCTTGAATATGGCATATTACTCATATACCACATTTTGTTAGAGTAAAACTTATTGCGCCCAACGTCGGCTATCGTATCCGCAAGGTCAAATATATATATATTGTCCCTTTCTTCTACCAATCCTTGAACATACTGATACCAGTCATTCTCAATTTCATACTTTAGTCTTCGCTCAGATAAAGATTTTATGCGATTCTCACGAATATCTATTGTACTTATAAACACAGGCGTCGAAGTTATGCTCGAAGTCAAAGCATTCAACGCCTGCTTCCAGAGTTCAATCCGCTCAAGACCTTCCTCAGTATTCTTCCAGCTTCTCGCTTCAGTGCCATCAAGCAAGACTATTACTGCATCAGCTGAATAACTATAAAATCCTGCAGTAGGATTAATGACTTCCTGCACCCAGGTATCAAATCCATTGGGCTGATAAAAGTCATATTTTCTCCTTAATTTCCCTATAATCAAATCTAACGTGACATTTGATAACAACGCTATCTTTTTCTTATCCACCATTAACCGCTTACCGCTCCTATGAATAATTGCCTCCGCCTGTATCTATCAGCAATCTTATTCCAATTATTCCTTTACTATCTCGTAAATATCAGCCAGAGTCTTCACATTTTCCAAGCTCTCAATCGATATAGTTTTTCCATATTCTGCTTCAAGTTCCATAACGAGTGTTAGCATCATCAACGAGTCCCAAATGCCCTCTTTATATGGCATATCCATTGTTACATCATCTAATTCCATGATTTCTGCAACGAACTTCAAAAATTTACGTTCCATATTTTCCTCCGTTTCATATCGATACAATAAACCCTTTTCATAGGAAATGAAATATTATTCAACACTCCATACCTTTATTTAATTTAATCTAATCTATTTACAACATTTTTCACTTTAAAAAAGGGCCAGAATAAGCAATTAGACATAATCGGAAATATAAAAAGATAACTGCTAAATTCAACAAAAATAACCTTGGCTTTTCATTTTTCTAAACAGACGATATATTTCGCGTTCCAAATTGCTATATTAATGGATATTTAAGTAATTACTTTAAAAGGCAACTTACAACATTCCCTAATAAGGACGCAAATATTTATTCCACGCAAAATCGTTATCAATATTACTACAATTTCTTTGAGTGAACCTTATTTCAATAGCCAACTTCTTGATATACTCTATTAAACGTACACAAAGTCTCTCTTGCGCAAAACTATAAGTACTATTTATTAATCCCTACATATTCAAGAAATTCGTTATAATCTCTTATGTAATCTGCCTCATCATATAACTCCGAAGCCAGAACCAAGAGAACAGCGCCCTTGGTAAAATCATACATTTCTCTCCACATATTGCTTGGAACATACAGCCCTTCATATGGCTTCTCTAGCGGAACTACCTTTTGCTCCCGGCCATTATCAAGTTTTATCTTGCATCCGCCGTGAATACATATCAATATTTGCTCAAGATTTTTGTGTGCATGTTTTCCTCTTACAAAAGCATCCGCCGTATCATACATATAATAGACTCTCTTTATACTAAATGGAATATCTTTAAACTCTTCTAGTGCTACTAGCTGCCCTCTAAAATCTCCGTGCGGTTGAAAAACATATTTAGTTACTAACATCATTAACCTCCACTAAACTATTCCTTTTTTCCATACCTTAGTCTCATGTATAGATTGTGTATTCCTATCCGCTTCATTAAATAACTAATATCGACTTTGATGATTCGTCTTAACCTTTTGAACCCAAAATCAATCCTTAACGCCTTTAATTGCATTTTTAAAGCTTCCCAAACATTAAACTGAGCTAAATATTTTTCAGAAGCATTTACGTAAGCATTAGAAAATAAATTGCCCTGATATTTTGGTGGGATAAAATCTCGAATCACCGGAATTTCTAATTCATTCAAACAATACTGGGCATTATTATGCGAATTATCAACGTGCAAACGATAGTAGCACAAAGGCTCATTTAGATAGCATATCCGATATCCCGCTTGTAGGAACCTTATTAAAAACAAAAAATCATCCGACTTGTAACCGTTCAAAAAATTAGTCTTTCGCGCACTTTCAGTTTTGAATAATCCTCCTTGCATTAAGCCTGCACCATTTCCAGTAGAATATATATATTCCAACGTTTTACCAGAATTAACTATTTTCTCTATTTCTTTTCCATCCTGTTTCTCTAAAATTCTAGTTTCCTCAAAATATTTAATTACAGGAGAATAAACAGCATCCAATCTAGACTTCTTTAAAGCGTCAACCTGCATTTCTACTTTTCGTGAATCTATCCAGTCATCTGACGCCAAAAAACCTATATACTCTCCTTTCGCTAAATCCATCAATTTTTGGCATGTCTTAGCAGATCCAATATTAATGGTATTTTTAATAAAAATAAACCCTTTATCCTTTGAATACTGCTCAAGAAATTCAATTGATCCATCTGAAGAGCAATCATCGCAAACAATCAACTCAATATTTTTATATGTTTGATTAAGTACCGAATCTATTGCATTCTTAACATATTTAATGTGATTATATGATGGTATCAAATAGGATACCAATCCACCATTGTCATTTTCCATTAATAAAAATATTCCTTAACCCTATTATTAATTTGTCTTATATAGTCATCTATTTTGCATTCTTGCCCATGCTTAATTAACAGTTTAGCATGTTTAGAAATCATTTTTTTCCTTATCTTATACGAAAAATAATCAATGTACTCGTAATAAGCAAATAGCGGCCAATATCTGTGATAAAAAGATGGGTTAGTCCATTTCAAATAACCTAATCTAATTCTCATTCTACGAAAAGGATTCTTTGTTTCCGCAAGAGCAAATTCTTTTAATTTCATTAAATCTCTCCCTATTAATTTCCTTACTGCGCCCTTTTTCTGAGTAACTTGCTCAGGCGATAGCCTATATAACAAAATTGGGTTATTTGAACTTCGTATTTTAATTTCTTTAGTAGTCAATGCTTTAAAAAATCTTGCCCAGTCCTCCAATAAGGTGAAATTTTCTATGAATGAACATACATCTTCGTCATAAACATTTCTACCGGCAAGCGATCCATTCATTATTGTACAAGAAAACAAAATACGCCTATGCACATCTTTATTAGTTCTAATAGCCGATATTATGTCCCCATAATAAGCTTTTTCATCGACAATACAATTAATTCCCTGAAATTTAAGCGGTGGACAAATCACAATCTCATCGGGTGAGCATTTCATTATTTCACTAATAACATCCGTATTTGTTAACATGTCATCCCCTGCAATAGGAAAAATAAAGTTACCTAAAGCCATGCGGTATGCCCTTGTAGAATTTCTACACGTGCCCAAATTGCATGATGAAAACGACAAATCGATTTTGTCAAACACTTCTAAATTTTTACTAGCAAATTTTCTAATTAAGGCTTGTGTATCATCTGTTGAGCCATCATCGGCAACAACTAACTGAATTCTCTTCCCGCTTCCATATCTTTCAACCTGATATTTAATGCTTTCTAGCGTTTGAAGTATCGTCTTGGCTGAATTATATGACAACACAACAAATGTTAGTTCGAACCCTTCTTCCATCTTCTACTCCCTTAAAATTCTATTTATAAAGCCAATTTGCAATTTAAAACGAATCATCAAATCTGAACCTCAAATATTTTCTTATTTGCAACTTTATAAATTCGATCACATTTTTTAAGCGTAGATAATCTATGCGCTATGATAATCATAGTCTTATTTCCTTTCATTTTATCAATTGCTTCCATGATTGAGTTTTCAGTATCATTGTCCAAAGCAGATGTGGCCTCGTCAAAAATCAGAATCTGATGCTCTCTATATAACGCTCGCGCTATCCCTAACCTTTGTTTTTGACCACCAGATAACCTTGCGCCTCTCTCTCCAACAACCGTATAAATGCCCTCTGGCAATGATTGAACAAAATCTTTTAATGAAGCATCTTCCAAAGCCTCCCATATTTTATCCTCGGAATAATTTTTTTCCTCTTGATTAAAAATGACATTTGCCACTATCGTATCATCTAGCAAAAAAATACTTTGTGGAATATAACCTATGTTAGAACGCCAATATTTTAAATTATCAAAAACGTTAGATCCATCGATTTTTACTTCTCCTGCTTGAGGATACAACAGCCCCAAAATAATATCTACAACCGTTGTTTTTCCTGCTCCTGATTGACCTATTATTCCAATCGACTCGCCTTTATGAATAATCAAATCCGCATTTTCCAAAACATTTTCTTCTGAATTATCATAGGAAAATGTAACATTCGATAACTCTATAGCCTCATTAAACTGAAAAGCCCTATTATTAAGTTCGCTCTCTGACTCTAGCGTCGCCTCACTCTCTATTGCATTTCTAAGGTTCTCAATCATTTTATCCAGCATAGGTTCTCCAAACGAAATCGTCCCAATTGTCGTTGAGATTCGGTTCATCGATGGAAGTATTCGTATTGCTGCCATGGCAATTGCTGAAATTGTTGGAATCAACGAATTCATGTCTCCATTATTGTATATCATTATAGCCATAGCCATAAACATAGACGATAAACAGACTGCTTCAATCAAATATCGTGGAATAATACTTAAAATCTGTTGTTGGCGTAACGTTGATATATATTTTGATCCATATGTACTAAATTTATTTAAAAAGAATGGCTCTGAAGCAGTTACCTTCAATTCCTTTATTCCGTGAACAGACTGCATAATCCATGTATTCATGCCTGCTACCGCTTTTTGATTCTCTTCGCCCGCTTTTCGCAAAAGTGGCTTAACTATCAAAAGAATAATTATCATTACAACGCAAATCGCAACTAAAGCAATCAGAGTAATTGCTGGAGATATGATAAAAACGGTTATAGCTAACATTATAGAAATAACTAACTCCGATATTAAACTTAATATACTAGATAATAGAGAAAATGACATAGTGGTATCACTTCCTACTATTCTCATTATTTCTCCAGAATTAGCTCCAAGGAAAAATGAGTAATGTCTATGAAGTATATTATTTAATAATTTTTTTTGCATTTCATGCATATTTTCATAAACAAAACGATATTGTACATTGTTCTCCCAAGTTAAGTACACATTTTTAATTAAGAAAATAAAAGCTATCGATAGTGCCGTTATAGTCAACAACTCAGAAGCCGATTCGATTCCCCAAGTACTACATATGCTCAACACAACTTTATTATTCATCAGCAAATCCGGGCTGGTCGCTAATTTCATAAATGGGAGAACCAACGAAACAGATAATGTTTCCATAAATCCAGCAACAACCATCAAAAGCAATAACACCGCTATTTTTCTTTTCTGTTTTAAAGACAATACTGTGCTAAATTTTTTAACAACTCTAAACAATTCTCTCATTTTCTCAACATACTCTTTCCATAATGCTACTGCAAATGCTTTTAATCTTTAATATGTTAATTTAATATATACTCGCCTGCATCCCCTCCAGCCACTGTTCAAAGACGCATAAATACCACACTTTTTCAGAATATCTGCCAGTTTTCAAAAATTCTCTTTTTATCTTCTTGATAATATTGTTATTCAGAATACCTTCTCTCATAATCCGTTCATCAGCAAGACTCTCTTCCATCCATTCCCTTAGGCCACCCGTTCTACACCATTTTGCTACAGGCATAGAAAAGCCTTTTTTGGGCCTTTCCATCATATCTTTCGGAATATATTTGAATAAAACATCTCTAAGCACGCTCTTCTGCACTCCGCCACGAATCTTATAATCTAGAGGCAGAGAAAGCGCAAACTCTACAACATCTTTATCGAGTAATGGTATCCTTGATTCCAATGATACCGCCATTCCTGCTCTATCAACTTTAACCAAAATGTCATCTGGATGATAAACAAGAAGATCCATAAGCATTATATCTTCTCGAGCATCTGTATAAAATGCTTTAGGCATGTACTCATTCATTTTATAAGCCGGAACACTAACTCCCATAACAATCGAATCTATATTTTCAAAAATATCTGCTGTCTTATTGTACAAATCAGAAGCATTAACTGAATCTATGTAATGTCGAACCAAATGAATCTTATAATTTCTATCTAACGGGGTCGCAACAATTCTTCCCAATCTTCTCATTTGAAGTGGAATATTACCAATCTTGTTCCAGATAGCATTCATTTTATTATATAAAGTATAACCGCAAAACAATTCATCTCCGCCATCTCCGCTGAGCGAAACCGTTACTTTAGACTTAGCAAGCTTACTAACCAAATATGTCGGAATCTGCGAAGAATCAGCATATGGTTCCCCGTAGATTCGTGATATATTAGGGATAACGTCCAATGCATCTTTATCCGTCACATATAATTCCGTATGATCAGTTCCCAGGTAACCAGCACTTGCTTTAGCAAATAATGCTTCATTGTATTTCTCTTCTCCAAATCCTATCGAAAAGGTTTTAACTGGATAATTTGACACTTTCTGCATTAAAGCGACTATGGTTGTAGAATCTATTCCTCCAGAAAGAAATGCTCCGACAGGTACATCAGCTACCATCTGCATCTTTATAGCTTCTGTAATCAATTCATCCAGCCTTTCAACTGCGTCGACATAAGTACCTTGGAACTGATTGATTTTCATACTCTGAGCTACCTTCTCTATATCCCAATACTTATGAATTGAAATATCAGTAAAAGGCTCTTTTATTTCCAGTACACTACCTGCATCTAATTTTTTGATATTCTTATAGATTGAAAAGGGAGCAGGAATATAACCATGTCTGAAATAAAGTGAAAGTGCCTCCTTGTCAATCTCAGGTTTGAATTTTTCGTGCTGAGCGATGACGTCTATTTCTGAAGCAAAAATGAAACCACCCTCAACAAACCCATAATACAACGGCTTCTCTCCAATTCTATCTCTGGCAAGCATCAATCGTTTGTTCTTTCGGTCGTACACAGCTATCGCAAACATTCCTTTTGAAACTCTTAAAGTCTCATCCATTCCAAAGTTCTCAATATGTTCAATCAATATTTCAGTATCAGAATGTCCCCTATATTCCGATACATTTTTAACATTCTTCAACCGCGATTTTAGTTCCAGATAATTATAAATCTCTCCATTAAATGCAATTACTAATCTCTTGCTATGTGATAACATCGGTTGCGAGCCTGTTGTTGATAAATCAAGAATCGATAACCTCCTATGTCCTAAAACAACGGTCGCAGACTCATTACACCATACCCCACCTTCATCTGGGCCTCTGTGAAGCATTCGCCTATTCATTTTATCTATATTCTCACGCCAATTTTGAGTCATATTGCAAAAGCCTGATATACCACACATTTTTATAATCTCCACACAATACTATAGTTGTTCGATAACATATCTCAAATTTACACAGATATTATCTTTATAAAGTAACAAGGGACACTTTATGTAAATCTATACCTATTACTTTATTTTACACTAATAATATGACTTAATGTTATGCTAAATCTTGACACATGATTATTTCAAGAGTTTAAAATACCGTTTTAATTGAATTGTAAGTTATAACGGCGAACATAGTTTCCCTATGTGTACCACAAATTGTATCCTGCACATTTTATAATAGATTCTTTAGTTTTGAACCATTTTAAACTCTTAAAACAATTTGAGCAATTACGCTGCTTTCTCTTAATCTCTGTTAATAAAGCTACTAATCCTATCTACAAAGACTTCATTCAGTTTTCTAACTCTTTTCGGCATAGCCACATAACAATAATAGTAGAGTAAAAAATGGGAATGTTATACATCATATACCTGTTCAAACACATAATAACAAGCGATGTTGAAGAAATATTTCCAACTATAAGCATCGCTGTTACTAAAGCCAGCCCTAACATCTTTCGATTTCTTCGATAATATAAGACTCCTACAAAAAACATTAATGCCACAAGAAAAGAGTATATCCTCATAATCTTTTGTCTCGGCGAACCCGCCACCGACCTTATGAAACCTTGATAAGCAAGTGATATGTACACATCCAACCAACGCTTGTAGTGTTTTACAAACAATGTCTTGCATAACTCACCGGCAATCCTATCCTTTTCGATTTGAGCATCTATTTGATAGACATGCTTCTCCTCTAAATAGTTATTAACCACAAAATCAAATGATGAAAACTTTATTAAGTCATGGCATGCCGCAATGTGCTCCCCTCTCCTAACAATATCTGAAGAGTCCAAATCTACATAGCGCCATCCTTCTTCCTCCATAACATTGTATGTCTCCATGAATATGGCCTTTAAATCTGCATTCTCAAATAGAGCAGAGTCTTCCTTGTCTGCAACATATAGTACATTTGACATGGCAGTAACCGGCCCATATGTATGCGACATCCATCGCCCCGTTAAAGAAAAAAAAGAGAAATGCTCGGCCAAATACAGAATCAGAAATGAACAAATTACTAATAAGCCCGCTGATACTATCCTTTTAACTATTCCACAACCACAAAAAACTACACATATACCAACAATAAACGTAGCGACTATAGTGAACATAAGGCCTGTTCTTATGAACGAAAGAAGAGCGGCAAATAAAAGGCTAATAATCCAGAATTTTTTATCCCTATTGCATACGGACATAACTAAGTATTTATAGTAAAGAAAAAATATGCTATAAGTTATTCCTTCCGTTAATATTGTAAAAGGATATGCCGTGGGATTTCCGCCCCCAAAAAATTTCGGCAGAAACCAAAATATTAATAACAACACATATAATAACAGAATCTCTAAACCATGAACATTAAACTGCTTTGTAATTTCTCTTATAAATGATATAGAGCAATAACATGCCAAAACAACTTGAAACCATACAACCGCAAAAAGATAATTGCCCTCTCCTACTAATAATCTAATAAAAGCAAGAAAGAGAGGATATCCCGGCTCTCGATGAATGCTCATAGAAATGTATGTTGCCGAATCGGGAAAAATGTCTGCTTCTTTTTGAAATATCCAGCAAAAAATAAGTACTAAAGTAAGCAAGACCGCACCAATAAGGTGTATATTCCTATCCTTCTTACTAGTTTCAAATCCAAAATCTTTTTCCATCTTTTTCATTCTCTTAATATACAACCTTATGTATATACGCCGTTTCTCTGGGTAATCAGCCACATTAGGAAAGCTCATTTATGGAAATCATATAATACTAACCCTCAATGCACATTTCGAATATGTGAACGGTTCATTTCCTTTCAGGGAGAGAAATGCAGCTACCAAAAACCTTATCCCATTCATCCGGGACAAACTTCTTTGTCCCTCCCCAATGTGAAAAAGTAAATTCTCCAAAATAAACACGCTCTCCTGTATCATAAAAATCTATTCTCACTTGTGGTATACCTGTTGACATTTTCTCAGCCAAATGCAACATAAGTTCAAAATTACCCGGTTTAGAAGGTGGAATTTTGGAATTCGGATGCCCATTCTGTAAGTCTAACCAATTGAATTCGCTATCATAAAAGTCAAATCTCGTCTCTTCTTCAGAATTTCTTCCAGATGCAACAAACAGATAGGGGACCTTACCATTGAAACAAAAGAACTTGTAATCTTTTAAATCTGTGCTGCCAATTTCCTCGATATACTTTTCGGCCAATATCTTCGGCTGAACATTTTTATATGGCCACTCGCGAGAAAAAATGTAGGAATTACGTGATAACCTTTTTGTAAAGAAGCGATTTAATTCTTTCTTGTTAATTTGAGATTTGTCTTTACAGATATATATTCCTCCTGAGTCATGATTACACTTTAGAACAAATTGGTTGGGCAGTTTATCGAAGTCAATATCAGAAAATTTGTCCCAACACCCATATTCAGGAATAACATATTCCGATCCAATCGAGTCACTTACAATTTGTTTGACTAAATGTTTATCCACCATGGAAGTATATATATCCTTCCTGTCATATAATTTTAGCCATTGAAGCTTTTCGCTGAATGTAACCGGATTATCCAAATCTAATTCATAACCCATAAATGTCTTAAATTTTTTTTTCAAAAAGCTTTCATCAGAAAGTCGGTTGTACATGCCCAGTATGCAAAGATAGTTAAACCTAATTTCTTTATCAGACAAAAATCTACCTATTTTTTTGATCATCTATCACCTCTATGAAGTCTCACACCTCGCAAGACAATCAAACTAATTATTTACAATTACAGCCGTTCACAATTCTATAAACAAATTCGCGATACATCTCTCCAACTTTATGAACGCTATTCGTTTCTCGAATCTTTTTAGCTTCCTCGCCGCACTTAATAGCAAGTTTCTTATCATCAACCATTCTAACCATCGCCTTGGCCATTCCTATACTATCCCCTACCGAAACTAACAAACCATTCTTTCCATCACTTATTAGTTCTCTAGGTCCAAATTCACAATCAGTGGAAATACATGGCATCCCAATCGCCATGGCCTCAATTAAAGTATTCGGCATTCCTTCAGAATAAGAAGACAGCACATAGCATGCACATCCTGACGCACAAACAAGCGCATCTTCTCTGTTTCCCATAATGAATACTTTATCTTGCAAATTTCTGTCAGCTATATACCTTCCTACTTCCGCCTTAAGTGGTCCATCCCCATATATCTCCAAGGAAAAAGTTGGATGGTTAACTAAAAACAAGGCAAATGCCTCTATTAACGTATAATAATCTTTTTGCTCAATAATTCGTCCTACTGCTGCAATCCTGTTACTATTCATCCCCGTCCATACAGTTTCTTCCGCATATCCGTTTCCAACTGCATTTGGAATTACTATTTTCTTATTGCTTGGAATTTGAGGATATAATTCACTCACGCGATGGGTCTGAAAAACAATTCCATCACATTTTCTATACGCTTTAGATATTATACGTTTCCGTTTTCTATCATAGAAAAGGGGATTAGCACGTTCAGACAATATTAACTTGTATGGCAGTTTTTTCTTCTGAATAACATACCTCGCCAAGGTTCCTATCATAAGAAAAACTGCATCCGGCCTTTCCCTTTTTATTGTAGATTTTACAAACAAAAATCGATGGATAATTAACCGTATCCGTTCAAATAAGGAAGATGCGCTACTATTAATGTTGCCATTAATAAGTTTGACCTTTTCATTTAATTGATAAGCAATTGGCGCTCCGAAGCAAAGGACGATAACTTCATCACCCTTTTTAGCCATATAATCAGCAAGCCATGAAATAGTTCGCTCGGCTCCGCCATATCCCAAACTACTTGTCAAAAATAAAATTTTCATAGTTATTCTTTCTCGAGTTCTTACACTTCTTTACAGCAAATCGACGCAGTATTTTTCCCACATGCTGAATACTTTTTTGCCAGAGTAGTCCTGTACTCTTAACCTTGCATTATCACCCATCCTTTGCGCCGCTTTAGCATCACCCAGGAAATAGTTAAGTGCTTTGACAAGAGCCTCCTCGTCACCAACTTTAATAAGTATCCCACTTTCGTTATTATTTATTAAAGATGCCGGGCCACCACACGGGCAATCTGTTGAAATACAAGGAACAGCCGCTGCCATTGCTTCCATTAGCGCATTGGGCATCCCCTCAGAATCAGATGAAAGAACAAAAATATCAGCACTAGAAAGTACCCTTTCAACATGGTCAGTTTTACCCCTGAGGAAAGCGCTATCTGTTACACCCAGCTCATCAATAAGATTTTGCAACAATTCTCTTTCATCGCCAATCCCATATATTTCCAATGTACTTTCTTTATGTTCTCTTTTTATTCTCGAAAATGCCCGAATTAGCATCGGATGATTTTTAATAAGGTCAAGTCTTCCGCAAGTTACTATCCGCCCCTTTACCGGCTTTCTTTCTACATTAAAAAAAGATTCACCTATTGGATTCGGGATTACTATTGCTTTCTTTTGGACGCCATCAGTAAAACACTCTAAGGAGTCATGAGTTTGAAGAACACAACCGTCTGCAAGTGGCAAAATCCATTGTTTTATAAATCTGCCACCTTTACCTCCATACTCTACTTGTGGATTGCCTCTTACTGCGATAATCGAAACAGTGGGAAGCCCCAATGTTGATATTATCACTCTGACATTACTCTCTCGCATAAAACCTATAATACAATCGATACCTTCACTCTTACAAATGTTGCGAATAATCGTTATCCACCTTATATTCTTAACTATCTTATTCTGCGATTTGCCATAATCATCCAGCACATAACGTGTTATTTCTGAATTCAGTGGGTATTCATCCTCATATTTATGTGAAGTAATCATGAATACTTTATATCCACGATTTTTAAAGTAATTGGCAAGGCTTACTATTACTCTTTCAGCACCTCCATCATGAATCTGATTAATGCAAAAAGCTACTTTTCTTTCCTTTGTCCCCATTTTCTATCTCACTTACTACGATTTCTTATCATCCTTAAACCGAAATATAGTTTCTTAAACAATACATCAATTATATTTTTCTTTCTGTTTCTAATTGCCTCTGATACCGAGGAAAAACTCTTTCCATACTTGCTTAAAAAAATATCTAATATTTCAAAGTCATTATCTGTCATAGTATTCGGATGATAGCAAAAAGTCACTGTATTAAATGGTAGTTTTCTAACTCTTCCGCTTTGCTGAGGAATAAAGTAAAAATTTCCTTCCCTATATGCATCCCACGCAACAGTATCACTTATTACTCTAATTGGCGTTTCTTTTTCGACAGCTAACAGAGTATTTTCATCAAAAGTGTGAGCCGGGGCAAAAAAAATATTTGGTTTAATTCCATGCTCGGCCAAAATAGTCCATCCATTCCTAATCTTTTCAGCTTGTTCCTCGTATAGTAATCCTGCAAATTCAGACATTTTATTTACTGGGTTCACTCCGCCATCCTCAGTTACATATCTATGCTCATATCCGTGCATAGCAGGAGTCCAGCCCTTTTCAATCCATGACACTACTAATTTCCAAAAGTCAGGATTCTTTACATATTTTGAAATCAATTCGGAATCTTGATTACTAGGTATAATGCCAAAAAGAGGTTTTATATCATACTTGTCAAGCAAAATTTCCATTTGTTTCCACTTATCTACATCCATGTAATCGGAAGCGTCATCCAAGCGTAATATGTATCTACTCATTGCTACTATCCCTAATTCATTACTGTCTTAATAAACTCTTCTTGCTTGATTACCGAATCATTGACATCATATCCGGCATCCTTAACTATTCTCCATGCTACTCGCCTGTCAACATCCATAATCTCATCAAGCGCCTCTGCCCATTCATAAGGCTGTCTGTTTAAAGAAATAGCTCTAATATTCTCTGTTAAAATAACTTCCTCTGTAATTGAATCGGAAATTAAGCACTTTACACCCGATGCCTCCGCTTCCAAAACAGCTCCAGGAAAGCCCTCATAAAGTGAAGGAAAAACAAATGCATCAGACGCCTGTAATAATTTCGGTATATCATCGCGAACGCCAAGGTGAATTACTTCATCCTCGATATGAAGGTTACACATTGCAGTCTCAAAAGCAGACAAGTCGCCTTTTCCTACCAACACCAATTTGGCGTTTTCATGCATTTTTTTCACCTCGGCAAATACCCTAAATAAAAAGAAATGATTCTTTGCGTAAGTGAAATTTCCTACGTGCATTACTACATATGAGTCTTCCAGTTTGAGAGAATGACGCATGGCGTCACGTACTTCGGTTGAAAAAGCGAAATTACATGTGTTGATAGCATTCGCCCATATATTCACATTTCCAGATTCTGTCGTTCTTTTTCCAAACAGCCATATCGCTGCCTTCTTTGACACCGCAAATCGATAATTGGCATACCTATTCACATTTAGTTTTATTAGATTTTTTATGGTATTTTTCACCGACTTTTTCTGAAGACTGGTTCTAGCATAAGCAATTCTACAAGGGACTCCACACTTCTTTGCCTGTTTCAAATACGAGCCAGCCCATTGATTATATGCATATACAATTCGATATTCTGAATGACCAAGCAGAAACCTATGAAACGCACTAAATGATGGGATATTGTATTTGTTGAATTGTACAGCATAAAAAATCCTGCCTCCCATCGACAACACCTCGTCGTCAAATGCTCCTTTTTTGCCAGATGAAATATAAAAATCATATTGGTATTTGCATCTGTCCAATTTACGATACATATCCATTATTCTGCTTTCCATCCCACCTCTGTTCATAGTGTGGACAACATGTAAAGCACGTATAGGTTCCATATTGTAACTTAACTCCTATAGATTCTCTTTATACCACTCAATTGCAGCCTTAATGCCTCTGTCGAAACTCCATTCGGGGGCATATCCTAACAATTCCTTTGCCTTACTGATATCTGCATTGCTATGCTTAATATCTCCCGGACGGTCGGGGCCATAGTTAGGCTCCACATCTACGCCTAATGCTTCTGTTAAACCATAATAAATATCTACAAGATATTCTCTTCCACCAAAAGCTACATTGAATGCCTGCCCGGCTGCCTCATGTGGTGCAAGACAAGCTTTTAAATTAGCCTCTATTACATTCTCGATGTATGTAAAGTCTCTACTCTGCTTCCCATCACCGTTAATAGTGGGTGTCTCACCATTCAGAAGCATTTTAATAAACTTAGGTATTACCGCAGCGTAAGCACCATTGGGATCCTGCCTACGACCAAATACGTTAAAGTATCTAAGTCCATATGTATCCAGGCCATAATGCCTTGTATATTGCTTAGCCCATTCTTCATCTGCCCTTTTAGTAACAGCATATGGGCTAAGTAAGTTTCCTTCTTTCCCTTCTTTTTTGGGAAGATTGGGTTCGTCTCCATATACAGATGAACTGCTGGCATAAACAAACTTCTTTACTCCGTTTTGTCTTGCTGCTTCAAGCATATTCAATGTACCAACTATATTATTGGCGCAATAAAATAAAGGCATTTCAATCGATCTTGGAACCGACCCCCATGCAGCTTGATTGAGGACATAATCAACCCCCTTACAAGCCTCCATACAGGTATCAAGATTTTTTATATCTCCCTTTATAAAAGTGTAATTTGGATTATCTATAAATAAATCTACGTTTGCCTGCTTGCCTGTGCTCAAGTCATCGAGGCACTTAACTTTATACCCAAGATTCAATATTGCTTCACACAAGTTGGAGCCGATAAAACCAGCTCCTCCTGTAACGAGAAATACACTATCTTTAGGAAATGAAACATTTTGATATCCCATAATAACTTAATTCCATAATGAAAGTTTCCAATAAACTTCCGTTTTTCCTTTCTTGCACGTAATTTCTCTTTATAGTCTCCAATAGCTGTAACCGGCACTTTCATATTCTTTGCGGTTCAAAAGGCCTTTCAAATCAAGCAAAACTTTTTTGCCGTTTCCGAAGAACTTATCAATTTCAGTTATCTTAAAACCACTAAATTCTTTGTGAGCAACCGCAAGAATGACTGCATCCATGTTTTTAATCGTGCTCGCATCAACAAAGTTCACTCCATAGAGTCTCTTAGCCTCATCAGCATCAGCTTCCGGATCTGCAATGACAGCTTCAATGCCATATTCTTTCAACTCTTTTACAATATCTATGATTTTAGTGTTACGTGTATCCGGGCAATTCTCTTTAAAAGTAAATCCTAAAATGGCAACCTTAGCATTTTTAACAGCTTTGTCCGCAGCAATCAGATTCTTTACGCAGTTTTCGGCCACATACTTACCCATATCATCGTTAATGCGACGACCTGACAAAATAATCTGGCTGTGATAACCAAGCTCTTCTGCTTTATACGTCAAATAATAAGGATCAACGCCTATACAATGACCACCTACAAGTCCAGGATAGAAGTTTAAGAAATTCCACTTAGTTCCGGCAGCTTTTAATACTGATTGAGTATCTATACCCATCTTGTTAAAGATGATAGATAACTCGTTCATGAAAGCAATGTTGATATCACGCTGGCTATTCTCGATAACCTTAGCTGCTTCGGCAACCTTTATGCTCTCTGCTCTATGCACGCCTGCGTCAACCACCAATTCGTATACTTTGGCAACAATATCTAGCGTTTCCTCATCCATACCTGACACTATCTTGGTAATTGTTTCAAGTCTGTGAACCTTGTCTCCGGGATTGATTCTCTCGGGACTGTATCCAACCTTAAAATCAACGCCACATTTAAGTCCGGACTCACGCTCTAGTATAGGTACACAAACATCTTCAGTTACACCGGGATATACTGTGGATTCAAATACCACAATCGAACCTTCTGTAAGATTTCTTCCTAAAATCTCACTGGCACCTTCTACTGGTCTCAAATCAGGTGTATGGTCATCATTTACAGGTGTAGGAACTGCAACAATATGAAACTTCGCTTCTCTCAGTTTTGTTTCATCAGCAGTAAACTCTACGGTTGTCTTACTAATAACTTCATCACCTACTTCATGTGTTGGATCAATGCCTTTCTTATATGTATCAATCTTCTGCGCGTTAAGATCAAAACCTATAACCTTAATCTTTCTTGCAAAAGCTACAGCTATAGGCATGCCCACATAGCCAAGGCCTACTAAGGATAGTTTTTCTTCCTTTTTCAATAGTTTCTCGTACAAATCCATATTTTTATGCTCCTTAAATTGATTTTTTTGCTTTTTCTATTTCTTCTGCATAAGCATTTACAACAATGGTTCGCTCGAATTCTCGGCTAACTTTTTCTCTTCCGAGCAAGCCCATTTTTTTTCGACTATCCCAAGTCATAGTCAGCATCTTTTCCATAGATTTAGCAAGGCTATCTACATCTTTCGCAGCACAGCCCAATCCTGTAATCCCTTCATCAAAAGTTTCTTGACATCCCGGGATTCGAGAAGCAATTACAGGTCTTCCTGTTGATTCTGCTTCAAGTAACACATTAGCCATACCTTCATGATAAGAAGGTAATACAACACAATGAGCCCTCTTGTAAAAAGCATGAACTTCTGATTGCTTGCCATGATATTTTACACAGCCCTCTTTCTCAAACATTTCTATCTGCTCAGAATAATCTTCGTCACAGTATCCAACAATATCTAAAGATGCTTTTTCCCATTTCTTGTGTACTATTTCAAATGCTTTGAGGAGTTCCTCTATCCCTTTATCTTTCATTATCCTTCCGACAAACAAAAAGCGAAACTCTTCACCGTCTTCCGGATATGCTTCAAGGCTATAGGCAGAAGTGTTGACGCCCGAACCAGGTATTAATCTGGTTTTATTAGAAACAACACCTTTTTTTTCAAAAAAACTCTTATTTTCAGAGTTTTGGAAGAAGATACAATTAGCCCTTTTTAATCCGATTTTATATAGGCGGGCCAACACCTTGCTCACAATTCCGCCGTTTTCAATTGCAGTACCAAGCCCTGTAACATTGGTGATATAAGGAATTTTAGACTTCTGACAGGCTATTCCGCCATAAATATTCGGCTTTATAGTATATGTAAGCACAACGTCAGGCTTTTCCCGCTTAATTATACTTAAATATGTTTTATAAAGTTTTAAATCTTTAAGAGGGTTTTTACCTCTTCGATCGATGCAAGTTCTGATGCACTTACACCCAATTTTTTCTATCTTATCTATGTAACCGTCACTTTCCGGGACGCTACAAATCACGGTATTATCTTCACAAAGTTTTTCCAACAATTCTCTACGGAACTTATAAAGTCCTCCGTCATTGTTGGATAATACTAGGATGCGCATTATATTACTCCCAAATTTATATATATCACCGTAATCATCTTAATTCAGCCGGTATCCCAACATAAACACCTGACTGCTTAATATCTTTAATTACTACGGCTCCGGCTCCTACTATGCATTCATCACATATATTTTTTTCTTGAATTATCTTCGCCCCAGTCCCTATTTCAGTGCACTGTCCTATATTACACATGCCGGAAACATTAACAGATGGGTAAAGCGTTACAAAATCTTTTAGCGTAGAATCATGGCCGATGGTGCAGTCCAAATTTATAACATTGTGCTTCCCTATTTCTATGTCAACTGTCATGATTGAGTGGGCACAAATGATAGAACCCTCACCAATGTTTACAGATTTCGAACACTCCACGCTCGGGTCTACCAGTGTAGCAAACTTTATTTTTGAATCAGCCCGATACACCTTTTCTACGACTGACTTGCGAATCTTCGATGAGCCAATGGCACATACAAAATATGCATCAGCATAGGTAGGTATTGTATCTACAGTCCCCAAAACCTTATATCCGTTTATCTCTTTTCCCTGAATGCTCAAATCATCATCCAAAAATCCTACCAAGTCCCAAGTCGGATTATTTTCATTTATGCGTTCTACCAACCAAGCTACTTCTCTGCCAAATCCGCTTGCACCTATTATTATTAATTTTTTAAGTCGGGTGTTTTTACTCATTCTCGCTATTATTCCCCATAAATTCTTCCATCGTCACACTCGTCTCCGAGCTTATGCCCTCGTGCTTCAACACAGTTTTCACCGTATCTATAAGAATCTTCACATCAGTAATGAAAGTGACGTTCTTCGTATACCAAACGTCCATGGCAAATCTGTCTTCCCAAGTAAGGGCGTTTCGGCCGTGAGCCTGAGCGTAGCCGGTGAGTCCCGGGCGGACATCGTGGCGGTGGCGCTGCTCCGCATTGTATCTGGGCAGGTATTTAACCAGCAGCGGCCGGGGCCCCACAATCGCCATATCCCCTTTAAGAATATTTATCAATTCCGGAATCTCGTCCAGAGAAGTCTTGCGAAGCAATCTTCCGTACTTGTTAAGCCTTATCTCGTCTGGCAAGAGCTTGCCTTCTTTGTCCTTCTTATTGCTCATGGACCTGAACTTTATAAGTTTAAAAATCTTCTCATTCCTACCCGGTCTTTCCTGGACAAAGAAAGGATTACCCGACATAAAGATGAAGCCGAGGATAATCAGTATTATAAACAACGGTGATAGGACTATTAGTCCTATCAGCGAGATGAAAAAGTCTAAAATTCGTTTGATACAGTTTTTGTACATATATCTCCAATGGCGCTTTATTTAAAGCAGCCCCTTACCACTTCAATAATCCTGTCCTGCTGCTCCGCCGTCATCTTGTTGTCGCTGGGAAGGCATAAGCCGCGTTCGAAGATATCGAGACCTGCATCAGCCACATCACCCTCGATGTAGGCGTTGGTGCCGCCACGGCCGTTGCCGGAAGCGGTTATGAAGGGATTCATGCGGTAAATCGGCTGTAAGTGCATGGGCTTCCAGATGGGACGACCCTCAGCGTTCAGCGCGGCAATTGCGTCCAAGATTTCCGAAGGACATGACTTACCGGGCTCGGATACGTACAACACATCCTTCTCGCCACGCACCTGTCTGCACATAGCCTCAGGCTTGATAATCATGCAGGAGAGCCAGAAGTTGGGCTCGGATGTCTCTGCGTCAAAAGGATTCATCTCCACCGGAAGGTCGGCGAATCCGGCCTTGTAGCGCTCGTAGATGGCCTTCTTTTGCGCAATATGCTCCTCGAGGTGAGGAATCTGGCCGCGGACTACACCCGCTATGACGTTGCTCATTCTATAGTTGTAGCCCAGTTCTTCGTGCTGGTACCAGGGTGCGGCTTCGCGGGACTGTGTGGACCACTTGCGCGCCTTGTCCGCATCCACCTTTTTGCGGCATAATATCATGCCGCCCGAAGAACCGGTAATAATCTTGTTGCCGTTAAAAGAAATAATACTGTAGTCGCCGAATATACCGGTTTGGGAACCTTTATACGTAGCTCCGAAGGATTCGGCTGCATCCTCCACGATAAGAGCGTTATGCTCATCACAGATACGGCGAATCTCGCCGATTTTGCCGGGTGTACCGTACAGATGGGCCACTACTACCAGGCGCACTTCAGGGTACATCTCAAAAGCCTTCTCAAGTGCCACAGGGTCCATGTTCCAAGTGTCATATTCGGTGTCTATAAATACTGCCTCGCCACCCTCGTAGGCTATAGGGTTAACCGTAGCATCGAAGGTCATGTCTGAAGCAAATACCTTGTGCCCTTCCAAAGTGCCGTGACCGACACGAGGCTGACCATAGAGCCTTTCGCCCGCCAGTTTGATGGCAAGATGAAGAGCTGCTGTGCCCGATGACAAAGCCACCGCATAACCGCAGCCTGTCTTCTCGCAGATAAGTCTCTCAACCTCATTGATATTGGCGCCCACAGTGGACATCCAGTTGGTCTCGTAGGCCTCCTGCATGTATTTAAGTTCCTCACCGTGCATGGTGGGGGATGACAAATAAACTTTTTTCTCAAAAGGTGTAATAGTCATAACTCTGTCCTGTCTGCAGGCATAAGCCCGCATGTAGTGCGCTTGCACTACGTCATTTTATCATAAAAGGGGCTGTATTGAAAGCGCCCGTCATTCCGCCGCTACAGCGCTTAATTCCTTGGATATGCATTCTCCCAGCATAAATGCACCTTTTTCGTTGGTGTGGGTTCCGTCGGTAAGATATTCGGCTCTGTTGTTCTTATTAATGGGCCCGTTGTGATACATATCGTAATACGGAATGCCTTTGCGGGTACAAATATTCTCAATTGCCTTTATGTAGTCATTGAGAGTTTTTCCTGAAGCAGTTTTCTTCTTGCCTTCTTCCGCTCCATCGGGTATGTAGGGCAATACAGCCATTATCTCCGCATCCGGATAGGCCAAGCACAAGGATTCAAGGCCATATTCGTACGAATTTACAAAAGTAGATTCATCCATGTATGTAATAACCGAGTCGCCCTCGGATTCCGGCTCCTGAACCACTATATCCCCCGGTGTAATGGGCACATCACTCGTGTAGTCATTAAGTCCGTACAGGATTACAAATATAACAGAATCGCCATCCTTGTAGTCGCCCGCAAATCGTAATGCTTCTTTGCGGCTTCTGGAGTCCAAATCAATGGCTCCCTTCATGGCTACCGCATTGGCTACTCTGGTGAATCCGTAAGGGTCTATTGCCGAAGCAAGGGTTCCGCCTAGAGATACGTTATAGCACTCGGCTCCCGTCAATCGCTTTACCACTCCCGGAATAGATACGGAGTCAATCTTTACATAGTCAAAGAGACTGTCTCCCATAAAGACAATCTTTTTTCCGGAGAAATCGCAGACATCATAGTCTCCGTTTTTCTCTTTGCGGATGTATCTGTCGATGATGTTCTTCTTTTGCTTAAGTTCCGGAGCATTTACCTCATACTGTTCATATGCATAGAGGTAGATGTATACCTGGCGCATTATCTCGTCGGTAAAACGCTCGGGAGATTCATAATTGTAATCGTTGGATACCAGCCACTCCTGGTCGCCCAGGAATCGAACCGCCGTGTTGGGGCACCAGTGAAGGTACATCAGGAACACATACCATTTGTCCATAATGGCTGTATACTCCTCATTCTGAAGCGAAGCCCAATAAGATGTGGGTCTGGCCGGAAGGAAAAATTCGAATGAAACCTCCGGATACGCATCAAAGATAGGGAATATCTCGTTGTGAATGTAATTCTCAAAAGAAACCGGCTCCTCGTCATAGTAAGTGGCTTCTATATAGTTCTGCTCCAGGATAAACGGGTCTATGTTTATGTAAAAATGACTGATGGTGTTCTGAGATTCCAGAACAGTGGTCAGGTATTCCTTAAGTTCCACGGGCGTCTTAAATCGATAATCGGCATAAATCATAGGATACCCAAAGAAATTGGCATATGTGTTCTTATCAAGCGCGTCGATATCCCACATGCTGATATGTACCGCACCATATTCCTCAATTTCGTATCTGTCATAATCCAGCGACCTGAGGGCTATGTCCGCACTCTTCTCGGCGAATTTGACATCTGCATATTTGACAAAACTGTCGAGTCTCTCATCATATGCGGTGTTGAATTCAATGGTCTCCTTAAGGACCGCTCTGTGATGCTCTTCAATTCTTCTGCGCTGATTTATCAAAAGAATAACCACAACAATAATCACCACCGCCAAAATTGCGGAGGCTGACTTGATTATTCCCGATGACTTGCTCTTTTCCATTTCAGTGTGTAACGCTTTCCCTGTAATTATATGTTTTTACTATTTCGCTGACTGCCTTTTTGACCTGTTCGGGGTGGTCTTCACTTATCTCGTACAACTCGGGCAGTTTCTTTTCAAACTCGTTTCTGTCAAATTCTATGGGCTTGCCGATGTGAATAAGGGCGTTGGCTGTATCTTTAAGTCCTTCTTCTTCCATCAGCAGCTCCTCGTACATTTTCTCACCGGGGCGCAGGCCTGTAAAGACAATTTCGATGTCCTCGCCCACTCTGAATCCCGAGAGCTTTATGAGGTTCTCCGCAAGGTCCAGAATGCGGACCGGTTCGCCCATGTCCAGCACGAAGATTTCTCCGCCCTTGGCATATGCTCCCGCCTGCAAAATAAGGGAAACCGCTTCCGGTATGGTCATGAAATATCTGATGATGTTGGGGTCTGTGACTGTTACCGGACCGCCCGCCATAATCTGCTTCTTAAAGAGTGGTATTACGGAACCGTTGGAGCCGAGTACATTACCAAAGCGCACTGCCACAAAATCGGTCTTGGAGCGCTCGTTCATCATCTGAACCACCATTTCACACATGCGCTTGGATGCGCCCATTATGTTGGTGGGATTAACTGCTTTGTCGGTAGATACCAGTACGAATTTCTCGGCGCCGTATTTGTCGGCTGCTTTGGCCGTTTTAAGGGTACCGAATACGTTATTCTTAATGGCCTCTCCCGGGCTGTCCTCCATAAGGGGTACATGCTTGTGAGCCGCCGCATGGTAGACTATTTCAGGTCTGTATTCCTCAAATATCTGGTCTATACGCTCTTCGTTACGAACCGAGGCTATGAGCACCACAAGGTCGAGCTTGGGGTACTTCTGCCTGAGTTCCTGCTGAATGTCGTATGCGTTGTTCTCATATATATCTACTATTACCAGTCTCTTGGGATTGTGAGCCGCAAGCTGTCTGCAGAGCTCGCTTCCAATGGAACCGCCGCCACCGGTTACAAGTACGGTTTTGCCCTCTATGTAACCTATGATTTCATCCACGTTAATCCTGACAGGCTCGCGTCCCAGAAGGTCTTCGATGTCAACCTCGCGCAGCTGGGAAATGCTTACGTCACCGTTTATAAGCTGATAGATACCCGGCACCATCTGAATCTTGCAGCCGGTTTCTTTGCATATCTCAACTATCTTTTTAATCTCGCTTCTTGATGCGCTTGGAATTGCTATGATGATTTCATCAATTTCATATGTGACAACCGCCTCGGGAATAGCCTCTCTTCCGCCTACAATGGGGATGCCGCGCATGCTTTTGCCCTGACAGCCTTTATTGTCGTCTATGAGGCATTTAACCTGCATGGTAAGATATGAGCTTATCTCTATTTCCTTCATGATGGAGTTACCGGCGGAACCGGCGCCCACTATCATAATGTTCTTGCGGTTGTCGCCGTATTTTAAAGAAAATCTCTTGGCTCTTAAAATTCTCAAAAATCTGTAGGAGAAACGTACCCCCGCGGCGCCGACGCCCAAGATTACCACATAGAACAGGTAATAGCTCTTGGGTACCTTAATATCAAAACACAGGAACACGACAAGCTGCACTACGCCCTCGATTACTACGGCCATTGCTACTTTTATAAGCTCGTTGGCGCTTGCATATCTCCAAACGCTCTGATATAGCTTGCAGAACCAGAAGATGACCAATGTGGAAATAATGTCAAAAGGAAGCATCTTTACAGCATTGTGCAAAAATTCCCTGCTGATGGCATTAATGGAGAAGTCATATCTGATCCAAAGCGCTGCCATAGCCGCAGCCAGCACGATAACCACATCGGCAATCGCCAGTGCTATGGCTCTTTCAGCCCATGTTTTGCTTTTTGAAAAATAAACCGTTTTCGAAAAAAGTTTACCCATTTGAATAAGGTCCCCTAAATATGTTTAATCCTAGCATGTACCCTTCTGACTCCCCTGGGAGCGATGGCAAACAGCGTAAGATAGATTTTGTTCTTAATAGTAAGATATTTGTTAAAAAGCATCTGCCCGAAATGTCGTCTGATGTATCGCACCACTTCAGGATAGCCCTCGTAGTCCCTGTGCATGCAGGAAATCGGGATATGCAGCAGGTAGTCAAGCCTCTGGAACAGACCGAAGCGCACTGCCATTTTCTTTAGCTCAGGCATCCGGTCCGCCACGATTCTCTCTACAAGGTCGGCGTTATCGACGTTGTCCTTGAATACTCTTGAAAAATCGTCCTTGTTCTTGCGTCTGGAGTTGCTGCCTTCACGGTAGAATACATGATATTTGTAACCCGGAAGACTCACTACACCGTCGCAATCCTGAAGCATCTGAATCAGCAGATGGAAGTCTTCGTTGAGCTTTCCCACAGGAAACTCGCGGCCGTTAAAAAGTCTCGCCGCAGTAATCTTGGTACAGAAAGAGCAATCGCCCACATGCATTATGAGGCTCTTGAAAAACTCTTTGCTGTCTATAAAAGTCTCAGTGGACGGTGGCACACAGATATCCGGCATGATATTGCCATTAACATCTATCTCATTACGTCCTACCTGTACTATCTCAGGCACAGGCTTACCTGTCGCCTTGGCCCTCTCCACCGGTGCCGCAAGCGAGCTTAAGAAGTCCGGCTCCACAAAGTCGTCGCTGTCCACAAAAGAATAATACTCGCCCCCGGCAATCTTTATCGCCGCATTTCTGGCACTTGAAGAACCGCCGTTAGGCTTGTGAATCACCTTAACCCTTAAGTCCGCAGCCGCATATCTGTCGGCTATCTCGCCGCTTCGGTCAGTGGAACCGTCATCCGACAGTATCAGTTCGAAATTGTCATACGTCTGACTGAGTATGGAATCTATGCACTTTTCAAGACAATCCTCAATATTGTAAATCGGGACTATCACACTGATAAAAGTACTCATGCCCGGCTTAGTGGTCCTTCCGTGTATCTGTTCATGTCATGTTTTTCGTCGTTAATAAACTCATATAGGCGCTTTGCCGCTGTCTGCGGGTTCCACAGCCCCTGTATGGTTTCATAGGCCTTTACGCCCATTCTGAGGCGTTTGTCGCGGTCCCCCGCAACCCGCTCTATTATTCCTGCCAAAGCATTCATGTCCTTGGCATGATAAAGAAAACCGTTCTCGCCGTTTTTTATAAGATACGGCGCCGCCCCCATCTCATAAGTTCCGATGGTGACACAGCCGGAATTCATGGCTTCGTTGATTACCGCTCCCCAGCCTTCGCCTTTGTCCGAAGTACTGATAAACACATCTGCCTTGCGCATGTATTCACGCACTTCCTCAGGCTTCTTGGAGCCTTCAAAAGAAAGCATATCTGTCACATTGTATTCCCGAGCCAGTCTGACGCAAGTGTCATACAATGCTCCGTTTCCCACAACAGTCACGTGGACCTTAACGCTTCTTTCTTGTAACAGTCGGCACAAAAGAATCATTCTCTCAGGATGCTTAAAGTCCACGAAGCGACCGGCCCAAAGAATGTTCAAAGTATCACTTTCAGTTCGAAGTTCATGCACATCATTATATGCCTCAAAAGCAGGAAAGTAACCATACTTAAGCATCTTTCCCGGATATGCATGTATAAGTCTGAAGTCTCCGGCCACGTGTGCCCCGGAGCAAAGCATATAAACCGGAGCCTTTCCGAAACGTATGTGGTCATGGTATTTGCGCTTTAACCCTCTCGGAGATACAAATTTCCATCTGCCGCTCTTATATATGCTTTCGGAATATCGAACGGTAAACAACCCCGCCTCCAGCCTCGGCATAATAATACTCTCATCCTCGCAGCCGCCGAATATTACGCAGTCGCTCTTCATAATAAGCTCGTCGCAGGCTGCCCGGTCCTCATAATAAAGTTTTACGTAAGGCCGCTCCGCCGCGCTCTTGTCCCATCCCATGTTGATGCGCTCCTGCTCCATGGGCTCGGTCTGAATAAAGGTATACGAACCTCCTGTAAGCTTATAAAGATCATCCGACACGGGAGTCTGGTGATGATTTATGTAATTGGACACAAATGTTATCTGCATTCCGCTATCTCGCCGTATATTTCCAAAAGTCTCTTATAATTCAATTCGGGATTGTGAGTTATGTGTGCATGCATGGAAGCCTTCTCTGAAAAAGAAAGCGCCATCGCCTCATCGCTCCAGATTCTGTCAACACACTCCGCAAGTCCCTTGTAATCACTGTTTTCAAAGCAAAGCCCGTCAGCTTCTTTCTTGAAGATTCCTGAGATGCCGCCCACTTCCGCAGCCACGCAGGGAACTCCCAGTATCATGGCCTCTCCCAGGGAATTTGGTGAATTCTCTATGGATGAAGGACATACGAATACCCCACACTTAAGCAGTTGTTCCTTGATACCCTCGCCGGTCAGGCTGCCGGTAAAAGAAACCACATCCTCAAGCCCGTATTCTCTGATAAGTTCAAGTATATATTTGCCGTATGAACTTATCTTCAACTTGTCTTTTAACGTCTCATAAGCGGTAATCTTATCGCCCGCCACGAAAATCTTTATATCCGGATATTTCTCTCTTAATATGTCTGCTGCCTTGAGCATCACATGAAGTCCCTTGATGGGGTAATTGCCCTGGCTTAAGAATATCCTGTGAGGTTCGCAAGCACCTATATTCCAGCCTCCTTCATAGAACTCGGGGCGAAGGGTCTCGTTCATGAAGTGATACCGCGCATTGTGATTGACACCGGCGGTAAACTCAAGGTCGAAAGGCGTTCTGCCGGTCACATTGCCGGCAATTTTGAGGGCCTCCACCTCATTGACTGCTCTGTCGGCATATTTCTTTTGCTGCTGTCTTAAGCTGTCCTTGCGGATGAAGTCCCTGAGGGTTACGCGGTTAATAACCCTGTCGGGAAGCCCGTCAAAATAATGGTCCTTGTATATCTCAAGCACTCCCTGAATCCCCACCAGAACCCTCTCGGGCCTGTCCTGCATGCACCTGCACATAGCAAGCGTATGAGGAAACTCTGTGCCGAAAATGTGCACCATATCAGGTTCAAACTCCCTGAGTATCCCCTTAAGGCGGGTCTCAAGGCCTGAATCATATGTCTCGGGATGAGCCGTATCTTCGTAGAATCCGAAGTAGTGTATGCCTTCTTTGTCAAAAGAACATCCGTCTAAGCTCTCAGGTACAGGAAAGGCGATTCCGAGTTCAAAATCCTTATTCTCCTTTACCACATCACAAACACCCGAAAGCCATCCTTCTTTGTTGGAGGCCTTCAGGTGAAGTTCTTCTGCCGCAGACGGAAGTATTATGTTGCACAGCCACAAAACTCTCATCCGTAAAATTTTCCTTTGATTTTCTGATAAAGCTTGGCCGTCTTGGGATTTCTCGCCAATGCTCCTCTTAAACGGTGCAACGTAAGAATCAGCGTTGCCCTGTATATAAAGCGCTTACCCATGGGAATGTTGGTCCTTACGGCGCGCTTATATTCTCTCGCATCCAGGCGCTTGTTGGCCTTGGATTCCGATACCCCGTTGCCTTCGTACAGGCAGATGGGGAAGCCCGCATAGATAAACTGTCTGTGAGCTTCAAAAAAAGAATATGCGAAATGCTCAAAGTCAGCCCGAATCCTGTAAGAAGTATCAAAGCCCCGCTCAAGCAAAGTATCTCTCGAATAGAAAATAGCCTGGTGGCACGGTATGTTGCGATAGCACACCGAACCCGTAATAACCGGCGGCGCCTTGGACAAAGAATCCCAGGCCACAAAATATGTGTCGCCGTACACAATCGCACCTTTGTCCGGAAGGTCCATAAGAGCTATCCTCTCAAGCACATCTCCCGAATAGAACTTGTCGCCGGCATTCAAAAAAAGTACATAATCGCCGACAGCATATTTAACCGCCTTGTTCATGGCATCGTATATGCCGCCGTCAGGTTCCTCGTAAATCTTCACAAAGGGGGAGTTTAAATCCTTAACCTTTGAGAGTGAACCATCCGTTGAACCGCCGTCTTTAATTATAATTTCGAAGTCTCTGAAGGTCTGCTTTAAAACGTTTTCAACCGTCTCCAAAAGCTTGGGACCCGAATTGAGACTTACCGTTATAATCGAAAACTTCATAGAAATCCTCGTTATTCATCCTTTTCCGTCTCAGCGCTTTTTCTGAGAGCGGTAACCTGCTCCTCGGCCACACCTTCGGTGGCGTCGGGTGTAAAAAGAACCCTTATGGTGAGGAACATAAGCTTTATATCAAGCCATACACTGTAGTGTTCAATGTATGTAAGGTCAAGCTTTAACTTGTCGTAAGGTGTGGTGTTGTATTTGCCATATACCTGCGCATAACCCGCAAGTCCGGCCTTAACCTTCATGCGGAAGGCAAACTCAGGCATGGACTCAAGGTACTGCTTAATAATCTCGGGACGCTCGGGTCTCGGACCGATAAAGGACATGTCGCCCTTTAAAATATTGAAAAGCTGAGGGAGTTCATCCAGTCTGCATTTCCTGATGAATCTGCCTACGGGAGTAATTCTGTCATCGTTTTCTTTGGCAAGTCTTGCCACGCCGTCTTTCTCCGCATCCTCGCGCATGCTTCTGAACTTAAGAATCTTGAATTCTCTTGCATCCTCGGTGCAACGGATCTGCTTGTAAAGGATATGTCCGCCGTCATACATCTTAACCGCGATTGCCGTAATCAGCATGAAGGGGGAAGTCAGTATAATAAGAACCAGCGAGCAGATGATATCTATCATTCTTTTGAAGAATCTCTGTTCAAATCTCAGGGAATACTCTCTGTTCAAAAGAATCGGTGAATCAAAAATGTGAAGCTGCTCTGCACCCGACAAAATAACGTCACTTATCTTGGGCATGATGTAAACCCTTATGTTTTTGCCATAGCAGAACTTAAGGATTTTGTTGCGCTCAGAAGAAGGAATATCCCATATAACAACTCCGTCGTAGCGTTCCACCGCTTCGGCGCAGATGTTGTCAAGGCCTTCTCTGACATTCATGGTCTTGCTGATAATGTATTTGTCTTTTCTGGACTCAAACTTCTCCTCGATTTCCTCAAAAGGTCTGTCGCCGTGGACCAGTAAGAGCCTGCGCGCAGGGAAAATGTGGGGATACAGCCATGAAGCAAAAAGCACCCAGACAGCTCCCACCACCATCTGTTCAAGAACCATTCTTAAGTAGTTCCATGGATAAAGAATGCTGAAACTCATAAGGGAAATCAGCACATACATAAGTCCAACCGTGAAGCCGGTACTGATAATCTGCGAAATAACAACCTCGGCGGCCTTAAGCCTTCCGATTTTCATGGCACCGTACAAAGAAGAGAACACAAGGAGCAAAAAGGCAAATATCAAAATAATAACGATATGACCTCTTCTCCAGAAAGGCAGCCATCTCTTAATCTCAGGTGCGTAATATATGTAATAGAAATGTATAAACAACAGTACCTGAAGGCCAAGTCCGACTCCGGCCAGCATCAGCTGTATTACGCGTTTAAAGGATTCAAGCTTCTTCATATTTCCTCCTCGCAACCCTATCAAATAATTGTACCATAAAAACACTTACGTGTCTCACATTCTTCGTAAAACCGCCCTGACGGCCCAGCCCACAAAATGTCCGGCGGAGCTTACCACCGAAAGGCCCGCAATCTTTCTGTAAAGTCCCCAGATGCGTTTAAGAGCCACAAATTTATTGGCGGACAAGGAATTGCTGCTGCGTCTGTATCTTACCAGATTCTCGTCAAGGCCGTAACCAATATGACCGGCCTTTAATATCCTCCACCAGGTCGCCGTATCTTCACTGGCAATATCAGGCATCTCTATCAATTCGTCGGGAATCTTCTCCCTGTCAATTAACACTGTCGAAGTAAAAATCGTGGTATTGGAAAGGGCCTGTTTGAAATTAATGGTGTGCGGCACCCTTACCACCTTGCCGGTACCCGCACAATTCTCATCGGCGAATTCGTAGCCCGTAAATACAAAGCCCGCATTCTCACGCTCCATAAAAGCCATCTCATGCTCAAGCTTGCAAGGCTCCCAGCAATCGTCGGAATCAAGGAATGCTATATATCTTCCTTTCGCCTCCCTAAGCCCCCGGTTTCTGGCTGCATACGCCCCCGCATTTTGCTCCTGACGCAAAAGAATAACTCTCTCGTCCTCAAACGACTCTATAACCGCCACACTTCCGTCCCGGGAACAGTCGTCCACCAGCAGAAGTTCAAAATCCGTATATGTCTGGTCAAGAACCGACTCTATTGTTTCTCTTATGAACTTTTCAGCGTTGTAAACAGGCACGATAATGCTTATCATTTGAGTTCTTCCATCCTCTTAACCGTATAGCCGCCTTCAATGGGAAGCACCACATATTTGACCCCGGCCGCCCGGGCAGCCTCCACTATGTAGTCCGTGTCGTAACGGGTAACATATGCGTATTGATTAAGTGCCACATTGTAAATAGCATTTCTGTATTCCCATCCCATAGCGCCGTCATCTTCGTAATTGATACCGGCCATAAGCGGATTATTCACATCTCTTCCGAAAATCGTCTCTATGCCACCGTCGAGCCTTCTTACCACAGAAGTAAACTCAACCGGCGCCCACACAAGACCGTCTCTAATCTCGGGAATACAAGCCTCAACCGGAGCTTCTTCCCCGTTTCTCTCAAAATACGTTACGGAGTCATCGTATGGCTCAAAGTTCACCGCTGACAATATTATTAACGATACGCCTACAGAATACCATATGACTTCATTCTTTTTCTTTAGGCAATTCTTAAGTTTCTCCGCTGTATAAGCCACAAAAACCGCAGGAATCAAAAGTCCCTGCCACTTTACCGATGCGCCTTTTATCGCACGATACGCAAGTGCAGCGACAATCGCAACGATATACACTCCCATGAGCTTGCCTGCAGAATTGGCGGCCGTAAGGCTCTTAACGGGACTCGTAAGGGCAAAGAAAATCCTGTCTATTCTTACAAACGGCACCGATGTGGCAAGTGCCGCAAGCGCCCATAAATACTTCTTTTTCAGCAAAAGAAGCAACGCTGTGGGAATAACCACACCATAAGCCACCGCATATCCGCTGTAGCCCTCTCTCAGAACGGAATATCCAAGCGTCACAGGCACGCCAAAGCTCGGAAGATAGGTTCCTCCCATGAGAATCAGCATATAAAGAATCATAAAATACGAGCGGTCCGAAGCCTCAAGCTCCCGGCCGATTGCGTATACAAGCGAAAGATTCAGAACAAACACTATTGCCGGCACAAGAAGGCCTGCGGAAACATTCACGGATATTCCGAAGAAATCCGCCAGCACCACATAAAGAAGCGGCATAACCTGAATCTTGTTAAAAATCGGCAGACCCGCGGCCATAAGTCGTCCCGTCATGGTCGAATACTCATAAACACTGTCGCGAGCCAGTGAGGTAGCAACAAACTCCCACGTATCGTCATTGGCCACAGAAGGCACCAGATAGCAATATGAATAGGCAAAGAGAAGCACTGCCGGCACAAGAAACCAAAGCATTCTTTTTTCAATATGCGGCCTTACAAAGCCCGGTCGCTTAAGCGCCAAAAGAAGCGCTCCCATCACCGCCATGGCAGCAAGAGTTGCTACCACTATCCACTCATACACTCTGAGGCTTAAGTCAAGCTTAAGCATGACCAGAGTCTCAATAAAAAGCATCACAAAAAGAGAAAGAAAACCCACGAGATACCCTTTAAGGCATCCCACGTTTCTTTCTCCGGATTTGCACGATATTCCGACACCGAAGAGTAGCGGTGCCGCAAGAAACAATAAAATTCCGACTATCGCCATCGGCACATTCCTTTACAGTCTTGCTGTGTCAACGTTTTCCCTGAACCAGTCGTAAGCAAGCTTAACGCCTTCTTCAAGTTCAACTTTATGGGTCCAGCCCAGATTGTGAAGCTTGGTAACGTCCGTAAGCTTTCTGGGAGTTCCGTCTGGCATATCCGTGTTCCAGAAAATTTCGCCTTCGTAACCCACGGTTTTTTTGACGGTTTCGGCAAGCTCTTTGATGGACACTTCCTTGCCGGTACCGATATTTACATGCTGCTCGCCGCTGTAATTCTCAAGCAAGAATACGCAGGCGTCAGCCATATCGTCAACATATAAAAACTCGCGAAGAGGTGCGCCTGTTCCCCAAAGCTCAACTCTGCCGGTTCCGTTAACCTTCGCATCATGGAACTTTCTGATCATGGCGGGCATAACGTGAGAGCCTTCCAAATCGTAATTGTCGTGAGGTCCGTAGAGATTGGTAGGCATGCAGCTGATAAAGTCGTCGCCGTACTGTCTCTTATAGAACTTACACATCTCAAGACCGGAAATCTTGGCTATGGCATAAGCCTCATTGGTAACCTCGAGGGGACCCGTCAAAAGCGCATCCTCGGGAATGGGCTGAGGCGCCATTCTGGGATAAATGCAGGTGGAACCTAGGAAAAGAAGCTTCTTAACCTTGTTCACGTGAGCCGCATTGATAACGTTACACTGAATCTGCATATTTTCGTAAGCAAACTCTGCGGGAGTGGTGTTATTGGCATTGATGCCACCTACCTTGGCTGCCGCAAGAACCACCACATCGGGCTTCTCCTGTGCAAAGAAATCATACACTGCCGCCTGATTGGTAAGGTCCAGTTCCTTGTGTGTTCTTTTAACTATATTGGTGTAGCCTTTGGACTCAAGGTTGCGTACGATGGCGCTTCCCACCAGTCCCCTGTGACCTGCTACATAAATCTTATCTGTCTTATTCATCTATCTGACACCGGCTTTCTTTAAATCTGAATCTACCATCATTTCAACGAGACCGTCGAAGCTTACGTCTCTCTTCCAGCCCAGAACCTTCTCGGCCTTGGAACAGTCGCCCCACAGGAACTCAACCTCTGCAGGTCTGAAGAATTCGGGGTTAACGTCAACCATAAGCTTACCGGTCTTCGCATCGTATGCTTTTTCATCTACGCCTGTACCCTCGAATCTTAACTCGACTCCTGCTTTGGCAAAAGCTATCTGAACGAATTCTCTTACTGTATGGGTTTCATTGGTGGCAAGCACGTAGTCGCCCGGTGCATCCTGCTGGAGCATCATC
>JAEEGL013951323.1_pt1 | contig 87718 bp, 55 predicted proteins | sample 9134231 | NCBI WGS metagenome assembly JAEEGL01 (sample SAMN16246548, study PRJNA631951) | gut metagenome | biome: gut microbiome; feature: rumen; material: fiber-attached | host: Bos | place: Iran: Karaj | collected 2018-10 | reverse complement strand
GTGGCGAGGTAGCTCAGTTGGTAGAGCAGGGGACTGAAAATCCCCGTGTCGTGGGTTCGATTCCCTCCCTTGCCACCATTTTTTTTGTCCGCCGCCAGGGCGCGTCAGCGCAGGAACAAAGAAATGTGCCAATGTGAAAATGTTGCCAATGCCAAAACCCAATACCCAATTCGAGTAGCGACATTGATAATTGGCAACATTGGTATTGGCTGTTTCCACATTTCCACATTTTCATCACCCCCGTTCCCTGTTCCCCATTCCCCATTCCCCGTTCCCCCATTTATGCTATACTTGTTTCAATGATTGAACTCTCAATAAACCGCATGCGGCTGAATGTCATGGTCGGCGCCTACGAAGAGGAACTGCGCGCCCCGCAGACAGTCTATGCCGACATCTCCTTCAAGGCCGCCGCCGACGGCGCATGCCTCACCGACGACCTTGCGGACACCGTCGATTACCACGCCCTTGCCGCTCGCATCGTGGAGGCCACTGGCGGCGGCCGCGTCTTCCACCTTATCGAATCCCTGGCCTCCACTATCGCCCAGACCTGCCTCGCCGCCGACAAGCGCATCTCGGAGGCAACCGTGACCGTGGAGAAACCCTCGGCCCTTCCCGGCCTGGCCGCCTCCGCCTCCGCCACAGTAGTCTGCGCCCAGCCCGTAAGCCACGAGACGTGAGACGTTAGACATGAGACGTGTTTTATTCAACTTCAAAACTTCCCGGGCGCTTGCGCCAAACATCTAAACATCCAAGGCGCGTCAGCGCCAAACATCTCAACTTTTCAACTTCCCAACTTTTCAACTTCCCAACCGCTCATGCCCATCTACGAATACATCCCCAAAGACCCGGAGAAGGCGTCGTGCCCGCACTGCCGCGACGGCTTCGAGACGATGCAGCGCATCGCCGACCCCCACCTTGAGAAATGCCCGCAGTGCGGCGCGCCAATCGTCCGCGCCATCTCCGCGCCATCCCTGGGGCGTTCCGTCTCCTCCCTCGACGACCGCGCAAAGGCGGCAGGCTTCACCAAGCTCAAGCGCCTTGGCAAGGGCGAATACGAAAAGCAGTATTGAGTTTTCCCATCCTCTGTGACTCTGTGACTCTGTGACTCTGTGTGAGTTTCCCAAAATGCGAAAGAGCGGGTCAGCGCTTATCCTCGTCCTCTGGGTCATCGGGCTTCTCTCGATGATCGTCGTCTCCTTCGCCTTCGACGCCCACCTCGAAGGCAAGCTGATCTCCTCCTCGCGCCGCCGCATGAAGGCCAACTACTACGCCCTCTCCGGCTTCGAACTCGCCAAGTCCTTCCTCGACCACAGCCGCGAAATCACCGGCGACGAGACCGACCAGGAAAAGGAGGAGGACCAGCGCTACGAGCAGGCCATCAGCCTCCACTTCGGCCGCACCGTCCGGCTCTCCCACGACTTCACCGAGGCCGACGGCGAGACGGTCGTCGGCACTGTGACCGTCGATATCGAGCCAATCGAATCCCTGCGCAACGTGAACAAGCTCACCGAGGAGGACTGGGAGCGAATCTTCGAGCGCGTCCTGGGCCTCCCGGAGACCTACTGGCCGGACCTCATCGACTCCTTCTTCGACTGGACTGACGAAGACGACACGGAGCGCGAGAACGGCGCCGAGACGGAGGACTACTACGAGACCCTCCCGAAGCCCTACGCCGCCGCCAACGCGCCTCTGGACAGCGTCCGCGAGCTCCGCCTCATCAAGGGCTTCGACGAGGCCATACTGACGGGCGGCATCTACGACCCCGACAGGACAGGCCAGTCGAACCTCGTGATCAGCAACGGCGTCCAGCGCCTCCTCACCGTTTACGGCGAGGGCAAGGTGAACATCAACGCCCTCCCCGCAGGCCAGGACGGCTACGACATCCTCATGACCCTCCCAGGCGTCGAGGACGAGCTCACCGCCCTCGCCATCCTGGAGGAGCGTGAGGAGGGCGGCAACCTCAACGCCTCCGACGAAAACGACTTCCGCGCCTTCAGGAGCGCCGAGGACGCCCACGAGCGCCTGAAGAACATCGTCGATGACGAGGAGTTCTTCAACTTTATCTCAACCGGATCCGAAATCTTCCGCATCACCTGCATCGGCTCGATCGAGTCGATGGGGCGCGTGTCCAAGCGCATCTCGGCCATCGTATATGCAACCGACGACATCTGGCGCATCCTCCGCTGGGACGAGGAGGCCAGGTAGCCGCCACAACCAAGTAAACGCCATGAACTCGAACGCCATTTACAACATCCGATCCTTCGGCGCCGTCGGCGACGGCGCCGCCAAAGACACAGCCGCCATCCAGGCGGCCGTAAACACCGCGTCCGCCAGCGGCGGCGGCGAGGTCCTGCTCCCCGCAGGCACCTACCTCAGCGGCTCCATCATCCTAAAGAGCGGCGTCGATTTCCACCTCGCAGAGGGGGCCGTCCTCAAGGCCAGCCCCGACCACGCCGACTACAATCCACCCGACATCTTCAGGCAGAACTTCGCCAGCCCGCGCGACGGCGACAACACCAGCGGCGGCCACTTTGTCCTCTGCGTGGGGCAGGAGCGTGTCACACTGCGCGGCCCCGGCCGCATCGAGGGCAACGCGCCCTCCTTCCTCCGCCTGCCCGACGGCTCCCACCCGCCTTCCAAGCACGAAATCCCCTGGCGCCCCGGGCAGATGGTCTGGATTGTCGAATGTCGCGGCGTCACCATCCGCGACATCGAACTCGCCGACGCCCCGTATTGGTCCTGCTTCCTCTACGGATGCGAGGACGTGACTGTCGATGGCGCCTTCATCCACACCATCCGCAAGCCCCACACCTACAACGGCGACGGCCTTGACATCGACTGTTGCCGCCGCGTCACGGTCCGGCGCTGCCGCATCTCCACCGCCGACGACTCCCTGACCCTCCGCGCCGACGCGAGGCGCCTGGTCAACAAGGGCGACCTCGCCGACGTCACGGTCGAGGACTGCGAACTCTCCTCGGATTGCAACGCCATCAGGCTCGGCGTGGGCGACGGCATGATCCGCGACAGCTCCCTCCGCCGCATCCGCATCCGCGACACCCGCTACGCGGTGAACGCCGTCGGCGCATGGTCCACGCCATCGCACGGCGTGGACATCCGCCGTATATCATTCGATGATCTCGACCTCGAGGCCCTCGGCTTCTGCAAGTTCTACTACAAGTTCGCCACGGACGGCGTATTCGAGGACATCTCCTTCCGCCATGTCCGTGGTTCCGTGCGCGAGCCGTCGATCTTCGACGACACGCCGGAGCGCCCCTTCCGCAACCTCGCCTTCGAGGATGTCGTCCTCGAAGGCGAGTCGTCGGAAAGGGTGGTGAAGGGCTAGCGCCGATCACCCAATCCTGAAGGTCTTTATCTCGAAGGGCCGGAACTGGAGCGTCGCGGGCAGCGCGACCGGCGCTCCCGTGTCGGCCAGTTCCGTGGCCAGGCACGGCGTGGCGCTCTGCGCCGCGCCGCACGCGGCGGATAGCGTAGCCGCCGTCCTGCGCCCGCGCGTCTCGACAAGGCGAACCACCAGCGCGTCGGAGTCCTCGGCCTTCTTCAGCACGGCCAGCTCCACGCCCTCTCCGTCAATCGCCACGGGCAGCGCCTCCGCCTGCGCCTTGAAGGCCAGGCCCTCGAAGCGCTCCACGCCCTGGTTGAGAATTGCGGCTGCCGCAACCACCTCGCCGGTGTGCGCCAGGTCGCCCGCATGGGGCAGAAGAGCGTAGGTGAAGCGGTGGTGGCCGCGGTCCGCGAGCGGGTCGGGTTCCGTCGGCGCGCGCAGCAGCGAGAGCGAGAGTTCCGAGCCTTTCGCGCGGTAGCCGTATTTGCTGTCGTTGAGCAGCGCCACGCCGAAGTCGCTGTCGGAGAGGTCGGCGTAGCGGTGGCCGCAGCTCTCGAACTGGGCGTATTGCCACTTGGTGTTGTCGTGGGTCGGACGCGCCACGGTGCCGTACTGTATCTCGAAGCGCGCCTCGTCGGCCTGCACGTCGAGCGGGAAGGCCACGCGGCAGAGCTTGTGGTTCTCGCGCCAGTCGGCCTCGGTCTCGAAGTCGAGGCGCTTTGAACCGGCCTCAAGGGAAATCGTCTGCTTGAAGGCGGAGCCGCCCAGCTTGAAGGTCGCAACGATGCCGCTGCGGACGGGGCCGTCAAAGCTCTCCACGCTCTCCACGACCGGCTCGCCGACTGGCATCTCGTGCGCGTATTCCTCGATGTCCCAGGCGTCATAGGTAGATGGGTGGTCGTCGAGGAGGCGCAGGACGTTGCCGGGGCGGTCGGGCACGATGAAGGCGCGGCCGCAGTCCTTGTCCAGCGCTGAGACGACCTGCAGGTTCTTCAAATTGATCTCGTATCGGATGTGGCCGTTCTCTAGCACGGCCACATCCGCCGCTTCCCGCATGTCGCATGTCGCATGTCGCGTGTCATCTGTCTTGCGCCGCAGCGTGATGAAGGATCGCGGCGCGACTTCGACGAGCGCGAAGACGGTGTCGCCTTCGCGCTGCGCCGGCAGGTTGGAGGCCCCGTTCCAGCCCGCCGGAAGGGCCACGCGGCCCTTGAAGGGCGTGGAGGAGGGATTGAAGAGGGTGAGCGCGCCATCCTCCCTGGCGAGGAGCTTAGAGGCCGCTTCGGCGGCGAGGGCGCGCGCCTTGTCCGCGACGCCCCTGATAAGTTCGCCGCTCTCCTTGTAAACGCGGTTGATGGAAGAGCCGGGGATGATGTCGTGGAACTGGCAGAGCAGCAGCGAGCGCCAGAGGGCGGTGAATTCTGCCTGGGGGTAGGCGTGCCCGGTGGACACAAGGGCCGCCGCGCAGAGCATCTCGGCCGCGCGGAGCGCCTCTTCGGCGCGGCGGTTGGCCAGCTTCTGCGCCGCCTGCGTGGTGTAAGTGCCGCGGTGCATCTCGAAGTAGAGCTCGCCGCGCCAGACGTCGAGGTCGGCCGCCTGCGCCGCGATTTCGTCCATCGCGCCTTCGGCGAATCCGAAGCTGACTGGCGGGCAGCCGTTCAGCGCCGCGCAGCGGATGCCGCGCTCCACGTATTCCTCCTTGGGGCCGCCGCCGCCGTCGCCGATGCCGAACAGGCTGATCGCCACATCTACGATGCCCGCCTCGCGGTTGCCCGTCTCGTGGCGGCGAAGCTCCTCGGGCAGGAGGCGCGCGTTGTAGGTGTCTTCCGGCGGGAAGTGCGAGACGACGCGCGAGCCGTCGATGCCCTCCCAGATGAAGGAGTTGTGCGGGAACTTGTTGTAGCGGTTCCAGGATAGCTTCTGGGTGAGGAAGAACTCGATGCCGCACTGCCGCATGATCTGCGGGAGGTTGCCCGAGTAGCCGAAGACGTCGGGGAGCCACAGGTTGCGCGGGACGACGCCCAGCTCCTCCTTGAAGAAGCGCATGCCGCAGAGGAACTGGCGGACGAGCGATTCGCCGGAGGGGATGTTGCAGTCGGCCTCGACCCACATGCCGCCCTGGACTTCCCATTCGCCGGCTGCGACGGCCTTCCGCACCTTCTCGTAGAGTTCGGGGTAGTGTTCCTTGCAGAGCGCGTAGAGCTGCGCCTGGGATGCGCCGAACTTGTATCCGGGGTAGCGCTCGATAAGGCCGATTTGCGAGGAGAATGTGCGCGCGACCTTGCGGACGGTTTCACGCAGCGGCCAGAGCCACTCAACGTCGATGTGGGCGTGGCCGATGGCCGTCACCTTCACCGAGGCCGGGTCGGTGCCAACGCCCCACACGCCGGCGCGCAGGGCTTCGCGGACGGCTGCCGCGCCGCCGCGCTCATCGGGAAGGGCGTCCAGGGCGCGGCTCGTGGCGCGGGCCACCTGGATGCGGCGCGACGACTTCTCCGGCAGCGAGCCAAGGAGCGAGAGGATAACCTCAAGGTCGAGGAAGAGTTGCCAGCGGTCGTAGTCGAAGCGGCAGGCGCGGAGGCTGTCTATCGTGGCCCTCCATGCGCCGTGCAGGTCTTCCGGCGCGGGGCGGTCCCAGGCGGGGTCGCCGGAGCGCTTGAGGCCGAAGAGGCCGTTTGCGCCGGCGTCGATCCAGAGGTCAATCGCGTCGCCGCCCTTCGCCTCCCGCAGGAAGTGGAAGTGGTCCTTGCAGTAGGCGCCGTCGAAGACGGAGCCGTTGGTGAGGCTCACGACTGGGCAGCCCTTGTCGTCGAAGATGAGGAGTTCGCCGCCGAAGTCGAGGTTGAGGGTGACGTATGCGCCCTTCCAGGATTCGGGGATCTTCCCGGTGACGTGGAACCAGCCGCATTCGAAGTTCGCGCCCCACTTCTCGCCCTTCTTGATTGGGCGGTAGTCGAGCGAGAGGCGGTCGCGCCAGGGCACTGGCTCGGGCGTCACGGCGACCGTCGCCTCAAGCGGGACGCAGTCCAGGATCGTTTCGTATTTCAGGCGGTTGAAGACCTCGCGGATGCGGGCTTCGTGGATGTCGAGGTAGAAGTGTGACATGGTGGTTTAAATTCAGCTTCTTCAAAATTGCAAAGGTCTTCTATTTTACCAAATGCCTAGCCAATCTGCCCTTTTCTCATCTGCGGTGGTGATTAGTTAGTTGCCGCTTGTGGAGTAGGTCTTGAGGCCGATCTTGATGTCTGAGACGCCGGTGGAGTCGAGGTCGCCGTCGCGGTCGGCGTCGATGCCGCTGATGAAGGTCGCGATGGCGGCTTCGCGGTCGGCCGACATCGACGACGCCGGTATGATCAGCAGCCATTTTGTGTTCCAGGCGGATCGTCCGACGAGGCGCGTGCAGTCGAGCGATTCGTCGTCGGGATCCTTGCCGGCCTCGTCGTAGTAGGCGCGGAAGGACGGGTGCTTCCTGATGCGCGCGCCGACGTCGTTGCCGCCGGTGGCGCCGTCGTAGAGCGGCGTCCAGTCGGGGTCGTCCAGCTGCGCCGAGCCGATGGCGTATGGCGCGGGGATCGTCTGGTCAACGACCTTCCAGGAGAGGACGGTGTCGGGATCGCCGACGGCGCGCATGCGGTCTTCGCCAACTGGCACCAGGTAGGCGGTCGGCGTGCGGGAGAGGTTCTCGTCGTCGTAGCCCACGAAGTGGATGCCGGCTGAGCTGATGTGCGTGGCGAACCACGTGGGGTCGAGCGATGCGTCGCCGCCTTCCAGCTCTTCGCCGAAGAAGTTGTAGCCTTGGGCGATGAGGGTGGGGAAGGGGATTACGAATCCCGGCTCCTTTTCGGCGGTGGAGCCGGCGAGGGGCTGGCAGTAGTGGCGGAACTCTGAGATCTGGTTGAGGTCTTCCACTATGTATTTGCGCAGGGTAGTGCGCCACTCCTTGTCGCCCTTCTCGCCATCGTAGATGCGGAAGAGGTCATGGCGGAGCGAGAACCATGTGGCGTATGGCTGCGGGTTGTTGATGCCGAGGCGCGGCTTGAGGACCTGCCAGTTCTCGTCCATCTCGGCGAGGATGGCCGCGAGGCCGCCGTCGCCCTTGACGGCGTCGGAGGCGACGATTGGGTCGCCGTCGTCGGTGAACTCGCCAAGGGTGCGGGTGCCGATGATGCGGGCCATGAAGGCGTCGCCGGAGGCGCGGTCGGAGGAGAGGAGGCCGGTCTCATAGTCGTAGGCCTGCGCCGCGAGGTAAACGTATTTCTGGGCAAGTTCGAACTGCGCGTCGTAGCGCGAGAGCGCGTTGTTGCGGACGAGTCGGAAGAACATGTCGTTGTAGCGCGTCCTCGTTAAGGCGTCGGCAGACTGCTTGCGTGCGAGGGTGCGCTCGTCGATGACGCGCTCCGCTTCCGCGACGACGGTCTCCACCGCGCACTCTGCGGCGAGGAGCTCGACGTATGCGTTTCTGCACTCGCGCGCGGCTTGGTAAACGTCGGTGGCGGCGCTCAGCGCGCGCTGGTAGTAGCCGTCGTATGTCTCGATGTAGTCAGCGGCCGCCTCGATGAGCATCTCGGCAACTTCAAAGCCGGTCTGGATGGCGTCGGATGCGACCAAGGTGTTCTTCGCCGCGAGGAGCGTCCCTTCGACCGTGTTGTACGTGGCGACATACGCGGGTGACACGGCGGCGGCGACAATGGCGCTGGGATCCGTGTTGACGGTCATGCCCGCGCCGACGATGTCAGGCGTGGCGTCGAGGAAGCCTTCCTTGTACACCTTTGCCGACCCCTTGAGGACCTCGAGGGTGTTGATCGCGGTCTTGAGCGCGGCCTCCTCGACGGCGGCAGCCGTCTCGTAGGCGTATTTCGCGGCGCTTGCCGCCTGCTTGGCGGTGTGGAAGCCCGTTTCCAGGCGGATGCTGCCGATTTCATATTCAAAATAGGTGTTGGCCTTTTCCCAATCTTCGAGGCAGGACTTGAATCCACGGTAGGCGATTAGCAGTTCGCCAAGCGCGTCCTGAATCTGGCCGCAGGCGCGGCGCTTGCCGGTGATCTTGGCGGGCTTGAGGATGATGCCGGTTGCGGACTTCTCGTAGGTCAGCGTGTCGAAATCTACGGTCTTGCCAAGATTGGGTATGAGGATGGCGAGGCCGTCGCGGAACTTGCTGGCGTCGCGGACGTAGAGGTTGGTGGTTATGGACTTGATGTCCTCGTCGGCTTTGAGGCCGAACTGCCAGGGCTCCATCCAGGCGTAGTTGATGAGGTCCGGGCCGTCGTAGCCCTGCGGGTAGGTGCCGCCGGGGCCGATGTCCCCCTCGTATGGGTAGCCGAAGTATTCAATGAGGGCGTTCTTGGTTTCGAGCTCCATCGTCTCAAGCTGGTTCTCGCGGGAGACTTGCGACTCGTAGAGCATCCTGAGGCGGGAGCCGTAGAACTGCGCCTTGTCGAGCGCGCGGCGGGCGTTTGCAAGCGCGGTGCCCGCCCGCTCGCGTATCTGCTCGTAGTGGGTGAGCCCGTCCTCGCCTGGCGCGATTGGCGTGAGGTCGAAGGGAATCGCGCCGGACGCCAGGCCAATCGGGGTGAGCCCTGCGTCGATGCGATCGACCTTCTTCTGGATGTCGGGGATCATGGAGGCGAGGGAGGCGAGTTCGGGGACTGTGGCGCGGTCGATGCGGGAGAGCCCTTCGTCCTCGAAGGTTATGTTGACGCCGCTCGACTCCGCCGCGATCCAGGCGCCGCAGTTGACGTTCCAGCGCAGGGCGGGGACTTTTTCGTCGATGAGCGTGGTTGTCTGCGCGTTAGCGATGGGGCGCACGTAGAAAGCGAGGTTCTCGGAAAGCGGCGAGACGAACTCGCGCTTCTCGCGCAGTTCGGAGTCCGTGCGGGCAACGCCGGTCCATGCGCGGATCTCGGCAATCTCGCCGGTGAAGCCGCCGCCCAATTCGACACTGGCGTTCGCCAGCGGGAGCGAGAATCCCATTGGGAGGTTGAGGTTCGTGGTGGAGATGACGGCGCCCGTGGCGTTGATGACGACTGCCTGGCACGTGCCGTATTCGCTGCAGCGGAGGGCGACGAGCGTGTTGGCGTTTTCAGGCGCGTTGCCGATGGTGGCGGTAACGAGCGGTTCGCCCGAGATCTCGTATGCGACTTCCTCGTCCTCGTAGTCGATGATGCCGGGGAAGTGGTAGTTTTCGCCAGTTTCCTCGTCGATTATGTCAAACGGTAGGACGCAGGCCCAGCCGCTGAATTCCGGCGGGTTGGTGGCGAAGTCCGCCATGTCGTAGCCTTCGGGGAAGTCTGCGGGCGGTGCCCCTGAGCCAACGAACAGGCACTCGTAGAAGTCGTTGCCGATGCGCCTTTCAATACTGAAGGCATCCTTTTCGTCGGCTTCGTTTTCGGCGGAGTCCAGGACATTGGTGTAGAACCAGTAGTGGCCGTGGATGACGTTGGTCACCGGCGCGACTGCGTAGATGGCGGCCGACAGTTCGCCGGACTCACGGTCGCGGAGAACGGAGAGTCGGCGCGTCTCGGTGGTTAGGCTAAGGACGGTGGACTCATCTGCGCCCCCTGCCGTGACTGAGTCGGTGGTGCTTGGCGCGATCTGGAACTCGAGTGTCCAGGCGTTGGCTGCGGATATGCCGCCTTCGATTGTTTCGGGGAGAGTCGTGCTGATTGCGTCGTCGCTGTCGCCGGTGAAGCTGAAGCGCCAGTAGCGGCCGCTGCTGGGCGCCTCGCCGAGCAAGGCGTTTCCGACGGCCCAGTTCGCGAGCGCGCCGAAGCCGCCGCGCGAGGCCCATTCGCCGTAGCCGAATGCGCGGGACGATTCGTCGTCGAGGTAGCCGGCCATGCTGGCCCCCCCGCTGTCTCGCCATGCCTTGCGGGCGGTGCGGTCGACGACCGCCGATGCTACCTTGGCCACGTCGTAGGCGGCCTTGGCGAACTTGGCCTCGTCGTAGTAATCGACGTTGAGGACGGAGTCCGCGACCACCATCTCGCCCATGGCGGGTTCGCCCCAGGTGAAATATGGGTTGCGGAGCAGGCGGTAGTAGCCGGAGAGGGCGGAGAGGTAGTGTCCGTAGGCGTCGCCGTGGCCCTGTGGATACTGGTCGGCAGCGTCGTTTTCGTTGAGGAAGCCCCTGTTGTTGCCGTTGATGTCGTAGTTGACGGCGTAGGCGACCTCGCCTGCGGTAATGCCCTTGGTGAAGTTCCAGACGAGGCGGTTGTAGTAGGGTGAGAGGCGCGTTGACGGGGCGTTGGCGCCGCTGCGCCCGCGCAGGAGGGCCAGCTCCTCGTCGAGGAGGGTCGGCACCTGGTTGTCGAACGAGAACAGCGTGGAGGAAAGCGCGCCGTAGTCAAGCTCGAAGCCGGTCATGTCGGTGTTGTTGAAGTTCGCGCCGAAGCCGATGGTCGGGTTGAGGGCGTCGCACCATGCCTCGTCGCCGAGGACGGTGTAGAGGTCTGCCAGGCGGGCGACGGCGAGCTGGAGCTGCTTGTTGGCGTCGGCGTTGTCGATGCCCAGTGCGAGCGACATCGACTCGGCCTTGGAGAGGATTGTCTCATAGAGCTGGATGAGGCCGACTTCCTTGAGGTTGTCCTGATTGAGGGCGACGTCGCCCTCGTAGGGCTTGCCGGCCTGGGCGATCATGGAGATGTCCGCCTCTGCTTCGTTTTCCACGAGGTCGCGCATCCGCTGCGCGAACGGGGTGACGTTGTTGAGGACGCGCTGCACCCAGCCTTCGGCGAGGGCGGGCGGATCGGTCCAGTTCGACCACTCGTAGCCCATGGCGGCGTAAGACGGCGAGGAGTCGCTGGCCGCGCGGTAGCGCATGGCGTAGTAGGTGTTGACCATGTTGTCGAGGGTGTCGCCCTGTTCGCCGATCACGAAGCGGGTGAGGCCGGCTGTAGGCTCGAACTTCTGCTTGTATTCGCCCTCGAAGTCATCAGGCACGGAGCCGTTTGCGTGCGGGGCGCACTTGCGCCACTCGAAGATGTAGTCGTCGGGCTTGCCGGCGAAGGCCTCCGCGTAGATGACCGACAGCTGCTGCGAGAGCAGGTTGATGGGATCCTCGCGCGTCACGATGCGCCCTACGTAGTATTTCGGGATGACCTTGATTACGTGCATGGAGATCGGGTCGCCCTCCGCAACGGACATCAGCTCGTTGGTTGAGTCGTTCTGGATGAGGGTCACGTAGTTGGTCGCGCCCATGGAGAATAGCGCGTAGTGGTCGCGAGGGGCATATTCGATGCGGTCTTCGGTCGGCCCTACTGCGACGTGCGGGCTGGGGAGGACGGGGGCCTTGGCGAGTGCCGCTATGGCTGCCTTCCATGCGCTCTTGCCCTTGTCGGTGGCCTTGTCGTCGAGGAGTTCCGAGAGGGTCTTGCGCTCGGCATCCGAAAGGACGTTCACATGGAGAAGCGAGACGCCGGCCGGGTTGTTCTCCATCTCGCCCTCGAGCTTGACGCAGCGGGAGAGGTCGGCGGTGGTGTCGAGGTAGAAGCGGGAGGCGAGGTTGGGCGGCAGGCCGTCGAAGGTCCAGCGCCCCTTGCGCAGCGTGGCGTTGCCGCCTGCGCCCTGCTTGATGCCGAGTTCCGTGATCGCCGTCGCCACGGAGTCGAAGGTCGATTTGTCGAAGCCGGCGACTTGCGCCACTGTGGGGTCGAAGAGGACGGCCGTCGCGTCGCGCTCGGCGTCGGTGGCCGGCCAGACCACGCCCACGCTGCCGGAGTTCCAGACCTCGGGCAGGCCGGATGCGGCGACGGTGAGGGTTCGGCCGATTTCCATTTCAGGAGTGCTCTCGGGCCAGGAGACGCGCCAGGTCCATTTCGCCGGTTTCGCGGTGAGGACGGAGTCCGATGACGACTTGCCGTCGAGGAGGGAGAGCCATGGAATGGCGCTGCCGATGGCGGGCCACTGGCTTGCCGGGAGCGACGGGAAGGCGAAGCCGTCCTGCATGCGGTAGTAGAGGCGCATCGTGGCGATGCCGGCCGCGCGCGCCCAGAGCTGGCCCTTGCGGTCGCGGAAGGCGGGGGCCGTTTCGACGGGCTCCTCCCAGTAGTCCTCGGCGCACCATGGGTTGTCCAGAAGGTCGATCGGGTGCGGGCCGGGGAAGGCCTTTCCGGCGACGCAGTCGGCGGCGAGTTCCGGGTAGAGCGAGTTGGTTACGGCTACATCGAACCACTGCATCGTCTTGCGGCCGTCCTTCACATACTGGACGAGCACGCCGGGGGCGGAGGTGTCGTCCGTGTTGAGGTCGGAGCGGAGCGCCCATGCGACGTAAGACGCCTGCCCGGCTTCTGCCCCGCCGGAGCCGGCGATGATGAGTGCGTGTTCCTCGTTGGGGTTGTAGCCGATGGCATCAGGGTCGTTCTGCGCATAGACGACTGGCGTGGTGTTTGCGTCGGCCGAGATGACGCCGGACACGAGGGCCGGCGGCCCGTGCGTCTCAAGCAGGCATTCGTAGGCGTTGAGTGGGAGCGAGAGGACTTTGTCAGTGAAGGTGCGCCTGTTGGTGCTGGTGACGACTAGGTCCTCGCCTTTGACGAAGGTGTAGCAGCCGGTGAGGCCGGTTTTGCCGACAAGGTCGGCGGCGTGGCGGACGCTCTGGACTTCGGCGTTGGAGAGCAAGTAGTTCCAGAAGAGGAGTTCGCCGACGTTCACGCCGGAGCGGGCCGGCATGTCGTCGAATTCTCCAAGCGCGGCATCGACGCCGGAGATGATTCCCGAGAAGTCGCCGGAGACGGTTGCGGGCGCGACGTTGGTGTTGGCGGGGATGGAGATGGCTGCCGAGTCGGCGTTGATGCGGAGGGCTACGGAAATCCAGCCGTTGCATTCAACGGCGGACGCCGGCACGGATAGGGATTTGGAGACGGGCGTGGCCGCAAGGGATGCCCCGGGGGCGACGAGGCGCAGCTGGAGTAGCGAGACGGCTCCGCCGCCGACCGGTGGCGGTGCGGCGTCGATGGAGAGCGTGGTGCCGTCGGATCCGCGCAGCGAGAGAAGGGCGGCGGGGTCGGTGGCGTCGCTGCTGACGCTCTCCGGCCAGAACCAGAAGGTCACGGTGCCGCCGTTGTCGCCAAAGTAGTCGCGGGATGCTAGCGAGGCGCTGGAGGCGCCGCTTGACAGGTAGATGGCGGAGTTGTGGGAGAAGAGCGACTCCGCCGCGCTGCCGCGCTGGGAGGCGATGACGATTTGCGGCGATTCGCCCTCAAGCGGCCAGCGCATCTTGTACGTTTGGGGGAGCGTCGGTATCTCGATGGCTTCGGCCATCCCCTCTTCCTTGATGGTGGTGTTCCACCAGACTTCAATCTGGCCGGGGCGGACCGCATAGACGACCGAGTCGTATTTGTTGGTGTCGGTGGATGAGGCGCTGGTGGTGGCGTTGGTGTCGGAGGCGGTGTCGGGCTTCGCGTCATAGTAGATGCCCGCGTTCCAGATTGGATCGCTGGATGCGCGATAGACGTATCCGGGGCTGTCGGGGTCGCAGACTGGCGAGAATCCCGGGGCGAGGCCGGCGATTGAGCCGCCGCGCAGTTGAAGCTCCTTGCCAACGACCTCCGTCTCAGGTTCGAGCGTGAAGTAGTCGGCGTTTGAGCGGAACACAGAGTGGATGGGGATGAACCAGATGTTGTCGTCGGCCGTGACTTTCAGGAGCGAGTAGCCCTCGCCGGTCGTCTTGAAGGTGCCGTCGGGTTCGACGGCGCGGGCGTGGCCCTCGGGTTCCTGGTAGTTCATGAGGGTGGCGCTGTAGTGCGATGGCACGAATACTGGGCGGCCGCCGTCGCCTTTCATGTCGCCACGGACGAATACGGTGGCGTCCTCCGGCCAGTCGCAGGCGTATTGGTCAACCTCGAAGGGCCAATCGACCTGCATGTCGTCGGTTTCCATCCAGTAAACCTCCATGTTCCATGGGGAGTTGACCGTTGGGCGGAGCGGATAGACGTTGCCGTGCTTTGGGCTGTAGGAATATTGGCCCTTGTGCTGGTAATAGTAGTCGCCGCGGTTGTCCGAGGCTCCGATGTATGTGGGCTGCGCTCGGAGTCCGGCGGTGTCGAAGCCGCGGCCGTCTGGCTTGAGGGCGCGTCCGATCTCGCCCTTCATGCGGTTCACTGCCGGGCGGCATATCTCAACGGCCTGGACGGACAGCAGGCGCTCGTAGGTGCCGGTGTCGTAGTAGGCCATCACGACCTGCCCCTGGAGCTGCCCGTATGCGTAGAGCATCTGCGTGGACTTGTCAAGCCATAGGCCGGAAATGACGCGGTTGGTGAGGACTTGCTCTATGCCGCCGGCGGAGTTGGTGTAAACGCCGTAAACGGGGGTGAGGATTTCCTCCGGGCCGAAGAACTTCACGAACTTTCCGGAGAGGTTGACCGCGGGGCCGTTGTAGGGGTAGTCGGTCCAGTAGATGCGGCGCGGGCGGCCGGAGCAGGAGGCGGATGCGACATAGGACATCTCGATGACTTTGCCGCTGGTGAGGACCCAGTTGAAGCGCAGGGTTCCGCCGTTCGTGACGAATACGCGGTTGTTGGAGCGGTCGAATAGGAATCCGCTTGTGTTGTCGGCGAGGAATTGGTTGTAAGTCGCGGGCCAATCTACGCCGTCTGGCGGGTCTATCTGGTCGCCGAGGTAGTATTCGGGCTTGGTGCGCTCAATGGGGAAGCCTGCCTCGGATGCGTCGAGGCGGACGGTATCCTCGCCGGCGACCTGCTGGGAGGATATGCCGTCGATACCGGACGCCGCAGGCGCCACGATGGACATGGCGGGGTAGTTTGGGTTGGCGGAGAGCCAGGCGTTGACGCTGGCGTCTCCGCCAGCGCGCAAGACAGGCGCGCCAGGCACGCCGAGCGTGAAGCTGGAGTCGGCCGCCATCGCGCTTGCCGCTGCAAGCGCGATTGCCGCAGTTACGAGGAACGAGGGTCGAATAACGAGTTTCATGCGATTCAGGAAGTCGTGGTGGAGAAGATGGAGGCTTGAGGCGTTCATTGTGCGGCCAACCTTTCTGTTTTGGCGCGTTAGCGGACGCGCATGATGTAGCACAGGGCGTAGTAGGGCGGGCGGTTTTCATGCGCCTTGTCGCCGCCGGTGCTGGCGGTGTAGCCCGTGTTGCCGTGGGAGTAGTGCCCGCTGGCGTCGTAGAATTTGTTGCTGTCCTTCCAGGCAAGGTCGAGGTCCGCGCCCTTGAAATCGTAGGTGTGGCTGTGGGATGGCATCTCGTTCACGGTGAGCTTGTGCGTCGCCTCGCCGCCGGTTTTGCCAACGGAGTAATCGCCGCCTGCTCCTGGAACGAAACGCCCGCGCAGGTCTGGCGTCTTGCGGCCATTGTGCGTTAGCCCGTCGCAGAGAACCCAGCCGTCTGGGATGGACGCCACGGAACCACTCCAGATGACGATGCCGCCAATTGGGATTGTCCCTGCGCCGCTCACGGCGCCTGAAACCGCCATGTCGCCGCCGATTTCGGCGCGGCCGGAGATGGCGAGGGTGTCGGTGTCGACTTTGTTCTCCACCGTGGCCGACCGCGCGGAGATGGCGTCGTTGACATTCATGCGGACCGTGGATGTGGCGCCCGCGACTGCCATGTCGCCAGAGGCCGTGGCGGCTCCGGCCGCCCAGACTGCGTATGGAACCGCGAGGAGCTTCTGGCGCGGCATGATCTCGGCATCTTCGCCATCGACGGTGAGGCCGACGTAAAGCGAGGCGTTGGCATTGGCGGCGATGACTCCCGCCAGATCTTCGCCGTTGATGCCTTCGATTGCCTCGCCCGATTCGTCGCCGAGCCGCACGTTGAAGAGCCCGTCATTGTCAAGGGTGACATTGAAGGTGCGCCCCCAGTGCGGTGAGCCGCCGGTGGGCTGGTCGTAGATGCGGAACGCGACGGTGTGCGTGAGCTGCGAAAGCGGCTGCCCCTGCGCGTCGCGGAGCGCCCCCTGGTAGGCGAAGGAGGCAGTTCCGATTGACGGGTCGCGGACTTCATCGACGAACGAGACGATTGCCGTGGGCACGGCGGCGCCGTCAACGACGGCCCAGTTGTTGCCGAGTGCCGCCACTCGCTGCGCGGCGCTCATGCCCGAGGCGTCGGTTCCCTGGACGGTGCCGAAGGTCCGCGTGTAGAGGCCGTTCGAGAGGTTTGAGGAATATTTGAAGCCGTTTCTCACAAGCGTGAAGCTGTTCGCCGGCGACAGCGTGATGTCATTTGGCGCGAAGAGGCAGTTCCTCACGTATGAGTAGGCGGAGTTGTAGCGCCAGCCTACGAGGCCGCCGCAGGAGTCCGCCCTCGGCCCCAGGAGCGAGCCATCAAATAGGCAATCGGTCAAGATGGCTGATGTGTTTTCGTTCTGGCAGGCGACGAGTCCGGCGCTGGTGGCGTCGCCGTTTCTGTCGCAGGTGATCGTCACCGAGGACCGGCAGCGGCTGAGATATACGGCCGACGTCTGGACCCATCCGAAGATGCCGCCGGCGAACTTGCCGTCGGTCTTTATGTTGCCGACGACATGGAGGTCGTGGACATTGCATCCGTAGCCGATGTTGGCGAACGGGGCCGCGGGATTGCCATCCCCGGCGTAGGTGAGCGTCCAATCGACGGCGAGGGTCTTCCCGTTGCCGTCGAAGTCGCCGCGGTAGAAGCGGGAGCGGGAGGAGCCGCAGCGCGGCGACGAGGGCGTAAGGGTCACGTCGCGGACGAGGACTGCGCCGAGCGACGCCTCGCCGTTGTTCACGCGCGAGGCGAAGTTGTCCCAGTCCGCGGCGCTGCGGATCTCGACCTTTTCGGCCAGCGCCGCAGTGGCGCAGAGAAGCGCCAGCGCCGCCGTCGCCTGGCGAATGGCGCTTGTGGCATGACGTTTGCCGTTTGCGGGAATAAGTTGCTTTTTCATGGCATTGGTGCTTTCAATCAGGGTTTAACGACGCGGCCCATGAAGAGGATCAGGCCGGTGCGGGTTTCGCGGATGAGGAAAAGGAATGGGCGGTCGGCGACGAACGGCCTTGGCGGCGGCCTGTTTCCCATAGGCGCGCCGGCGGCCATCATGGCCACGAAGGTCGCTGCGGCGGCCTCGGTTCCGTCTTCGTCAACTGTGATGTTTGCCTTCTGCATGGCCGTGGCGATTGACAGGCCCTGCGCGATGTTGGAGAAGTCGGCGTCGGCCGGGGAGAATGCGGCCGCCATGCCCATTGGCTCGAGGATTGGCCGGAGGTCGTGCTGGGAGCCGAAATCGAACTTCGGTATGGCGATGTCGGCCTCCCCCTGCCATGGCGATGCGGCGAGGCGGTCGAGCCATGGTCCGCTGATGCGCCCCTCGATTTCCGCCAGCGTGTTGGTGGGGGAGGGGAGAATCAAAAGCATCTCAAGCGAATTGCGGCGGTAGGGGAGGCGCAGGGCCGCGCACTCCGGGGCGTCTAGGATTTGGGCCCGGCGCTCGTCGTGGAGGAAAGAAACCTTGACGTCGCCGGCAGGCGCGTGGAAGGTTTCGTTGCGCGTGGCATACTTGTCGAAGGATTGGAACCACTTGGCTTTGAGATAGACGGTATCGACGGCGACGAGGCTCGTCAGGGGGTCGTCGAGGATTGGCGGGCCGATGAGGTTCTTGATGCGGCCGTGGGTCTTGTCGGCGACGAAGTCGTTGATGGCCCTGCGGCCGGCCGCGCCCATCTTCGTGGCGCGGGCCTCGGCGTCGAAGTCGCTGCGGGCGCGGGCGAGGAATTCGGCTGCCGGCTCGAAGCCGGGGGCGAGCCAGAGGGAGTCGGAGAGTTCGAGCGCGACATCCTCGTTGGTGGCGCGCGAGAGCGCGGTGCGGGCCTCGCGGAAAGTGGCGGCGACTTCATCCGGCGCGGGCGTCTCAACGCCGCCGAGCTGGAGGGCGAAGGCCATGCCGCGCGCGGTATCCCCGCATGCGCCGGTCTGGAGAAGGGCAAAGAGGTTCGCGACGCCCCATGGGGAGAGGACTACGTTCTCCTGGGCGTCTTTCAGCGAGGCGGCGCGACGGTATATGTCGGCGGCGAAGTCGGCCTGCCGCCACGCGGTGGGAATGGTCGCCGCTTCGGCGGCTGACAGCGCCAGGGCAGCCAATGCGAACACGTCACTCACGCGCACATGCGGGAGATGCGCACGCGCGCCCATTTTGGAAGATTTGTAAAACATTGCGAAAAGTCTATCAAACCACTGCCCTTTGCACAAGTGGCGGGAAAAACATGGCGGAATCTGTTATTCTAGAAGCGTTATGGAACCCAAGGAACTTTTCGATAAAATGGAGGCTGCTCTCGTCGATATGGACGGGACGCTCCTCGATACCATGCAGATCTGGCGCCAGTGCAACATCGACTACCTCGACTCCAATGGAATCCAGATGACTCCTGAGCAGCGTCTGCGCGTCGTCTGCGCGGCAAGCGGAAACCTTCTTTTTGAATATGTCCGCGAAACCTTTGGGTTTGAGTTCGACGTTCCGCTGTTCCGCGACCTGCAGCGCAAGCGGATGATGGAGGCGTACCTCGGCGGATCGCGCATCAAACCGGGGGCGCGCGAGTTCCTCGCGGCGCTGCGCAGGCGCGGCGTGAAGATCGTCCTTTCAACCTCCACCTGGGCCACGCATGCGACGATTGCCTTGACCAAAAGCGGTTTTGTGCCATTCTTCGACGCCATCTGCTGCAGCGACGCCGTGGACGCGTCGAAGTCCAAGCCGGATTACTTTGAGAAGGTTTCTGCCCTCATCGGCGTTCCGGTGAACCGCTGCGTCCTCTTCGACGACGGCTTCCACGCCCACAAGGGCGCGCGCGCCGCAGGACTGCTAGGGGGCGTGGGGGTGGCCGATGCGACGAACGTTGTCTTTCGCGAAGAACTTGCCGGGCTGACGGACCTCATGGTCGATTCGCTTGAGGAGCTACTCCCGTTCATTTAGCCACGTGACGGGCGGCGGGTAGGAGATTAAAAAAAGTGGTAGGCCAGGCGGGGGTCGAACCCGCGACCTACAGATTAGGAATCTGTCGCTCTGTCCAACTGAGCTACTGGCCTACAAAAAGAACTCAACCATTATACCAAAGAGCCCTGCGCGCCGCAAATGCCGCGTGTCGCTGGGCAGTGGCATAAGTTTCCTCACACAGAGCCACAGAGGCACAGAGGGTTTAAAAGATTGACAGGATGGAGCAGGCGTTGCGGAAGGTCGTCTCCGCAAGCGCCTCCGGCGTTGTTCCGCGCAGTTCTGCCAGGAACCTTGCCGTGTGCGCCACGAATGCCGGTTCGTTCGCCTTCCCGCGCATGGGGACTGGCGCAAGGAATGGGCTGTCCGTCTCGATGAGGAGCCGGTCGTCGGGAACCACAAGCGCTGAGGCGCGGACGTTGTCTGCCGCGCGGAATGTGACGATGCCGGAGATGGAGATGTAGAAGCCTAGGTCTAGCAGTGCGCGGCAGAACTCGGGCGAGCCCGTGAAGCAGTGGATGATGCCGCGCGATGGAATTTCGCGGAGGGATGAGAGCGTGTCATCGTCGGCTTCGCGCGTGTGGATGATTACCGGCAGGTTAACCTTGGCGGCTTGCTCCAGCTGGGCGCGGAAGAGGGCTAGCTGTTCGTTGCGGCTCTCCGGCGAGTAGTGGTAGTCAAGGCCGATTTCGCCGATTGCGGAGATGCCGGCGGTGTCTTGGAGCGGGGCCGTTGTGCGCTCTGCCTGGTCGCGGTCGTGGCCGCAGGCTACGAATACGCGCGGGAGGGAAGGGGAGTCGGCGGAGAGACGCGCCGCGAGACGGGCGGAGGCATTGAGCGTGGGTGAGCCTCCGACGGCCAGGACTGCCTCGACGCCGGCTTCCCTGGCCCGCGACAGCGTTGCGGTGATTTCTGCGGCGTCGGCGCGCTCGAAGTGGCAATGGCTGTCAAAGAGGCGCATGGGCGTTCTCCGCAAGCCACTGGCGCATCAGGGTGAGGGCCTTGCCACGGTGCGAGATTGCGTTCTTCTCGGCGGGGGCGAAATTGGCGAAGGTCTTTTCGCTGCCGTCAGGTATGAAGAGCGGGTCGTATCCGAAGCCGCCGGTGCCGGAGGGCGTTTCGGTGATGCGGCCGCAGCAGCGGCCTTCGAAGAGATGCTCTGCTCCGCCCGGTTCGATGAGGGCGATGGCGCACTCGTAGTGGGCGGAGCGGTCGGCGGCGCCTTTGAGGTTGCGGAGAAGGAGGGCGTTGTTGGCCTCGTCGTCGTCGCCAGGGCCGGCGTATCGGGCGGAGAAGACGCCGGGCGCGCCGCCGAGGGCATCCACGCAGAGGCCGGAGTCGTCGGCGATGATCCATGCGCCGGGATGGCGTGCGGCGCAGGCGCGGGCCTTGATGAGGGCGTTGCCGGCGAAGGTGTTTTCGGTCTCCTCCGCGTCGGGCGAGTCGGCGTCGATGTTCCATCCCGCGAAGATCTCGCGGAACTCGCGGAGTTTGTGGGCGTTGTGCGTGGCGGCGATAAGCGTTTGCATTCCTGGTGCTTCCTTTTTGTAAAGGCAATGATTATACTCTTTTTCTTTGGGGAACAGGGAATGGGGAACGGGGAACGGGGAATGGGGAACGGGGAATGGGGAACGGGGAATGGGGAACGGGGAACGGAGAATGGAAAAGTTGCCAATGGCCAATCCCGAATCCAGGAGGTCGAAAGTCGAAAGTCGCATGTCGGCTGTCTTCCCGCGTGTCGCGTGTCGCATGTCGCTGGTCCTCCCGCTGCGGCACCCGGCTCCCGAATCCCGAATCCCGTCGGTTTCCGTGTTCCGGCGCGGTAGCGCCTTTACGAGCATGACAATCTTTTCCACTGACGGGAATATTTGAAATTTGAATTTCATGCAAGTTTGTGATAGTCTCTTTCAGCATAGTTGCCATGCGGTGTCCGCCTCACAGGCATCACACGGCGGCTTTGAACAATAACTAGCAGGAAAGAAAATGAGAACACGTCAAGCAATCGTCGCGATAAGCATCGCATCTGCCCTCTTTGTCGCACCATCAGGCTATGGAAGGATTGGGGAAGGATATAGGCAATGCGTTGAGCGATACGGCAAGGCTATTGCCGCCTTGCCTGGACTAGAACATGCCTTGGGTGTCGCTGGCTTTGAGAAGAGCGGGATTGCCGTTACGGCGTTCTTCGACCGTTCGACTAGGCAATGCTTCCTTATATTGTACACGCGGACGAATGCGGGTCATATCATGGAGGATGCTTCATTGACTGAAGCGCAAATTGATTCGCTGATGGCGTCGCTGAATGTCTCATGGGTTTCCACAGATGATGACGACCAGTCATCCAGGCGATCAGCCATGAGTGCAAACAAGGTAGGATTCAACAAAACTCCGACTTGGAAAAAGAACTTGGATTTGGCGCAGAGCGCCGCCAAGGCATTTACAGATGCTTTGGAAAGGGGGCGAAGCGCTCACATTAATGCAAAGGATGAAAAATGCCAAGCGATTTTCGACAGTCTACCTCTTTATGGGTTAAGGCTTAATTCTTATCGGCGTAGCGGAGATAATCTTTTTGCTTTCACAGTCCATGGAGGGCTGGGGGCCCGCCAGGGTCTATTGCTGATTAATTCAGATGCGGCCAGTGCCATATCGAATTGGGCTGAGGCCTACAAGGAGAGCCTCAAGCAGACCAAAGAGAAGGGGCGGCCACTTGAGGGTTTCTAGCCGTAAAGATAATTCTTTCGAGTTTAGCAAGGTTTAACAATTTCGCTATTGGGGAGAGAAACTAATGAAGAAGAAAGAAGAAGGACGCTACGTCCGCGAACCGGGATTCAAGAACCTCAGCGCCGCAGAGCGCCGCGAGATGGAGCGCTACGCCAAGGACTACATGGACTTCCTCGGCAAGGCCAAGACCGAGCGCCGCGCCTACGCGGAGTCGGTCGCCCTCATCGAGGCAAAGGGCTTCAGGCCGCTGGAGTCTTTCAAGCGGCTGAAGCCCGGCGACAAGGTCTATCGCGGCTACCACGGCAAGACGCTGCTGGCGGCGGTGGTCGGCCGCGCGCCAATCGAGAAGGGCGTGAACGTCGTGGGCGGCCATACCGACGCGCCCCGCATCGACCTCAAGCCCGTGCCAGTGGCCGAGAAGGGCGGCTTCGCCTACTTCGACACCCACTACTACGGCGGCATCAAGAAATACCAGTGGGTCGTGAGGCCCCTCGCCCTCTATGGAGTCGTCTGCAAGAAGGACGGCAAGACGGTCGAAGTCGCCATCGGCGACAAGGCCGGCGACCCCGTGTTCATGATCACGGACATCCTCCCGCACCTCGGCCAGGAGCAGGCGAAGAAGCCGCTCTCCAAGGGCATCGAGGGCGAGGACCTCGACCTTCTCATCGGCTCGGAACCCAATGCCAAGGCAGAGGAGAAGGCAAAGGACAAGGTGAAGGACAACATCCTGGCGATCCTCAAGGCGCAGTATGGAATCGACGAGGAGGACTTCACCAGCGCCGAGCTTGAAATCGTGCCGGCCGGCATGCCGCGCGAGGTGGGCTTCGACCGCTCGATGATCGCCGGCTACGGCCATGACGACCGCGTCTGCGCATACGCCGGACTGAAAGCGCTGATGTCGCTGGACGGCATCCCCGAGCGGACGGCCGTGGTCGTGATGTGCGACAAGGAGGAGATCGGCTCCGTTGGCGCCACCGGCATGGACTCGACCTTCTTCGAGAACTCGATTGCGGAAATCGCCTCGCGGTGCGTCGGAGCCTCCTACAACGACATCGTTACGCGGCGCGTGCTAGAGGCGTCGCGCATGATCTCCGCCGACGTGACGGCGGCGAGCGACCCGATTTATCCCGAAGCCGACCCCAAGGGGAACTCGGCCATCATGAACGCCGGCGCCTGCATCAACAAATACACCGGTAGCGGCGGCAAGAGCGGGGCGAGCGACGCCCGCGCCGAGTTCTTGGCGCAGCTGCGCGCGACCTTCGCCAAGCACTCGGTGGCATGGCAGATCGGCGAACTGGGCAAGGTCGATCACGGCGGCGGCGGCACCATCGCCAAGTTCATGGCCCGCTACGGCATGGACGTGGTGGACATGGGCACGGCGCTGCTGAACATGCACGCGCCGTGGGAAATCGCGTCGAAGTTCGACTGCTACATGACCTGGCGCGCCTACCGCGCTTTCTTGATAGGGTAGAGGGAACGGGGAACGGGGAACAGGGAACGGGGAACAGGGAACGGGGAACAGGGAACGGGGAACGGGGAACAGGGAACGGCTCCTGTTCCCTGCCGGTCAGGCCAGGCGGTGGCGTGCCGCTACAGGCGGAAGCCGACTTCGGGCTGGGCGGGAAGCGAGGCCAGGACGTCGGCGATTAGCTGGGCGCAGCGGTCGAGGTCGTCGAGGTCGAGGGTCTCCACCGAGGAGTGCATGTAGCGCAGTGGGATGGCCAGATGCACCACCGGCACGCCCGCCCGCGTATGGCGTATGGCGAAGGCGTCGTTGCCGTTGCCCTTGCGCGGGTGCAGCTGGAGCGGAATCCCCGATGCGGCGGCCGTCCTCTTGACGATCTCGCTGAAGGCCGGATCGTAGTTTGGGCCGACTCCCATGACGGGGCCGCCGCCAAGCCGCAGGTCCGCGGTGCGGCGCGGGTTCCCCTGCGGGTCGTCGGTGGCGAAGGTGACATCGACGCTGAGGCCGAGGTTCGGGTCAATGCCGAATGCCGCCACCTTGGAGCCGAGCAGCCCAAGTTCCTCCTGGGTGGTGCTGACGAAGTGCGCGGCGACGGCAAGCGGCCGCCCCTTGAGGCGGCGCAGGGCCTCCATGATCACGAAGACTCCGCAGCGGTCGTCAAAGGCCCTGGCGCTTGCGCGGGTGCCGCAAAGGAGCCGGAATGGGGCGTCCGCGGTGCCGAAGGTTCCGGGCGGCGCGACTTCAAGCGCCTCCGCCTTGTCCTTTGCGCCGATGTCGATCCAGAGCTCGTCGATTTCGCCAACTCCGGAGTCTTTCTCCTTCTGCGACATCAGGTGGATGGGCTTGCGACCGATGACGCCAGGAACGTTCCCCTTCGGCCCCATGAGCGAGACGCGCTCGCCTGGCAGAAGCTGCCTGTTGACGCCGCCGACGGGGGAGAAGAAGAGGAAGCCCTTGTCATCGACGAACTGCACCATGAGGCCGTTTTCGTCGCAGTGGGCGTCGATCATGACGCGGAATGGGGCGCCGGGGTTCTTGACGGCATGGAGGTTGCCGAGGCCGTCGAGGGTTATTTCGTCGGCGAAGCCCTCGACGTATTTGGCGACGAGGCGCTGACCTACAATCTCGCGCCCGCTTGGGGTCTGCGTCTCGCACAGTGTGCGCAGGAAATCGAGTTGGGATTTGTCTAGCATTTGCTAAGATTATAGCATACGCCGACAGCCATTGTTGCGCCTGTGGCTTCAGATGCCTTGCCGTGGCGGGGGCTATCTGCTAAAATCTTTCACATGGGCAAGAAGCCCCTTCGCATCTGCTATCGACTTTTGGAAGAAGACATCCCCATGAAAGAAACGTTTGATCTCAATAAAGACGCCAAGGCGCGCGGCGTCCTACTCGTCGCCCACCGCGGCGTCTGGGGTGGCAACATCCCGCCGAATACCATCGCCGCCTACGACACGGCCCTCGCGCAGGGGGCCGACATGATCGAGGTCGATTTGGACATGACTTCCGACGGCCGCCTCGTCATCTTCCACCCGCAGATGGAGCGCGCCCTTCTTGGTTGGAACGGCCGCGTCAGCGAGCATCCCTGGAGTTTCGTGAAGCAACTTCGCTACCAGAACATCGACGACGCCCCCACGCCCTACGGCCTCTGCACCTTTGACGAGGTGCTTGAGCGCTTCAAGGGCCGCTGCTACCTCAACATCGACAAGTTCTGGAACCATCCCGCCGAGATCGCCGCCGCCATCCGCGACCATGGCATGGCAGACCAGTGCGTCGTCAAGACCGGCCTCAACACGCAAGTCCTCTCCATCATGGAGGAATACGCCGCCGACATGCCCTTTCTCGCCATCGTTAGAAACGAGAAGGACCTTCGCGTCATCCGCCGCCGCAAGTTGCGGCATGTCGGCGTGGAGGCCCTTTTCGATAGCCTCGAAAGCCCCTTCGCCACTCGGGAATGGATTGAAAGTCAGCACAAGGCCGGACAGGTCTGCTGGGCAAACGCCATCATCTACGACTACAAGGCGCAGCTCGTCGCGGGCCGCAGCGACGACATGGCCACGGCCGGAAACGATCCCGAAGGCTCCTGGGGCTGGCTTGCCGACCTCGGCTACGACCTCATCCAGACCGACTGGCTCCTCGCCTGCGGCCATTTCCTCGAACGCACCGGCAGGCGGCGCCCGCTTTGCAGCCCTTGTGGCATAATGGATTGCACTAACAAATGAATACTGATACTTCATCGGCTTGCGCCCCGACGGCGCAACTCCGCCTCATCTGGGGCGGCCAGGACCACATCGACCGCATAGAGACACGCGACGTCGCCCTTGCCCCACAGGGAGACAGCAAGTTCCGCCTCGTCGTGCAAAAGGAGTCCATCCCGCCAGACGTGTGGGCCATCGAGGCAGTCCCTTCCTTCTTCAAGGCCGCGAAGGGCGACAAGGGCTGGTGGATGCAGGGGCGCGGCCTCTACGGCCTCTTCGACAAGGACGACGGCGAATACCTCGAGAACGATCAGCACACGCCGCTCATGGCCGTCAAGCGCAACGGGACGCTCTGGGGCGCACAGGTCATATCATGGCGCTTCGACTACGACTTCGTGGCCCGCGCCCGCGGTGGCGCATACGAGGTGTTCCCGCGCTTCCGCTGCGCCGGCGTCCGCAAGTTCTTCCCCGCCTACTACCAGGACATCGTAGTCGAGTTCACGCGCTTTCCCGGGGCGGACGCCGACTACAACGACGTCGCCCGCGCCTACCGCGAGAGCCGCCTCGCCAAGGGCGAGATCCGCACCATCCGCGACCGCGAGCGCGACTTCCCGTCGCTCTCCTACCTTTGCGAGGCGATAGTCGTCCGCATCCAGACGCACGCCGCCAAGCCAATCCCCGAGTCTGCCGACGGAATCGAGCAGAAGTTCTTCAAGTCCGGCGAGGAGCTGCCCATTGTCGTCCACATGCCCTTCGGCGTGACGGAGGAGTTCCTCCAGGCAATCCACGACGCCGGTGTGGACAAGCTCTCCGTTTGCTCTGCCGGATGGCAGTACGGAGGCTACGACGGCCGCGTTCCCGGTCACCTCCCAGTCGGCGCGGAGGCCGGCGGCGAGGAGGCATACCGCCGCCTGATAGACAAGGCCAAGGCCCTGGGCTACCAGTTCGGCCTTCATGCCACGAACACGGACGGCTACATGTGCTCACGCCTCTGGGATGAGAACTGGGTCTGCAAGTTCGCCGACGGCACCTTCTACGAGGGCGGCCTCTGGGCCGGCGGCCAGTGCTACTGGGTCTGCCAGGACGTGGCGTGGAAGAACTGGCTACCCGGCGAGATGCGCGAGATGGCCGCCCTGGGAGTCAATGGACAGCACTACGTCGATGTCTATTCGGCGACCTACCCCAAGCCCTGCGGCGATCCGCGCCACCCGCTGACCCCCGAAAGGGCCGCAGAGATCGAGAACGAAGTCCTCGCCTACGCGAAGGAACTCATGGGCGGCGCCGCCAGCGAGGCTGGGTTCGACCACGTCGCCGGCAACATCGACTACATCAACTATGTCGGCCGCCACATGAAAATGCTCCACGACGGACTCGAAACGCTTGGAGTAGAGGTGGACAAGAACGTTTGCGCGCTCGTCCATGGCGTCTTCCCCCTCTGGGAGCTTGTCTATCACGGCGTCATCCTCTACACCTCTGACCGCCTCTGCCAGAACCACACGCGCGGCAAGTGTCTCTACAAACTCGAGAAGAGCGGCGATCCGCGCTGGATGGAGGGCGACGGCATAGAGGACCCATACGCCGCGCTGAAGATCATCGAGTTCGGCGGGCGGCCGATCTTCTACACATTCAAGTTCGCCGACGTGCCCCGCATCAAGAGGGCGTGGGACGAGTTCGTTCCGGTGCGCCACCTGCAGCGCGAGCTGATGTCGTCGCACATGGAGGTCGTGCCGGACGTGTTCGAGACACGTTACGAAGACGGTTCGCGCACCCTCTGCAATTACCGCAAGGAGCCTTTCGCCATCGATGGCGAGAGTGTGCCGGCCATGGGATACATCCTCTTCGCCCCGGATGGCGCGCCGCGCCACCGGGAGTCGTTCCTGCACGAGTAGGCGGGAGCACCGCCATCACCCCGGAAAGGGAAATCCAATAAGGAGGAACTTTCAATGGAACCTGTTATGATTCGTGTTGATTCTGGCAAGGCCATCGGCCCCGTGAAGCCCGTCAATGGCGTCGGGCAGCCGCCAATGATTGGCGCCCTAGGCGACTGGCCGCTGTTCCACTACCTCAAGGAGGCGGGAATCCCCTATTCTCGCCTGCATGACGTTGGCGGCTGGCTCGGCCAGGGCCTCTATGTCGATATCCCGAACCTCTTCCCGGACTTCGACGCCGACGAGGACGACCCCGCCAACTACCGCTTCGCCTACACCGACTCGCTTATGAAGGCGCTGGAGGAGAACGGCGTGGAGCCCTTCTTCCGGCTTGGCGTCACCATCGAGAACTTCGCGGAGCGCGGCTTCCCGCCGGTGCACATCCTGCCGCCAAAGGACTTCGCGAAGTGGGGCCGCATCTGCGCGCACGTCATCCGCCACTACACTGAGGGCTGGGCGGATGGCTTCAGGATGAAGATCACCTACTGGGAAATCTGGAACGAGCCCGACAACCACCCGGATGACAACCGAAACCCGATGTTCCGGGCACCATTTTCCGAATTCATGCGTCTCTACGGCACTGTGGCGCCCTATCTCAAGACCGAGTTCCCGCACCTCAAGATCGGCGGCTACGGCCACTGCGGCTTCTACGCCGGCGTAGGGTCAGACCATGTTCCGGCCGCGAACTCGTCGCCGCGCATGGAGCATTTCGTCGAATGCTCCCACCGCTTCCTTGCGGCGGCGCGCGACAACGGATGGCCGCTCGACTTCTTCTCGTTCCACTCCTATTCCCCGCCCGCCGAGGCCTTGCGCCAGGTGCGCTTCGCCGACGAACACCTGAACGAATACGGCTTCACGGCCGACAGGTGCGAGCGCGTCTTCAACGAATGGCTCCCATACGTGAGCCACGACAACCTCGGCACGGCGCTTCAGGCGGCCGGCGTGGCCGCCGAGCTCATCAGGCTGCAGAACGGGCCGTGCGACGTGGCGTGCATCTACGACGCGCGATGCGGAGTGGGGAACTACTCGCCGCTCTTCAACCCGCTCACCTACAAGCCGCACAAGGCCTACTACGCCTTCACGGTCTTCAACGAGCTGCGCAAGCGCGGAATGGCTGTAAAAGTCGAAACGGAAGGGACGCCCATCGTCGCGGCCGCCGCGCGCGGCGAGGACGGCTCAATTGCCATCATGCTCGCGAACGACGGCGACGAGGCGGTGCCGTTCGTCCCCTCCATTGACGGCATGGCCCTGTCCCCCGCTGTCGCGACCTGCCGCATCACCGACTCGGACCGCACCGACGCCGAAATCAAGCTGCCGACGGAACTCCCGCCACATTCCTTCGCCATCATCCTCCAGGAAAAGAACAGCCCCTAGTAAAGCCGCCGCCGTCCATGCTCCCGCGCGTTTTAGCAGTTGCCTGTAAGGACGCGCCGGAGGCGTGCGCGGGCGACGTCTGCAAGGCGGCGGACGTCGCTGACTGGCGTTGGGGTCGCGTCGGACATCCGCCAGCGCGGGAAGAAGCGAGTCACGTGCAGCGGGATGTCCGGCGAGACAGAGGCCACGAATGCGGCGATGGCGTCGATGTCGCCGTCGGCGTCGTTGCGCCCCGACACGACGAGCGTCGTCACCTCCACATGGCATCCTGCTTCGTGCAGAGTCCTGATGGTGCGGCAGACGGTGCCGAAGTCGCCGCCAACCCAGTCGTAGTAGTCCTGCGAAGGCCCCTTTAGGTCGATGTTCGCGGCGTCGATGAGCGGCGCCAGCACATCAATGACGGCCGCCTCGGCGCAGCCGTTGGATACGAGGACGTTCAGCATGCCGCGTTTGCGAATTTCAATGGCGCAGTCTCGAACGAACTCCCAGCCCACGAGCGGCTCGTTGTAGGTGTAGGCTAGGCCGATGTTGTCGCGCTCGTCGCGTAGGCGCAGGGCGAGGTTGGCGAGGGCGGAAGGCGTCGCCTGCTGCCAAGACACTTCGCCTTCGCCATGCTGCGAGATGGAGTCGTTCTGGCAGAAATGGCAGCGTAGGTTGCAGCCGTAGGAGCCGATGGAGAGGACATTGCCGCCAGGATGGAAGAAGGAGAGCGGCTTTTTCTCGATGGGGTCGAGGGCGAGGGAGGTGAGGCGTCCGTAGTTCGTGCAGACGACGCGCCCGCCGACTGCGCGGCGTGCGCGGCAAAAGCCAGTCGCCCCTTCTGCAAGGCGGCAGTGGCGCGGACAGGTCTCACAGACTGCGCACGCCGTCTCACTCATGGAATACCTCCGCCTGGAAGGTTTCGAAGGAAGCGCCCTCGCGCCATGCGTCGGCGTCAAGGCCGGCCTTCATCGAAAGGTGGGTGAGGGTGGTGGGCAAGTCCCAGCCCTGCTCTGGCGCGACCTGGGGCAGGAAGACGGCGAAGGCGCCGTCCTTCTCAAGTGTCATGCCGTCGCGGCCGAGGACGATGTCATGCCACGAGGCGACGGGGCAGGGGGGCGTTAGGGCGGAGATTTCCACGCGAAGCCCGGCAAGCTCGCGTTCCCGGACGGGCGAGAAGCGCGGGTCGCGGAGCGCGGAATCGACGGCGCGGGCCGCGACTGCCTCGACGAGCGGGCGCATGGGCAGCATCTCTCCAATGCAGCCGCGCAGAGCGCCGGTGTCCTTTTCGTTGAGGGTGACGAAAGCGCCCATCTTGGCGAGTGTCGCCTTTGGCGCTTCCTCGACGAGCTTTTTCGCGTCAAGGCGAGGCTCCCTCCGCGCTGCGCGTTCAAGCGATTCGCGGGCAACGTTAAGGAGGTATGCGCGGTCGTCGGCGGAGAAGAGTTCTTCTGCGCCGCCGCCGATGCGCACGCGCCCGGCGGCCGCCAGGTAGCAGACGAAGCGCGAGAAGTCGCGATCGGGGTCGGACGATGTCGCGTATTTCAGGCGGACGATTGACGAGGCGTCCTTGGGGAAGGCGCGTAGGGCAAGCTCGATGGGGACTCGTCCGCAGATTGTGGCGCCGGTGCGCTTCACGAAGGCGGCAAAGCCATCGGCGTCGCCGGCGGCGATGAAGTCGAATGCCTTGGCGTCAGTGGCCGCGACCTGCTCGCGGACCTCCTCGCCGCCGCCTGTCCCGTAGGGGGCGTAGGAGAAATCGGAGCCGTAGTGGGTGAAATCGGAGGAGATGACAAGCAGCGTGTCCTCGTCCATGAGGCGGGTGAGGGCGCGTGCGCACATGCCCATTTGGTCTTGGCCAAAGGAACCCATCACAAGCGGGACGATTGAGAAGCCGTCGCCAAGGGCGAGCTGGAGAAGGGGATACTCAATCTGGGCGGAGTGCTCGGCGTCGTGGACGCGGTTGTTGCGGGCGACTGGGGCGACAAGGGCGAGGCGGTCGATCCAGTCGCGGTCGATGGGGATTTCGCCAAGAGGGGTGGAGACAGCTTCGGCCTCGGGGGCGACGAGACGGTTCTCGATCCATGCGCGGTGGCTTGGCGCCAGGATGACGACGCGGCGGAACTTTGCGCCCTTTACGGTGCGGACGGCGCGCCAGGCCGTCTCTCCGGAGTAGGCCCATCCTGCATGGGGGAGAATGAGGAGGTTCACGCCCTCCGGCGGCGCCGCCTCGTCGGCGGTGGCGACGGCCTCCCACTTGGCCGCGGTGTCGCGGATGGATTGTTCTGTTCCCGGATACCAGCTTCCGGCGATTGTGCTTTTTAGAGCCATGATTGTTGAAAAGAAATAAGGTTAGTCTTCAGGTGGAATGTTTTCCTCTTTTGGAAAGTATCTTCGAAGTAGTTCTTCATACTCTGGATATTCAACAAGTTCGATTTGCTTCTCCTTCAACTCGTCCGCCCAAACTTTCCTCATGCTTGCAAGCGTCTGGGAACTGGCGATGATGGCGAGGTGCAAATCGGAAGCCGTCTCAATCTCATGGAGAATTTCTCGCTGTTTGACCAACAAATCCATTTTCGTCGCCGAAATCCCTTTCTCAATTCCACGAAGCGATTCTTCCTCATCGTCACGCGGACACGCGAGATAATCCTCGTCGTCAGGATAGACGGAAAAAATAATGGCAACGTCGTCGCTGCTCACATAAAGATCCATTGTTAGCCCTTCAAATGTAATTTGTTTGAATCCCATGGCGTCAATATCGTCAGGGATACGTTTTGAAAGAGAGGATATGGCCTTATACTTTTTTGAAGGCTCTGCCAATGGAACCGTCACTTCCCCCGAGTACTCATAAAAAAGTTCGCGTGGCAGTTCGCTGATATGGTAAACGGGCGCGGTGACGTCTTTGATGACATTGTCCACGGAATTGATGACATGGCAGAAAGGCGCGGCGCGAAGCGCTGCCACCTGATCGGGATTCGACATGCTGACAGTGCACCATTGCCCCCAGTTCACCCTGAGATAAACATGTTCGGGGTCAGTCCAGAAACAGGCTGGCGAGTCAAGTTGATAGTCGATGACGGTAATTCCAGGATGCTTGTCTAAAATCTGGGTCTGGAGTTCGCAATCGTCCAGTTCAACCTTATTTTCCTCCGTCAGTGGGTATTTTGGACGCCAGAAAGTCGTTATGGTATTTTGATTCATTGCGCCTCTCCTTCCTTTTCCTTGCGGATCGAGATGATGTCTGCTTCAAAAAGCAGTTTTTGAGTCTCAAGCGCCTCTGCCACGGCCTCAAGGAAAGCCCGATGATCCAACAGAAGCTTCTGGACACACTTCATCCTCTCTTGGAGAATGTCCTCGATTTCCTTGCTGTGCCTTAGAATGAAATCCTTGTCTTTCTCACCGGGAATGGAGAGGATGTTGCCCTTCGCTAAGCCGAGCTTTATCATGTTGGTCGCGAGGACTGTCGCGTGTTCGAAGTCAGACTGGACGCCATCGGACGGTTCGGCGAAGATTTCCTCGGCGGCGCGGCCGCCAAGAATCATGTCAATCATGTGGGACAGCCCTTCGGCTGTGGAGAACCCCTGCATGCCAAGATGCTCCACAAAGCCCGCAGTTGAGCCGACGCCTTGGATTGTCGCCTGGACGAAAGGAATGCCGCGCAGGACTGCGGTGACGGCATGTCCGGCCTCGTGGACGGCGGTCAGGTGAATGTCCTTGGCCGAACCTTCCTGGCGCTGCGGGTCTTCGCCGAGCATGACGGTCGTCCGTGCCATGACAAAGTGCTTGAAACCGAGTTCCTCGTTGGCGCGGCGTGCAAGTCGGACCCCGCCGTTGACCATTGCGAGCAAGTTCGCAGGCGACCACGAATTTGTGGTTTCCACAAGTTTGTCAAGGATGCTGGCGTCAACGGTGGCGGCAACCTTGGCAAGGGCGTCTCCGATGAGCTTCCGCCTGTCTTCAGGGCGATGGAGCAGGCCCAGCTGTATCTTTAGGGAAAGCCGCCCAGGGCGGACAAGAGCCTCGTCAAGTTCCTCATAGCGGTTGGTGGCGCCTATTACTAGCATGTTCCTTTCCCGAAAACCATCGAGTTCGGTTAGAAACGCATTGATTACCCTGGCGGACTCACCAAATGCGCTGGCACGGGATCCGATGGCGTCGATTTCATCGATAAACACCACCGCCCCATAGCGACGCGCGGCGGCAAACAATTTCTTTACGCTATCGACGCTTTCGCCTATTTTGGAGAAATCCGCACCCATGGCCATGATGAATGGCACTCCAAGCTCCTTGGCGATCGCCTTTGCCACGGAGGTCTTTCCGGTTCCGGGAGGCCCATAGAGAATTATGCCGGTGTCAGGCCGCACGAGTCCCTTGTCCGGATGGTTGAAGTAATCGATGACTTCTGAAACGCGTTCCTGGACAATGTCAACGCCGACAAGATCGGCAAAAGAGACATCGGGAACGGTAACGGGGAAGTATCCCGCATCATCGATGTTGGGAATCACGGTGTAGGAGATATCCTTGAAGCGCAACACGACGGCGTCATTCGCAAGTTCAATATCTGTAGTGAAAACCAATCGCTTGGCCTGTAGGATTCGCCTTCTTGTGCGCGCCTCCATCCATTCTTCGAAAGAATTGAAATCGCCACGCTCAGGGGCCCCGTCGAAATCGGGGAGCGCGTCGCACGCGATGCGAATCTTACGTCTTGCCGCTAACTCACGGAAATTGTTCAGCAGCCAATTCTGGAGCGGTATTAGGACTGAAGACTCCAGCGCCGAAACAATTGGATGGGCGGATGCGACACTGGGGTGCATCTCGACAAGAAGCCGGTAGATGTCCTCGGACTCGAATTCGCAATCGGTGTCGTAGGCGCTTGTGAAGCGTTGCGCAAGGCCCGACAACTTATCCTTTACAATTGAGAAAAACGAATTGAAGGAATGCTTTTTGAAGAGGATCGGCGAATCTACTAGGCGAAGTGTCGAGTGGAATTTCGGCTCGAACTTGACTAGCCCTTCTATGATTTTGTCGCGTGGAGGGTTGCCACCATCCTTCGAGGCAAGTGAAATGAACTCGTCAGATTCTGCGAATTCTTTCTTATGGGTGATGACAATGATGATGTTTTGGGAGAAGCAGACATTTTTCTTAGTGTAGCCGTCTTCGGCGAAACCTGTTTCAAGAATGCTGTCAAGGTATGAAACGGCGACATCATGGCCACGTTCGTAGTTTTCAATGACGATGATGCCACGAGGGTTGGCCGCAGCGGCACCCGTGAGTATGCCCTCGTGACCGCCGTCTTTCCAATTTGAATCCCTGCCAATCAAGTCAATGGGCATTTGCTCTGTGGCATAGCGGGCGAAATCGATGACAGGCAATTTGGGGATGCCGAGGATGGACTCGAACGCTTCCTGCAACAGAGACGTCAAGTGGTTTTTGCCTGTGCCGGGAGCGCCAACGAAGAAGAAAGACAGCGGCTTCGAGCCTCGTTCTGCCGGCGGCATCCCCCAGGCGATGGAGAGTTGGGTGACAATGGCCTTGACGGCATCGTCCTGCCCAAAGCAGCGGGCAAGGAGATGTTCGCGTATCTTCGTGACATCTTCAAATGTTTTGGAGAGGGCCTTTTTCCTGCGTTCCGCCAGGCTTGTTTCCGCCTCGCGCCTAAGATTGGCGACGATGCGCGCGCGAGACATGTTTGGCGGCACTCCGTTTACGGCGAAGAGATTCTGGACTTCCGGAATGGGTTCCCATGCCAGCGCCCCGGCAATGTGAAGGGAGTCAATGGGCATTTCTTCGGCGGTAAACGATGAAAGCATCTGTTCTATTACGCCGCCGTAAGGGGACAGATACCGGTCCACTTCGGATGAATGGAAAACGCCTGACGGGCATTTGTCGCCCGGGGCCTTTTTCGCATAGGGCATGGAGACGCTTTGCTCAAGAAGTTGTCCAAATGCGTCTGGATGGACAACGCACAGAGCCTCGAAAACATCCTCAAGTTTGACAAGCGGGGTGCCTCCTTCGGCGTCCGCTCTCGCCTGCGCCCGCTTCGCGGCCTCGTCCATTACCGCAGCATACCTCTCCGTCCTTGGAGGTTTCTTTTCTATTCCACGTTCTGCCATAATTGCTAACCTTTCTAACAAAGACAAACGAGTTGCAATGGCAAAACCTTGCAGGCCGCTTAATGATAATTATCGTTCTTAGCCCATCCGTCAGGCGCTAGGCGGAGCGCTACCGCCAGCGCCGATTCCTACTTGAAAAGAAATGGTGGCACAGGTTCGCCACCAATAGGAGAAGGAGATCGAACAGGAGGACAAAAAGAAGAAGAACGTGAATGCCGAAAAGGAAGGGGCGCATGGCGTCAACGGATAGGCAAACCAGGTTGGATATGCCAGGAATGAGGTTCAGCAAAAGAAGAAAAACCACGAGCGAGACGAACCCGTGCCATGTCTCCCTTAAATCAGATGGGCTGAGTGTGATTTCCGACGCGATGCAGAAAATAAGGTAGAAGCAGACGGGGAATAGAATCGACCCCCAGCGTTCCGGCGAAATGATTATCCAAAGCATCGCGAGCGCGCCTTTGAAGACGCAGACGAAGTAGCCCGCGATTGATTCTCCAGGCGTCGGCGCGAAATACAGTATTTCATCGAGCAAATCGCGTCCGCCAAGAAGCCGCGAGAGTAGGAAAATCATGAGGCATCCAAACCAGACGGGGCCGGTGCCGATGACGAATTCGACCATTTGCCCCAAGAAAGTGGCGCGGCCCTCGTGGGTCACGTGGCCAAGTTCTTTTCCCACGGGGCGAAATGGAACGAACTCGACGATTCGTGTTCCTGTCAGGATGCATCCAAGCGCGTGGCCTGTTTCATGGCAGGCGACGCCTGGCGCGACGAAATAAAGGTAGAAATTCCCAAATCTTCCATAACCGTCGCCGCGGAGCTGCTGGCTTGCGACCCAAAGTGCCGTCGCAAGCGCGAACACTCCCCCGAAGAGGATTGCTATCTCAAATGCGGTTCTCTCAATTGCTGAAATCAGATATCCCATGGCATGCCTTTACTGGACCGGAACACCCCGGTGCCATTTTGCGGAAAGAGCCTCGATTGCCGCCAGGACCTTTTTTCTCGCGGCTTCATCAAGGGCGGAATCGGAGCATTCAATCATGTGGCCCGACACAAGCAAAACAGATTGGGCAAATACGGTTTCGTTGGGCCATGTGTCTCCCCAAGGAATAAATCCCGGGCAAAAGCCACCTATATTTCGCCCAAACCTGCCATGCGGGGAATTCCGATAATGGATGCCTATCGCTGTCAGGGCGAAGCCCTCGCTTGCATCGCTGGCGGACGAATTGTCGAAGAGCACCAGGATGTCAGACTCGCCGGTTCCCATCGCTTCCCGTGCGATTGCTTTTTTCGCTACGGGAATCGCGTTCCCAACCCAAAGCCTAGACGATTGGATGCCGGCAAACTCCTTTGAAACATCCTCCTTCGCCAAAGGCGGCATCGACACCGGAGAAGACGCAGGCATTATCACGGCGCCGCCAACTGCCACACCCGTTGTTTGCGATGCGCTCGCAAGAATCCGATAGGCTTCGGCATGATTGCCGTTCTGCCACGCTTCGTTAGCCAGTTGCGTCGCCTTGGAAAGGTCCCGGTAGGTTTCGGCACTGATGTCGTCTGGAATTGTGGGAGCGGTGCTCGACACCTGTTCGGTAACGGGGTCGGCCGGAGTAGGGCGAACCTGATCAATAACGGCCCGGAACAACCTCCTCGGCAAATCCCGCCCGTAGATGAGACAACCGATTGCAAAACCAAATATAGCGCAACCCAGCCATAATTTGAACAGGAACCATATGATTTGAGATGCAGATTGCTTCTTTGTGTGCGCCAGGCGAGGTTCGGCATTTGTCGATAATTGCTCTCTGACTTTTGCTTGACGCGGCGCGTCGCCGGCAGTCGGTGCAGGAGTGGTGGGAACAATGGCAGACTTGGCACCGACTTCAGCCCCTGCCGCGAAGAACCTTTCGTCGAAGAGCGAGAAGACGGGGCCGTCCAGCTGGATGCATGGGCACTGCCCGAAGCCCGCGCCGACCTCCTTTGCCCGCTCGTCCATGTGGACGCGAACGCTATCCGCGAAGGCGTCCCCGCAGCGGGCGAGCCCCGCGTCGCGGCAGTTGATCGCGTCGAGGAGGCCGCGGGTGAAAAGCCCGTGGCCGAGCCGTTCGATTTCCAGCGAGGGGAGAAACTTGTTGCATGAGCGAAGGATGAACGTCGAACCCGTTGACGGCGCGATGGCCACGAAATCCAAGTCCTTCGTGGTCGCGCCTCCCTTTTCAGAGAGGCCGGCAAGGGCGTCGGAGCGGCAGGAGTCGAGCAGAAAGGCGCGGTGGAACGGGCCTTCGGCAAGCATCTCCAGCGAATCGACCCGCGTTCCCGCGCCGTTCACGCGCAGGAGCTTCTGCCGGTCGTCGCGGCAGAACAGCAGATGCGCGCCGTCCTGCGCGGTGAAGCCGTGGCCCGAGAAGAAGAAAAGGAACACGTCGCCGGGGCCGAGGCCGGCGACCATCTCCTCGACGGCGCCCTTCATCTGCGCCGAGGTGGGGTCGGAAAGAAGCCTGCTGTGGAATCCCAGCGTTTCAAAGCGGTCCGCAAGCACCGACGCGTCGGGCACGGAGTACCGAAGCGGGCGGATGGACTTGTCGTCGTATGAGTTGACTCCGACAAATAGCGCGTGGCGTTTCATGGGCGGCATTCCAAATTATGATCTAGCTCCCAAACGGGCGAGAGCCTTTGTGGCATTCTCATGTTCTTGATTGGCTGCCATGCGGTGCCACTTCACCGCCTCCGCGTAGTCCTGAGGAACACCGCACCCGTTTTCATAGCACAATCCGAGGTTGTACTGCGCAGTTGCATTTCCCTTTCCTGCTGCCATGCGGAACCATTTCACCGCCTCCGCATAGTCCTGCGGTACGCCTTCGCCATTTGCATAACACCTGCCGAGGTTGTACTGCGCTTCGGCAAGCCCCTGATCAGCGGCCAAGCGGTACCACTTCGCCGCCTCCTCGTAGTCCTGCGGTACGCCATGTCCGTTTTCATAACACGCGCCGAGGGTTAACTGCGCATCGGCAAGCCCCTGATCAGCGGCCAAGCGGTACCACTTCACCGCCTCCGCATAGTCTTGCGGAACGCCTATGCCATCCGCATAGTACACGCCGAGGTTGAACTGCGCCACCGCAAACCCTTGGTCTGCGGCCATGCGAAACCACTTCACCGCCTCCTTGTGGTCCTGCGGGACACCTCTGCCATTTGCATAACACGCGCCGAGGCAGAACTGCGCTGGCGCATGCCCCTGATCGGCTGCCAAGCGGAACCACTTCACCGCCTCCGCATAGTCCTGCGGGACGCCTTTGCCACCGTAGTGGCACGCGCCGAGGCTGAACTGCGCGTATGCAAATCCCTGGTCTGCGGCCAAGCGGAACCACTTCACCGCCTCCTCGTAGTTCAGCGGAATGCCTCTGCCATCTTCGCAGCACGCGCCGAGGCAGAACTGCGCGTATGCATCCCCTTGTTTTGCGGCCTTGCGGTACCACTTCGCCGCCTCAACGGGATCGGCCTGCTGGCCGTATTCACCGTCCATCAAAATGTCCCCTAGCCAGGTCTGGGCGATTATGTCGCCTGCGAAAGCGGCTTCCCGAAGAAGCGAAATCCCCTCTTCCCCGTCGCGGGGCACCGCTACGTCTTCCGCTCCAAGCAGGCAGCGCGCCAGAAGATATTTGGCTTGTTCGTCATCCGCATTCGCGGCTTCACGAAGACAGGACATGCCCCTGGCGACGTCTGCGGCCACGCCGTGCAATCCAAAAAGAAGTATCCTGCCGTATTCCCGAAGCGCGGAGGTGTCTTTTCCCTCCGCCGCCTCCCGCAAAAGGGAAATGGCTTCAGGGATACACCCGGGCCGTTTTTCCGCGACAGTGTCAAGTAAAAAGTCCGCGAGTTCGTATTTTCCCCGCGCACCTCCATGGCCTGCGGCCCTGCGGAGTAGGATCTCTGCCCGTTCGGGGTCCGCCTCTAGTCCGCCCGAGCCATGCTGATAGGCAATCCCCAACAGCATCATGCCTAACCAGTCTCCCTTGTCGGCTGAGCGGCGGAAGCATTCAATGGCCTTTTCCTCGTCCTTCCGCACACCCGCCGTTCCCAGCAGGTAATAGCGCCCCATTTCAGCAAGCGCGCCCGCATGGCCCTGCTCCGCCGCCTTCCGGAACCATTCCACGGCCTCGAACTCGTTGCGGATCTGGCCGCCTTCGCCGTTCCGCAAGATGCGGCCCATCTCGAACTGCCCCTCGGCGCTGCCGCTCTCTGCCGAGGCGCGGTACCACTCCAGCGCCCTTTGCCTGTTGCGTTGAGAGAAGAGGCGGCGCTTTGAGAAAAAAAGGGCTCGTTCATACTGCTCCTCGGCGGAGAGCGACTCCCTTGACGGGTGCCAAAGGCTGCCGATGGGGCCGAAGCACTCGCGGGCGAGCCACCCCAATGCCGCAAGGGCCGCAAGACTCGCGGCACATGTGAATGCTAGGCGGCCCCACCCGCGTCGCCGCCGAGGCTTGGGTGAATGCAAGGGGGGCATTGGAAAAGCGGGGGCATGAACAGCGTTCCCGGAATCCCAGGCCGGATCGAAAAGGGCGATTGTGTCGCCATGCGGGTCTCGGTGCGGGCGCTGGCCGCAGGAGTCCATGCCGTATGTTTCCGCGACATTCCGCATCTCCGCCTCCATTGCGCCGACGAACCCTTCGTCGAGAAGAAGCCGCCGTCCATGGGATAGCCGGTCGTTTAAGACTTTGGAAAGGGCCAGGGAGAACAGCCCCCTTTGGGCCGCCTCGACTTCAAGCGCAGGCTGGCCTTCGTCGCATGAAAAGAAGTAGGTCCAGTTGGAGTTGCAGGCGCTCCTGGGTTTAACAAAGGCGAGGTCGCGGGCGGCCGCCATGGGGGCGGCGCCTCGCGCGCCGTCCTGGAGGGGCGTCCGGCACATGTCGAAAAGAAACACGCGGTCACATTCCCCGACCGTGTCCGATGCGATGTCGTCAAGGGCAATGGCCCCGACAGGCAAGGTCTTCCCGCCTTTCCTCTTCCATTCCGCGCAAGCGGCATAGCTTGCATTGGCGCAAAGCAGGAGCTGCCGCCCCGAATTGAAAACCCCGTGCCCCGCGAAGTAGAGGAGGAAGAGGTCGCCCCTGCCAAGACCGCTGGTGAAATCGCGGATGCGCGCGCGGACGACATCCGCGCCGGAGGCCTCCTCGTTTGTCAGAATATCGGTTTCGAACCCTGCGCTATTGAAGGAAATCCGCAGCTCTTCCGCGTCCTTTTTTGCGCAGGAAAGCGGCTTGATGCCATTCGCGTATGAGTTGACTCCGATTAATATTGCTTTGCGTTTCATGGCGTTGAATTCTTAAAAGACAATTCACAATTATAGCAAAAACTCATCATGGTGAAATCAGGGTGTCAGCACCGCAACGGCATGCCGACATTGTCGCGGAATGCGCCGAAGAAGATGTCCACGAGATCCCGCAGAGTTCCGAACCCTAGAAAACCAAAGGTCACCAGATACAGGAACCCCCGCTTGAGCCTTCCAACGTAGATGTAGTGGAGGCCCGCAATTCCAATCAGCCCGAACAGGCACAATTTTAGTGCCATCCATTTGCTCCTGTCACTTGTAGGTGTGTTGTAGTTCGCCATGTCTAATCCTTCCTTTCCTGTTTCACGATGGGATAAGTGGAAAACGCATTTCATTCCGTTTCCCTTGCAGGAACACTGGCTGTCATCCAGCCCGAAGTTCCCAATTGGGGAAGCTTGTGCCTTCAAAACCCGACGCGGAGAATCGGCACCAGGACGATGTAGGAACTCGCCACGATGTTGACAATGCCAATGAAAACGCCGGCTATCCGCATTACGCCGTCGTTGGTGGCGTCGGTAATGTTGCAGATGCCTGGAACTTCAATGCAGGCGGCTCTGCCGGTCTTGATGCCAAGCGTGGAGAGGATGCCCATACATTTCAAAGGGCTTGCCGGTAAAGAGGTTTATGTCCAGACCATAAATGGTCTTTATTGAATGGGAACCAGGGCGACGCGGAAGCCCACGATGTTTTCACGGATCCCAGGAGCCTGCGAGTCCCGGTAGGCTGAACGACAGTTACGTGCAAAGTTAAGCCACGAACCTCCGCGTATGATATGGTTTGTCCCCGATGCCGCGCCCGCCGGATCCGTCTCCGGAGCGCCGGAATATGGTCCGGACCAATCGGAACACCATTCCCAGACATTGCCGAGCATGTCGCGAAGCCCCCACTTGTTTGCCTTTTTTAAGCCCACATCCCGCGCGAATGCCCGGCCTCCTGGATGCTGCTTCTCCTTCCACGCGTCCGTATCGCAGGCCCAAACTCCATTAAAGCCCACGCTTGAATTGCCGCCGTACCAGGCAATGTTGTCTAGCGCCGGTGCGTTGCGCTCTCCGAGTATCTTGATTTCCGCGCCATTGGGAAGAGATGTCGAAGTGCCCGCGCGGCAGGCGTATTCCCACTGCGCTTCCGTTGGGAGTCGGTATTCGTAGCCTTCCGGCAGAACTCCCGCAAAACGGGCGCGGTTGTTCAAATTGTGGCAGAAGCGAACGGCATCGTCCCAGTTGACATTGTAAATTGGAACCTTGTCGTTCAAGTCGCCGCAGCGACATTGCGGATCGGCGTCACGTTCAAGGTTCCAATACTCCCTCAATGTCTGAAGCTTGCCGCCTAGCTTGTAAATCCCGTCATCCTGAAGTCCCTTCTTGGCAAGGTCAAGAACCGTCTCGCCGTTCATTACCTCCTTCCACAGCCCCTGAGTCACTTCCGTCTCTCCCATCCAGAATCCCTTTGTCAGAGTGACGCGGTGCTGCGCCTCGTCATTGTCGCGTCCTTCCTCCGTCGTTGGCGACCCCATTGTGAATGATCCCGGCGGGCACCAGCGAAGGGCGAGTTCCTGAGAACCGATTTTAAGCGTCTTGCGCTCGCCTGGCTGATGTGGCGAATCATCCACTACAAAGGGTTCATTCTCCATTGACATGGCATCCGTCGGGGCGGTTGCGGAAAGTGGCGAAGGACTCTGCGCATTATGCTCAAAATCCCCCCAAAGTGCAAGCCCCACCATCACGGCGCAAATGCCAAATACAAAGGCCCAGGTGAAATGATTGTTCTCGCCCGACTCCTCTTCCTGCCGCTCCGGCGGCTGGAAGGCCGCCGACGGGCTTAGGGGCCGCAGTTCCGGCTGGGGGGGCTCTTCAGGTCGCGGCTGGACTGGTTCAAACTCTGTGGAAGATTCTTCCAATCCCGACGGGGAGACTCCTTGTTCCTCCTGCAGGGACTGGACATCCGGGAGATCAGGGTCATGCCAGTCATAATTGGCTTCGCGGCTGAAACTCCCGACATCGCCATCAGCTGCGGCTTCCGCATTCTGCGCCTCCCCGGCAGAAATGCCGCCGGCAACGGGGAAGGGGAGTCCATTTGACTCAAACAATGGACTCGCTTTCACAACGGCGCCTTTCCTGCTGCGTTCCGCCATGCGCGCCTTCACATCCTCGGCAAAAGCCTCGTCAATTGACAGCGGCCCGCCAGCTTTTTCCTCCAGGATGTCCAGTAGTGCCTCGGCAAAAGCGCCATGTTTGTCAGAACCGCATTCCTGGTCTCCAATCAACCGCTCCGACGAACGCAGGACGCAGCACGAACTGGGGCCGCCGGCGGGAATGTCAAGGCTGGCGAACTTGCGCATTAGGCCGAGCCTGTCGCCGCCGTCGGCGAATCCGGGAGCTGAGATGTCAATCAGGAATGCCCTGTCGAAGCCGCCGCTACGGGTCGTCGCCTCCAAAAGATAAAGCGGGATGCCGCCGTCGCCTGAGGCGAGCCTTTCCAGCCCGTCGTCGGCGCCGGCGAGTATCTGCTCCCCCGCCTGCCCGACAGCGCCGCGGCCCGTGTAAAAGAGGAGGAACTGGTCGCCTTTGCCGAGACCGTCGGCCATCGCGGACACGGCGCAAAGCATCTCGTCGGCGCCTGGATTTTCAAGAATTCTCGTTTCAAAGCCAAAATGTCCGAAATAGACTGCAAGTTCCCGGACATCGGAAATGGCGCTATGCGAATCGGCAAATGCAGAATCGCCATAGTTTTCCACGCCAATAAGAAGCGCCTTTTTCATAGCCTACCCCATTAAAACGCCACGCGGAGAATCGGCAGCATCATGACGTCGGAACTTGCAACAACGTTGATTGCGCCAATTTGAACGCCACTGAAATTGCCATTGACGTAGTTGAACGCGCCAACCTGGACGCCGCGGAAACCGCCGTTGACGCAGTTGACCGCTCCAACCTGCACACCTGCCATGTCACCTCCGCCCGCATCCCCGGCCATATTGATTGCGCCGACCTGTAGGCCTGAAAAGCCTTCTGTGGCGAAATTGATTGCGCCAAACTGCGCGCCCTGGTTGGATGGGCCTTCTAAAACGTTCGCGAACGCCATCTGGGCACCGGTGTAATTTCGCGCGTTGTTGCAAAGTCCCGCAATCTGGACGCCTTCGCCATGCTCTTTGACAACGTTGATCAATCCGGCAACCTGCATGAGGCCGCCATCCGTTTTGTCGGCACCGCTACTGAGGCCCGAGAAGCTGACGCCGGATGCCTCGCGAACGGACAGGACGGCACCAGCGACGGAAAGGCCGCGCATCGCCTTTAGTTCGCTGTGGAGAATCCCGATGTTCAATCCATAGACGGAATCGTCCGATTCCGGGAACTGGCCGTCCCCCACGCCGACAATTCCAAATCCGATTGGAGACCATCCGGCAGAAGCGTGAATCGCGAGAGAAATGACGATCGAGAATATGCCAACCTTCTTCATAGGTTATTTCCCAGGAATTGAGATTTTGAACGTTGTTTGCTCAAATGGCTCCAGTTGTTTTTTCAGCGGGTGGCGATGCGGGATTTCCAGCCTGACTTCAATTGACTTGCACCCATGCGGTATGTTGAAATAGGCTTCGGACTTCTCTGCCGTTTTCCTTGTTTCATTAAAACCATCCCCGCTTACGACGCAAGTGAAGTCCTCAAGTAAAAACATTTCGCCGAGCACTTCCTTTGAATCGCTTTTCGTTTCCGCCCAAGAGGGAGTCTTCCATTTGTGGAAACCGATAAGTGCCGAACGGGAAAAACGCGAACGCCTTGCGGAGTCAGCACTGACGAAAGGCTCTATCAACAGTCCTGAAACTGTCGGCGTCCCGACAAACAAGATATTGTACCAGATTGACGCGAAGACAGTTCCAACGGATTCGCCAGTATCTTGGTCGGCGGCCGCACCGGGGAAAAGGCCAAAGGACATCCGCCGCCCTGAGGAATGTCTGATTGTTGATTCCGTCTTTTCAACCATGGCAATTGAGCCGATGAGATTGAAACTTATGCGAATGCCATCATACCCAACTGGGGTGACTTCGGGAACTATCCGGTCAATTTCGCATTTTGATGCGTTCCCCTTGTCGATTGTCTTAAACATGTACTTGTCAACATGGGGTGTGGCAGAATCGCCAATGGAAAAGGACAGGCATCCCGCCTGAAGCAGGCCGAGCGCGGCAGTGACGCTGGCGACAAGCTTCCCTGCGGAAAAAGTGGTGAAAAACATGTTGGTCGTTTTCATGGGATCTTCCTTTTTGCCATTTGGATAATTGCATGGTGGCTTCGGTTTAAAGATCGACGATGTCCGCGCTTCCGAGGGTCAACCTGACATGGCGTATCCCATGCTTTTTGTCAAAGCCAAGCGATGGCCTCCCTGAATTCTTGTCTTTCTTGCCGAAGACAAAAAGCACGGTGTCGTTGCCGTCGATGGAGGCCATTACGATGTCGTTGACGCCCTTCCCCTGGTCACTTGGAACCGAAGCGTAATTCGTCCTCGGCCTTGAAATAAGCGAGGCCGCGTCAAGTGCCTTCCCTTTGGAATCTACGAGAGACACGCGGATAATCGACGGCAGCTTTTCCTGTATTTCACCGACTTTCCCGCTCTCTTTAGTTTCCCTAATGCGCGCCAGCGCCTTTTCCGCCTTGACCAGATGAGCAAATGCTGCCTTTATGTCCTGCTTTTTCCCGTTGCAGGCGCTATTGGCCATTTCCGCTTCGGCACGTGCCTCGTTTGTCCATGCGGATATCCATGAATTTGCCCTATCAGACACGGTTGTGTATTTTTGCGAACCGAATTCGGTGCCATGCATTGCGTTGGAGATTCTTTCAATGGCAGTCCAGTCCGGGGCAAAATTCGATTTAGGAGAAGCGGGGCAAAGTGTGTCAATCGCCAGGACAAGCGCGTCTTCCGTGACTTTTGAAAAAGTTTCTACGTCAAAACAGAACCTTGTGCCAGGTTGGAAGTCAACGCTTTCAACAGAGCCCTTTCCAACTGCTTCGCCTATCGACGCTTTCAGCGCATTCTCCAACGTGGAGCGCACGCCCGGGATGCGCTGGGCAGCCTTGGCAGGGGGACTCCCTAGACTTTGAAAGCGGATGGCGGCTTCGCGCAACTGCCCTGCGAGAATAAAGCCGTTGATTTCGTCAAGTGTCTTCAATGCTTTTTCCTCAGCGGCCGCCAACTTGTCAGCGGCACGTCCGTCCTTGACTTTTTTCTCAATACCCGCGGCCGCCTTCCTGGATGATGCGTCTATGGCGCGTACGGTTGCAAGGCATGCGTTGGCCGCCTCGAGGTGCTTGTCGGCCTCATCCCAACTGCGCGTGTCAGCGGCCGCGCCAGCTTCCAGCAACTCGTTGCGGAGGGTCTTTCGCCGCAAGAGTTCTTTTTCCACGTCGGCTGCGGCGTTAAGGACGGTCTCGCAGTCCTTTTCGACAGGGGCGAAGGATTCCGTCCACTCCGAATCGGTTGCCTTGGAGCGGATTTCATCAAACGCCGCTTTGGCCTTGGAACCATCAATGGTCGGAATAGGTGTCCCTGGGGCAAGTCCTGCGGAGAGGACATCACGCCATTTCTTTGAAAGAGCATCGTCTGCCAGCGAGTCAAGCCATGGCAGGACTCCCTTGGATGGCAGGGCTTCGGCAATCGCCTTCCATCCCTGCGGCGGGGCACTGGAGGCCAGATACGACTTCAGTTCCCTGATGCGCATTTTCCTATCAATTTCCGCGAGTGTCTTGTTCGCCGCATCGCGGAATTTCCCGAAGGCGACATCGGCCTTTTCGGCGGCTTTCCCCGTTTCCTGGTATGCTGCAATGGCCTGCTCCGTTTCCTCCGGTGTTGGAGGAAGCCCGTATTTGTCAGGCGAGATGCGCGGCTTTTTCAAAGAGGCCGCCGAGCGCGCGTCTAAAAATTCCCTCCACTCCTGTGGGGCCAGTTTTTCTTCCTTGCCTAAAACCTTGGGTTCGGAGGTGAACTTCTGCTTCCGGTTGTCAATGTCTTTCAAAAGGGACTCCGCCGTGTCGCGTGCAACGGCAAACTGGACACCCAGCGCAATCCTCCTCGCCATGTCGTAGTCAATGAACGAATCGCGCCAAAGGAGAAAAACGGCATGATCTTGAATGGTCTCTATCCTTTCCGCCGCCTGGCCGTATCGTCCGGCCTGCGCGTCGGCAAGTGACTTTTCCCATTTCGTCCGCATCTGCGACGCCATGGCGGAACGTCCGTTCAGCCAGGCCGCAAGCAATGACAGGGCCAGTGCGGCGGCGATGGCGATCCTCACTTTTTTCAAAAGGCGTGTTCGCCTCTCTGCCTCCGTCCTTGCCGCAGCCTCGCACTCGCCTATGTGGCTTTCCGCCCAGTCACAGGCCGATTCAAGATTGTCGACTCTCTCCCTGTTGGCGTCAATGTCAGCGCCATCGTCGAACTTGGCGCGGCGCCCGTCGAGACTGTCGAGAATGCCCCTGGCATTCGCCACGGTCTTCCGCGCCACCTCGACCATGTCTCTCGCCTTCATGAAAAGTTGCTCCGCGCAAAGCGCCAGAATCTTATTTCTGAAAGCTTCGCCAATGTCGGCCCCGCAGGCGGGTGGCTTCCCCTCAGAATTCGTCTGGTTTATTTCCGCGAGGGTGTCCGCGATTTCGCCTAGTTGCTGGCTGCGGCGATTTCGCTCCTCAATAAGGGCGAAAAGTTCCGCCAGCCTTTCCCGCATCGTCTCGACTTCCCTTTGCGGGGCGTATTCCGAGAAGTTGTCAAACGCATCTTGCGCCGCTACTGCGTGAAAACGGGAAACGGCCTCATCAAAGGCGCTCAAGGATTGTTCCCGTTCAATCTTGTAAGTCTTGAACTGGACATCAAGCCAACGGGGCTTTACTAAAATATCCTCCGGGAGAATCTGGCGATAGCGGTCAGTGACTTCCGGACGTTCCTGCGTCGCCGCCGCGACGCGTTTATTCACGTTTTCGGCTACTTGCTTCATCGCCTCGTCGTATGCGGGGATTTCGCCCGACGATGCCGCATTCCTGAGGAGCAAGTCCAATTCAACCTCTGCGGCAATCAAGCCGATAACCTTTGCCTCCTCTTCGGCGAGATGCAGCGCGGTCGCCTTTACCGCGCCGCGCCGCGACGGCTTTGCAAGGTACGTCTTCGCCTGCGAGTCGTAAACCTTCCAGGCCTTTTCCAAGTCGTTTGCCGCGCGAAGCCTTTCCTTTGCGGAGGCCTCGATTTTCTTCGCACTGAAAAGGGCGTAATGGCTTTTGCGAAGACTGCGGAGCGCCTCGTCCAGTGGGCGAAGCTCGTCGCAAAGGGGCCCGCCGACGGCGAGAAGGAACTCAACCAGCCCGATAGGCGGGTGTTCGCGGGAGATTTCAGGAAATTCCCTCGGGGCAGAATGGTCTGCGGCGTCCTTGCGCCCCCTCCAGATCAGCTTCTGGGCTTTATCGAGATTCTCAGGAATTGGCTCGAGCCTTTTCTCCTCAGGTTCCGGCGTCTTCCAGCAGATGCTGTCAACTGCGGAGACCGCGATGACATGGGCCTCGCTGAATCCCTTCCAGTTGTTCAGATTGCCGGCCATGCCGAGCAGGAGCGCGCGGGCGCTGCCATTTTCCCCAAGAAGCCCGGCGAATTCGTCGCGTCCGGCCTGGGTAACCGTCACTATGATCTTCTTCCCGTCCGTCCGGGGCCTTTCGAGGAATGTCTGGAGAAGGCGCCACATGTCCTTGGAGCGGTCTATCGCCCTCTTTTGCTCGTCGCCAGAGCCGAAGAGATCGCCCTTCCCGTAGATGTAGGATTCGAAGTCGGCGGGATTGACGAAAATGCAGACGATCGACGCCTCGGCCACGCGCTTAGCTATCAACTCGATGGTGTCGTTCGGCTCGTCGTCTGTGGCCGGGTTTTCGGTATCCCACTCTGCGCCGGCCGCAGAATCCTTCCCGCGATTGGCCTCGCGGTTCCTGCGCCGTTCGGCCTCGTCTGCCGCAGTGGGAACCAGGGCCTTGACAATCTCCTCGCCGGCGCAGTCAATCGACCGGATGGTGAAAAGATCCTCCATCCCGTCGCGGACAGACCACGCTAGTTCCGCCCTTGTGCCTTCGATTGTCGCCTCTGGCCATTTGTTTTCAAGGAACATCGTGCCGTAGGCGTTTCGAACATAGTCGGACGTCTGGGTTCCCAGCTGCCCGGTCAAATTGAGGCCGAAAACCCCGGCCTCCTCGAATGTGTGGCCCAGAACGGAAAGGAAAACGGTTTTGCCGCTTCCCTTTACGCCCAGGACCACGACGTTCCCGTTTTTAATTTCGCCATGGCTCATGGCATCCTCCCGGTTCCGACATCAGATGCTGAGACCGTCTCGACGCCATGCTTTTTGGCGGCTTCGCCACCGTCATTGTCCTCGGCCTCCCTGGCGGGCCGCTCCGCGTTTCCCTCGGCACTGTCCTTACTTCCAGTTTCCGCGTCGAATTTGGAAGGCAATTTCTTGTCCGGTTCGGTGTCTGTTGCCTCCTCTTCCTTTGCTTTCCTGCCCCAGCTCCACTTGGAGGATTTGGATGGTTTCCGGCCCTTCCCCCCTTCCTTCCAATCCATAGGCTCTTTTGCTGTGGCCCCTGCGTTCCCGACCGCATTTGTGTGCATTCCATCGATGGCGGTCTCAATTCTCGTTTCTATTTTATGGTGCGGCCTGTCTCTTCCAAAACTCTTCCGCATAATAAAGAATTTGAAGCCCGCATACACGGAGACGCCAAGCACGGCAACCCCCACGACCCCCCAAAGCAACCCATCAAGCAAAACGCTCCAAAATTCCCCACGCGGCTTCACTGAACCCTCACTGGATTTCCATGAAGCCGGGCTTTTCGACTGCGGCGAAGGCTCCATGACCTTTCTGGACCCCCGCAGCTGCCTGCACTCCGCTTCAAGTCTGGAGACCTTCCCACGCATCTCCGCGAGGGCCTTCGCCATTTCCTTCAGCGCAGGGCTTGTCCCGCTGGGCTCATCCGCAGGCTTCCCGGCGGATATGACGCCGCGCCACTGCGCGACTTTCCCGCAATCCCGGCGCAAGTCCTTAAGTGCATCCCTGCGGCTGAGGCACAGCCGCCGAAGCGACGCCGTGTCGCCGGCGAGGCGCGGAATCTTCTGCTCTGCTTCATCCAAGAGCGCATTGATTTCATCAAACAGCGGGTCTTCCTTGCCGGTCAGGTTCGCGCCAGCCCAGGCCAGCACCCGCCCGAGGCGGTTCAATGTGGCGGCAACAGACTGCATCTCCGCCTCGTCTCCCATGTTTCCAAGAAGGGCTTCTTCCTCCTCCTTGGCAAAGTCGCGAAAGCCGAGGAAATGGCGAAAGGCGCCGTCTGCGGGATTGACAAATCCCTTGAGGTTTGCAACTTTCCCCTTCCATTCCTCAAAGGCGGCTGTCCGGTTCCTTTCGTCGCCGCCGGACGATACGGCTTTCTCATAGGCGACGCGCGCGGCGGCCTCCTCCACGACCGCCGCGAAGGGACGGTACCTGATGTCGGCGGAAAGGTTGCCGCCGTTCTCCGCCAGCTTGGCCGAAAGCGGCCCCAATTCAGTCTTCCTTGACTGGAACAGCTCGCCAAGTCTCGCGAGAAGCGCATCCGGGGTTCCGGAATCCTCAAACGACTTTTCCGCCGTCCAGTAGCCGCCGCGGTCAGCCGCGCCGTTGTCGCCCGCATCGGTGAAGAATCCCTCTTTCGACAGGTCGATGAACCGGTTTTCAAGGGATTCGCCCCGTGGGATAGGCTGCGCCAGAAGCGGATGGTTCCAAAGCCTGGCGAAATCGGCCTTGCGTCCGCCCATCTGCGCGAAGGGGAGGAAGACCAAGGCTATGTAACTGCTGTCTCGTCCGGCGAAGTCACCGCCCGTACGGACGCTTCGCCGATACAGGCATGTTCCGTTAAAGCCGCCTACCTCGCCGCGGCGAATGCCGCCCGCGCCTACAGCCGCCGCATTGCCGATGCATTTCTTGAGCGAGTCCGCCGTCTCGCCGTCGCATCCCTGCCAGGCATATCCGTTTTCAGCCGTGTAGATGTAAACCCGAACAGAATCCTTTCGCTGTTCTGCCATGATGTTAGCCTTTCTAAATCAATAGCCCATTACCGCAGTATAGACCTTCGCCGCCAAGAAGAGCGACCGAAGCGCCTCGTCGACATCCGACGGGCAGGAAAGCCCTCTGAGTTCCCTAAAAACATTCGCCGCATCGTAGGAGAAGAACGCCTCAAGGCGTCCAAGCGCCCTGCCGTCGCCGTATTCACACTCAAAATTGCGCCGGATGGTGTTTTCAAGTCCGCCAATCGCCTCCAGAGCCTCGCTATCGGTTTGAATGGACGCCAGGCGCTCCACGATTGAACGCGATGGCTCCGTTTCGCGCCAACGCCCCGCAACGCAGCCGGCGAGCTTTCGCAGACGTCTCCGCTCGTCGGCGCGAAGCGGACGGGATGATTTCGGTGCGTCTCCAGTCATGGCATTCGCGTCCGATGTCTGGGATGCGTATGCCGGAATTCCGGCTTCAGAGGAGTTCGCACAAAGGGCTTTGACGATTGTCGATGCCGTCTCCTTCCCGAAGTTCTCCCTCTGCCGTTCCTCTTCCCAATTGGCGAAAAACCGAATGGTCTCGAATATCCCCTCGGCTCCCGGCTTTTCGGACTTCCCGACAAGCGCCTTCAGGCACTCGCCGTAAACATCTTCCGAAAGGTAGTTGCCTTTAGATAGGCTTTCCAGCAACGCCTTAAGAGGTTTCATGTCCATTCTTGGCAGGAAGAAGAGCGGCGGCGTCCCGCTGGCCTTGATCCACGGGCGCTGGCTGTCATCCGCGCCCGTGCCGGCGAGCTTGCACATGGCCGAGCCGATTTCGTTCGCGAAGTCCTGGTTGAAGAACCTACCCTGTAGGTTCTTCTCGGCTTCTTTGAGAACGTTGAGAAGCCCTTGCGTGAACAACCCGTGCGAGACGCCGTTCCTTGAAAATTCTCCCGCAGCCATCCCCTCGTCGCACGAGCAAAGGACGTTCATGGAGCCTTCACCGCAGTTGTGGCTGGCGACAAGGCTTTCGTAGAATCCGATGTCGCGCTTTCCGGCAAGGCGCGATTCGGATGACGAGGCTCCTCGGTTTCTTTCAATCGGCGTCCGGCACGCATCAAGGACAATTGCGATGTTCAACTCCGGATTCTCCCGAAAACTTTCCGGGTCGAAGCTGTTCAGAAGACGGTTTCCGCGGAGGCGGGAATTCCTGCAGACGAGTTGTTGGCTCCCCCTAACTTCCATGCCGTGGCCGGCGAAAAAGAAGAGAAGGAAATCGCCGGCAGAAAGCCCCTGGTAGAGTTCGTCCATCTTGTCAATGATGGCGTCAGACGTGGGGTTCTCCAGCAACGCGACACTGTCGAACTGGTTTTCGCGGGTTGAGAAGAACTCATGCAGGGCGCGTGCGTCTTCCACGGCGCCCGCTAGCGGGTGGATCGCGGAATCCTCGTATTCGTCCACGCCCACAAACAGGGCGACTCGCCTTGGTTTTGTAATGCTTGTGTCTTTCATCTGCTTTCCTTCTTGAAAAAAAACGGGTTTACTGCCTATTTCCTTGCGGATTTCCCCTGTTGTGGTTTGCAGTTTGATGGTGTTGAGTTCCAATGCGTTCTCTTCTGCAAGGCGCAACTATGGCATATAACATGTGGAGTTTCAAGACTTTATTGTTAAAACCCACCTTATATTCGCATCGAGAGCAAGTTTCTTAACTTTGCCAAGGAAACGACGTAGTTCCTGTTCCTTTTTCTTTGATGTTGCAAAGACCATTTTCTTTCCATCTTTCGCGGTGATGTTCAAATAGCAGTTGAACCATCCAATTTTAATATCCGCCGATTGAATGTCTTGAAGGTGGCAACGCCATTTGGAAGCCGCTTTCCGCGCCGGGAAGATGGCAAGAATCGTTAGAACGATATAGACAATGTTGATAAACGGGATAATAAACAGAAAGACTGAGGGATCTGCGGGGCAATGGCCAAGACGCCATGAAGGCGCATATCCGAGGAAATAGTTTCGGCAAACGATTTTTCCATACACAAATGGACGTCCAAGTGGCGTCTCGGGAAATCTTAACTGGCACTCCGCTGGATCAATCTGGTCGGGGTATTCAAGCTTTGCGATTTTCGACAGCAATGAAGAAATCTTGTGAACCGTCTTGTCCGGCGCAATGCCCATGCAAGTCTGATAAGCTTTTTCAGCCCCGATTCGGTCTTTCGCCTTGATTGCCGCGAACAGCGCCTCTTCACTTTCACGGCGAACGCGCGGCAGAGCCCCGCGCTCCCATTTCGCCCAGTCGGGAGAGGATAGGAAGAGGTCTTCCTCCGTGATGCGAGGTGCGCCGGGAACGGCCTTGCCTGCCGCAAGCGCGGCTGAAACAAGCGCATCGCGCAGCTGCGTGGAATCGGACGGCGCCCGCCTATCAGTCAGGACGCGGGCGACGGCTTCCTCCTCCGCATTGCGGACTTGCGCGGCAACGACACTCTCACGGATCCGCAGTTCCGTTTCCACCCGGACGGATGCGTCGGCGGAGGACGAGTCAAAGAAGGACTTTGCCGCCGCTTCAAATTGGCTGGCCGCTGCATATCGCCGCCGCGTGGCGGCAAGTCGGTCGGCGGCCCCTCCAGAGCGGAGCGTCTGGGCGTCGTTCCATTCTGAACGGCGTAGCTCCCGGTAGGCGTTGGCCAATGGCGCCAGTGGGGAGCGGACAGCACCACCGAGGCCGATGAGGACATCCTCAAGACCAATCGACTCGAAGTTGTCGGGAACGGAACGATTCTGCGATTCGCCATCGCCACCGCCGCCATTCGCCACGACCGGAGCCACGGCCATGACGTGGGCGTCATCGAATCGCTTTGAATTTGCGAACGCCGGGCACTTGGCGCGAAGGTATCCGCGAGGGCCGCCAAGTCGCACAATTTCGTCCTTTATGGCGAACTCGTCCGTGCGGGTCAGGACAACGACAAGCCGCTTCCCCTTGAAACGCGGCGAATGGGCTGCGGCATGGATCAAGTCGTCAACTTCATACATGCGCGCAGCAGTCGCGGAATCGGCAAGGTCGGCGGTCGAGCGATTCCCAGGCAGTTGGTGTGGGGCCAGAACTAGGCAGACTGCCGAAGCGTTGTCCGCCAAGGCGGATAGCGTCTCCTTGGCGTTATGGATCTCCGTGCCTTCATCGATTCCTTCCTCGACGGACTCATCACCGACAAAAACCTGTGAAATCGTTTCTCCCGCGCAATCGAGAGAGAATATGCGGAAGAGGTGATCTGTTCCCGCAAGGACGTCCCAGGACAGTGGCTTCGCATCAGACCGATCCGTCGCGGCGGGAAACGCATGGTTCACCACCATGCCGTGGGCGGCGTTGCGGACGAAAAGCTGTGTCGTGCGGTCGCAGGGAACCATGCTCAGCCCGAACGCGCCCATGCGCTCGTACTTCGTTCCCAGCACCGTCAGGAGGGTCGTCTTCCCTACGCCCTTGGTGCCAAGCATAAGAATGGAGGAGGTGTTGTCGCTCATGATGCTAAGCCTTTTCAAAATGAGTTGGCCATAAAAACTAAAAAGACATTGGCGTTACCATGCCATAACCGATGTGACAAGAAGATTGCATTGAGTCAATGGCGTCCTCCCCGCGCGGGCGTATTCTTCCTTTTCACTTCCAAGCTAATCTTCTTGTCAACCCAGTCATATCCCGCCTCAGGCCGTAGTATCCCCTCTATGTCCGATGTTTCGACATGAGGATACTTCGGATGGGGTATGCCAGAACGCCATTCCGCCTTGGCGCCGCCTGTCCAGACCCATCCCGTTTCTGCTCCTATCCATTTGCCCTCAACCGAGTCAGCGACAAGGTGATTGTTCTGCGGATGGGTAATGCCGGATTTCCAACGCAAAGTGGCGGGGTTTGATACATCATCCAGAACATATCCGGGATCTGCCACCCATTTTCCCTCTTTTGCCCCCGTTTTCACATGCGGCGAAAGTTTTTCCTTTGAACCAATGGCAGGCCAATCGGTTCCCCGCTTGTTCGGGTTCCACTTTACGCCTTTCCATTTGTTCGTCACGTTAATCCATATGTATCCTGGAGCGGGATACCATCCTCCCTTTTTGAAAGCGCTCGCCACGATATGGGGGTTCGCCGGATGATCTATGTTTCCCGGCCAAGGTGTTCCGGGAACCCATTTCACGGTTTCCGGCTTTGTCGGATCATCGATGACATACCCTGGATCGGCCTCCCAGCAACCAATGGCCGATTTCGCCTTCAGCATTGGGAAGTCGTCGTGGACTTTATCTGGTTTCCACTGGACTCCCTTTTTGAGTATGTCGTTCCTGTCAACAGACTCGTAGCCTGGATCAGGCAGCCACTCTCCCGCATTGTCGCCGGCATGAATGTTCTTGATTGACGGATGCCGGGCATTGCGTTTCCATTGGGTTTCCAAATCCGAAAGCGTCTTCGCGACGCCAACGGACATTCTTTCATATCCAGGATCGCATGTCCATTCGTCTGGCTTCCGGCCAGCTTGGATTTTGGCATTTTGAGAAGGTTTCCATCCTGGAAGCCATGTTGCGTTATGTGGCTTGTGAGGATCGTCCAATTCCCATCCGGGCATGGCGACATAGCCGGCATCGTAAGTCGGGCCTGTTAGGACATGAGGATATTCGTCCGTTTCCTTACCACTTTCCCACCCGCGCCGCTTTTGCTCAATTTTGGACTTTTGGGTCTTCCAATGGTCATAAACCTCATAGGAGACAAACGCCGCTACCACTACAATTATACAGCAGGAGATCACATTTCGTGTGAGTCTCCAAAGTCGTTCGCGTGCCCGTTGCCTAAGCCCCTTGCGAGCTGAGCAGAACCATTCGCGTGCCGTCGGAAGGTCGGATTCGGCGTAACGCCTGTCATCTGGGGAATGTTTCAAGGCTTCTTCAAATATCCCTTTGCGAAAAACATCCCAGGACAATGGCGGAGTGCCCTGTGATGGCAGACTTAGAAGAGCCTGTTCAAGCGCACCTTCTAGCGCTTCAGCCCGCAAAGGCTCTTCCATTATCTGGGTAATGAATTTCTCTGTTTCAGTCCTGATGTTGGAACCGGCGCCGAATTCGTGATCGGCGATGAATTTGGAAAGCAACTCCTTCGCCTCAGCCCGGAACCTCTTTCCGCACTCCGCAAACCTTTGCCCTGCGTCAAAACGCTCAAGCGGTTGGCTGGCGGACGGGTGCGCCTTGGTTTCAGCGTAGGCGCATCCGGCGTCGCATAGGGAGAGGATCGCCTTGCCAACAGGTTTGAGATCATCGGCCATCAGGACACCGACGGCCAGGAGAAAGGACTCCAGCCCATCCGATGAAAAGTTGTCCGCCGGCACCTCTACGCCTTTTTCATTCTTGATTGTCTCGCGGACGGCTACCGTGGCAATGACATTGGACGCTACGGCACGGGCAGAGCGTTTCAATTCCGGAATCTCGGCGAACAGCCACGCTTTAGGGCCTCCAGCCCTCTCGATGTCATCGGCATAGCTTTGCGTGTCAGTCAATACAATCAGCAATCTCTTTTCCTTCCCTGCCTTGCCATTGACGACGGCAAGGACTGTTTCAACCGTCTTCCGCGAACGCTCGCGAACATCGGCTGGCGCGTCAGGATGCTTGTCCGATCCAGGCTCAAAATCCGACGGACGGACGAATAGGCAGAGAACCGAGGCGCGTTTGGCCATTTTCCGAAGTTGGTTCCTCTGGGTGCTACTCGCGTCAGATTCGTTTTCAAGCTCCGAATTGGATGAAGAGAAATCTGTGAAAACTCTATAAATAGCCTCACCACCGCAGTCAAGCGTCGAAAGACGGAAAAGAAGCTTTGTTCCCACGTTGACATCCCAGGAAAGATATTCCGCCGCAGAGTCAGGGTCGGTAGCCGCCGGAAATGCGCGAGTGGAAAGCGATCTCGTCATAAGATGCCACTTATCGTCCACAAACCGCAATGTATCTGTTCCGTTGACGGATGTCATGCCAAGCCCGAAAATACCGGATTCCTTGAAACGGTGTCCAAGAACAGCCAGAAGCGTAGTTTTGCCAGATCCTTGAACGCCAAGGACTAGAATCTCGCGCAATGGGTTGTTGGCGTTGGATGCCATGTTCTTTCTTTCCAAGTTCGCTATTTATTGTCAGAATCGCGTGGTCTTTGTTCCGCATGGGTGGCATCAAGGAGGGATTGCAACTCATGGTTCTTTTTTTTCTCTTCCTCTAGTTCTGTTTTCAACTTTTTGATTGCGGCACTAGTCTCCTCAGGCCTTTCTTCTAGATGCATGATTGCAGTCCCTCCCCGATTACCGCCGGGGAAGGCGGAGCAACCTTTGCCCATATAAAGCAATAAAAACAGTATCAAGAACACATTAAGGATGACACTCGCGACAAAAACAAGAAAGTGCCAAAAAGATTTATCGTCGTCTTTTGGGGTTCTTGACGACAAACCCGAATCCCCGAAAAAGGATGTCTTCCCCCCATCCATGTTCGATCGCCAATTATCAGATGCAGGTCTTCCAAAGGATTCGATTTCCGCCGCGCCATGTCGTGATTGCGCTGGCCTGTGGCCAAATTCAGATGTGGGCCGTGCGGCATGTCCGCTTGCAGGCGTTTGAGGCGTCAATGCCATCGAAGCGGGGCGCAAAGGCTCTGACTGGTATTGCGGCACAGGCGGGGGCGAGGGCGGACGGATTGCCTCCGCTTCTTTCCTGAAAGTCTTGACCTTTGCGGTGAATGATGAGGAAAAGGCCGAAAGCGCCTCTGATCCGGCATGAGCCGAGGCCAGTTCACGCAAGGCTTTGGCTGCCTTATCGGCATCTTCGGCCATGGAGAGCGCCTTATCTCGCTCATTTGGAACAACGGTCAATTGACGTCCGACTTCGGCGGCTTTTTCCACTGCGGGGAAGGGGGTGTAGATAAGTCGGACGCGAGGCTCCGTGCCATCCTTCGCAGGACGGACATTGGCGACAATCGTACCGAATTGCGCCTCGGGCGAGCGAAAGGCATCGGACATCTCCACAAGGGATCCGGCCACCCATTCGTCTCGTTTCGCTAAAGCCGCTGCCCGTATTGTCGGCTGATTGGACGACGTTTTTGCGGATTCGAGACACGGACACGCCGGGTCGGCAAGGTCAACAGTGACATTGGCAAGGTCGCCGTCACGTGGTTCGGCAAGCGCCGGGGCTCCCCAGATCCGTACGAAATCAATCCTGCGGACATCAACGGCGTCACCGGGCAGGAACAGCAAGGCGATGTAGCGATTCAGACGACCGTTTCGTTCGCCGAACGAACGGACATGCGTGCGCCAGACAGCCACGCCTCGCCGCCCCCCCAGCTCGCCATGCAACACGCCGCCGATCCATGACGATGGCGTCACGCCGACGTTTGGGTCGGGCAAGGCGTTTCGCACGCCGGTATCGGACAATATCCGGTCTAGATTGGCTGCAAGGCGCCGGTCTTCAGCGCAGCCCTGCCATTCGTAGCCATCGACGGCGGTATAGACGTAAACTCTGAATGTTGTCGTATCCATGTGGCCGTTCCTTTCATTTCTATTCTATGTGCGCCACCGCTGGAGGAGTTTCGCCGCGAGGAATACACGGCGCATGGCGGCTTTGACCGCAGAAATCGGGGCTGTATCGTTCCAGAGTCTTGAAGAACGCTCAAAATCAGTGACTTTGTTCCCGTCGTCGAGGAACGGATCGGCGTATGACAAAAGGGATGAGTGCCGACGCGTTCCTGGTTCCCATGCGACGATATTGTTGTTTTTCCCAAGCGACGTAAGAATCCCGGACACAAGCGCATCCAGAGCGGCGACGGCTTCGGGAACCGTTTTCGCATCCCGAATGCCCCTGGCCTCCTGGGATACGTCGCGCCAATTTGGACGAACCGCCTTGTCGAGGAAGTCGTTCAGCATTTTCGCTTCCGTCTGCGACAGCGCCTGGGATTCGGCGGAAGCGGACGGCTGGGAGTTCCTGGCATCGTCACCAACTGCGGCCAACGGCGCCTCCCGCAACGCCTTATTTAACTCCTCGACTTTCCTCCGCAGTCCATCGACCTCGTCGATGGTTGCGCAAATGGCCCTGATAATCGCCGAAGCCGTCTCGTCGGGTGCCGCTTCGTTTTCACGCATCCTTCCCCATTGCGAGAAGAATCGAATGGTTTCGTAAAGCCCCTTTGCCCTGTTATTAGGCGACGTGAAGGCCTTCTGGCATTCCGCCGACTCGTCCACAGAGAGCCAGCCAGCCTTTTGGAAGGCAACCGTCCAGTCTATGAGCGGCTGGACGTCCATGCTTGGCAGGAAGAAGAGCGGCGGCGTTCCGCTGGCCTTGATCCATGGGCGCTGACCGGAGTCGTTGTCCGCGAGCCTCTGCATCGTCTTCCCAATTTCATCTCCAAGATTCTGGTCAAAGCACCATCCGCGCCCCTTCTTGTCGGCGCGTTCGAGAACGTCCAGCAGGGCGAGCGAGAAAAGCCCGTGGCCGCGTCCTTTCACCTCGCCGGCCGTCTTGCCCTCGTCGCAGGAGAACAGGACGGCCAGCGAGGCATCGTCCGCATTCCGGCTTTTCACGAGCCCGTCGTAGAAATCAAGGTCGCGGCGTTCGCCGACGCGGGCCTCCATTCCGCGCGTTGCATCAAGCTTCGTCCTGCAGGCGTCAAGGATCACCGCGACGTTCCATTTCTCGTTCCCGGCGACGTGGCGCAGGTCGAATTCGTTAACCAGACATCTCTTCCCTTGAATAGTGTCGGAGCAAAGAAGCTTCTGCTTGCCGCCGTCGTCCATGCCGTGCCCGGCGAAGTAGAATAGGAACAGATCGCCTTCGCACAATTCAGAAGATAGCTCCACGACCTTCTTAAAAACGTCGCCGCATGTCGGGTTCTCCAACAATACCGACATGTCGAACTGGTTTGGGCGGGATGCGAAAAAAACATGCAAAGCCCTAGCGTCGGCCACAGCCCCCGAAAGCGTCGGTATTGAAGTGTCCTCGTATTCGTCCACGCCCACAAACAGGGCCACCCGCCTCGGTTTTCTAGTCTGTTCCATGATGATTGTCCGGATTTAATTGACAAATAAAAAAGTCTATCACAATAGAACACGGATTTCAAGCGGGGATGCGCCGAAGAAGATGTACGCAAGATTCCGCGACGCCTCCATCGTCGTGGCGCCACAGAGACATTATATCCAAGGGGTTTTTCCCGCAAAGGCAAATTCCGCAAGCCATGTCAGCGGGCAAGATGCCAGAACTGGCGGACCTGCTCCCCATCTACGAAAATGCGTATTTCAATTCCCCCTGGGTTCCATCCCTTGTAAATGTCCGTCAGTTTTGCCCTGTCTTTTTCTTCTATTTGTCTCATGTCAACAGACAGGTTTAGCCCAAGAAGAAAACTCGCTCGCCCTTTGGGAAGCTGCCAGTTCGCCTCAAGCATGACGGCCTCGCGTGGCGTCATGGGATCTTTGTTCGGCATGAAGAAGGAATTTGTCCGCCTGACATTGCCACTGGTGAGTATGCAGTCTGCCTTTATCCATCCGCCCTTGGACCTCTTTCCATGTTCCCCTCCCTTGAACGTCCGGATGGGCATTGCCGTGTTGAGATTGCAGACGCCATTTCTAGCGGAGGGGGAGACTCGCACCTCCACCTTGTGACTGCCCGGTTCGTCAATGTCGAGGCCGAATTCCCATTGGTAGGCCTGGCTTGCCTCGCCACCCGGCGCGCAAAGGACGTCGCCTCTCAAAACAGCCTTACTCCGCAAAGCGTCATTCGGTTTCCCGGCCAATGCGCCCTCCTTCCAGGAAGCGGGCGAGAACCGTCCTTCTCCGATTGCCTTTTTGATTTCCGCGTCAAGCTCGGTCACCCTTTTGCGCAGGGAATCCATGCTGTTCCTTGCGCCATCGAGGTTCCCCCTCAACTTGATCACATCCCTTCCGTTCGCCGGAGTCGCGCCTTCCAGGGCGCGCAAGTCGGCCTCGGCCGAATCGAATTGCCTGGCGCATTCGGCGACAGCCTCTTGAATGGCCGCCTTGGCCACGCCGCCGCCGTCCTCGACAGTTTTCTTCAGCCCACCGAGACTCTCTCCAACGGCTTTCAGGGACGCCATACATGCCTTTGCCCCTTCACGTATCTCCCCCCTGCACGCTGGGATGTCCGGCTTTGCCGCTTCTATCGCCTCAAAGTCTTTCCTCGCCTTGGAGACAACCTGGACAAGTCGCTTTTCCAATTTGGCGGTGGACATGGATGCCGCCGCTGCGGACAATTCCTTTTCGATGTCCTCCGCCTTTTGGGGAAGTCTTGAAATATGCGCGCTGTCAGGCTGCCCCATCCCTTCCTTGATGAGACTGTCAAGTGTCTTGATGGCTATCGCACCCTCATCCCGGAAAGCTTTGGCGCGGCCTAGAAGCGCGGACGCAGCTCTCCGCCGGTTTTCCCAGGCAGACTCCTCTCCCTTGGCGATTCCATCAAGTTCGTTCGGGGCTTTTCGCGCCGACTCAACGGCTTCGCGCGGGAGAAGCGCGCCGTGCTCATTGTCCAGGGCGGCGGCCTTTCCCGCAACTTCCCTGCAATATCCGCGCGCCTTGTCAAAAAGCCTTGCCCGCTCTTTTGGATTTTCATCCATGGCCTTTTTTAGAAGGTCTTCCGCCGATTCCACCGCCGTGATGCCGTTTGTGATGCCTGTCCGAATTTCGGACAGCCACGGGACATTCCGGTCAATGCGCAGGGCATTCGCCTCCTCGCGTATGGCGGCTAGGCGCCCATTCGCGGACTCCAGCCGCGCCGATGCCGCACCAAATGCGTCCGCCGCCGCCTTGGCCCCGGTGACTGCTGCGTCGGCCTTGGCCATCCAGTTTGAAAACGCGGCGCGCGCGTTGTCAGCCCGCGCGGATACCTCTTCAAAGCGTTTTACCGCAGCTGACGTCGGCTCCGCTTTCGGCCGCTTCAGCGCGTGAAGCGCATTCAACTCGTCCAAGCTCCGCTCCGTTTCGGACATCGCCTTTGAGATGTCCTTGTACCCTGAATCCTTGAGCAGTTCCCTGATGTCAGACGCCTGCGCCGCCGCGCGGGTCGAGGCAGCTTTGAAGTCATTCCTGGCGCCGTTCCATTCATCTGTCGCGTTCTTGTAGCTGTCGTTCAGTTCAATCGCCTTGGGGCGGTCTTCGGCCACATAGAGCGACGGGTCGAGGCCCAGCGGCTCGACCGCGCCGCCATCCGGCTTGTCGGGCGAAACTCCGGGCAGCCGTGCCAATGCGTCTTCAAGGCGCTTTTCTGCGCCATTCCCGCCGAGTTCATTCAACCCCGCCATGCAGGTTTCGCACTTGTGGAGCATGGCGTCGATTTCCGCGTGGCGTCTCCCAAAAGGCCTCATGTAGATGCCGTAGGCAAGCAGCAACGTGATTGCGCAGGCAATTAGCTTCACAATACGCCCAACCCGCCGCTGTCTGGCTGCATTTCGTGATACGACATACTTTTTGAACTGGTCTGCCAGCCAGTCATCATCCAGTTTTAAGTCGCCAGGGGCAACCCATCGGATTAAATCATTTGGGATATCGTGTTTCTTTTCGGCTTTAGCCGTGTCGATGGCTTCGTTCACCTGATCCACCATCGCGGCCTCGAAATCATCGGGGAGCTTCTGATTTTTCGCCGCAGCGTCTCGCAGGGCCTTGTCAATCAGCGGCTCCGCGACTATCCAGCGGAGGATGGCCCCCTCCTCCTCCGCAAGGTGAGCTTGTGTCTTGGCGCGGGCTAGCACCGTATTCGCCCCACTCCCACTTAGGTATTTCGTCTTATAGTCGGTTACGGCTTCCGCATATCCTTCCAAGACTTTCTTCAGACGCCCCGCTGCCTCAAGCCTGTCCTTTTCCTCTTTATCCCTATCCCATCTCGTGTTGGCATAATCGAACTGGGCATTCCGAAGAGCACGCAGCTTCTCGTCCAGCGGCTTCAGTTCATCGCAATCGCCGCCTATGGCAATTAGGAACTCAACCATCCCCAAGGTTCCCGAAATCGGATTTCTCGCATCCAAATCCGGGTATTCAACCGGAGTGAAACGTTTGTTAGTTCTGTCGTGTGGGTCTGGCCATTCCTCCCCTATAAGGGTGTATTTGTCGCAATTCTCCTCATCAGGTTCCACCACTTCGCCGGTTTCTGTCTTCCAGACGATTTTATTGACTGCGGAAACGGCAATGACATTGGCGTCTTCCCATCTAAGCAGATTGTCGAGATTGCCAATCTGCGCCGAGAGAAATCGTTTGGGGCCGCCCTGTTCTTCAATGCCCTGCTTGACCCATGGGCGATTGGCCTGGGTAATTGCAAGTACAATTCGCTTGCCGTTCGCGAAACCGTCTTTCAAAAGGGTCTGGAGCAGACCGCTCATGGCGCGCGAGCGGGCCCAGGCACCTTCTATTGTTTCCTCGTCGCCGAGATCGACGCCTAAATCCTCAATGTGCATCCTAAAGTCATTGGGGTTCAGGAAAAGGCAAATCACATCTGCATTTGCGACGCGCTCGCGAATGACATCGTGCACGACATCCCCCTCGACCTTCTCGTCATCGAGGTTTTCAAAGCCCTGTGGGGATTGCTTATTGCCGGACATCGACAGGCCGGCGGCATTCCCCTTTGCGCCGATCTTTTCCCCTGAATTTTGCGTCGAAGGCGCGTAGTCGGGGGCCAGCGCCTTGACAATGGCCTCTCCGGCGCAGTCAAGAGAGTTGATTGTGAAGAGCGTCTTTGTGCCCTTGTTGACGGACCACGACAAGACCGTCAGTTCCGTGTCGTTCGTGGATTCCGGGAATTCCTTGGCACGAAATATGCGGTCGTAGGCACCATTCACGAAGTTCGTCGTACTGCCATTTAGGCCTGTCAGATTTAGCCCAAACGCATTGGCTCCCTCATTAAAGACGAGGCCGAGGACGGAAAGGAATGTGGTCTTCCCGCTTGCCTGGACGCCGATAAGGACAACGCTACGCCCACCATCGCCAGTGACGTCCGGGTTTTGTGAAAAGCTGCCGTCATCGCCGAATCGGACTGCTGGGTTTTTGTTCGTTTTGTCAGCCATTATTCGCCTTCCTTGCTTTTGCCAGAGTCCGCAGCCTCTTCTTTCTCGGTGGCGTCCGGCAGTGCCTGGGGGATAATATCTGTCCTGTCGCCGGATGCCAGAACTGGCTCTTCGACTTTGAATTCATCCCCTTGCGGCGAGAGATTCGCATCGGCGTGTGGTGCGGCGTTGGTGGCAGCGACTGGCTTTGGCATGGCGCTTTCCACCACGGGGGCGACAGCAGGGTTCTGCCTGCCAAGGAAATGTCGCCAGAATAAGGCAGTTAAAATGGCGACGACGATGAGAAAGAGGCCTAGCATGGCGCCTAGCAACACGTTGTATAAGATTCCGGAACGCGGCTTAACCCGTTCTTGCGTTTGCCCTGCGCCGGAACTGATGTCTTGCGATGTGTCCAGCAGTTTTTTGCGTAGGCCGTCGTTTTTCTCCTTCAGTTCATCATTTTCTTTATTCGCCTTCATAATTTCGTCTTTCTTTTTTTCGAGCTCTCGAGACAGGCCTTTCAAGGAACGCCGCGTTTCCTGGAAACTCATGGCAAGTGATTTCAGAACCTCTGAGGTCTTGGGCGGAGTTATGCCGCCGTCCTTCGTCTCGCCGGTTCCGTTCTCCGGGTCTTTTAACCATTTTGTCCATCGCGCAACGGCCTGGGACTCTTCTCTAGTCTCTTTCAGCCGGTGATTGAGAGTTTCCAGACGCTTCCTCACCGCCTCGCCGCCTTCGCCGACTTGGTCCGCGAGCGGCTTCAAATCAGAGAGCAGCCTTTCCAGAACTTCGAGAATGCCGCCGTCCTCTCCGGTGAGATGCCCCCCCAATGCGTTCATGACGTCTTCGGCGTATTTCAGACCCCGCTGGACGCTCTTCAGCTCTTCCTGCCCGCCCCCGGCGTTGAGAGCCTCGGACTCCGTCTTGGCAAACTGGCGAAGGCCGAGGAAGTGGCGGAACTGCCCGTCGCGGCTGTCTGTCATTGACAGAAGGGTCTCAATGGTTTCGCTCCAGATTTTGAATGCCTTTGCCCGCACCCTTTCGTCATCCGAATTGCGACGCAGAGTCTCGTATTCTTTGCGGGCGGAAGCCTCCTCCGCGACAGCGGGGAAGGGCTTGTAGCGGAGATTGAGGGAAATACGGCCGTCGCCGTCGCCGTATATTGCCGCGACGAAGGAGCCAAGTTCGGATTTGCGCGACTGGAAAGCGGCGCCAAGCCGCGCGAGGACATCTGCCTCGCCACCGGTGGCAACGGCCAATGGCACCCCTTCGCCCGTCCAGTAGTCGCCCGAAACCGACTCGTCCGCAGAGACGGCGGCCTTAATCAGTCCGGCCGACTTCAAATCGAGTTCCAGTCCCGCGAGTTTTTCGTCTTTGCCTAAAGGCGCGGCCAAAAGGGGGTGCCGCCAAATCCCCGCATAATCGACGAAATGTTCTCCAATTTGCGCGAACGGGATGAAGGCGAGCGCGACATAGTCGCTGTCGCGGCCTGCGAAATCGCCGCTTTTCCTTACATGGACGCGGTAAATGGCCGTTCCGTTAAAGCCGCCGACGGAGCCGCGCCGGATTCCGCCAAGCGCCGGCAGCCCATCAGATGCCGGGTTTTTCCATGACGAGCCGAGGCATGATCGGAGCGATTCCGCCAGGTCGTCGTCGCAGCCCTGCCATGAATACCCGTTTGTCGCGGTGTAGATGTAAACCCTGATTGTCAATGACGATGTGGTTGCCGATTCGGTCATGGCCGTCTCCAGAGGTTAGTATCTGCGGAGTTCGTAGCACGAGGTCGCCAGACGGGACAAGGTTGAAAGCGCCTTGTCAATTTCGGAAGTGCCGGCGGCATAGGCCCTGTCTTTCAAAACTCTCTGCCAGGCGTTGGATGATATGGAGAAAAGGTAGGGAAGTCGCTCAAGCCGCGAGTCCGTCCTTTCGTATTTCCTGTAGTTCTTGTTGATGAACTCGTCGCGGATGGCGTCGTTGAGGGCGCGCAGGGCGTTCAGCGCGGCTTGTGCGGTTCGCGCCTCGCGCATGGCGTCAAGCGCGGCGCCAATCGCCTCCTTGCGGCGCCATTCGGCCTGGACGCCTTCCGCAATCATTTGCAGTTCGTGCGATTTGCCTTCGTCGAGCAACTGCGATGGTTGCGCGAATGGCTCATCCCTGCCTTTGGCATGAGGCTCTTCAAGCAATGCCTTCTTCAATTCGTTGACATTCCGCTGCAAGTCGTCGATTTCAACGATGGAGGAACAGATGGCCTTGAGGAGTTTCGCCGCCGTCTTGCCTGCGGCCTCACTGTCGTGGGCCGGGCTTTCGCAAGAGAATGTGCGGCATATTTGCATGACGGCTTGCTGAAGGGGCTTACCGTGCCTTCCATTGAGACAAGCCTTGCAATCGTCGCAAAGGTCTTCGTCAATGAATCCGCAATCCCTGAGGTCTTTCTCAAGCCATTTCTTCAACTCTGCCATTGTTGACGGAAATAGTAGGAAGGGGTCGCCATTCGATTGTATGACGGGCGTTTGGTCAGTGAAAATGCGGTGGACTTGCAGTATTTTGCGCATTCTGCCGCGAATGGAGGACACGAAAGTTTCTCCGAAGGGAAGCGTTCTCGCCTCGTTGTCGTTCATGAGTTCCAGAACCGCTTGTGTGAAGACTCCGTGGCCGATGTCCTCGAACTCCAACGCAGGGCAAAACCTGTCGCAAGAACGCAAAACGCTACACGTTCCTGGGTTCTCCTTTGCATCGGGCATAGATATTAATGCCAGGTTGCGCGTCTCCCCCCCGCGCTCTGCCATGCCTGAGAATATGTCAGTGCGACAGGCGTCCAGCAAAAACGCCCTGTGGAATCCTTTTCCGTTCGTGCGGTCTTCCAGCAACTCTACGGGAATTCCCGCGCGGTTGTACCTCAAGTAGTCAAGGCGGTCGTCATTGCAGATCAGCAAATGTTTTCCCTCTTGTGAGGTGAATCCGTGACCGGCGAAGAAGAAGAGGAACACGTCCTCCGGTCCCAAGTCGGAGGAGAGTTGCCCAACCTCGTCGAGCACCTCGTTAGCCTTGGGGTCCTCCAGCACTTTGGTCTCGTATCCTTGTCGATTAAACGCCTCCGCCAAGGCTTTCGCATCCGGTACGGAGAACCGAAGGTCTCGAAATGAGTTGTCGGCATATTTGTTAACGCCCACGAACAGGGCGACCTGTCTTGGTTTTCTAGTCTGTTCCATAGATGAAAAATCCTTTACAAATTATATAACGGATTTTCCCCTGCAAAGTCTTGCGGGGAATTTCAGGGCGCTTCCCGTTTTCTAGCGCGTCGGGCTCCACCTGCCAATGACAAGCACCGATGCTAGAAGCACATGTTCATAATCGGGAGATACGGGCAGGAACTGTTCTTTATGATGTTGAGGAGCCCAATTTGGACACCCGTCATCGACTGCGCCTCATTGACAACGCCAATCTGCAGCCCGGCTGCGACGTCGGCCTTGTTGTAGACGCCTATCTGCATTCCGTCCATGTCCCCGGCGAGGTTGAAGCAGCCGATCTGCCCGCCTTCGACCGCGCCGCCCACGCGATTCGCGATGCCTGATATCTGCAATCCGTAGAAGTCGTCGTAGCAGTTGTTGGCAATGCCGGCGACCTGAAGGGTGCCGCTCGACGAACCGACGCTGTTGACGAGCCCTGACACTTCGATGCCAAACACATCTTCTTCCACAATGCTCACCAGTGCGCCCACATCAAGCCCCATAACGTTTTCGTTGGCGCCATAGAAGATGCTCAGCCTGAAACCCGTTACGTCCCTTTCTGCGGAAGGGAACTGGACGGGATTGGCGAAGGCGAAGCCAATTGGGAAAGCGCCGCCCACGTCGGACGTATCGCCGATTGAAACCATCGGTGCCACGAGGGCAAGCGCTAATGCCAGAACGCGATTTTTAATTGTATGCATTTTTTTTCCTAATGCTTTCGCCACCTAGTTGAACCCGAAGGGCTGGGCGAAAAGCGCCCCACGGTTTTGCTGCGAACAACGGCGCCTCAGCTATGGCTTCCCCGACATTCCATAGCTAAAACATTAAATAAAACAGCATATTACTATACCAAATCTAAAAACTGTTTGCAATTATCATCCTCGCGTCGGTGCGGCCTAAGAGAAACTCGGCATGCAGCCGTCGGCGTACTGGTCAACTCCGACGAATAGTGCGTGGCGTTTCATTGAGGAATATTTCAAAATTGGCCTTGTTAAAGCTGTGCCATCAAATACAATCCCACTTCCGTGTCATTAGAAGAATCTTAGTTCCAAAACTCAAACCACTACAGTCCTTGAACGCCCCGTTCCCGATGCTCGTCACCGGATGGCCACCCAAGGAGTTGGGGATCGCAATGGTTCCTTTGACATCCGTCGTCGTCGCAGGTACTCGTGTGGCATAATTTGTGGCGAGTGAACCGATGACGGCCTTGCCGTACTCCACCTCGAAGTTCCAAGTCAAGCCGTCCACAGTCTCCTGATGCCGCCCATCTGGATTCCTCTCCGCTTTCACATGCGCCTTGCGCTCCGCCTCCTCGCGCGCCTTCCTGGCTGCTTCCTCTTGCGCTTTCTTCGCGGCGCAGTCGGGGCAAAGGAAAGTCTTTGGATCCCGATGGTCAAGACAGAGGTCGTCGCTACCGCATTCCCGACTCTTGAAGGTGTCTGTTTTCTTGTTCCAGCGCCCGCAGACGGGGCAGGTGACATAGACGGGAGTCGTAGTGGCAGGGCCATGCGGCTCGCTCGGAGAATTCGCCCCACCGCCATGGCTCTGCGCAACTGGCTCTGTAATAATGCCGTCGAGCAGCAGAATCGGCAGACCTTTCTTCTGGGGTTTCTGATGGAAGGACATACCGGCCTTTTCCGACAGGATGCGCATCCGGTCTGGAAGCCGCCCGTAGACGAATTCGTCTGTCACAAGGACTCTGCGCCCGAGGCTCTTCTCCTCGTCAAGCATATCCAGCATCGCCATGGAGAAAAGCCCGTGGCGAAGGGGAGGGATCTCCCCCGCGCATTCGCCATCGTCGCACGAGCAAAGCACCGTCAGCGTTCCGGTACCGGCATTTTCCGGGCTGGCCGTTGCCAGGATCAAGTCGCGAGTTCCTTTTTACATGGCGCCGACCACGCCACGGTTGGTGGCGAGGACGTCCGTGCGGCAGGCATCCAGCAGGAAGAGCCGGTTGTAGTTTCCGGCCGTCTCGAACTTGAGCCCTTCCAATGGAAGCCCCGCCCATGCGTGCCTTACTGCGGCAAGCTGGTCGCCGGCGCAGACAAGGCGGTGCCCGTCCTGCGTTGTAACGCCATGCCCTGCGAAGAAGAACAGGAAAAAGTCGCCGGTGTCAAGATTCCGCCGAAGTTTTAGCGCTTCTTCACGGACAGCTTTGATTCCCGGATTGGGAAGGAAGACGACTTCGTCGAATGATTATGATTTCTTAACGAAAACGCTTAGTTCCCTGGCATCGTTCACGGCTCCGCGCAAAGGCCTAATGCCAGAATGTTTGGGATATTCGTCCACGCCCACGAACAGGGCGACTCGCCTTGGTTTCCTAATGCTTATGTCTTTCATTTGCGTGCTTTCTTGAAGAGAAAAACGGGTTTGCCGTTTAAATCCTTGCGGGATTTTTCAATATGGCTTCCAATTAATCTAGCACATCCGGGCGAGAAGTTCAAATTCCGGCAAGTTCATGCAGAGATTCCATTATTTGTCTCCAAAACCAGCACTTTTAATCTTCGGGGGTGAACGTCCCGTCCCAGTTCTCCCTGTAATGGTTCCCGTCGTCATCAGACCAGCCAAATATGCCATAGTCTGTTATTTTCCTTCCACAGAACGTGCCATCGTCAATTACCTTGTGCGTCCGATTGTATTCATCCTCTTCGCGCTGCCGTCGCTCCTCCTCCTCCTTCTTTCGACGTTCAATGTCTTTATTGATTTCATCGATTGACGTGTCGGAAGTGTACGTATGCCCGCTGGATTTCGAGGTAATCCCTGCGCCTATCATCAATCCCACAAGAGACATGAAGAACAGTTCGCCGTAGAAAGCGCCGTAAAAAGCCGCTGTAGCGTAGGCGGCAGCGGTAAAAAGGACGAATTGCACAATCGCATGGAAAAATCCCTTGAATGCCCGAATACGGAAAATGAAAGCGGCGATTACAAGAATAATCGGGATTTCCCAATGCATTCGCGAATATACTTCGGCTGTCCCTAGCGGCAACTCAAATGTTCTGCTCCAGTTGAACACCTTTGCCGTCCAGAGGGTTTTCGGTCCGCCGGAGAACGATAGTTTATCTGCCTCGGCCATCCAGAGGTTGCGCCATCCCAGGGGGACAGCCGCAACCGCAGCCACAATGGCCGATCCGGCAATCGGAAGCCAGCCGATGCCACGATGGTGTCCCGGATTCCTGTATAACAGCAACGATTCAATTCGGGAGGGCAGCCAATGCCCGGTCATGAACGGCAACGCGCCAACGAGTCCAATTATAACCAATCCAAGAGCGAGCAATACAAGCCCCCATACTACTTTGAACAACAGCCAGTCCTTGATGGCGAAATAAACGTCCCTCGCCACATGATAGAGACCGATGGGGGCGGGCATGACAATGATGGCAAGAGCCAGGCCATACAGCCAGTAAACCGCGTTTGCGGCAAGCAACTGCGTAAGTAGATACCTCACCCCGGCGGCAAAGGATTTGAAACAACCGATTCTCCGTAAAAAAGACAGCAGGCAAAGGGCAACCGGAACATACCAGCAGATTGCGAATGTGCGAATGCAGATTGACAGTTCGCCGGGAATCCTACACGCCAACCCCATTGGCAAGAGGCATGTCGAGGGATTCGAGACGTCGATGCCAAAATGCATTCCCCCGCGCAAAGCCCACAAAGTCGCGGCCACCTTTACCGCAAAGCCAAAGGCCATGAAAATGGAAATCACGTAAGGCCAATCGGGACCAAGTGATTTCTTCGTCTTGCCCTCCCTGCATGTTTTCCTTTCGAGATTATGAAAACTGTCCCCGTATGCGAAAACAAAAAGCGAAAAAAAAGCCGCCACCATCCAGAGGACGGCGCCGACCGGATACGCCCACAATTTCATATGGGCTTTTAGGAAGAGATCAACAAAGAATGCGTTCATGTGCCTATTGCTTTTGAAGAAGAACAACAATCGCGGCGAAGGCCGTTGTCCAGAACAAATGGAGAAGGATTCCGACCAGCCATGGTAGCATGGAAGTCGTTTCAGGCCAAAAGGCAAAGGCGAGGAGAGGGATGTAGGCATGGGCGACAAGGGCGGCAAGAAGGGACCCAATGATAAGGACTGAAACCTTCCAAGACGGAAGCCTCCGCTTCGATGTTGCCGTCTGTCCGTCTTTCCCGTCTCTTCGATGCCGTGAAGCGGCGGTCAGTCCCAAAGCCGTAATGAAGGAAATAGGAATGATGGCCCATTCAACCCACCATGGCCCAACAGCCTTGGCGTAAGCCCAGGATCCAGCCGATGCCGCACACCCAATCACATACTCGATTCCAGATTTCAAAAAACAACGCATAGCAGCCTCCAGTTATGACAGGTGAACGGCCACCGTCGCACCGGCGGCTTCCAATTTCCTCCGAACCTCATCGGCCTCAGATTTTGACAATCCCGCCTTAACAACACCGAGTCCGTTTACAAGCGATTTGGCATCTGCAGGCCCAAATCCTGTCAGTTGCCGGACAACGCCCATAACCGCGATCATCCTATCCCGTGGAATTGAGACGAGTTTCACGTCATATTCATCCAGTTCATCTATGATGCTATCCAGACGCCTTGTCGAGTGCAGCGCATCCATTTCGCCAACAGTATCGCCCGAAAACTCCGCTCGCTTCTCCATGTTGCCATGGCATTTCTTAAACTTTTTGCCGGAACCACACGGACAAGGATCATTGGCCCCTATGACAGCGGTTTTCCTGTTTTCAATTCCAATGAACTTGTTATGCTGCCACTCGCCATCTTGCTGGATTCTCCCATCAGATTTAATGATTCGCCCATGTCCGCATTTCTCATCGTCCTTCCACTCCCCTTCGTAGCGATCGCCATCTGAATATGTGTATGTGCCAATCCCGTTCTTTTTGCCGTCCTTCCACTCCCCTTCGTAGCGATCGCCGTCTGGATATGTGTATGTGCCAATCCCGTTCTTTTTGCCGTTCATCCAATCGCCTACATAGCTATCACCGGTCGGCCAGGTATATGTGCCATATCCGCATTTCACATCATCCTTCCACTCTCCATCGTAGCGATCGCCGTCTGAATATGAAATAACGCCCTTCCCGTGCCTTTTCCCCCACAGCCACTGGCCATCATAAAAGGTTCCGCTTTTCCAATCATAACGCCCGCGACCCATCTTCTTTCCATGTTGCCAGTCGCCGTCATACCGATCACCGGATGGCAATACTAGAACGCCGTGTCCATGATACTCGCCGGGGAGGAAGAAACCGTTGCCGAATAGGAACTCGCCTTTGTATCTGCTACCGTCAGTTCCCTCCCACACACCATGTCCAACATTTCCTTCAACAATCTGCTCCCCACGATAAACGCCATCCCGGTATTTCCGGACAAACGGCACCTCTTCGCGCGCACTGCGTTCCTCCGCCTCACGAGCCTTGCGCTCGGCCTCATCCTTGGCCTTCCTTACGGCCTCTGCGTGACGCATTTCTTCCAGGCGTTTTAAACGCTCCGCTTCACGAGTCTGCCGCTCCTTTTCATGGCGTTCCTGTAGAGTCGTTGCCTCTGCGGCTTCGCGCGCCTTGCGCATTGCCTCCTCGCGCGCCTTGCGTTCCGCCTCTTCCGTGGCTCTCCTCGCGGCCTCTGCGTGGCGCATTTCTGCTAGGCGTTTTAGACGATCCGCTTCACGGGCCTGCCGTTCCTTTTCATATCGCTCCTGGTTAGCCCTCGCTTTTTTTAATTCGAGCTCCTTGCGCGCAGCCTCTTCCTTGGCCTTCCTCGCGGCTTCATCACGCGCCTTCTTCGCGATGCAGTCATGGCAAAGGAAGGTCTTGGGATCCCGATGGTCAAGGCAGAGGTCGTCGCGGCCGCATTCCCGGCACTTGAAGGTGTCTGTCTTCTTGTTCCAGCGCCCGCAGACGGGGCAGGTGACATAGACGGGAGCTGTTGCAACTTGGCTTAGGCCATTCCTCCCGCCCGAAGAGGTCGCTACACCATCTGTGATAGGTGGCATCGGTGTGTCGACGCCATCGAGAAGAATAAAGCAGGAATTGCCCGTGCAACTGAAGCGGGGGCGCTGTTCCGTGGAAAGACCGGAACGTGAAGCGATTTCGCCCATCTTCATGCCAAGGCTCATGCGGAAGGCATCGGAAATGTCAAGTCGGGCATGCTTTTGCTGGGCATCCTTCAGCAAATCAAGCATCGCCATCGTGAAAAGGCCATGACGCCTCTCCGCAAGCTCCGCTGCGGTCTGACCCGCGTCGCAGCTCGTCACAATTGTCAGAGCGCCACTGCCAATTTTCTCAGTCGGGGCATCAAGGATCAACGAAAGGTCGCGTTCCGCTATCCCCTCGCCGCCACGCGTCGCTAGGATGTCCGACTGGCAGGCGTCAAGAAGGAGCGCGCTGTCGAAGGAGCCGGAAAGCCGCCGCTTAAGTTGGCCAAGAGGAAGTCCGTCGTCCTCGTACTTCACGTCGTCGTAGAGGTCGTTCGAGCAGACCAGAACATGGTTCTCGTTCACGCGGAAACCATGCCCGGCGAAAAAGAACAGGAAGAAATCTCCGGGGCCGAGGTCGGCGGTAAGGCGCCGCACCGCGCCAAGGATTTCCTTCTTCCCTGACGGATTCTGAAGCAGTTCAACCTGGTCGTAGCCTGCGCCGAACTTGAAGAATCCATGCAAGTCTGTCGCGTCGCTCACTGCGCAGGAGAGATTCGGAATGTGGCCGTCGGCGTAGTCGTCGACTCCGACAAATAAGGCGTGGCGTTTCATGGTCTGTTCACCAGAGATTTGCCGTGTGGCCGCAAGACTTCACCCAAATAAAGGGATTCTGAAGGCCGCTTTCCTGGCAAATGGCCTTTGCGTGTTTGTTCACAAGCTCGTAAAAGGCGGAATCCATTGCCGGTTTTCCAGCGGCATGGGCTTCGCGAAGGGCGCGGTCCAGCGCCGCCGTGAAGATCCCGTGGCCGAGGGAAGTCGATTCAATGGACATCTCCGGCGCCATGATCGTGAAGGAAGTGCCTTTGAACGCGTCAGATGAATAAAAATCCAAAACTCGGCCAGATTTTTCATCCGATGGGTTTGAAACCTTGATGTTCCGCGTTCCCATGCCCACGTCAGGGCAGGCGTCGATGAAGAACGCGCAATCGCATTCCGCCTTGTTTATGACTCTCTTAAGCACGGCCAAGGGAACGCCATCGACTCCCTCCCGGATGAATAGCATTCTGGAGTCGGCAGCGCCGATAATGTGCTGGTCTCTGGATCGGAACCCGTGGCCGGAATATGACAGCACAAGCATGTCCCCCGGATTGAGCCGATCAGCCTCATCGGACACGGCGTCGAGGATCGAGTTCCTCGTCGGATCCAAGAGGACGGTAACCGATTCGTATTCGGCGACATCCTGGAAGAAAGAGGCCAGCAGGCGGGCGTCGGCCTTGCAGAATGGCAGGTTCTGTATGGCATCGTCTTCGTAGCGATCAATGCCGATGTGGATGGAATGTCTTTTCATGGTGTTAGATTCTCCTGGGCGGATTAAAATGTCCTGCCGCCAATAATTCTGGCACAATTTTCCATAGTCCTGCGAAGATCACTGACCGCATTATTTTTCTTTTTGAATTCGTCCAAGGCTTCCATAGCACTCTTCATTGCTTTCTCGACGGCCGACAAACGCTCTTTAGCCATTTTGATAGCATTCGAACGCAATTCTGCCTCCCCGGAGGCCTTCAAATCCTCCAATGCTTTCTTGACGGCGTTCAAATCCTCCATGGTGTTGCCGCAATTCTTTCTTAGTTCTTGGATTTTGTATAAAGCGGTTTTTACAAGATTACACGCATCCACTAAATTCTTAAAGGAATCTGAGTGATTTTTATCATCTTTCTTTCTTTTCATTTTTTCCATCATCTCTTCCGCGTTTTTGATTGCTCCATTTAATTCATCCTCAAGATTGTCCAACTTTTCATTAAGCAGGGCCAATTCTTTTTGGAGTCGTTCCTCTTCTTCCTTTATTTTCCTAATGTCTTCGGCCTCCTTTTCCGCTGTTTCCCTACCACGTTCAGCCTTCTCTTTTTCCGACACAGAGCAGATACGTTCCATTAATGTCTTAATGCCTAACGAGCAAGGCTGGTCTTTACGCATGGGTTCCTTGTTACGTTTGCGTTCAGACACGGGGCAAAATTTAAGGTATATGGACTCGTCCGCCTTTGTCCCGATTTTTTTCAGCTCCGTCTGGTAAACCGATGCCGTGTATATTATGTTGATTGGAGTCGCGGGTTCACCCATAATCAAACGATACAACCCGTTCTTCAAAAGATCCCTGTTATTGCTTATCAATGCCTTGTACTGGTCGCATTGCGTGATGACAAACAACACCTCCACATATTTCCCCTCCGTTTTCTTCGCCTCTTGCAACTCCTTTGCCTTCGCCGTCATGGTCGAGTAGGCGAACTGCATTCGCTTCGCCAAAGTGGAATCCGACTCCAAAAGATCTAGAAAATCCAAGATGTCTTTAGACGAAACCACTATCAAAACCATATTCGCATTTTCTATCTCGCTCTTGAACCTTTCTCCAACCTCCTCCTGAATATTTCTTCTCTCACGCAAGTTGCCAGCTCCCGCTCCAGTCGTCTTCCCCTGCTCTTCCCATACCTTGTTAAACGCATCGAGAAAGGTTTCGCCCGCGAAATCACAAAAAGAAATTATGTGGTGGTCTTTTCCAGAGACCACGTCCAAACAGATTTCTTTTTTGCATGTTTCAAGCAACGTGGCATCCAGCCAGGGATTCTTATCTAGAACTTGACGTTCCGACGTGTTATTGAAAGTATTATAGGCGTCCTGCGTGAACTTGCTGGATGCATTATACAAGAAGGAATCCGTGCCGGAGGGTGAAAATGCCGTCACTTTGACACTATCTGTTTTGTATGTGGAAATCGCCCCCAAAAGCGTCGTCTTGCCAGACGCAATTGTTCCCGCAACCACGATTTTGATGCCGGAGGAGATTTCTGTTAAGTTTTTTTCGGCCATTTTTGAGTCCTTTCAACCGAGATGTTGAATGGTCAATGACTTAATCTTGTTCCATTACACTTCGGACACGGAGTCCTTCCACAGAATACTTTTCCATTTTTGTTGAGTCACGAAGTTCCGGTATTACCTTATATCCATTTCCATCAATTCCCTTTTGACCTTCAACCGGACGCCGCAATCCAAACATGCTCCTTATTTTGCTCCATATCTCGCCTAAAAAGAGCTTCTTATGTGGTTCCTCCTCCTCGTTTTTCGACGCTTGTTGGGATTCCAATATCTCAAAGGCCGCAGCGCCGCTTTCATTGGAGTCTTCTCTTTCATTGGGGCCTTTGCTTTCATTGGAGCATTCACTTATATTGAAGGCGTTGACTTCGGGTTTTCTCTCGATTTTCACCTCCAGAGTGGGTCTTGCAATGTCATCTGCAATATAGACAACGAGGTCGCCATCTTCACGCTCAATCCAATTCCCTATGGAAGAAAGAACTTCCACATCCAATTGGTCTGGGCAATCCACGGAAGGCCGTTCGCGCGCTGCCGCATGACCGCCAGCATAATTGAGATACGAAGGGAACTTCCCCGCCATCGCCTCTTCGCGACCAATCGGCCTTGCGAACACCTCGTTCTCGAATATCCACCTGAAATCAATACGACTCGCTTCATGTTTTTGCACGGATCCTACGACATAGTAGTCGGCGGAGCGCATGTTGAAATCAAAGTTCACCGCCTTAAGATGGCGGAAGAAAAAAACCCTGTCGCCACAACTGAACACACATGCTGTCGGATGAATTCCCATATCGTTTCCGGAGAACAACCTCTCTTCAATTAAAGACAAGTCATTTTCCGAAATCCGGCCATTTGCGCAATGCCAGGAATAACCACGAACAGCCGTATAAAAGGCCAATGGAATTTTCATGCCACACATTCCATCCTCGATATTTTCAAGTTTCTTGACAACTCCACAACAAGCGCAAACGCCCGCATCGCAGGTATGTTTCCAGGTACAATTTTGTTTCCTATGCAATAATCCAACAAATCATCCTTCAACTCCCCCAATTCCGTTTCAAGTTCCTTGAAAACCGACCAAACGCCTTTTTCTCGCGCGAGTTCCTCCATGCCTCCTGACTTGGCAAGAGCGTTCACGTCTTCCTCGGTCAGAGACGGGCGGTTGATCTTCGCCGCTTCCCCCTCTCCTGCCAACGCCCTCCACACAGAATCTCGGAAGGGTAGGCGACCGAACACCTGCCTTTTCCCATCCGAGTCGTCATACTTTCCAAGACCGTTAAGAAGATACAAATACCTACCCAATGTCTCAAACAAAGTGAAAGAAAGTGTTTTCTCGTCACATCCCGGCAGACCCCACTTCAGTTCCACCGTCCAATTGGAGATGATCCATTTATGTGACTGGATTGGCGTTAGGCGGCTATCTTTATCAGCAGCCGGCGCATTTTTACTAACAGTATTCTGATTATCAGCTTCATTTGAAAGAGTCGGAGTATCCTCCACCTTGGTGGACAACGAATCAGCGGACAATTCATTCATATTCCGTTTCGGCCGTTCCGATGAGGGTTGTGCGTTGGCCGGATCGAAAAGGACGATTGTGTCGCCATGTGAGTCACGGTGCGGGCGCTGGCCGCAGGAGTCCATGCCGTATGTTTCCGCGACATGCCGCATCTCCGCCTCCATTTCGCGGACGAACCCTTCGTCGAGAAGAAGCCGCCTTTCATATTCTAGCCGGTCGTTTAAGACTTTGGAAAGGGCTAGGGAGAACAGCCCCCTTTGGGCTGCCCTGACTTCAAGCGCAGGCTGGCCTTCGTCGCATGAAAAGAAATAGGTCCAGTTGGATCCGCATGCGCCCAGGGTCTCCCCGAAGGAGAGGTCGCGGGCGGCCGTCATGGGGGCGGCGTCTCGCGCGCCGTCCTGGAGGTGCGTCCTGCACATGTCGAAGAGAAACACGCGGTCACATTCCCCGGCCGTGTCCGATGCGATGTCGTCAAGGGCAATGGCCCCGACTGGCAAGGTCTTCCCGCCTTTCCTCTGCCATTCCGCGCAAGCGGTATAGCTTGCATTGGCGCATAGCAGGAGTTGCCGCCCCGAATTGAAAACCCCGTGCCCTGCGAAGTATAGGAGGAAGAGGTCGCCCCTGCCAAGACCGATGGAGAAATCGTGGATGCGCGCGCGGACGACATCCGCGCTGGAAGCCTCCTCGTTTGTCAGAAGCTCTGCGGCGAATCCGGCATTGCTGAATGTTTTCCACAACTCCCTCGCGTCCCGCGTTGCGCAGGAAAGCGGCTGGATTCCATTCGTGTATGAGTTGACTCCAACTAATAGAGCGTGGCGTTTCATGGTGCGAGCCTCCTTTTCGCCCTTAACATTCCCTCGTTCCATCGAAGATGATGCCGAAGTGTTCGAGCCACTCCTTGTCCGACGGGTTGTTGCCGTCGTAGGGGATGTATTCCCATGCGAGGAGATCCGACGGCACCTTGCCCTCGGTGGCCTTTTCGTCATGAATCAGAATCGCAGGCTTGCCAAGCCCGACCGCAAGCCCCAACTCAAAGAAGACGTTGGGGTTGCCGCCAGTGATGTCCGCCACGACCACGCGCGATTCCTGGATAGCCTTGCATATCTTGCAGACGAAGTCGCCGGAGTAAGTCCACTGGTCTGCGCGGAAGAGGCTTTTCTCATTGATGCCGCGTTCCGTCTTTAGCCACTCCTGCAGGGCGTCGCAGGCATCCTTGCAGGTCGGCGGGTTGCGGAAGGGAATCGCGAAGAAAACATCAAACCGATTCGGGTTGAGTTCCCCGTGCATCTGGCAGGGGCGCCGGGCAGCCTTGGGGCAGGGAAGCGCATCGGCGCTGGAGGAACGGGCTTCCCGCGCACGCTTCACCGCCGTAGCCAAATCCGACGTCAGACCCGCCAGATCTTGAAGCGCGGCAAGGCGCACTATTCCCACCGACGGCACGAAATCTTCTTGGCGCACCTCGCGGGGAGGGAATGGACATTCCACCGCCTCGCCCGCTTCGCACGCCAAGGCGGAATAACGGGAGCATAGGGCCTCAAATGAAGACCTCCGCGTCTCGCGCAGCTGCGCTGCCGCAATCTCCGCCTCAAGCCTCTCGATCCGCGATAGCAGACTGCGCAAAAGTTCGGAAAGGTTGGTCATTTTCTACTCCTTCATGAGTTTCTGGGTGATGGCGTCGAACTCGGCTTGCATGGCCACATCGTCGAAGAAGGCGATTTCCGGGAGTTTGAGTTCCAGAAGAGCGTCGAAGTCGGCCATGTCCGATGAAATGCGCTCGGTGAAGGCGCTGGCAATATCGACGGATTCCCAGAAAGTGAGCGCGATTTCATGACGGTTTTCAATTGCGGCTATCTTTTCCCGGACAATCTCCTCGTGGCGTTGGAGGATGGCAAGGTAGGTTTGCGCGGCCTTCAGGGTCTTCTCGTTCGTTCCCGCAGCATGGAGGAACGCGGCGCGCTCCTCTTCCGTGCGCCCCTCGTCCGCAGCCTTGAGCTCGTTGCCCTTCTTTGCCGCCTCGGCGTTTTTCGCCACCTCTAAGACGCCGTCCCGCCAGATTCCCGTGGCCGCCTTGTTGAGATACTGGCGGAAGCATTCCGATTGGACTTCCAGCATCGAGATGTAGGCGCCATAGTATCGCTTTGCCGCCTCGGTGTCGCCCTTTTCCGCATCCACAATCGCCTTGAGGTTCTCAACGACGAGCCCAGTGTTCTTTGCGACGATCGCGTTGTCAATCAGATCCCCCAGGTCAACCATTAGGAATGGCGACTTCTCTGGGAAATCAAGCCCGATGGCCTTGAGTTCCGCCCTGGTCTTTTCCAGCGCTTCGGCACGCTCCGCTTCCAGTGAAGCCAAAGCCTCCTCCGCCCGGGCTATCCGCGCGTCAAGTTTTCCGGCTTTTTCAGGGTGAAGCCCCCTGCGTTCGCGGAGCTTGGCGAGAGATTCCCGGCACGAAGCGATTTCCCCGTCCAGATGCCTGATTTTCTGGAGAACGCGACGCGAATCGAACGGCAGAAGCATCTGGCGGAGATCGGCTAGTGAGCGCCTGATGGCGCCGCGCGACCGAACATCGGCTGTCTTTGGGTGCTTTTTGTCCAGAATCTCGCGATCCTTTTTCAATGCTTCATCCCAAATCGCCATGATGCCCGATGTCTTTTTTGTAAACGCCGGCATGTTCTTGGAAACGTTTTCGCGAAGCACCAGTACGATGTCGTCCAGCCGGTCGTTCGCGGTGTGCCTATAATCCGAAGAGACAATGCATCTGACGAAGTAAACGAAGGTGACAAGGGAAAAGAGAGTCAAAAGAATTGCCCCCAGGCAGGAAATCTTTATGTCTGAAACGGGCAGCTTCTCGATGGAAATTTTTGCCTTTCCCCCTGTCACCACCCCCATTAGCCACACGCAAACTTTCCTCATCCAATACAGCATATGCCTCAACCATGCCTCCCAGAGGATTCCGCCGACAACGGACACCATGAACATGTAGGCCCAATACCACAGCTGGCCAAATGCCGGCCAAAGGGAAATCACATCGTAGAACGCCAAGTAGAGGCAGAAGATGAAAACAATCCGTACAACTAAGGACGAAAGGAGGCCGCCAATCGCCGCAAACGCCCCCCTTTTGCCGCCAATCGCCGGCGCGGCGGCAAGACCGTGGAGGGACAGCACCTCCAGGACGGCCTTCACGCATGACCAGAACCTGGAATCCGGAGTCCAAATCGGAATCACGACATACCGAATGGCGGCAAAGCACGCCAGGACGCACAGTATCCTGCCGATGACCGTCAGACGGCGGGTGCCGGACACGCGGACCGCTATTCCCGACACCAAGGATAACAGCACGCAGAACAGAAAGAACTGGAGAATCTGCATTGTCTTGTCAAGCTCCTATTGCTATTTCTATTTCTTGTTAGAAAACTACTCTTTGACCAATTTCTGCGTGATGGCATCGAACTCCTGAGCCATGGCGACATCGTCAAAGAAGGCGATTTCGGGGAGCTTGAGCTGGAGAAGCGCGTCGAAGTCGGCCAAGTCAGCCGCGATGCGGCCGGAGAAGTCGCTGGCGATATCGACAGACTCCCAGAAGCTGAGTGCGATTTCGTGCTTCTTTTCAACGGCGTCGAGCTTCTCTTTCACAACTTCCTCGTGGCGCTTGAGGATGGCGAGATATGCCTGCGCGACTTTAAGCGTCTTCTCGTTTGTCCCGGCCGCATGCAGGAACGCGGCGCGCTCTTCTTCGGTCCGGCCCTCGACTGCGGCCTTGGCCTCGGCGATTTTTTTGGCAGCCTCGGCGTTTTTCGCTATGTCCGAGACTCCATCGCGCCAGATTCCCGTCGCAGCCTTGTCAAGGTACTGCCTGAAGCATTCTGCCTGCACGTCAAGCATCACGATGTAGGCGCCGTAGTAGCGTTTCGCTGCCTCGGCATCTCCCTTTGCCGCATCCATGTTGGCCTTGAGGTTCTCTACCAGGAACCCGATGTTTTTTGCGACGATCGCGTTGTCAATCAGCGCGCCAAGATCGACCGTAAGGAACGGGGAGTTTTCCGGAAGGTCCAACCCGATTTCCTTCAAATCTCGCCTTGCGGTCGCGATTGCCTCGGCTCGCGCTGCTTCCAGTTTTGCGAGCTTCCCCTCCGCCTTCGCGATCTTCGCGTCAAGTCTCCCCGCCTTTTCGGGATTGTACCCGAGCTCCTCGCGGAGCGCCGAGAGCTTCTTCTTCGCAGATGCGATCTTGCTGTCCAACTTTGCAATCTTGAAAAGAACAATCCGCGAATCTACTGTGAGCAAATCGGCTTGAAGTTTGCTAATCTGAGAGGAGATTTTTACCGAGGCGACGATCTTCCGAGTGCCGATTTTCCCCTTCGCCATCGTCCTGCGGTCTTTTTCGACGAGTTCTTCCCAAGCGGAGACTATTTTCTCCGTGCTGCGCTTAAGCGGTTCCCAGCGCTCGATGACATCTTGGCGAAGGTGCTCGCTAAGGGTTCCCGCATAGGAAAGGGTCCTCCCCCTGACATTCCCGGAAATCAGAAACACCAGGACCACCGCCGCGATTATCGCAACGGCCACGCGGGATGCGGCAGAGTAGGATTTTTGGCTGTGGCGGATGGCGGCGACCCAGATACCAATCATGGTCCATGCAATCCACAGTCCTGTTTTCATCAAACTAAAGCCTTCGCCCACGAGGTTCACGCAGCAGCAGAACCTTGCGATAAACGGGATGGCCATGAATATCGCGAATGCGACCCAGGGGCGAATGCCGTCAATGTCCATCTTGGAGAGAAAGACAAGATACCACGCGAAAAAGGAATAGCAAACGCATTTTTCCTTTAACCACACCATGGACATCTCCTCCGGGGTCCACGCGGCCCCAAGGAGATAGCGGGCGGCAATGGCCAGCCCGGCGAAAAGTATGATTTTCCCCGGAATGCGGATTTTGGACTTCGCCAACGCCAGCGCCAACGCTGGCAGCGCGATAATTGAAACGACGAACACTATGAGACGGAACGTTTGCATGGTTGTTTACCTCGGTTTTTTAGTTGCTTTACCAATTGAGGGGCGACGCGCCCCACTGGCATTGTTAACGAACTTGCCGCGCTATTCCTTGCGGAGCTTTTTCGTGATGGCGTCGAATTCGGCCTGGAGCGCCGAGTCGTCGAAGAGCGCCAGCGGCGGCAGTTCCAGCGAGAGAAGTGCCTCGAACGCCTCGTGGCTCGTCTTCACAATCTCCTTGAGGTCACTGGCTAGGCTGACAGTATTCCAACTGCTCTGGGCCACTTCGCGGACGCGTTCCGCCTCCCGGAGCTTACCGCGAATGATGTCTTCATGCTGCTTGAGAAGGTCGAGGTAGGCAGTCGCCGCCTCCACTGTCTTCTTGTTCATAGCGGCGTTCTTGCGGAATATCTCGCGCTCGTGGTCTGTGAAGCGACCCTGAGCCGCATTGGCCGTGTCTGACTTCACGGCGGCCTCGGCACCGCGCAGGATTTCGTTGATCCCCTTGCGCCACTCGCCGTTCTCGCTCTTTTCCAGATACTGCCTGAACCCTTCCGTCTGCACGTCGATCATCACAAGATACATGCCGAAGTAGCGCTTCGCCGTCTCAAGGTCCTCGGCGTCAAGGAAGCGTCCCAGGTTCTCCACCACGACTGCGATGTCCTTGGCGACGATGGCGTTGTCTATGAGTTTTTCGACGTTCACAGGGAAAATGCACCGCTCTGCGGCGCTTCCGGGCATGTTCAGCCCGACATTCCTCAGATTATCCAGCACCTTCTGGGCTTGGTTGGCGCGTTCGGCCTCAAGTTTTGACTTCTTTTCCTTGACGGCTTCAATGCGGGCGTCGTACTTCTCCGCCTCATCTGGGTGGCGAACGCGCGCGCCCTCCGCCTTGACTATCTCCTTTTGCGTCGCGGCAATCCGCCTGTCCAGATCGTCAACAGTGGCAAGAAGGTCATGGCAATTGAGGGGGAGGAGCAGTTCGCGGACGCGGTCCAGCTGCCTGCGCTCCGACTTCTTCGGCGCCTTGGGCTTGGCGCCCGGCTTGACGGTCCTTTGATAGTCCTCGACAACGCTTTCGCACTCGGCGACGATCTTTTCCCAGCGCTTTGACACATTCGCCTGGATGTCCGCTACGATGTTGCCGGAATATTCAAAAGTGTCGGGTGAGAAGAGAACGCTGCCGGCCGCGATCACCGCGACGCTTGCCAGTAGCGACGCCAGCGTCGCAATGACGGATCCCGACCGCATTAGAAGCGGACGCACGCTCGCATTCAACAGGAGAAGGCCCAGAAAGACCGCAAGCGGGTTTTTCTGAGGCACGATGAAGACCAGAGCCGTCAGCGCGACAACAAGTGCGAGTACCGCCTTGCCCACATCCGAAAGCCGGGCGCGCAATATGATCGAGAATGTGCTAAGCGTCACCAGTCCGCCAACAATCCATGCTATCGCATACCAGTTCATGATTTTACCCTTCCCTTTGTTTAACCATTTACTCCATATAAGGCCCGATGCCGTCGCCAACCGGAAGAAAACTCATCACTTGGCAGACTTGGGATCTTCAAGCCACGCTTCAAGACGCGCCACTTCCTCGGGGTCGATGGATCCTTTTACATAGGTAATCGCGTAGAGGAAATCTTCCTTGTTCAATGGACGTTCCTTCTGCGTTTTCCCCATTACTTCTGAAATGTCCTTCCAAGTGCCGGCCTCTGGATTCATGTCCTTTTGCATCTTCAAGGCGGCATTTTTCACTAGGTTCTGCAGGTCGCGCCCTGAAAACCTGTCAGTCCGCGCATCGTCGGCAAGCCAGTCAAGAAGATCGGGAGACTCGATTTCATATTTGCGAAGAAGCTTTGCCAAGATGTCCCTACGCCCTTTTGCGTCCGCGCCGCCGACAAGGACGATGTGGCTCCCAAAACGCGATAGCAACGCCGTGTCAAGTCTTTCGGGATGGTTTGTCGCGCCGATGGTGAGAACAAAAGGAGGTTCAGAAGTTCCGTCCCCCTTTGACTTCATACCGTCCAACTCCGGCAGTAACGCGCCGCGGACGCTCTCATCCGAAATCAGCCCGTCGATTTCATCGAGGAATACTACGGATGGCGCGCTCTCTCTTGCGGTTTCGTAGAGCAGCGAAATGGACTTTGCCGTGTTGCCCTTGTAGTGGCCCTCAAGGGCCGCCGGAGTCGCCTCGAAGAACGTTCCGGCGTCCCCAAGGGAGAGGGAATGCGCCACGGCGGCCACTAGTAGGGTCTTGCCGGTTCCTGCTGGTCCCAGCAGCAGTATCTTCCCTGCACCCTCGGGGGCCGAACCATCTGGCCGACGCATCACCGACTGTGCCAAAATGGTCTTTAAATCCCGAATCAGCTCGTCCATTCCCCCGATGTCATCCCAGGAAACACCCGAATTACGCTTCATGCCATCGACTTGGGCAATCAGCATCTTACCCACGTCGTCCCGCGAGAGCTGGGAGCGAAGCGACCCTGGCTTGCCGCCATCAGCGCCGGAAGAGGATGGATTGGGCGACGTGTGCGACGAATTGGCCGGGTTTCCCTGTCGCGGCGCAGAGGCGCCACCCGACGAGGACGCATGTGGCGCGGGCCCAGTCGAACCGGAAGCCCGGAGGCGGCCCTCGTCCGCATACGACTTGCATTCTTTGAACTGGGCCATGCACTTAGTGCGGGCTTCCTCGGATTTTGCCTCGACGATGGCACGATACCAGATGTCGGCAAGCTTTTGAAAAGCATCGGCGGCCTCGGCCCAGCGCCCTTCGCCCCAAAGGGCGTCGGCATTCTTCCGCCGCCCTTCCATGTCATTGCTCAAAACAGACAACATCTTGTATCGTTCCTTTCTATTAACTCTGCTGCATCTTTTCCATTTCAAGGTTGTACTGGCGTTCAAGTTCAGTTTTCTTGATAGGATCGGTTTCCTTCTTCATCTTTTCAATCAACTTGCTCAATTCCTGAATGGCAATGGCATCGGCGTTGTTTGACATGTCAGAAGACGTGCTGTTCACGGTCCTGTCAATTTCATCCGCCTGATCCTCCATCTGCTTGACCAAGTCGTCCATGTCTTTCAGGTTGTTCCCGACTTTGCTCATTTCAGCCATGAGGGCCTCAAACGGAACTGTCTCGCCTAGAGCCGAAGTCAGCGCTTCAGACACTGAAAGAATCGAAAGGTTCTTTTCGTTGGTGGCGATAAGCCTCATGTAGCGCTCCGCCCTGCCTTTGGCGTCTTTCGCCTTGTTGGCTTCGGCGAAAAAATCCTGCAATATGCTCTTGCGTTCAGCCTCGGACTTGGCCTCGACGGCTTCGAACTTCAGCTTGTTCGCCTTGCTCTCCGCATCTTCAACCTTCCGTAGCTCGCGCCGAAGTTCGATGTTGAGCATGTTGGCGCTTTCCTGAAGCGTATTCTTCCATTCGGCGGGTGTTTTTTCCCGGTCTCCCGGTTTGAAAAGGCTTATCACTCCGTCGCGCATTGTTTCGGCAATAGACTTCATTGTTGTTTCTCCCTAATTATAGATTAGTGTGCGTGGACGATGTTCTCCATGAGTTCGTCGTATTTCGCCTGGTTTTCGGCGAGCCCCTGCGTGTCGCCAGTCGCCTTGCAAAGGCGTATGGCCTCGATGACTTTCTCCACTTCGGCGTTGGCGAAGGAAATCGCATGTTCGTTGTCGGATTTCATGGAATTTTCCATGTCCTTGCCCTGCGATTCCATGTCCTTAATCTTGTCTTCCGCGTCCCTTATCCTATTAAGAGCCGTTCCAAGAGTCATCTGTAGTTGCTGGAACTGTTCGGGAGGCATTGTCTTCTTCAAAACCTCCAATTGGTGGCGGGCATTGATAATTTTATCATAGAGGACCTCCATTCGACGGAAGAATCCGATGAAATTGTCGAGAGATGACCATAATTGGGCCTTGCTTTGCGCCCGCATGAGATTGAGCGAGAGCTCGTATGGCTTGCAATTGAGGTTCTCCTCAAGGTTTGACAACCTTTTCCATTCATCGTAGAAACGGTTGCGCTTCATTTGAAGAGTGGATCGCGTTGTCGCTAGCTTCTGCATCTGCTCCTTGAGGGCAGATTCTGAAATGGATAGGTCCATCGCCGATCCATTTAGGCCGAACAGACTTGTCATTATGGACATGTGAGTGCTCCTTTTGAGTTATGGGTTAATGATGTGAGTTGAAACAAAACTGATAATTAGTAAACGGCGTCTGTGGATGAAACCTTGCAACTATTCGTCGTCCCCTGCATCGTCGTCGGTTGAATCCCCCGATGGGTTCGCCAGCGAGAAGGCGCGGTTGCGGCGAACGATGTCGGGATCCTTGGCCGAAACGGGAACGAGCGCCTTGATGGCGGCGTCGAAGTCGGCCTTCGTGACGTATTCGACGCGATCCCATTCAGGGGCGCCTGGATTCAGTCCCTCCCGGCGCCTGACCCAGCGGCGCCCGGCGCGCAACGCGGCCTCGTCGCAGACTCCGCCTCCGTCGCCATGGTGCAGTTCGGCGCCGCTGTAGCCCTCAGTCCGCTCCACAATCTCGTCAATCGAGACATCCGGCGCAAGCGGAACGTCTTTCAGCGCCGACTCAATGATGGCGCGTCGCGTTTCGGCGTCGGGCAGCCCGACATGAACTGCAAGACCAATGCGCCCGCTGCGGACGACTGCGCTGTCGATCATCCAGGGCCTGTTTGTGGCGAGAATTACGAAAATTTGGGAGTCTCGCTTCGTCGCAAAGCCGTCAAGCTCCGCGAGGAACTGCTCGACAATGCAGACTTTCTGGTTGCCGCGCTTGCGAAGGATGCTCTCGCATTCGTCGAGGAAAACGACACACTTCTTGTGGGAATAGGCCTCCTCGAAGAGGCGCGAAACGTTCTTCTCGCTCTCGCCGACATACTTGTCCTTCATCTCGCTCATCTTGCGATAGAGGAAGGGGAGTCCGAGTTCGCCGGCGACGGCGCGCGCGAACATCGTCTTGCCGGTGCCAGGAGGCCCGAAGAGAAGCAACCCCTTGCCGTTCTTAATTTTGAGCGTCTTGTAGATGTCGGGATGTCGGACGGGATTCACGAGCGCGTCAAGGACGGCTTGCTTGGCACCGTCAAGGCCCTTCACGTCCGCGAGCGTGACGCCTGTCGGGTTCTTCCCTGCCTCGTTTTCCGGCGACTGCGCGGAAGGGGCGTCCTTCTTTGCGTCCGCACCTTGGGCAGGGGCCTGCCTCTGCGTGTTCTCCCCCGCAGCTGTCTCGAACGAAAGGCGCGGAGGAATCGCCGTCTGCCCAGCGGAACTTTTCGCGGTGCCGCCGGACATGGCGGTGGAAACGCGGGGCACGGGGGCCTTGGCCGACGCCTCGGCGCCAATCTTCTCCCAGCGGTCGCGAAGCTCAGTCCAGCGCACCTCCTCCGCAGCAGGAACGAGGCCCGTGGCCAAAATCGCCCGATAGGTTGACACGAGCGCTCTGGATGCTTTTGCGACGGAGGCCCAGTCGCCGGCATCCGCCGCCTTTGTGGCGACGGCCTTCAATTCTTCTTCGCGATGGAGCAGTTCGTGGAGCATGGCTTGACTAGAATTTTGCGAGGAGTTCCTCAAGGTGTTGTTCCGTTGCGTTGTCCTTCTCGCCCGCAAGCTTGGCAATCATGTCGTCGATGGCGCCAG
>JAEEGL015958967.1_pt1 | contig 87799 bp, 79 predicted proteins | sample 9134231 | NCBI WGS metagenome assembly JAEEGL01 (sample SAMN16246548, study PRJNA631951) | gut metagenome | biome: gut microbiome; feature: rumen; material: fiber-attached | host: Bos | place: Iran: Karaj | collected 2018-10 | reverse complement strand
TTTGTCTCATTTATGCTCTGATACAGATGTCCGTTTTTATTTACGCTAGCAAGAATAGCATAGAATCCATTACCACGATCGGCACTTGTAAAGGTTGCCCAAGACTGCATGCAGGCATTTGACATACCATTGGATTTGTATGTGGTGACAAGAAAAAGCGGAGACGGAACAGTCGCCACGAATTCCTTCCATGAGAAGCCAAAATTCTTGGAATAATCTCCGTATGTTCCCTTCAAGCTTTCAGGCATATCTTTGTATTGATATTTCATATTCTTACTTACTTCCTTTCTTTCAAACATTTATTTGTCCCTCTGCGCTCCTCAATTTTCTATGTCATTTGTTCAAGGTTTTTTTAACGCAAAAATGTCATTTGTTCAATATTTTGTTTTCGATATTTTGTCATTTCTTCATAATTATGAGGACTCTACACCCCCTGTCGGGCATCCACCTTCAAACGGTGTAAGCGAGGTGTAAATCATACGTCCGGCCTGTTATTCCTTACCAAATGCTTTCAGTGCTATCTTGGGATCACAAACAAATGCCTCACTTCTATATTGTCCTGGCCATACGGCTACAATTCGTATTTCAGGGTCTTTGTTTGCCTTAATCAACCACTCGATCAATTCATTTTTTCCCGCAACGTATCTTGTAGTTAAAATAATAGGTGTCTCTGTATTATTAAACACAAAATATACGATCATTTTGCTTTCATAAGGGATAGGATGCTCATCTGTTAATACTGTTAGTTCGTCAATTGTAGCCATATTTCATCCTTTCTTTTTTCTCTATTTACAAGATATTAGCAGGTATTTCCCTCTTCCCACCGTCTTGCAGGCCCCGTCGATCACGATCTCTGCATCCACCGGCACTTCGATCTCATATCGGATGCTGTTCTCCACGTATTTCCAACTAGAGCAAATTCTTCCATGCACGGTATCGAGGGTAGCGCAGAGACTGTTCAGTCTTTCGTCCGGGTGCGGCTCAATGCGAACCTTTGCAAAGCCCGGCGTTACGGGCTTTATGCCACAGGCAACGCCATAGACCCAATCCGCCACGGATGCATATGCATAATGATTGTACGAATTCATGTCATCATCCCAGAACGTGCCGTCCGGATCCATGAAGCGTGTTTGATCAGCATTCCTTTTCCTCCTCCCATTGATGCTCTAATACCTCTTTTAGCGTCGGTATGGAATCCATGGCGCCTGGGCTCGTTACGGTCAAGGCAGAGGCCTTAGAGGCCAGCTTCATTCCCTCTGCCTTCCCAACTGCTTTTGATGACTGAGTTCCGTGAGCTCCCCGAGGCGAATGCCCATGGTTTTTTCGAGTTTGTCACGCATGCCGGGCACGGAGTCGGTGAGCTCTAAGAAGCGGGAGCGCTTCAGGGAGATAAGAAGTGCGGGATCCACCGTGCGCACCGTGGCAGTGCGGGGTACGTTTGACAAAAGGGCAATCTCTCCAAAAAAGTCGCCGTCCTCAAGAACTTTAACCCGGGTATCCTGATCATTAATCCTCTTTAGGATCTCAACGCGTCCGCGAACAATGATATAGAACAGGTCGCCCTCGTCTCCTTCGGAAATGATCGTGCTTGCGGCAGGATAATTAGCCGAACTAAAGCTATTACAAAGCTCGGCCAAGGAATTTTGGGGGAATTCTTTGAAAAGATCGATCTTGGAAAGCCTTTCCGGCGTGATGGTAGCACTGGACATGTCATCCGTGACCATAAAGCCGCTTTGCTTTTCAAAAAGCTGGGCATAGATTCCCTTGCGCGCCATAAGAGAAGTATGTGTTCCGCTTTCGACGATACTCCCTTCGGAGAGGACGTAAACATAGTCATATCCGGAGATTGCCGAAAGTCGGTGCGTGATGTTGACGATCGCGGTACCGCGACTGGGAAGTCGCAAAATGGCATCGTTCACGGCACGCTCTGCAGCAGGATCCAGAGAGGCGGTCGCTTCGTCAATGATGAGGAAGCGCGGGTTTCTGAGGAGCGTTCTTGCAAGGGACAGGCGCTGTCTTTGTCCGCCGGATAAATTTTTCCCTCCATTCTGCACCTGGCAGGAAAATCCTCCCGGCAGGCTTAAAACAAAGTCTGCCGCAGCAGCCTTCACGGCTTCGACGATCTCGCCGTAGGTGGCATTCGGTCTGGCAGCCAAAAGGTTATTGGCTATGGTATCGTTAAAAAGAATCGTTTCCTGGGGAACAATGCCGACGGCCTTGTGAAGAGATTGCAGGTCCAGATGCTTATAATCCTGATCGTCTGCCATGACCATTCCTTCGTCAGGATCATAAAAACGCATGAGAAGGCTTGCGATCGTGCTTTTTCCGCTGCCGCTGGGGCCGACGATGGCAATGGATTTTCCGGCAGGAACCTTTAGCTGGACGTCCTTCAAAACCGGTTTCTCTGGGTCGTAGCCGAAGGTGAGATGATCCATGGACAGCTCCATCAGGGGATCGGGAACTGCCACTGCATTTGGGTCAGTGGTGATTCCCGGGTTTTTCGCAAAGAACAACTCGAGATTATGAATGCAGACCTTGCATTCCACAAGCGACGGAATGATCGCAATGAGTGCGAAAACTGCCGAACTCAGCGAGGAAAAGAGACTGTTAAAAGAAACCAGCGTGCCGACCGTCATGGTGCCGGAGAAGATCCAAAAAGCGCAGAGACAAATGATCAGAACGCTGAAGAACTCGATCAACCCGCCGGAGGCAACGGTCAGGCAGCCATTGGTAAACATGGAGCGAATGGTGAGTTCTTCTTGCTTTTTGTTTTCGCGCTCGTAATCGGTCTGCGAGTTCTCCTGCAAGTCGAATGCTTTTATGGAGGGCTGGTTATGGACATTCTCCATGAGCATGTTGGTAAGCAGGCCTGCCTGATCCTTGAGTGCCTTGACTGCAGCACGGGATTTCCTTCCCAGAATGAGAAGTACTGCGGCACTTAAGAGCAAAGCGCCAATACTGATCAATGCAAGGCGGAAATCCAAAAGAAAGATGAGGACAAAGCTGATTATGATCCGCACGATTCCAGTCACAAAGGAGGGGATCGTTACGCTGGTCAGGGTCTGAACGGCGCTCATGTCCGTAGAAAATCTCCCCATGAGATAACCCACTTGCATTTCAGAAAACTCCCTAAGGGAAAGCTCCTGAAGATGCATAAAGCAACGGCGGCGCGAGTCCGTCACCGTTCTTGAAGAGAATACGGCAGTCAGATAGCGGCGGAGAACGTCACTGCCTTTTGCCAAAAGGATCCCGAAAAGCATGAACAGGATCACTTTCAGCAGCAGGTCACCGTCTCCGGTTCCGACGGCATTATCCAGAAGGTATTTCATGGCCAAAGCCATGATGCTGGTGAAAGCGATGTCGATCATGCCAAAGAAGTATGCGGCAAAGGCATAGCCCCTGTTGTGAAGATGATATCTTTTGATCGCGGATATTAATTCCTTTAATTCACTCATGTCTGACTGTCCCTTTCGATCCCTTCCGTTAATGGTTGTACTTGATCACTGCTGAAATTAGCAACGCCATTCCCAAAACCAATCCAGCCGTCTTTTCTGATTCTTCCAGATCTGCCATCCAATCCTGAGGAATATCATTCCTAATGCCACAAAATTACTTCAAAATCTCTGTCAACTTTTTGCATGGCCTTACCGCCCTCATTCTACTTGGAATTTATCTCGCTTCCGCCCCACTCAACCACGGTAAACCCTTTTCTCTCCAAAGCCGTAAGCTCTTGCTCTTGAATCTTCACCGGTTTGTCGCTTCCATACCACGCCATAAAAACCCTGATCATCGTATCTGGTTCCGGATGAATGATCAGCTCCGAATTATCCGTATATGCCTCCGTCTGAAAACTGATAACGTTATATTTGTTGTTCTCCATCAACGGTAACCAATACACAATAAACTCATTCGCCTCGCGCCTCGTTAATCCCAATTCGGAAAGTGCTTCTTCCAAAAATTCTGCCACGTGACGTCCTTCCACGCAAAATCCGGCAGACATATCATATTCCACGTTGGATTTTCCTTCCCAATACAGGTAGTTGTACGTCATTCCCGCAGCATCCGTCAATGTCCCGTCAGGCTCAGCAATCACGTGCCATCCGTCCAAATATTGGGGATAAGTAGTAGTCAATTCACCATTGTGTTCCAAGCGGACGAATACTTCTGTCGGCTCCTCCGGATAAAGATAGATCACAGGCTTTCTTTGCTCCGTGTTGAGTTCCCTGATTTTAAGGGCTATGCAAAAAAACACAATCAAAAGAATAATTCCCGCGATCACTGCCCTGCGAAGCCATCTCCGCTGATAGCGCAATTCTCTTTTCAACCGTTTCTTTTCTTCTTTTTGTACCTCTTGCTGAATTCTCTGTTCCTCAGTCAAATAGTATTCTTCATCCATTTTTCTGCCCCCATCCCACTACCCCTGAAAACATGCCGTCACTTCCCTCGTTATTTTATCATAATTCCAATTTTACCGCAATGAAAAGCACCCGCTTTCGCAGGTGCTTTTTCGCTTCAACGATCCTTACTTGATCAGATCTTGAATTTACATTCACATACGCTCATCTTTCCCCAAGTTTCCTGAGGAGTATGCCATCCTCCGGTCCACTCTCCGCCATAGGAAGCGCATACAACGGGACACTTCTCCTTTGCATCGTCCTGATTCCAAATGGGACCTGCAATCACGTCCAAGATCAGCTCAGAAGAACCCTCTCTGTCCGTATCAATCTCGCATCCACAAACACTCATCTCGCCAGGAACAACAGTGTTCCACTGACCATTCCACTTTCCAAAGTGCGCTGCGCACACCATGGGACACTTTTTCTCTGCATCTTGCTGATTCCAAATAGGACCTGCGGGAACGTCGATCGTAAACTTTGCCATAATAAAATCCTCCTTTGATTTTTCCTTTCGGTTGCGCTTTTCGCGTCCGTCATTTACCTTACAATTGGATGATAGCAGGAAATCCCGCAATCTGGCGCAATTTCCGCCATCAGGCAAATATTTGTCCTGAAAGGTAAAAATCAAGGGAATAACGGTAAATCCGTTACGGCAAAAATAATTCCTTTCTCATTTTTTCTAAGTCAAACGAATTATATTCCAGGTAAAAATACTTGTTCATCAGATCGTAATATTCCGACTCTGCCGAATACTGCCCCTCCTTACCGTTAGCATCAACGTATGCTCCATTTCCATTTCTTAACGGCACTTGCTTTCGGAGTTCCAAGATCAAGTTATAATACGTCGAAAGCGGGAGTCCTGCAACGTCAAGCATCATGGGAATCAAATCCTCCATGCTCGCAATTTTTCCATATTGCTCAGGCACTTCCTTGTAATTTGTCCAAATCACGTACGGAACCAAGCTTTTGATCAGTTCCCCGTTGTACCCGTTCTCCGTACTCTTTCGCGTCAACGTGCCTCCAAGGGCCGGACCATGATCTCCCACCATAAGAACCACCGTCGGTCTTTCTCCTTTCAAGCTCTCCGTCAATTCGAAGAATGCATCAGAAGAAAGCTTGAGCGATGACATGAATTCGTTCAGCCGGCTTGTCGTTTCCCCATAATCAACTCCTGAGTGAACCGTATCCAGCGAATCATCATTTTTTTCGTAGCCTCCATGATTCTGATACGTCAAAAGAAAAACAAACTGTGGATCTGAAGCATTTTCCTCAAGATGATCCATCATGTCCCTATAATTTTCCGAATCGAGCCATTTCCGGTTGAAATTCGCTTTTTGATATTTGAAGTCATCCTGGCCAAGAAATATGCGATCAAATCCCAAATCCCTGTAGGCCCTGTTTCTATGATAGTTTTCCTTCTGCCCGCAATGCATGCCAATCGTAGAATATCCCAACTTCTCCATGTACTCGACAATACTAAAATGATCTTTCAAATTCGCGAAGTTAAAAGGAGAAGTCTTATTTAGCAGATAAAGGGAATTCGACAAAAGCAACTCATATTCCGAGTCATTGGTGCCGCCGCCCGAATGTGCAAATCCGAAGGCCGCGTTGTCAATGGCATAATATTTCTCCAAAGGTGATACGTCCGGATTGATCTCATAAAATTCTTCCAGATCATAAAAGGTTTCATTTAAGATCACTATGAGATTCGGATATTCCGTTGCCGTGGCCTCCTTACCGTCTCCCACGTCTGAAAGAGCCTCCCATGAGTAACCTTCCGGCATCTTATATGGATTGGCCATGCCATTATGCGCATCTTCCAGACAGCACACCAAAAACCCATATTTTTCCACTCCTGCTTTCCACGACCACCCCATGGTAGTTTCAGGCTTGAGCTTCAAAGGACCCAAAACAAAGAACGTTGCCATCCCTAATCCGGCCATTCCAATGCCAAGTCCGCAAGCACGTCGTTTTAGGGATCCCGCAACTGCGACGGGGGCTTTTCGCTCCAGCATTTTCACCAAAAAGGTCACGCCCAGCAATGCAATAATAATACAGATTAATTTGACCACGTCACCATTGATGCCAAAAGAATAATTCCCCGCCACGTCCAATGCCGTCATTAAATTGGCATATTCACTCAAAAAAAGCGGGCTTCCGTGATACATGACCGTAAAATAATTTGCGACGGACCACACAAAAGAAGCCATGGATACAACAAGGACCGTCATCCAACACTTACCAAGAATTGCCTGCAGGAGAATCAATCCGGAAAGAACCAAAACAACGTTGATCAAAAGCCAAAAAGGCTTCTGCCGTAAAAACGTCGTAACGTGCGGAATGGTACTGAAGTATGTCATCCCATAGATCATGCAAGAAGCCAATAATAAAAGACCTGCCATTATTATGAATCTAAACGTGTTGCTTGTTACAAATTTTTTCATTCTATCCTCATTTCTTAATGTCAAATTTCCACTAGTCTTCCTTGGAATCAGACCACTTATCTACCTCTTGAAAAGAGATCTCCGTCTGACTTAACCAAGTGAATCCTTTTTTCCGCAACAAGCTTCGTCCACCCGTTTACGTCCGCTTCAAACAATACCTCAAACCCATTTTTTGTCCAAAAATGCGTGGATTGCGGATTTCCTTTGTCAATTGCAAGCCGCACCGCAGTTTTGCCGATGGAACCTAGGTACTCCACCGTCTCACGGATGATGGCGGTTCCCACCTGCTTTCCCTGATATGACGGATTCATCATGAAAAAACCAATATATGCCGTTTTAGGATCAGGGTAGCCATCCACCAGATCCATTACCGCAACCAATTCATCTCCATCATAAAATCCAAAGAAATACTTGTCCTCAAGCCCAATGCCGGGAGGCGTTGCTTTCACGTCTTCCAGGATCCGTTCCCTGGTGGCTTCAGCCTCCGTATGTTCATAAAACAATGGGTTCTTCCGGCACAACTCCAGAATGGCATCCACGTCACTTTCCCGTAACTCTCTCGTCTTATAAAGTTTTGTAATCTTAGAAATCTCTATCATTGTTCACGTCGCATCCTTCTTGTCGTGCTTACTTTTCTTATCAAGTATACCAAAATCGGAAACCATGGTCAATTGTCTGCACTTTCAGTCCTTTAGAAAACACTTTTAAAAAAACACTTGACATGTTATTACGGTTAGTGTTATATTACGGTTAACGATAGTACAGTAAACGTAATAAGCAAGCACTTATCATTACTTCATTAACCAGAAGGCACAAAAAGCCTTCGAGCTGAAACGAAAAGAGGAAAAGACATGAAAGATAACGTCAAAAGCGGAGCACTCACCGAGGTTACGTTCTTCATTTTGCTGTCACTGTATGAGCCCAAGCACGGATACGCCATAATGCAGTTTATTGATGAAAAAACGGGCGGAAGGCTGGTGCTCGGGGCCGGTTCCCTTTACGGTGCGATCAATGCGCTGACTGAAAAGGGCTGGATCGAACCTTACGGTGATTCGGATGGGAGAAAAAAAGAATACGTGATCACGGAAAAAGGCCGGCAGATTGCAGAAAAGGAACTGCAAAGACTCCGTGATCTCACTGAGACTGCATCAAGCATCATGCGGAAATAGGAGGTGAAGATTATAATGAGTATCGTAAAGCGGAGATTTTTTGCAGGCTTTATGGGCAAGCAAACAAAGTGGTTGAATTCCATGGCGGAAAAGGGATACCGATTGGTTAAGACAGGGAAACTCGAGTATGTATTCGACGAGTGCGAGCCCGGGAAATATGTTTACGTGGTTGAATATGTGGGCGACAAATCCTTTGAAGAAGAGGAAAAATATAAAGCATTCCTGGAAGACGTGGGTTACCAGGTCTTTTACAAAAACATGAATCTGGCTTATTCAACAAACAAGCTAACGTTTCGTCCTTGGGCGGATAAGGGCGGAAAATTTTCTACCCTGAAGACGACTTTCAACAAAGAGCTGTTGATCGTAGAAAAGGGAAATGACGGAAAGCCTTTCCAACTCCATACGGAAAAACAGGATCAGATCGATTACTATAACAGAATGAACCAGCCGTGGTATTTTGCAGTGTTTATGGTACTGTTGTTGGCGATCATCTATTGGCCAAGCGTGCTCCCGACTGCAATATGTGGGAGCCTTGCAGTAATCTTCATGCTGCCAGTCATGATTATGACGATTAAAATCCGGAAACTAAAGAAAGAAAAGGAATTGGAGGAATAAGCGATGAAAAAGAACGTGAATATAAAGCTAGCAATCCCCGCGCTGCTGGGCGTTTTGGTGTTAGTCATTCTCTTAAAAAGTTTGGGCATTTTAACTTTCCGCTCCGGGGTGCGCATCGGCTTCTCAGGAAGCAACGGAGCGCACAAATTCACTGGGAGCTATTCCAAGATCACTGGCACGATGATCCATAATCTCAAGCCTTCAAAGGATTCCAGTTCGATCCACTGTGAGATCACGACAAAGTCAGGTACCCTGCACGTTCTGATCACTCAGAAGAACGATGACAAGGTCTTATTCGACAAGGAAATCTCCGGCGATGAAACGGTTGACCTGACCGCCGAAGGAACGGTTACCGTAAAGCTTCAAACGGAAGGACATTCGGGAAGCTATCGATTTGAATACTAGTTTGGCCATGACGACCGTACCCTATTTTCTGACAAAAATCATTTGGGTACGGCCGTCTCCTTCTCCAACGTAATATGACAGTTTGTTTCCCTTCACCACGACATTGGAAACAAAAGCTAAATCACCCTTCTTAAAATGATAAGTACCGTCTCCATTACGTACCAACTCAAAGTTAATCTCGATTGGTTTTGACATTTGCTCCGTCTGGCAAACGTAATGAACCTTTTCCTCCGTTATTACGTACTCTTCAGTCACTCCCAGGCTCTTTAATTCCGCCTTTTTTAGCACGTTTCCATTGCTTTCTATTTCTTTTTCAAGGACCCAGCGTCCTTCTATTCCTTTGTCGGTGCGGGTGAATAAAAAAAGGCCAAAAACGAAAACAGCCAAAACACACAGGGCAAAAATAATTCTCCGATTCATAATCTCTCCGTCCCACTGATAAGTAAGGTTATTTCTTGTAGCATAAACTATATCTTGTTACTCCATTATCCGCCGTAACGGTGTTGTATAGTTCACATCCAAAATGCTGATACATCTCCGCATAATTCTTCACGTCAGTGTCAAACAAAAGCGGGATGCCAAGCTCATCTGACATATTCTTTGCATACGTGACCAGCTCCGATGCGATGCCGCGTCCCTGATGATCCTTGTCAACGCAGACCATTAAAGCGTCCAGGTGACGATGCTTTGCATACTTTTCATTCGAGCTTCCGATCTGCTTTGCAAATCCCACAAGGCTCTTTAACTTTGAGAACTTAATACTCATTAACATTCTGAAAAGCATCCTGACTTGCGGCATCTTATGCGCGTTTCCCGAATCCTCCAATCCAATAAAACCAGTAAAGTCTTCATTGGCATATAATTCGTCTGCCTGATAAACGTAGTCCACGTAAAGCGCCATGTACTTCATAACGTCTTCACGCCGCTCTTCCACTGATCCCCAATTATGAAAAAGCTCATTGGTAACAAAAGCTTCGCCAACCAGTTTGCGGATCTTTTCAAGTTGCTCATCTGATATGTTTTCGACTTTGCTTATCATTTTTATCACTGCCACGAGACATGGCATCCTTCCTGCAACCCTTCTCCTCAAATCAGCCGGATTCCCTGATCCGGATTAAAGATGCTTTTTACAGCACTTTTCGCATGACCACTTGCCCATTTTCCCTGGCTACTTCCGCGAATCCCGCTTTTTGCCATAAACGAATGGGGCCCTGATAGTCAAACTCATTTCGTTGATCCGAAAGAATGGCATACCCTTCAACGGCTTCATACCCCTTTGCTTTTGCATCCTTACAAACTCTGTCAATAAATGCAGACGCGATGCCCTTTCCCCGGTATTCCGGCGCAATTTCAAAGCAAACAATGGAAATGGTTTTTCCGCAGGCATTCCTCCGCGCAACGTCAGGCACAAATCCCGCGTAGCTTTCCATGTCAGCCGCATTACACCAACCGATCGACGTCTCTCCTTCGTACGCCAGATAACCGTGGATCAGATTCTGATTCAGCATCTCTACTGCATACTTGCGAACGGTCTCTTTTACTCCACGTAGTTTAAACTCACTAATCATTTGTTTGATGCTTTCTTCCTCTTGGTTAGGCGAGGTACAATAGCATGGACCGTTTGGATTGTTATCCGTAAACGCGCGGTTGTCAAAAAAGTCCAGATAATCTTTATTCAATTCAGCCGTCAACTGTTTAATATTGATACTCACCATACTATCCCTTTTCTTTCATTAAATCGATGTCTTACGTTTTTGATTTCACCACGTTCCTGATCATCTCCCAATCAGTGCATCTTAGGAATGTTTTTCCCGGGAACTCACAATCATGATTCCACGGCCGGTCACAGACCAGCACTTTCAGTTCCGGCCAACGTTCAAAAAAACGGAATGCCGACGGCGAATCTTCTACGGCATAATCAAAATGCATTTTATAAAAATCCTCAAGTTCAAGGTTGAAATCGCTTTTTTGAATAAACCCGTCCCGGCCGTATTTATTTAGGCAGTATAGCTTGACCCGTTCCAGTCCATGCCGGTCAAGCCACTCGCGGGAAGGCTCGTAAGAACTGTTGGGGCGCCCAGTGATCACGGATACTTCGTGGCCCCTGTCAATCCACTCATTCAAAGTTGCAGAAGAACCTGGCGTCTCTTCGTAAGCCAGAAGTATCTCGGGTTTATGTGCTTCAAGCATCATTTGCTCATACTGCTCATCCGTCAGGGAAAAGGATTTTTGCAGATTGAAATATCTTATCTCCTCATATGGGACGTTTATCCCAAAAAGCTCTGCCACAAGCCCTGAGAAATGTCTTGCCGTCTCACACAGGCAATCATCAAAGTCAACGTATATCTTCATTCCAGTTCCCCTCGTTGCTTCATGTCCGTCAAATAAAGGTCGGAATACATGTCCAGCTCACCGACCATGCGCGTGGAATCCTTTCCGTAAACCTTACAGCATTTATGGGAAACCTTTGCATATTCCTCCTGCGTGTCATCCATCTCCACGCTCATGCGCATGCTGCCGCCGGATACTTCTTTGTCCAAGTGTTTCATGATCTCCTCGATCAGCTTCTCATCCGCTTCTGCCATGGTGATCCTCCTTTCACGCCTCGTGCGCCGGTAAGGTTAACGTAATCTCAAAACGCTTCTCATCTTGCTCAGCCTTGACGGTACCCCCCATCATCTCAACAAAGCGCTTGCAGATATATAGGCCAAGACCGGCTCCGCCATTCGACCGCGCCGAATCTCCCTTGACGAAACGATCAAAGATCCGGTTCGCGTCAATCTTATCGCCCGGATCCGTAATGATCTGTAGCCGTACGCATCCCTCGCATTCCCGGTCGATCTGGAACTCCAGTCTTTTGTCGGAATACTTGACTGCATTGGAAATCAAATTTTGAATGACCCTGGAAAGCTTTTTACGGTCAGCATGAACATAGACGTTCTGCTCTGCCTGATCAAACCTTGGCTCAAGTCCCTTGGCGTCAATCTCCATGTTTTCGGCCAAGATTTCCTCGCAAATGATCTCGCAGAGATTTACCTTTTCCAGCTCCACGTCAACCTGATCCGTTTCTATCAGGGAAAGTTCGAAGAAGTCATTCACCAGCTTATTTAAGTATCTGGCTCTCTCAAGCGCTATGTCAACGTTGGCGATCATTTCTTTTTGATCACTGGATTTCTTTGCAATCTGAAGATAACCAATGATCGAGGTAAGGGGCGTTCTCATGTCATGGGATATCATGGATATGGATTCCCTGATCTTGCTCTCCTCTTCCTTGCCTTCTGCCTTGATCTGCAAAACGTATTCATACAACTGATTCACTTCAACGATCATCTTCTGCAGGTCGCCGTCAATAAAATCCACGCTCAACTGCCGTTTGTCCGGATTGTCTTTCATGCCGTTCACGACATGCTTCAACTGACGTTTTAGAAGGAACAATTTTAAAGACAAAAGGAGAACCAGCACCGTAAGCATTATCACCACGTACGTCATAACTGATCCTCCTTTTCCTCATGTCTTAGTTTGCCACGTCACGCTTGTTAAAGACTATGATCGTAACCGCAACAAGTATCACTAAGGCTATTATCGCACAAATTGCACAAGGTATCAAATCCGAATTTTGAGAACTTTTTGCGAAGCAGAAAAAGGAATGCTCATAAATATAGTTACCAACGAAAAGGTTCCTAAGGGCGTTTCCGCAGATCGCGGAAACCACCACGCATGCAAAAAGGGCTGAGTAAATGTTTCCGCAAATGACTGAGATCAAAACAAAAAATACGTTATAGGCAAGCATCTGAAGTGCGACCACGCCCAGCCAAAGTAAATCCCTGGATCCGAATCCTTCAAAGGAGAACCCAAATTCCTTTCCGTATGCGATCACGTTAATCAGAAGCTCAAACAGGTGAATGATAAACGTCAAAATGCTTGTTGCAATGATCTTTGTCACGATGATCATCCATCTCTTTGTACCGGTCGTAAGTGCCCTGTGCAAAGTTCTTTCCGAGAAATCAGCCCCTACGTACCATGCGATCAACATACCGAACAGGAATGCCAAAGAACAATCCTGTACTCCTTCCACAAAACCATCATGCATGCAGGAATATCCCCAATATGCCACCGCATCCTGATTTAATCCCTTCCAAATCATTTGTGACATCAGTACTGCGACAAAAAGCAGGGAATAATAGAAGGGGGTGAATCTTTTCAACTTAAAGCTCTCTATTCTGATCAAATTAAACATTTGCCTTACCTCCCGTGATGGTCATAAAATACTCTTCCAATGATTGTTCTTTTTCCGAAAGCTCCGATACAACGATTCCGGCTTCCATCAGATGTCTTGCAAGCTCTGCCTTCATTTCCTGCTTTCCATAAATCTTGACCGTATCATCCGCTTCAACCTTATAAGCAATGTCTGGAAAATGCTTTTCCAGTATCGTCACCGTCTCAGGAACGTTACTGTCTTTTAACTGAATATACTTACTGCACTTCTCTTCCAGTTCTTCGTGCGTAACCGTCTCAATGATCCTGCCCTTATGGATAAAGATGAAATCCGTTGCCAAAAGATACAGTTCGCTCAAGATGTGACTGGATACGAAGATCGTGCATTCCTTTTCTTGATTGATCTGCTTCAACATGTTCCTGAGCGTCACAATGTTCTTGGGATCCAGACCATTGATCGGCTCATCCAGAATAAGGAACTGCGGGTTGCCAACCATCGCCATGGCAAGACCCAGTCTCTGTTTCATGCCCATGGAAAGCTTTTTCGCCTTTTTGTTTTTGTTGTCTTCCAGTCCAACCAGCTCGATCACCCTGTCCGTCGCCGTCTTATCCGGATTGCCCACCAGAATCCTTTGCAGCTCGACGTTTTGTCTGACCGTATACTTGGGATAGAGGTAAGGCTCCTCGATCATGGTACCGACGAGTTTGCGTTTTCTGTCAAGAGCGTTTCCTGAAGACTCTCCCATCAGCGTATACTCGCCAGCCGTCGGAAGGATCAGTCCAGATATCACTTTCATGAACGTGCTCTTTCCTGCGCCGTTTTCGCCAATGAATCCGTAGATGTGGTTTTTCTTTAAGGCGATGCTTACGTTATCCAGTGCCACCGCGTTTTTATAATGCTTTGTCAGATTTCTGGTTTCAAGAATGATTTCACTCATATTCGTAAGTTCCTTTCGTTTTGATAATGCAATCATAAAATATGAGATTAAATAAATTATTCACCAATCTTAAAGAAAAACTAAAGATTGCAATCTTCCAAAGACGCGAAAAACCGCCTTTACTTAGAAAGGCGGTATCCCATTCCGTATACCGTGTCAATATACGGTTCCTCCGTTATTTTCGCTATCTTTTTGCGCAGATTACTCACGTGAACGTTCATGGTGTTGTCTTCACTTAAGTATTCATCCCCCGTGATGCTCTCGAAAAGGTTGCGCTTGGAAAAGACCTTATTCGGATTGTTTAACATAAGCTCGAGAATGCTGTATTCCATGGTGGTGCAGGCGAGCTCGTTCTCGCCGAGATAAACCCTTTTTGACTCCTTGTCAAGCCGCATGTCTTTATACTTAAGCTCCGTGGCAGGTTTCGCGTCTCCCGTCCGTCTCAGCACGGCTCCGATCCTTAAGATCACCTCGTCCACGTCAAAGGGTTTACTGACGTAATCGTCCGCACCGAGCCGGAGCAGTTCCACCCGGTTCACCACTTCGTTCTTGGCAGACAAAACTATGGCAGGCGTGTTTTTTACCTTTCTCAGCTCCGCAAGAACTTCTTCCCCACTCTTCTTCGGCAACATCAAGTCTAACAGAATCAGCTCAAAATCCTTATCCATTGCCTTTGAAAGACCTATTTCCCCGTCTAACGCACTGTCCGTCTCAAAGCCGTTATCGGAAAGCACCTTGCACAGAAGGTTATTGATCATGACGTCATCTTCGATCACAAGTATCACTTTGGTTAGCCCCCCATTTACTTCTAGTTATTTCAGCCATTCAACGCCCGTCACGTAGATTACGTGGCAATCCTCAACGTCCGTCATGAATCCCGAGATTCCGGCATTCGCCTCCGCCGGAAAATATGCGTTGACCAAGTATCCCTTGATCTTGACGTATTGATTCATCTTGATCTTTTTGATCTCCGCCCGCACGAAATCATCCTTGGGGATCAGACGGGCAAATACGGTCTCCTTTATCACTTGATCAAAATCAATATAATCTATGTCTTCCTTCGTGTAAACAGTGTACAAAATGTTTCTGCCCTCAAAAAACCAATCATACGTGAGCTTATCATTGTATTGCGCCGCACTGCCCCAAAGCAGACCTACGTCCATGGGTGACACCTGATCCTGAAAACCGTTGCCCGTATAATTCTTTACCATTTGAGCAATGCCGGTGGCTTCGTATTCGTACTTCTTTTCGATTCTTACCTTCATGCCGTTTATTTCGAGGACTTCCTCTCCAACGGTCTGGGTCATGGATGGTGCCGGAACTCCTGTCACGGTTTTGATCGTGGGCTTTGCCAATTTGGGGATCATGGACATTAATCCCACAAACAGTGCTATGAATACTACAAGAAATAATATCTTCTTCATTTGAGGCCTCCTCCTTTGCCATTTAGCTGGAATCATCCTCTCCATTATATATCAAGGAACGTCTCTACGTCACCCCCCATTCGTCTGTTTCCGATCATTGTCCCTCTCTTAACCATTTTCTTTCTATGTCATCGACGTTCTTCGGCATCAATTAATTGGCTCGCCCCCGACATAATATCTTTCACTGTCAAGCAGGATATCCACTCCTCCAAGCACGCCACACTTATACTGGAACGAAAACATGTCCTCTTCGTCAAAATATACGTTACAAATCAGACCTTGCTCCTCAAGCTCTTTTAGCATTTCTTCCGCCATGTTTTTGCGATCTGCGACCGACGCATTAATGAACTCTTCTGTTCTCAAAACCCCAATCATTGCTTCGTCTACTACGCTCATGTCTTCAATGTCTTGCGCTGACAGACCTTCTGCTTCTTGCACGCCGCCATTGGGTATTTCGGCAAACATAAACCAGGTCGCCATGTCACAGGTTCCGGCTCCGCTCGGATCAATCCGGTTAAACTCGATGGATGCCGCGTGATTTTCATCAAAGGAAACGCCGGTGATCTCAAATACGATGCTGCCACTGCCAACGGTTTCCATGTGGCAAACAAGGGTATTGTCAATGAAATATCCCTTGATTTCCGTATGGAACGTTTCCATAAAATCCTTTCCGCCGCAAATCTCCGGATAACGCTCTTGGAAACTTTCAAATTCCGACATGCTGGTAATGACGTAATCCTTCGGCGCATCCTGCTCATATCTGGATGACTGGATTGCCAGAACCCTGTAATCTACATATGTTGAAGCGAGCTCCGGCTCCTGCGTTGCTGACGGCTCTTCCCTTCTTACCTCTGGTTCCTCCGTCGCTGACGGCTCTTCCTGCCTGGTTCCAGGCTGATCAGAGGGATTTTCCATCCTTGCAGATCCGCAACCTGCGATCGTCAATGTAATCAATGCACAAATCAACGAAAATTTTAAATTCTTCATTCTGGTTTTCCTCCACTTTATTATTCATTAAGTCCTTCCCTACTTGTCATAAGGGATACAAAACTTAATTTGTTCTGCACTTATCCATATAAACGACAAAAACTTTGGAAGGTTCTTAAAAACATAAAATTATCTGGGAAAATTGCTTTTCCAACCGCAAAAAAATCCGACGAATGACTTGCATTCGTCGGACGTCTCATGATTTATTTATCGGATTCTGCGGTCAGGATGCGTGGAATAATACTCCCTCTTATCGGCATACATTCCCTGATCGGCATTGCGCATCGCGATGCGGATGTCTTCATTGTCCCGAACAATGTGGGTACCGATGGCGAAATACAGGTCATGTACGGTGGCTGCCTGTTCCTTCAGGCGCTTACGCCTCTCTTCCACCATCTCTTCATCCATGCCCATGACAATGACCATGAATTCGTCACCGCCCGCACGGTATACGTCGCCGTCCGGGAAGGTTGCGCACAGGATCTCCGCAGCCTTTTTCAAGATCTGATCACCGGCGCTGTGACCGTTCTCGTCATTTACGTGTTTCAGACCGTTTAAGTCTGCAAAAACAACGGCATACGGATACTTCACTTCAGCTTTCCCGTTGATGACGTCATCCACAAACGCATTCATTTTGTTGCGGTTTTTCACTCCCGTCAGCATGTCCACGGAGCTAAGCGTCTCCAATCTCTGCAACAGCTGATAATTTGCGATCTCCGAAGCAATAAAGAACGTGGTCAGCTCCAAAGTCTCCTTGATCTTCACCGTGTTGCTCACGTTAAAATTGGTCGCCCACATGTAACCCAACGTGCTGCCATTATACTTTAGCGGGAACATAACGATGCTGCTTACGCCTGCCGCCGAAAGGGATGCCTGCCACCTTGGATTCACGGTCTTCAGCCATTCCATGTCACGCTCATCCTTAATAATGATGCACGTGCTGTCGCCAATGGTGTCCTCCCAAGTCTCCGTAATGGCAAAGAATGAATCGGTTACGTAATTATCCATCGAAAGCAGACCGCTGCCCTCTTTGATCGCTTCACACAGATTGAAACAAGTTCGTTCCTCCTGGTTCGTGAGCAGAATACAGCAGAGATCGGAATCACAGATCTGCCGGATGTCTTCAATGACCTCATAAAATGCCTTCCTAACGTTGTCGGAACCGCGCAGCTTGATGCAAGTTTTTAAAACGGCGGACGAGGTCTCGGCGGAAAGACTTGCCCTTTGCTCAGAATCCGCTTCCGGCGTCACGTCGTAAGTATATGCGCAATATCCCACGTTTTCCCGGTCTGATTCCAAGGGGATCAGAAACATGTTCAGCCAAAGGCCCATCTGCGGAAGACTAACGTAGGTGTGCAGGGGCTGTCCAAGGAATGCGCTTCGATAACAAAAGTCCTCAAAATTCTTATCTTTCGGGAAATACGCTTCATATGGCGAGTCCGGAACAAAAGGACGGCCTATCGTTTGAAGCATGTCATCGCAATGTGCCTTGTTCCCGGCAACAATGCGCATGTTTCCGTATCCTCCCTCAGGAAATCTTTCCACGGAGATTACGCAGGTTTTGGCTTTATATCCAGAAAGCAGGCTGTCAAAATCCATGTTTTTTCCTCCCGTTTGTCATACTCCAAAAAAGATGAAAAACTACTTATTACGATTATAACATACTTATCTTCCCAAAGAAAACAAAAAAACACCCTCGCGATAAAAAATTCTCGCGAGAGTGTTCCGTCCCTATCCAAACCTTATGATTTTTTCCTCTTTGCACGTTGTCCAAGAACAACACTCTGCAACAGGATAAAGAAGCATAACATGCCGCCGGTCGTAATGCTTTGCCACCAGGGCTCCTTAAGTCCGCTGGAAACCACGATCTTCTTGATGGTGGTCAGCGTCATCGTTCCAAAGAAGGTACCTGCCACGTTACCCACGCCTCCGGTCAGAAGCGTACCGCCAATGATGGAGGAAGCAATGGCATTCATTTCCATGCCTGCCGCATTCGTTGCGTTTCCGGCTCCGGTATGCATCATAAATACGTATCCCGAAATACCGCTTAAAAGACCACTGATCACATAGCTGATAAAGCGGGTTCTCTTTACGTTGATGCCAAGCATCAGCGCGCTCTGCTGATTTCCGCCGATGGCATAAAATGCACGGCCAAGCTTTATGAATTTCAACAGGATGAAGATCAGAACCAGACATACAAGTGCAATGACCACGCCAAGCTCCATGCGCGCAGGAACGATGTTGCCATTGTTTGCCACGTAACCAAGCCAAGGAATCTCAATCTTTATGTCGCGAAGTTTGGAGAAGCCTTCATGTGCCACCTTCTGGGGATTTACCGAAAGGATCGTCGTCATGCCTCTTGCAAAGAACATGCCCGCCAACGTAACAATGAATGGCTGTATCTCCAAATAACTGATCAGGAAGCCATGCACAAGGCCAAATGCAAGACCAATGCCCAATGCAAGCAGAATCGATACAAAAATGTTTCCGCCGCCGTTTAAGTACAATACGCAGCTCATGACCACAAGGGAAGTCACTGCGCCAACGCTGATGTCGATTCCTCCTCCGATCATGACGATGGTCAGACCGCAGGATACAATGATCAGGCTGGCATTGTCATTCAACATGTCAAAAACCTGCTGTGCGCGAAGGAAGCCGCCACCAAGTAAAAGCATCGCAAGCAAATACATGCCGAAGAAGATAAAGATCGTAATCGTCATAAGGAGCTGGGTATCCGTAAGGGGCTCTCTGCGAACGCCTATTTTTTGATTCATGATTATTCCGCTCCTTTCGTTGATACTTTTTGTCTGCCACTCTGGAATCGCGACCAAAGCTTTGCAAAACGGGCCTTGATCACGGGTGATCCGATCACAACCAAAAGAACGATGACGATCGCCTTATATGCCTTTACGTCCGTGGAAGACACCTTCATTGCGTAAAGCGTGATGGTCAGCATCTGGATCACGTATGCACCGATGATGCTTCCGCTGATCTTAAACTTACCGCCGCCCAAGTTATTTCCGCCGATGGCAACTGCAAGAATGGCATCCATTTCAACGTCGATGAGGAGCGTTTCATGGTTGATCAGTCCCAAGCGGCTCACGCCGATGCAGCCGGCAACCGCCACGCACGCGCCAAGAATGATAAAGGACAACAGCTTGATGAACGTAGCGTTGATTCCGTTCAGCCGGGCCGCGCTTCCGTTAATGCCAACGGATTGAGTCAGGAGTTCCAGGGAAGTAAAGTGGAATACCAGTTTGAATATGACCGCACCCGTAATGACGATCAACACTGGCGTCGGCACGGGAATGCCCGGAATAAAACTTCCGATCGCGTTTATGATCGGGCTGCTAACGGTAGGAGTTGCACCGCCGTTGATCCAATACGCAATGGATCGTCCGCAGGTATACAGTATCAGCGTCGCGATCATCGGCTGGATCTTGAACACCGCGACAAGCGTACCGTTAAAGGTACCAAACAGCATTGCAACAATGCACGCGAACAGGAACGCAAAGAGAACCGTCCCTCCGTTGATGGAGTCCGTCGATTTTAAGATTTTTACAAAGGCACTGCCCGCAATGGCCGCAGCCGCGCCCACGCTGATGTCCTGTCCGCCGCAGGCTGCCGTTACCAGCGTCATGCCCATGGCAAGGATCGCAAGTTCACTGGCACCGTTGATGATACTGATCAGATTTCCCGCAAGCACCGCATTACCGTCATTATTGTGCGTGATCTCAATGGCAAAAAAGCTTGGATCCCTGATTAAATTAAAGATAATCAGCAAACAAATGGCAATGATCGGAATGGTCAGCTGCCCAAGATTCAGTTTAAAGCCATTTAGATTTTTATTCTTCATCTTTAGCTTCCCCTCCCGCAATTGTCTTCATTACCTGCTCCTGATTCAAATCCGAACCCTTCAGTTCGCCGACCACGTGACGGTCACGCATGACGATCAGGCGGCTGCAGGTACGAAGCATTTCTTCCACCTCGGATGAGATGAACGTTACGCTCACGCCTTCCTCCGCAAGCTTTAGCACAAGCTTTTGGATCTCCAGCTTGGTACCGACGTCAATGCCTCTGGTAGGCTCGTCAAGGATCAAATAATCTGGATGCGTAAGCAGCCATCTGGCCAGGATTACTTTCTGTTGGTTACCGCCGCTAAGAGAGCCGATCGGCGTCTCGCGGCTTGCCGTCTTGATGTTTAAGACTTTAATGTATTCATCCGCAAATGCTTCGGATTCGCTCCGGCTGATGGGCTTAAAGAAGCCGTTCATGACTTGAAGCGCAAGAATGATGTTCTCGCGTACGCTTAAGTCAGCGATGATGCCGTCACGCTTTCTGTCCTCCGCCAGATAACCAATCCCGTTCTTCATGGCTTCCACGGGGCGCGTGATCTTCACGGGTTTCCCCTTGATGGATACGGATCCTCCGGTCACCTTGTCGGCTCCAAAGATTGCCCTGACGCTCTCGCTTCGGCCGGAACCGAGAAGTCCGGTGAAACCATTCACCTCACCTTTGCGGATGCTAAAATCAAAGGGAAGTGCGGCGCTACTGGAAAGCCCCTTCGCATTGTAGAAGACTTCTTTCTCTTCCACGACAATGTCCGGTTCTTCACGCAGGGAACTCAGCTCATCCAGTTCCTTACCGATCATCTTTGCAACAAGCTCAACCTGCGGAAGCTCTTCCGTCAGATATTCTCCCACCAGTTCGCCGTTTCGGAGCACCGTGATGCGATCGCTTACCTCATACACCTGCTCGAGAAAGTGCGTTACAAAAATGATGCCTACGCCTTGACTCTTTAAGCTTCTCATGAGATCAAAGAGCATGTTTACTTCCTTGTCATCAAGGGAAGAGGTCGGCTCATCCAGGATCAACACCTTACATTTCATGTCCACCGCACGCGCGATGGCCACCATCTGCTGTACGGCCAGGGAACAATCCCCGAGCTGTTGTCTGCTTCTTGCCGGGATTCCGAGCTTCCCCAGGATCTCATCCGCACGTTTTTCATAATCCTTATGTCGTACCCATGCACTGTCCTCACGGCCGATGAACATGTTCTCGGCAACCGTCAGGTTCGGGCACAGCGTGATTTCCTGATAAACCGTGCTGATGCCGCTATTCTGGGCATCCTGCGGCGAACGGATGGTGATCAGCTCGCCGTCAAGCTTGATCTCGCCGCCGTCCATTTGATACACGCCGGTAAGAACTTTGATCAACGTAGATTTTCCGGCACCGTTTTCTCCCATGAGCGCGTGGATCTCACCTTCCCGCAGCGTAAAATCAACGCCGCCAAGGGCCCTGACGCCGGGAAATCTTTTTTCTATTTGACGCATCTGCAGTAAGACCTTGTCCTGCATATCCTTTTTCCTCCTAAAAAAGGCGCAACTGAAGCTGCCTATTACGTACAGCCCAGCTGCGCCGTTTGGTCAGCTCTAAATTATTCGCCTAAACCATAGGTATTGATGTCATCATCGGTAAGCTCCTTAGCGTCGAAGCCCTTCTCCTCGTTGATGATCTTCTTGCTGGATGCAGTGGTAACGCCCTTGATCAGGTCGCTGATGATCTTAGCCTGGAAAGGAGAGCACTGTCCGTCATAGTTCCAAGCGCCTGCCTTTAACTCTCTAAGAGCCCACTTATTGCAGTCAAAGCCCATAACGATAACCTTACCGTTTACGCCGTGGGTGATGCCGGCTTCGTCAAGAGCAGCAACGGCACCCTTAGCCATACCATCGTTCTCTGCATAGATAACGTTGAAGTCTTCACCACTGTTGATAACGGATTCAACGATCTTCTTAGCTTCTGCCTCGTCCCAGGTAGCGGTCTGCTGAACAACCTTCTTCATCTTGCCGGAATTGAACTGTGCGTCAAGAGCTCCGGTACGGCCGATCTGTGCGTCAGAACCCATGGCGCCCTGAATGTGCACAACCTTGTACTCGGAAAGGTTCTGTGCAAGCAGCCAGTTAACTGCGGTCTCGCCTTCCTTGCTCATGTCGGAAACAACTGCAGCCTCATAAAGGCTCTCGTCTACGTCGATCATACGGTCGAAGAGGTAAACCTTGATGCCGGCTTCCTTAGCCTTCTTCAAAACTTCGTCCCAACCGGTGGTCTCTGCTGCGGAGATCAGAAGATAGTCAACGCCCTCAGTAATGAAGCCCTGAGCTGCCTGAAGCTGCTCGTCATTCTTGATGTTGTAGAACGTGTGCAGTTCATAACCGTTCTCTTTCGAGAAAACTGCTTCCATGTCCTTTACGTTTGCCTCACGGTAACCAGACTCGGAAGGGGGATTGTTAACCACGCCAACCTTGATCACCTTGTTCGTGTTTCCGCCTGCAGGCTTTCCTGCAGTACCTGCATCGCTGCCACATGCGCCAAATACAAGGCTCATTGCAAGCACGCCTGCCAAAACTAATGCCTTAAACCTTTTCATTTTTTCTCCTCCTTTTTTGCAGACTTAATCGTCTGAAAACATCATAGCGCAGTCGGAGATTTTGGTAAATCAAGGTTCATTTTAACTTGGTTGAAAATCATATCAACCTTCTGGCCGTTTTGGGCAAACGGTTAATTTTCATTTTATTCCGGTTGATTTTGATACTGTGCCCGGAAATCAGAGGGAGTTAGTCCCGTATTTTTCTTAAAAATGTAGCTGAAATAGTGGGCATCATTGTACCCCACCTTCCTGGCGATCTGTGAGCTTTTCTCATCGGTGCCGCGGAGCATTTCCTTCGCCTTGTTCAGTCTAAGATAGATCAGATATTCCGTGAACGTCTGGCCGCTTTGCTGGGAAAACACGGTGGAAAACCTGCTCTTACTCATGTTCACGGCTTTCGCCACGTCCTGCAACATTAAATTCGGATTCGAGAAATTCTGCGCCATGTACATCTTGGCATCGCTGATGATCGAAGACACTTTCTTGTCGTCAGCCACCTCTCCCATCTCCCTGACGCCCAGAATGATGGCCTGTTCCTCCGTTCTCTGGGCCAAGAGGTGTCTAATGTGCCTTGCCGATTTAAAGCTTTGCGTGATCTTCTCAGGCTCGTCCACGATCTCTCCAATGCCAACCCGGATCCCGTTGCAGCCCGCCCGCTCTAATTCCCGCACAAGAGACGCCGCAAAGGCATATGCCTGCTCCTCGGCATCATCCGTCGTTTTTCCAAGGACCAAAAGCCTTGTCCCGTTTTTCCCCGCAGAAGCATGTACGATCCCGCCGCTGGATTCCGCGAGGGAGGAGGCTGCCTCCTGTCCTTCGCTCGTCGGTGAAAACGCCGCGTCAATGACTGCATAAAACGGCGCAGGCACGGGGCATCCCATGGATTCCAACTCTTTCAAAACGTGATTTGCATCCTCCTCCACGGCTTCCTCCGCAAAGAGTGATCCAATCAGTTTTTCCTTCACAAACTTCCCACCACTCTCCATGCGTGCCCGCAGACTGGCCGCATGCTCTAATGCTTTCCTTTCCTCCATAAGCTGCCCGCTCACTTTGTCGAGCACCTCACGAAGTTCCGTTGCGTTAATGGGCTTTAGAAGATATTCCCTGACGCCAAGCTGGATGCACTGACGCGCATATTCAAACTCATCATAGCCGCTTAAAACGATGATCCCAATCCAAGGCATTTGCGCGCGAAGAACGCGGCAAAGCTCCAGACCGTCCATGAACGGCATGCGAATGTCCGTGATCACAATGTCCGGATTGGTGTCACGGATCATGGGAAGCGCCATCTCCCCGTCTGGTGCTTCACCAACTAAAGTATACGGGGTTTCATCCCAGGGAAAGGATTCCCGGATTCCTTCTCTGACAACGATCTCATCATCAGCCAGAAACACTTTCATGCTCAAATATCTCCTCTCTCGTCCTGCAAGGCACCGTAAAGCTTACCTCCGTGCCCTCTGCGTCGCTCTTGATTTTCAGGCCTTCCTGCTGGTTATAATACAAGCGGATCCGCATGTTTACGTTGACCAGGCCAAAGCCTCCGCCGCCCTCACTGACGGCCGGCTGTCCCTTTTTCATCCGCTCATTCAGATCACTAAGCTGTTCCTTGGTCATGCCAAGGCCCGTGTCCTTCACGCTGAATACCAGATTGCCGCCCTCCATCTTTCCGCTGACCTTGATCATTCCGCCGCCGCGCTTGATCTTGATGCCGTGGTAGATGGCATTCTCCACCAGCGGCTGCAACAAAAGCTTCAGAATGTAGCGATCGCCGATCTCATCCGACACGTCAATTTCATAGCGCAGGATATCGCGGTACCTGGTCTGCTGGATTTTTAAATAACCCTCGATATGCTTCTTCTCTTGACTGATGGGAATCCAGTCCGCACCGGAGGAAAGGCTGATCCGGAAGAAATCACTTAGGGCGCTCGTCAGTTGGATGACTTCGTCCTTTTCCCCCGCTTCCGCCTTCCACACAATGGCATCCAGCGTATTATACAGGAAATGTGGATTAATCTGCGCCTGCAACGTCCGCAACTCCGCCTTGCGAAGCTTTTTGGCGTCCTGATTACTCTTCTCCATCATGTCTTCCAAGCGGTCCGCCATTGTATTTACCTGCATCGTCAGGTTCCGGAGTTCGGACACGTTGGTGTCCGTAAGTCTTGCGTCCAGCGTACCTTCCGCCAGCATGCCCGTCACCTTCTCAAGGCTCTCGATCGGCTGTCTTACAAAATCAGCAGTCGATTTCACGTATTTGTTGCTAAACCACCATGCGGCAAGCACAATCAAAACCTCCGAAATCGCCGTCGCAATGATGACAAACCAAAGGCTCGTGCTCATGCGCGCCGTTGACGCGATCTCCTGTGCGATGTATTCATTCAGCATGCTGTCCACAAGCGAAGCAACGTCCCTGACTTCAACGAGCACCTCTTCATTTTCGACCACGGGAACCCGCGCTTCGATGTTTTCATGAATGTGATCCACGTAGTTCTCCAGCGTCTGCATTGTCCGACCGGCCACGATGAGCGAGAGACTGTTCTCCTGTCCGGTCTGCTCCGTAATGATCTCTATGGTTCTCTTCACTTCAAAGATCATCGAATAAACGTTGCTCTCCGCAAAAGTATTCTGACCGCTGACAATGTTCCATGCGCTCCCCGGGATCTCTTCCGTTACAAGCGTTTTAAGGCTTGCGATCGTCTCCATTCTCACGATGGAACTGTGATATTTCCACGCATAAAAAAGCATGAGCACAAGACTGATGATGATGGGAAACACCAGCATCAGCACCAGTCTGTGGCTTAGGTCATTGATTCGCCCAAGAATGCTTTTCTCCTTCTTCACTCGCTCCATGCAATCGTCCTCAATATCCTCTCGGCTCTATGGTCGAAGGATCCTGTTCATCGCTAAACACTTGCTCCGTCGGGTGTATCACGGCATCCACGCTCTCTCCCGCCTTCAGTTTCAGGGCAGTCTCCATGAGTTCCTTTCCCAGCTTCGGCGTGCATTCCACGACACAATTGATCTTGCCTTTTTTTAACACGTCGATGGCCTTCTGCCCGCCGTCGATGGAGATAATGATCATGTTCTCTCCCGGATAGAATCCTGCCTTTTCGATCTCCGGCAGGGCTCCCAGGGTCATCTCGTCGTTGTGGCTGAACACGACGTCAATCTCGTCCCCGTACGTCTCTAACAGCTGACGCATGCATTCCGCGCCGCGGCTTTTTAAGAAGTCCCCGTCAATGCTCTCGAGCACGTTGATCCTTGGATCATTTGCGATCGTGTCCATAAATCCGGCTTGGCGCTGCCGCATGGGAGTGGAATTCTCCGTACCGGTGATCTCGACGACGTTCACGTGTTCCATGCTAAGACTGTCTGCCTTTCTGATCAGATATTCCGCCGCCATGACGCCTTCCCGGTAAAAGTCCGCTCCGATCAGGCACGTCGTGAGTCCTTCCTTTTCCGTGCTGATGTCCCTGTCCACCAGGATCACCGGAATGCCCGCGTTTTTCGCCTCCATAAGCACGTTGTCCCATCCGTCCTCCACGATGGGCGAGAATGCGATCACGTCCACCTTATACGCGATAAACCTACGGATGGCAGCGATCTGATTCTCCTGCTTCTGGTTTGCATTTTCCAGCATCAGGCTGACGACGTATTTCTCCGCCTGTTCTTCAATGTCACGCGTATTGCCGATGCGCCAGGCGCTCTCTGCCCCAATCTGGCTAAACCCCAAAAGGAGTTTCGGTTCGATCGGCTGTTCAGCCGGTTTGGTGCACCCGCCCGTCATTATGATGATCAGCAAAAAACAAAGGCATCTGCAAATCTTTTTGCTCCACTTTCCCATAGCGTCATCCCTCTGAATCATAATCATGCGTAAAACAATTATAGTATAAAATATTTTTAATTTGCCGTCAAAGGTCGAAAAGGCTCATCTGCTGATAACGTTCCGGCAGTTCGTTCATATACTGGAAACACTCCTCTGGCCTGTGCATCATCCCGTTCTCTTCGCAAAACTGATGAAAAACCTTAAGGAGCATGCGGCTGTTAGGGCTGGGCAAATCATAGGCATTCCCGTAGCGTTTGACGTAGCGCTCCTTCATTCCCGGAAAATGCTTATCCAACGCCGCATAATAGTACTCCCGGTCCCCCTCGCGAAGCGTAAGGCCCATGCCAAAGTCAATGATGCCCTTCACCCCCACGCGGGCGCACTCTTTCAGGATTGCCGTGACGTTTTCCTCGGTGTCGTTAATGAACGGCAGGATCGGCGTGATCCAGACAATCGTCGGGATCCCCTGCTCCTGCATGATCTCCAATACTTCGATCCGTCTTTTCGTGTTGCAGACGTTGGGTTCAAGGATCTTGCACAGCTTGTCGTCATACGTAGTTAGCGTCATCTGCACCACGCATTTTGCCGTGCAGTTGATCTCTTCAAGCAAGTCCAGGTCCCGCAAGATCAGATCTGATTTTGTCTGAATGGCCAGACCGAAGCCATGTCTCGCAATGACCTCTAGGCATCTTCTCGTCAGTCCGATCACTTTTTCGCAGTGCAGGTATGGATCGGACATTGCGCCCGTTCCGATCATGCACTTTTGTCTTTTTGATTTCAGCGCCCTCTCCAAAAGCTCCGGCGCATTCTGCTTTACCTCTATGTCTTCGAAGGAATGCGTAAACTGATAGCACTTGCTCCTGCCGTCACAGTAAATGCATCCGTGCGAGCACCCGCGATACACGTTCATCCCGGTGCGCCCGCCGTTCCCCGTCAATATTCCTTTTGCATCTACAAAATGCATGCTTAATTCTCCTCTGGATTCACGTGGATCATCACGTGCTTTACGTTGGGGAAATTCTGCTCCATGGCGTCGTGCACGTTTTCCGCGATCTCATGAGCCTCCACCAGTGAAATGTCTCTTTGTACGGCAATTTCCAAGTCCACGTAGATCTTATTTCCAAACTGTCTCGTGCGAAGCAGGTCGATCTTGCGCACTCCTGGTTGCTCCTCCACAAAGGTTTTGATCTTTTCTTCAAACGCGTTGTCACAAGACGTATCCAGCATCTGCGCCAATGCGACCTTCGAAATGTCGTAGGCCACCTTCAAGATAAAGAGGCAAATAATCAGACTGGCAACGGGATCCATGACCGGAAAACCCAACTTCGCCATGCCGATTCCGACGAAGGAACCAACAGAGGACAACGCATCCGAACGGTGATGCCATGCATCTGCCTTAAAGGCTGCGGAATCAAGCTTCTTGGCGTAATGCATCGTATACCAGAACATTCCCTCCTTGACGGCGATGGAGACGACTGCCGCGATCAGGGGAAGCATGGTCGGTATCTCCAATTCCGCCCTTTCCCACAAAAGCTTGCGAACGCCCGTATATCCAATTCCGATTCCCGTTCCGGCAAGGATCAAACCCAAGGCCAGCGACGCAACGCATTCGAGCCGTTCATGGCCATAAGGATGTTCCGCATCCTCCTGCCTCTTGGAAAGCTTCACGCCAATATATGCGATCAAAGTGGCAAACACGTCGGAGAGGGAATGCACGGCGTCCGAGATCATCGCACCGGACCTTCCAAAGATTCCCGCCAACAGCTTAAACGCCGCCAGCACCACGTTTCCCAATATGCCTACCCTTGACAACTTCGATACGATCTTTTTTTCATCCATGACAATACCTCCGCAAACGTTCCTAACGTATTATATGTTCCGGATTAAAAAAAGCATACCCCGGAACAAGACACTGTCCCGCAGATATGCTTTATGCTTCTGCTGCCGTCTCAACGACCCGGCCACACACGTCCATTGGGGAACGTACTGCCTGCTCAGTTTGTACTGTAGATGCACGAAAGTGTAGATGCAGTGCAACGAGTTTTAATTATTCTATCATATCGGCCTGGTGAAGTCAATTTTCTATTTATTCCATCAACCAACTAAATCTTTTCTCTTTTTTCCCGTCAATCAATGAAATCCTGGTTTCATTTTGTTTGTTGTCCCCCGGCGATCAGTTACTTTCCCATCACTTCGACGACGTGCTCGAACCCTTTCTTCAGCTCCGCATCATACCCTCTCATGACTTCCTCGATCTTCTCCTGATCCTCCAAGGTTCCCTGGACGCCGCGCCTTGCAAGGTAATCCACCAAATATGCGGCATAATTTGCATCGCCGTAATACTTGTCATTCCACGCATCAGTCTCCTCTGCGGCATCCCCAAACAACGTGGCTGACTTTCCATCCCGGAATCGCAGTTCCATCTCCAAAGCTTCACTGCGGCAATAAATCCTGTAAGACGCGATCTCATCTAACCCGTATACCGTGTCAACGCCGCCGCGCCTTACCGTTACGGACGTCTCCTCTAGTTTTACGTGATTATTCGTCAGTTGATAACAATACACTCCCGTTGCCAGGATAAACGCTGCCAGCAATCCCGCTACGATCACGCGCCTTGCCTTTCCCCAAATGCTATAGTTTGCATCGTCAAAGACTCCTGACGCGAATAAACTGAGCAGTATGGACGCCACGACCACAACCACGATCCAGATACCCACGTTGCTGCTATATCTCACGGCCTCCTGCTCACTCACGCCCTCCATCAACTGGTTGCTTCCCAGCATGCCAACGATATAAAACGCAAGCGAAAGAAAGGAAATTCCCATCATCATGATCCTGCAAAGATCTGCAAATGCACCAAATGCCCCAATCAAAAAGCGACGTCCAATCCCACACGCGTGTGTCATACGCCACTGGAGCTCATATGCTCTCAAAAACAAGAAAATCCATGGAACCGCCAAGTAGATCACTGCGATGATCAGTGCCTTTTCCAACGTGATCAGTTTCAGTGCTCCCGCAAGCAAAAACACGGCCGCAGAACCGATCTGCATCGGCAGGAGCCTCTTCCCCAGGAGGGTAAAATATGCGGCAGGATCAAAGCTCAGGCTCCGGATTACGTCCTCCAGGTCCGAATGCACTTGCAGCTTAGGTCCCTTCACGTCCTTCATCTCAGAAAAATAGAATCGCGTATACTTCCGGACGTAAGTATGAACCGCCGCCATGACAAACAGGATCGCACTCACAAGGTACATTCCTTCCAGCGCTTCAGCCACCTTATTTCCCGAATTCATTAAATACGCTGCGGAGGTAATCCAGATGACAATCCATCCGTTCAATCGCCAGTGCTTTTTACCCATATATTTCCGAAACTCATTCATGATCTTTTTATTATCCATTTTTCGTCGCGGGATCCTATTTCACAAACACGTCCCGCAATCCTCCTTCTTCACCCAAAACGTCAAATCTGCTTCCACTTTCAATGATGCTTCCGTTCTCCATCACGTGGACGTAATCCACCATGTCAGAGATTTCATCCACCAAATGCGTGCTGATCAGTATGCCCGTCTCATTCTCTGCCACCGTCTTTTGCAACAGCTCCAAAACATCCACCTTAAACACGGGATCGATGTTTGCCAGAGGTTCATCCAGCAAGAGCAGCTTCGGCCTTCTTGCCAGCAAAAACGACAATTCCGTTTTGACGCGTTCTCCCGCAGACAACTTATCAACCAGTTTTTCCATGCATCCTTCCGCACCCGCCAGGCGCATCAGATCGTCGAAATACTTTTTGTCAAAGGAGGGATAAAAAATGGATAGGGTTTCCACGTTCTGCTTTACAGTCAAGCCATCAATGCACCAATTCTCGCCCGCATATGCCACCTCCCGCCGGAAGGCAGTCAGGTTCCTCTTCGTCAGCGGTGCTCCATTCCACAGGATTTCTCCGTTCTTCGGCCAGAGCATCCCATACAGAAGCGATAAAAGCGTTGTCTTGCCCGCGCCATTTTTTCCCAAAAGACAGGATACGTAACCGGGCTCTATCAAAAGCGACGCATCGCGAATTTCAAAATCATTCTCTTTTCCTGTTTTAAAACCATATCTGTAATTCAAATTCTTTGCTTCCAACATTTCGTTTTATCCTCACTTTATTCCCACAGAATGTCGAGCATGTCAAGGGCTTCCTGCTTGGTCATGCCTGCTTTTTTCGCCTCGCTGACCCACTCTCCCAAATGCTCCTCAATGCCTACCGTCTCCTTTTCCTTGACGTACTGGATATCCGGATTGTCTACGTAAAACCCCTTTCCCTGAACGGAATAGATCATGCCCTCCTTCTCCAAATCCTCATAGGCCCGCTTCACCGTGATGACGCTGATCTTCACGTCAGCCGCCAGGGCACGTATGGACGGAAGCATCTCTCCTTCCTTTAATTCGCCGGAGACGATCATTTCCTTGATCTGTCTTTCGATCTGTTCATATATGGGCAATCCACTTTTTGTTTGCACGTTTACGTTCACGTTCTACCTCCTGCTTTTTTCCTTCGGCCAATTCCAAACTCCCGTCAATTTATCTCTTTTTCTTTCTTCGCCGCCCTCGTCTCCTTTTCGGCATTCGGCGCGAAATCACGTATCTTCCATTCACTATACAGTTTCACGCAGTAAATGGCGAGCAGCGCCGTTGCCGCAAGCAATATGCCTACGTGAATCCATGTTGCCCCATTCATAAAGAAAGCCGTTTTTTTGCGGAACTCCAATCCCCTAAATGCATAAACAAAGAGGATCACGGTCGGAAGGGAACAAAAGACGTAACGAAAAGGCGTATATATCTTCTTTCCTCCCGTGATACCCTCGGCTCTTTCCAAAAGCGTCTCGTAAATCGCCACCATCTGCAAAACGAAAAATGCGCCTAAGATTACGGGGCTTCCATACATGCCTCCCCGGATAATAATGGAATCCGGGAGCAAGTACCCTAGCAGAATGCCGACGAATCCCACAATCAGATATCTCAGCCAAATCATGTGACATCTGGTCAGTCTCATCCGCTTAATCTCTTCATCCGTCAGCGGGATCAGGCTTTCCGCCTCCGTCTCAAACCGGAAACCATAGCTGAATACGGCCGCCATGAGCATCAAAAACATCTGTGCGGTTGGAAGTAAAATGATCATAACCACAAACAATAGTCTTGCCAGCCAAAATGCCGGTATATAACGAAAGGACAACCTTTCCTGTCTAAAATATTCTCTCATTACTCGTCCCTCTTTTCCACAAAATACATGATCTCCTGGAGATCTGGAAACCTAAGCTCCTCCCACAGTTCTTTAGGCAGGGCGCCTGGTCCTTCTTTGGTAAAATCTCCGTCTTCCTGATAAATTAAGTAATCCTTGTGATTCTCCCGAAGCCTCTTTCCGCGGATCATTTCCGCCGGAATGGCTTTCGCCGTTTCATCATCCACGGACAGCAAGCGATATCGGTTCTTCAGGTCGTCCATGGTACCGGTGAATCTCACGAAGCCCTCCTCGTTTTCCTTCCCGATCCACAGGATCTCGTCCGCCACGTGTTCCAGTTCCGTGACCAAGTGGCTCGAAAGGATCACGGAGCATTGCTCGCTTGCCGTAAGCTCCCTGACGATCCCGTAAAAGGTATCCCGGAATTCCACGTCAAGATTTCCAACGGGTTCATCGAACACGTAGAGCTTTGCGGGATAACTTAAGGCAAAAGCCAGCTGCATGCGGAGCGCCTGTCCTTTTGAGAGCAGAGAGATCATCTCCTTTACGGGAACTTTATACTCCCCAAGAAGCTCCTTATATTTCTTCAGATCAAATCCGGGATAGAAATGACCATATCTTTCCCCGATCTCAACGGGATGCATGAATTCGGAAAACGGAGTACTCTGCAGTACGTACGCCATGCTTTCTTTATATGCCTTTACGTCCCTCCGGAAATGCAGCTTATTAATCTCAAGTTCTCCAAAATCACCCTCCCGGTCCAGCCGGTAGCTTCCAAGAATTGTCCTAAGAAGCGTCGTCTTTCCGCAACCGTTCGTGCCGATCACGCCCAGTACGCGTCCGGGTTCCAGGGAAAAGCTAACGTCCTTCAGTTTATATTCCCCTAGGTTTTTCGTGAGACGTTCACATCTAAACAGCGTCATTTTATTTACCTCTTTCCAATCAACTTAGCTTTTCACAGTTGAATCATTTCTCGTGTCTATATGCACAGTATATACAGATATATACAGATTGTCAAGAGATTTTTTCTAAATTTCATCATTTCTGTTACAATTGGCTCTTCCAGGCCTTGTACAATTGACAATCCATGCCTTGCTTTCTATAATCATAGTGGTTAAATAGTAAATTGCTTTCCGCAAACCGACTCTCATTGAGGATGAGCCATGAGTAAAAAAAGAAAAAAACTAAATGATACCACGAAATATCTGTTGATTGCCTGTTTCTTTCTGTTGTCAATGGATTTTCTGCTTGGCATCGTTTTGACGTCGCAGTCCAGAAAGGCCATGACCAATCTGATCAGAAGCCGCATGCTGGACGCCGCCAAGATTGCCGCCGCATCCCTCTCCAAGGATGCGGACGCATTGAAATCCATTCGTGACGACGGTCCGGAGGAACATCCTGAAGAAACCCAGGCCGTTCTTGACTCCTTACTTTTGTTCAAGAACAACATGGACATGAAATACATTTACACCATCAAGTATAAGGGTGCAAAAGATTTCGTCTTCCTGATCGACTCCGATCCCATTGATCCCGGGCAATACGATGAGCCTGTTGTTTTTACGAATGCTCTTTTCAGAGCGGCCAACGAACACGTTCCCACCGTTGACGAGACGCCCTTTACCGATCGCTGGGGCATATTCTACAGCTCCTACTGTCCGGTATTTGATTCTCTCGGGAATCTCGTATGTATCGTTGCCGTAGACTATGACGCACAGTGGTATGACGACCTGATCGCCATGAACACGGCCAGCATTTTGATCATCACCGTGCTTTCGCTGCTGTTTGGCGCATTTATCATCATCACCATTGCCAATCGTTTCACCAAGAAGATCCACGCCCTGTACAATGAGGTGACTGCTCTTTCCGAAGAAGTAGAGACCTTGAATCTGGAAATGGCACCGCCTGCAGATTTTGAAGCGAATCCTTCCCTTTGGAGAATTTTAAGGAAGCAGAAAAAGCCGAAGAAAAAAGATGACCTCGACAGCGAGGAGATTTCCGTATCCCACACCGTGGATGCCATTGGTGACAAGATCCGTCAGACGCATCTCGACGTGAAGCAGTATGTCTCCTACGTACGGGAGCAGGATTACACGGATCCCCTCACGGGCGTCGGAAACAGAACGGCATATCTTGAACTCACCAGGGACATTGATCTGGACATTACGGATAAAGTGGCAAACTTCTCCATGGCCCTGTTCGACATGAATGGCCTCAGGCACGTTAATGACGAATATGGATTGAAGTATGGGGATCAAATGATCGCCGACGTAGCCACGTTGTTGCTTCGCGTTTTTGACGCAGCGGACGTCTTCCGGATCGGCAGTGATGAATTTGTTGTTTTGAAAAACGGGACGACTCCCGAGGAATTAAGCGCATCTATCGAGAAGCTTACGGAGATCGTTGACAGATTTAATGCAGAAGAAAAGACGTATGAAATGATCCTGTCCTTCACCAGCGGCGTTGCTGCCTTTGACGCGGAACAGGATCATACGTGCAGTGACGTGTTTAAGAAAGCAACCAAGATACTTTCTCAAAATAAAGCTCTTTATTATCGTCAGGAAGGCGATCGGCGAAAGCGTTAATGCTTTCGCCGATACTTTTTCTGACATATTTATTTGTTCGGATATTCCAGCACGTTGCTGACTCTCGTATAAGTCTCACCCGTGTATGCCTCAAGCCATATCTTTCGTTCTTTTGCTTCCGGATAATTCTCGAAGAAACCAATAGGGTTAAAAACCATCTCATCTTCCGCTCCCCTTTGCAATATCTGAACGCCGTCCGCCTCCAGATGCCAGCACAGATTACGGAACTCCTTGTCCGAGGCCGTTCTGGTAACGCGTCCGTTTTCATCATAAGCCAGCGTAAAATCTTCCGTAGCAGGCGTATCGGCAATCACTTCCAGCCTGTGGGAGAAATATTCCAAGGGGTAGGTCTCGCCGTCAGGATTCCGACGCGTCACGTTTGCGCTGCAATCCTTAAAGTGGAGGGCAGCCTCCCTTCCGATAATGCTTCCCACCTCTCCGCGGGCGCCCGAGATCACGCCATTCACGTGCACGTTCTCCCATTCCGGCGATATATATATCTCGCCTCCAACAATGCCCGTATAGGATCCGCCGTTCACGAAAGCATTCTCAAAAGTAACGTTCTTCACGAGAACGCCGGTTGAATAACCAATAAACGCAACGTGACTCATTTGGGGCTTATCTATGGTCATGTTCCTGATCACGTGACCCTTACCGTCAAACACGCCGTCAAAACGATTGTTTCCCGAACCATTCCAGCCCATGGGAACCCAGTCATATCCCGCAAGGTCGATGTCATTCTCCAGGTATACAAACATGTTGGGAGAATCCGTCGCGTAATTTGCGATGGCATTATTATAGTAAACGACGCTTGCAAGCTGCTCCGGCGTGGAAACGTGAAACTCCGGTGCGTTCTCCATGGCCCATTTCTTATCTGCCAGCTCCATGATCGATCCGGTATCACATTCTCTTTCCCAGTCAGACGCGTATGCGGTCACGTCAACTTCATAGGCATATTCCGATACGTCCACGCCCCAGCAGGAATACCACTGATAGCGGTCTGCCATCAAATACGTTCCCGGCTCCGTGATCTTTACGGAAATCGTATTTTCCGCTTCGTCAATGGCCTCTGCGCCTACTTGCCCATAAGACGTGTCCTGCATCTCATGCAGGATGATCAGATTCCTTTCCGGGATGCCGCGAAGCTCCTTCTCCTGATAATAAAAGGTCAGCTTGGGTTCTGCCTGATCATTCTCATACGTCACGCTGACCGGCACGCCGACAAGCCCCACAACGCCGCTAGACATATAATCCGTCTCATAAACGTCGCGGATCCTTGCCGTTCCAAGATTCTTCTTGATCCCTTCATCCGTGAGGGTCACCTGCCATACTTCAGGACGCTTATCGTTATTGATTTCAACGGAAAGCCTTGGATTCGGAGTTGCGTTTTCGCTTCTTTCTTCCGTTTGCAGTCTTTCTTCATACCGTTCCCTTGCTTCCCTGGATTTGATCATATATCGGTTGAATTGCGGAACCGTAAACATCAGCATGAAGAGCAAAAATCGAATAAACAGAGCCACTTTACTTTCCTCCCTTTCTAATCCATCACGACAGGTCTGACGTAATTGATCTTTCCGTCATCGTCAAATCCCAAGTGAAAAGCCATAACACCGTTAACCTTTAAGGAGTTGGGAACGACGTAACCTTGGTAATCATCAAGTTCAGGCATCTTACTCAGATAGCTGTTCTTAAAATTCTTGATCTCTTGATACAGATCGTTCACGTCTCCGCGCTTCCAGTCACCATAAATGTCCCCGTCCTCCGGGAACTCGTAAACCAGATTCCCGGAAAGCTCCGCGCCAAACAGATACTGATCGATCTCGGGTTTCACTTCCGGTCCCATGAAAGTCGCCATCTTGTAAACTGCCTGCGTTGATTTGCTCCCGCTTGCGCCGATGAGCCAGAGATATGCGGTGACTGGTCCTTCGTCCGGACAAACCTTGGCCAAAACTTCAGGAGCCTCCGTACCGTGATAATGACGATATTCCAGGCTTAACATCCGGTAGGACCATCGCCAGCCTATGTCCTCCATGGGATCCCGGTGCGCAGTCGCCACGATCGCGTAATAATCTTCCCCTACGCGCTCCATCGTCTGTACGATCACGGCAGTGCCCTTTCCGTCAGAAACAGGCTTTTCAATGGATCCGATCATCGTCTCTTTTGTCTCGTCTGATCCAAACACGTTTTTATATGCCGTGACGTAACTGTCATCAGCGCCGTCCCCAAAGAGATTCATTGGCTCTGCCTTCGCTTCGTACAAAGGCTGCTTTGGATTCACGCCTTCCGGCGAATTGCAAACGGGAACCTTGACCACGTAGGATTCATTTAGGAAATGGCCCGATCCCTCATAAAGCTCCCACGCGAAGGTGATTTCATCATTTTCTGTTTTGAAATGATTTGCATCGCCGTAATTCGTTGCACCGTCATAAAATGCGGGAAGCTTTGCAAGCGTAACAAGATTTCCCTGATAATCGAATTGTAAGAGCCATTGGTCTTCATAGGATTCTGACCATGTCATAAAAACCTTGTCCTTATATGATGCGGCGTATTGATAATATCCTTCTTCCGGCGTACAGTCGACCTTTCCGGGAACGCCGCCGTCTAAGATTTTGATGGAACTTTTGTTATCCTTATATTCCTCCACCGCCAGATATCTTCCGTCAGCGCTGCCGCCGCGCAGGTATCCGTTGCAAACGATCTCTTCCATACCATCCTTTACGTTCACCCGGTAAACGGCAGGTTCCGTATAATCTACCGTCGTTTGCGAATACAGCCATCCGTCATAGTAATACAGTGGTCCGCAACCCTTATCGTTTTCAGCCAGGGTTTCAGGTTCGCCGTCTCCCTCTACGTAACGCAAGATCGCTCCGCCATAGTTTTCGCCGCAATCCGTAAACGTTCCGCCGATGGCGCTTCCAGGAAGGGAATAGGGTCCATATTCCCTGTAATAAACCTTGCCGTCCACGCTGACAAAATTACCGCCGTTATTCAGAACTTTCGCCGTGGCTTTTGTTTCCGGCGCTTCCGTCGGGAGCGCGTCAGGCACGCTGCTCTCCGTTCCCGGCTCTTCCGTCACCTTAGACTCTTCCGACGGTTCCTCCCCTGAAGTGTTTACCGCGACGGATTCCTGCGTCTGCCCGTTGCTTTCCGTTGTCTGGTCGGAACAACCGCATGCCAGGCATAGGCACAGCGTCAATATAATTCCAGCAAATGCTTTCCTTTTCATTTTTGTCGCACGTTAATCCTTTCAATGCATGATCAATTTGTCAGAACGTATTATAGCATTTCTTTCCTTTTATTGCAAACCCGCTTCATCCATAGTATAATAGTCGCAGAATTGCGAAGCAATTCCGCGATCCTGAGCAGCGCGAAGGACGTGCCGCAGGGCACGCAGTCGCAGAATTGCGAAGCAATTCCGAACAATATCCTTTAAGGAGATCCCACTGACATGAGTAAGATATCCATTGTGATTCCCGTATATTATAACGCTGATACGCTGATGCCCCTTTATCAGGACATGAAAGAAAAGATTTTGGGAACCATCGGTGACTATGAGCTTGTCTTCGTGGATGATGGTTCTGGTGATGATTCCTGGAAGATCCTGAATGAGATCCATGACATGGATCCCAACGTAAAGCTTTTGCACCTCTCCCGCAATTTTGGCGAGCACGCCGCTCTTTTGGCCGGCCTTAGCGTTTGCACGGGCGATTGCGCCGTGACCAAACAGGCTGACCTGCAGGAAGATTCCACTTTGATCTTGGAGATGTATGAGAGTTGGAAGAAGGGCAACAACGTGGTCCTCGCCATCCGTCGCTCCCGCGACGAGAGCAAAGTCAAAGTCTTTTTTGCCAACCTGTATTATCTGATGATCCGCAAGTTTGTCAACAAGGACATGCCCGTCGGCGGATGTGACTGCTACCTGATCGACCGCAAGGTGATTGAAGTGTTAAAGCTTCTGGATGAAAAGAATTCCAGCCTGACGCTTCAAGTCATGTGGGCCGGATTCCGCACGGAAAAGATTTACTTTGACCGCAAAAACCGCGAGATCGGAAAATCCCGCTGGACGCTTGCAAAGAAATTTAAGCTGGTCATGGATTCCATGATGAGCTTCTCCTACGCGCCCATCCGTTTTATGACCTACGTCGGCATCCTGTTTGACGTTTTCGCTTTTATCATGCTGATCAGCGTCTTGGTGGAGTATTTTACGGAGCAGGTGCCTATCGCAGGATGGTCCTCCCTGATGTGCGTCGTGCTCTTCTCAGCCGGTCTGATCCTCAGCATGCTCGGCATGCTCGGCGAGTATCTTTGGCGCACCCTGGATGCCTCCAGAAAGCGTCCGCCCTTTATCATTGAAGAAACGATCGACAGCACGATTCAAAAAAAGGATCCGGAAAAATCAAACGAATAAAAAACGGGACAGGTTCTCCTGTCCCTTTTTTTCATTCTTTATTCTCTGTCCGTCACGATAATGCCAATGCCTTGCGTACCAACCCCCACGTGGCTTGCGATGCTGCACGAAAGGGGCTCATAATACACTTCAAAATCCGGAAAAGCTTCTTGGACTTGCATTCTCCACGCCTTGGCCTCCGCAGCGGTCTCAAGCGTTCCGGCCGTAGCCAGATGGAGCCTTTCCTTGGGAAAGTTCGCAAATCTGGTCTCCAGATCCTTTCTCGCCGCCTCGATCATTTTTTCTTCGGCATGCTTCATTCCCCTCGCCTTCGCATAGGCATCCAGCCGCTCCCCTTGAATCGTCAAGATCGGCTTTAGGTTCAGCACCGTCGCCAGCATTGCCGCCGCAGGCGTCACCCTGCCGCTTTTCTTGAGGTTGTTCAGCGTATTCACCGTAATGTAAATGCTGGACTGAAAGGCATTCTCCTCCAGCCTCGCCTTGATCTGCGCCGCCGTCAAGCCCTTTTTCGCCAGGGCTACTGCATCGTATACGGATTCCATGAGCGACACGGATATCCTGTGATTATCCACCACGTGAACGCGTCCCCCATATTCCTTGGCGAATTGCGTCGCCGTTTCGCACGAACCGCTCAATCCGCTGGACATTGGGACGTAAACGATCTCGTCACAACTTTGAAGGCATTTGTCCCAAGCGCTCGTAAGTTCTCCCACGGAGGGCTGCGAAGAATGGACTTCCCTCTCTTCACTCAGCGCCTTAAACAGTGCTTCCTGCGTAAGATTTTCGCCTTCCAAATAATCTTTATCATCTATGATAACTGGCATCGGAATTACTTCAATTCCGTCTGCCCTGCCTCTGTCCCTAAAAATTCCGCTGTTCGTATCCGTCATCACGGTGATTCTTGCGTTGCTCATGTCGTCTCCTCAAAGAAAGCAATTGTGAAAAGCCGTGTTGCAAATGATCGAAAGAACCTTGCAATTTTTCTTCAATCTTGTAAAATATACATGAGACAATTGTATCACTAACAACCTCTTCGCACAACCATAGAAAAGAGACAAAAAGAATATTTTTGTCTCACTTTGAAATGGAGACATTGCCATGGACAAACGTAAAGCCGAAAACATCCGGGTAAAGAATGCCATCGTCACTACCCTGTTTCAACTAACGGAGAAAAAAGAACTCTCGAAAATTACCATTACTGAGCTCATAAAAAAAGCCCACGTGGCGCGGGCTTCTTTTTATCGTAATTATTCTTCCAAGACGGACGTCCTGGTGACCTTAGTGCATGACATTCTGCAGGATTTTCGCGAAACGGCGGATTACGACTTATCGCAAGTATACTCGCTTCACCACGTGCGCCGTTCTTTTTCTTATTTCCAGCAATACCGGGAGCTTGTCCTAAACGTCTGCCGTGCCGGACAGGCAATGATGTTGTTGGATGAACTCAACCAATTTCACGTGGAGATTGCCGGCAACATGCCCAGCACTTCCACCTTCCGCTATACGCTCAACGTTTACGTGGGGGCTTTATTTAACACGGCACTCTCCTGGCTTCAGGATGAGAATGCCGTAGACCTTGAGGACATCTCCAGGCTGTTTACCTCTGTCTGGGCCCCATTCCTGAATGAATAAAGTTATTCCAAAATCAACCGGCTACTTCAGGGATTTTCCCGTAACTCGCTCTCTTTCCTTTCTGATTGCGGCATCCATGGAAAGGCCAATGGGAACCGCGATCACGACGCCCGCAAGAGTGCCTATGATCACGTGATCGATCACGATGCCGATCACCAATCCAATTGCGATTCCTATGAACAGATATAGTCCCGTCCATGCCGTCTGCTGCTTGGTGATGGAATAAGTTTCCATCCTGCCGTCAATGCTCCTGTAGACAAATCCAGCCTTCTTCAGCGCCTTCACGCACTTATCATTTTCACGATCCGTAACGGCCGTCACCTCATACACGTTGGGAAAACGGAAGAGCCACTCCACGACCATGATAAATGCCCTCGTACCATATCCCTGGTTACGGTACTCCTCGTCCAGTTCCATTTGAATGGGTATGGTGCCGAGTACTTTCTCTCCCGCAAAGGAAAGCTTTCCAATGGGCTTTTCCTCTTCCGTAAGGGAGATGATCCAGTCTTTATTCCAAACGTCTTCGTCATCCGTCGCCTTAATCGTCAAGACAGGCGATTTTATCTCGTGCTTATCCACTTCCTTTGCCATACCCTGCTCCTTCCTTTTGACAACCAATCCCCCTGCTACTTAAACATAACAATACCACGTATCGCCGTTTTTGTCACGAAGAGAACGAAAGCCGTTCCAGATCCTTTAACAGCGCCCCGCAGCTTTGATAGCGTCTCCAAGAATTTTTCCTCGTACATTTCCTCACGATCCGCTCCAGCTTTGGCGATAGTTGCGGATTCCACTCCCGGATGCGGCGGATCTGATGCGGTGGCTTGGCCGGATCGTGTCCGGTCAACGCGTAATAAAGGGTCATCCCAAGCCCATATACGTCCGTTCTTACGTCGCTCCTGGGCCGCTTGCCGTATTGTTCCGGAGCCGCATATCCAGGCGTCCCCAAGGCCGGGCCTTTCCGTTTTCCCCGTTCCTTTTGCCAAATGGCGCCAAAGTCCACAAGCTTTAGCCTGCCATCCTTTTGCAGGATCACGTTGGCCGGTTTCAGGTCGCGATAAATGACAGGCGGCTGAAACCCGTGAAGATAGACCAGCGCCTTACACAATTGCTTCGCCCAGTCTACCGCCAGTTCCTGGGGCACTGCACCCTGCTTCCGAAGAAACGCGTCCATGGAAATCCCCTCCACGTAATCCATGGCCACGTAGATAAAACCATTCTCTTCCCATGCCGACCAAAGATGCGGCAGGGCCGGATGATACAGCTTCTCCAGCAAGCGCAGTTCCGCCAGCATTCCGGCCCTCTGCGCCTTTCCAACCGGTATCTCTTTTATGGCATGTTGCATGCCGTCACTTATGCGCTCGGCCAGAAAAACCTTAGCAGTTCCTCCCGTGCCAAGCAGCGCTCTGATCGCGTAAACCCCGCCGACCAGATCCCCCAAATCTGCCATTCCCTTCTCCTTGTATTTATAGTATTACCCCAATTCTATTTGTCATTCCCCGTATTCACAGCCCACGTGACCAATGCGGAAGGTCTCGATGAGATATCGCTCGCCGCCGGACTTGCGATAGAGTTTGATCCAGCCATGCCCGTTACCGCCATTCCAAAGACGCTTGTGAACCCTGCTGCCGTCCGGGGCTTCATAATTCACAAACAACATGTTCTTCCTGTCGCAGTGCACGTTTGTCTGCATCACGTAGTTCCAATTCTCCTGCTCCACGTGCCATATGATCTCATCGTCCGTTTCCTTGCAGTTAAACTTCGTGCGCGCACCCGTCCACGGCTTGGAGAAATTGAATTCGATCGGCTGTCCCTCTAGATAAAAGGCTCCCAGCAAGATCCTATCCAGGCTGATGCCAAATACGCAGGGTCTCCCGCCTCCTATGTCGAATACGGTATTCTTTAATCGCTTTCCATCGCTCTTTCTGACTATGTCATTAGAAGATAACCAGATCCATGGCGTCGTGAAATTTGAACCCCAGTTCTTATCTGCATATCCGTAGCAAGTTTCCGGCTTTACGTCATAGATTTCGCCGTCCAGGACGACTTCTCCGTCATATGCCGTCTTCATGCCTTCCGCATGCCAATACATCTCAAACGCGTTGAGATTGCGCATGAGTTTTCCGGCGCCGTAACCAACGTTAAAGGCAATCTTCTTATTCACCTTCAGATTCCATCGCATCTCTCCCGCCTGGCTCATCCATTCCGGGTGCTCCGCCGCTTCCTCCTCCGTCACCTTAACGCTGCCGCGGATCAAGGTTTCCGAAGCCCTGCAGTCTCCTGCCCAAAGGCGATAGGATTTCGCGCCATAGATGCTGACGTCCTCCCACGCGATAAAGCGATGCATCTGTCTTGCATCCTCTCCCCAACAGCCTGCCTTCACCATGAGATAGGAAGGCCACCATTCATTCTTTAGACACTCCGGCTCCTGGCCGTAAATGGGTTCGTCCTGTCCGAGTGCAGGATTGCACAAGAAATATTCAACAAAAAACGCCTTTTCCTCACCCGTGTTGCGATTTACGCCCGTGAAGGAATGCCACCACCAGTCATATCCCTTCCACGCAAGCTTCCCCCATAGCTGACAAGCGTTTCTCTCTCCATCCTTTTTATTAAAGTTTCCCATGTTATGCCTCCTTCTCATTGCTTCGTTTCCACAGGATCCAAACGATCACGGCCGCGATGCCAGTGATACAGATGCTGATCAGCAGGATCCATCCCTTGTTCTCACCGATTCTCTGATTCAAAGATTCTTTTTCCTGCAACACCTCCGATGACTGTTCCTTAGGCGCGTCGTCTGCATCCGTTTCCGTCAGCGTCTCCGCGGTTTGCTCCTCCGACTCCGGCGTAGGCTCCGGAATGATCTTGGGGATCAACTCAGAAGTTTCTGCCCCGCAATCCTTGCAGACGCCGCGTTTTCTGCCCCAATCCGTTTCCGTTGCTTCCTTCTCGGTTACCCATTCATAATTATGTTCCCTGAGGGTATAATGATCCGTCTCCTCATAGCCACAGGTCTCGCAGACGTACTTTGTGTAACCAAACTCACATCCTGGAGGAACAACCTCTTCCTTCATCACGGGATTGTCACAGGAATGCGGCATCAGGTCCACGTCATAGGTATAAACCTCATCCCTCACAAAATCATTTTTGTTCCGTCCATTCTCAAAATCCCAGTTCATGATCTCACCGATGAATCCATTACAGTAAGCCCGGCGGTTCTTATTGTCCTCATAAAAAGTGATCTTTCCGGACGCGTAATTGTCCGTGATGGATCCTCTGTAGCTCTTTCCCTTCGGATAAAACATGTACATGCCGATCAACCCGCCGTCGTGCACGTAACCGTGGTCGGAATCGAATCCCCGGATGGCGACCGTATTGTGATGCAGATCCGGATAGCCTGCGGCACAGACGCCGCCCATAAACTGCTCATCCTTCGTGGAAGCGTCCGTATCAATGCACGTGAGCGTCACGTCAGCGGTGCAGTCCTTGATCTCACCGCATCCATATCCGATCATTCCTCCCACGCCAAACATCCTGTCATGGGCGCGAAGCTGCAAAATGCCTTGCACGGAACAGTTCTCGATCTTCGCATCCTCCATATAGCCTGCAAACGAGCCGATAAAACATGGCTGATCCGTCTCCACGTCAATCCGCAGGTTTACGAGATTCAGGTCTGAAACCTTACAGATCGTTCCGCTCATCTCATCAAACATTCCGGCAAAATAAGTATCATAAACCTTCATGTTACCGTCATAGGTTTCCCTGACGGCATCTCCCGTTTGCGAGATGGTCAGATTCAAAATGGAATGGCCTCTTCCGTTGAGCACGCCGTGAAACGCAAAGGGTTTCCACTCGATGCCCGCCATGTCTATGTCGCAGGCCAGATCATAAACGTCACCCGGTGCTTCCGCCATCCGCAAAAGCTCCTTCGGATCGTTGATGACTATGGTTGAACTTCTCGTCATGATCTGCAGGTTTTCCAGACCTTCTTCTCCTGACGTTTCCTGCGCTTTAACGCGCTTTGCCTGGCACGCCAGCGCCAAAGTGATGCATAATGCCGTGATGATCATTCCATAAAATCTCTTTTTCATGACATAAACCTTCTTTGATTTTTTATCTTTTATACTCCGTCAGTCGTCCGACTGCCTTTCGTCCAACTGTGCCTTGTATTTCCTGCCGATACGTCCGGAGTCCGTGGCGCCTGCGCGGAACACCGCGCCCATCCCGTATTTCCCGCGGATCTGATCCATGGCCGCGTCAAGCTTTCTGGCCTTCTCATGCTTTTCATTCTGAAAGAGGGAAACCTGTTCGTACTCTTCCTTCGTCACGTCAGACAGTGCAATCCCAAGGAGCCGCAAGGGTTCGCCGTGCCATAACTCTTGAAACAGCGAGACCGCCGTCTCATAGATCTCGTCCGTCACGTCCGTGGGTGCTTCCAGCTTTCTCTGCTTCGACTTGTTAGTAAAACGGGAGGAGGGCGTGTTTCCATTGGAATTCCGAAGCTTGCTAAGCCTCATCTCCGCTGAGATGCAGGTGGTCTTTGCACCATCCGCGCGCATGCGTCTTGCCACGTTGTCCGCAAGGGCAAGGAACACGTGCTTTGCCTGCTCCAGGGTCGTGACGTCCTCCTCAAGGGTCGTTGAAATACTGTATCCTTTTGCCTCCTCCCGCTCCTCGGAAACGGGGGAATCATCGATTCCGTTGGCGGATTCCCATGCCGCCAGGCCGCCTTTTTCGCCAAGTATGGTTTGTATTTTTGAGAGCGGCGCATTTGCCAGCTCACCGATCGTTTTGATTCCGGCCTGCGTTAGTCTCTCCGTGGAGGCCTTTCCCACAAAGAGCAGGTCTCCCACGGGAAGCGGCCACATTTTCTGCGGCACTTCCTTCCGAAACAGCGTGTGGACCTTATCCGGCTTTTCAAAATCACTTGCCATCTTTGCAAGCAATCTGTTAGACCCAACGCCAACGTTCACCGTAAAGCCAAGGGTATCGCGGATCTCATTCTTGATCTGATGCGCCAGGGCGATTGGATCTGGATAAAGCTTTGAAGTCCCCGTCATGTCAAGAAAACACTCGTCAATGGAGAACTTCTGCAGAACGGGGGCGTAACCCCTGCAAATTTCCATAAATGCCCTGGAATTCCTCTCATACAGATGAAAATCCGGCGGTACCAGAACAAGTCCCGGGCATTTGCGCAATGCCAGGGAAACAGGTTCTCCCGTGGTCACGCCATACTTTTTGGCCGGGATGGATTTCGCGAGAATGATCCCCGTACGCTTTGTGGGATCGCCTCCCACGGCGGACGGGATGAGACGCAGGTCTTCCTTACCCTCGGATACCCGCTTCACGGACTCCCACGAGAGAAACGCACTGTTTACGTCTATGTGAAATATCAGTCTCTCCGCCATCCTTCGTCACCCCGTAAAAACCCTTCTTCCGCAAGGCATCCCTTTATTCGTCCTTCGTCCACGCTGCCCCGCGGTATTCTCCGGGCGTCATGCCCATTTGCTTTCGGAAAACCCTGTTAAAATAACTAATATTGTCAAAGCCGCAGCTCCCGGCAATCTGGGTGATCTTGTCCCTCGTCGTAAAAAGAAGCTCCGCCGCCTTGATCACGCGTACCCGATTTAGATAGGCAAAGGGCGTGTATCCCGTGACCTCCTTAAAGCGATGGCAGAAATGACTCTCGCTGTATCCGGAGCTTTCCACGAGGGCATCCAGCGTGATCTCCTCGCCGTAATGACTCATTACGTAATCAATGCCCCTTTGCACCCCCAACCTTGCCGCGTCCGTTTTTTCATTATAGCGCATTTCCTTCGAAACTGCATTAAATATTTCCTGAACGCTGATCATCAGTTCTCCCAAAAGACGAAGCTCGTACTCCTGGATGGGCAAACTCGCATACTCCCTAAACCTGGAAAGTCTCCGCAAAATCTCTGCGTTCGCGTCATCTTCCCTCCGGAAGGTCTGGATGGATTCAAAGCGGTGATCCATCAGGAAATTGACGTACAGATTTCCCTCTCCTCCCAGATATCCCGACAGCCAATCCAGTGAAAAAACCAAGGCGGAATACCTGCAAGGTACGCCATCCGCCTTATCCGCGTGATGTACAAGATTGGGTGGGATAAACATGGCGTCACCTGCCTGGAGTTCATGGCATTGCTCCTCGATGAAAAAACAAACTTCCCCTTCCTCCAGGTAGAAAAACTCTGCCTCCGGATGACAGTGCAGGTACAGGGCGTTACCGTTTTCCCCTCCAACGAAAGTACGATGGATGGAAAATGGCCTCGCCGCCGTCTCATGATTCACGTTTTCCAGCAGTGCATTCCTTCCCACGATAAGCCTCCCTTCCTGTTCCGTTTATAGCAAAATAGTACAATAATTTAGTGATATTCGTCAAGATTTATTTCATTGATTGCAATATAATGCAATTATGTAAATTTTATAGATGCTACGTGCTTCAAATTATATCCATGAGGAGGTTATTATGGGAAAGATCATCTTGGAAGAGAAAAAACTGATTCTTCGCCGCAAGGACGAGCTCATCGTCATTGAGCCCTATGGCGCAAACTGTCTGCGTTGCCGCAGCACGCGTAACGCAAAGCTATTGGACGAAGCTTGGACCGTACAGGCTCCCGTCACGGAGGATGCCTGCGTGATCACGGGGGATGAGGTCTCCGCCACCATCCAAAATGGTGCCGTCAGCGCCACCATCGACTTAAGGCGCCCGTGGTTTCAAGGCATCCTGACCTTTTACCGTCACGGCAAGCCCATCCTTCACGAAAAAAGCGAAGGGGATTATGCCAATAAATATCAGCACGTGGAAGGAGATCACTACCGCATCCAGCTTCTGTTTGACGCCAATGAAGGCGAGCATTTTTACGGCATGGGTCAAGAGCTTGTCGATCTCTTTGACCGCAAGGGAAGCACCTGCCAGATCATTCACTATAACACGAAATCCACCCTGCCGGTGCTGTACTCCTCCTTGGGCTACGGTTTCTTTTGGAACAATCCCGCGCCTGGAAGATGCGAGACCACGCGCAACCATACCATGCTTGTGGCGGACAGCGCTTACCAGGCAGATTACTTTATTTACGCGGGTGACACGCCTGCAGAGGTCATGAAGCTCTACTGTGACCTCACGGGCTATGCGCCAAAGTTCCCCCGCTGGGCAGCAGGCTTTTGGCAGTGCAAGCTCCGCTATGAAAGTCAGGAGGAGCTTCTGTCCGTCGCCAGGGAATATAAAAGGCGCGGCATTCCCATCGATGCGATCGTCATCGACTTTTTCCACTGGACGGAGCAAGGGGAATGGAAATTTGATCCCAAGTATTGGCCGGATCCCAAAGCCATGGTGGATGAATTGAAGGAAATGGGAATTGAATTGGTGGTATCCATCTGGCCAACCATCAATCCCAAGAGTGAGAATTATCATGAAATGAGCGAGGGAAACATGCTGGTGCGCACGGAGAACGGGCAGTTTGGCACCTTTGATTTCTATGGACAGCAGACCTTCATCGACGCCATGAACCCTGAGACAAGAAACTTCGTTTGGGAAAAGGTGAAGGAGCATTATTACAAATACGGGATCAAAACCTTCTGGCTGGATGAAGCGGAGCCTGAAGTGCATCCCCAAAACCCGTCGCACCTTCGTTATTTCCTCGGCAACGGCGCGCAGGTAGCCCAGCTTTATCCCTATTATTATTCCAAGACCTTTTATGACGGTCTCACGGCAGAAGGTGAGGAGCCCGTTTCCCTGACGCGCGCTGCCTATCCCGGCAGTCAAAAATTCGGTGCCGTTGTCTGGAACGGCGACATTCCTTCCATGTTTGAGGCCCTAAAAATGAGTATCAAAAGTGGTCTCTCCATGGGAATGTGCGGCATTCCCTGGTGGAACTCCGACATCGGAGGCTTCCACTCCGGCAACATTGAAAGTCCCTATTTCCGCGAGCTCATAGTTCGTTGGTTCCAGTTCGGACTCTTTTGTCCCGTCATGCGTCTGCACGGCGTCCGCATCCGACAGTCCGACTATGTCTTCAAAAATCCCGGCATCATTGAGCCCAGCGGCGGCGCTAACGAGATCTGGTGCTTTGGCGAGGAGAACTACCCCATCCTCAAGAATCTGATCGGGCTTCGCGATCGTCTGAAGGATTATACCTGCAAATACATGGACGAAGCTTCAAAAACCGGCGCTCCAATTATGCGTCCCATGTTCTGGGAGTATCCTTCGGACGAGAAATGCTACGAGATCGAGGACCAATACTTCTACGGTCATGACATCCTCTTCGCGCCCATTTATTTACAGGGTTGTACGGAACGTGAAGTCTACCTTCCCGAAGGCACTTGGATCAACGCCCTGACAAAAGAAAAGATTTCCGGCGGCAGAACCATTACCTGCCATGCGGAAATCCACGAATTCCTTGCCTTTATACGCGAAAGCAGTGACGTCCTCTCCTGTTTCTAAATCATAACCCCCGCCGTAGGCGTTAAACTCCCCCCGCGCTTACGGCTTCCGCCTGCCGCGCCGACGGCTTCCGCCTCCCTTGTCGACGGCTTCCGCCTCCCTTGCCGACGGCTTCCGCCTCCCTTGTCGACGGCTTCCGCCTCCCTTGCCGACGGCTTCCGCCTCCCTTGCCGACGGCTTCCGCCTCCCTTGCCACGTTGCCAGCATCCCCTCGCGGCACCAACGGCATACCCCCTTCGGGAACGGCACGGACGGCACTAAGTTCGCCAGCCGTCTTCATGGAGTGGAAAATTTCGAGAAAAACTCGGAGCTAAAGCTCCTCAAACATTTCTCGAAATTTTCCATTCAGCCGACTGGTTTACTAAGTGCCGCCGGCTAATTGTTCCCGAAGGGGGTATGCCGTCGGTGCCGTGGAGGGGATGTCGCAGGCGTGGAAGGCAGATGCCATCGGTGCCGTGGTGAGAATGTCGTAGGCGTGGAAGGCAGATGCCATCGGTGCCGTGGCGAGAATGTCGTAGGCGCGGTTGACGGATGTTGTCAGCGCGGTGGATTTAGTCGATAATTTGTATGTCTATGTGGTTCTCTTGGAGAAAGTCTTTGATTTTAGCGAACTGGGCTCTGTCGATGGCGATCATGATTCCGGAGACGTCATTGGGGAAGAAGCAGACGACGTGCTGAAATGCCCGGACAAAGGAAATGTTCTTCCAGAATAGCTTGAGTTTCTTGGTGCCATGGTCATCATAGCCCACGCCTTCTTCATCCAAGGTGATGGTAACGCGATCATTTGCTTGATTGATCAAATCCAGGTACAGCTTGCGCATGCTTCTGTAGTATACGAAAACTATGAGAAGCATGGCAATCATTACGCCCATGCATAAGATCACGTAGAGATCCGCGTCGCCAAAGATGATGAGCAGGATGCAAAGAACTAGCCCAATGACACCAAAAATACAGGCTTTCAGGCAAAATGAAAACACGTCCGACAGTTTTTTCATTGGATCTCTCATCAACTGTCTGGCATTAGCCATTAATATGGTGATTTCCCTCGCTTCCTCATTCGTGATCTTTTCATACTTTTCAATTACCATGCCGTTCCTCCCGCCTTAGTTTTTAGGCGTCTTCTTTTGCTTTGCCCAGGTATTCCGTTCCCAGAAAACTCCGTCCCGATACCCTTGGATGCAAGGATCTTCCTCTGCCATCTTCAGGCGCTTTTGCGCCCAGGCACAATATAGTTCATTCTGTTCAACCGTCACAAAACGTCGTCCCAGCTTCTTTGCCGTTACGGCCGTGGTGCCTGATCCGGCAAAGGGATCAAACACAACGTCGCCCTCCCTGCTGCTTGCCAAAATGAGCTTTGCCATAAGCTTTTCCGGCTTTTGCGTCGGATGCGCCGTATTCTCCGGCATGGACCAATAAGGGATGGACACGTCATCCCAGAAATTGGAGGGACAGGTGTTTCGATAGTTCCCCTCCTCCGTCTCCTCCCAATCTTTCGGCACGCCGTCTATCTTGTATGGCGCGATCACTTTCCTGCGGATCTTGACGGCATCCAGGTTAAAGGTATAAGTTTTTCCAACTGTTGCAAACCATACGTCTTCCATGCCATTTTTCCAGTTTGCCTGGGCGCCGCGCCCCTTTTCCCTTTGCCAGGTAATGCGGTTTTGCACCTTTAGCATCTCGTGCAACGTTTCACCGATCACCAGGGAACTCTTCCAGTCACAACATACGTAAACGGATGCCGTCGGCTTTAAGAGTGGCAGAGCTTTTTCCAGCCAGCCCTTTGTGTAGGCCTTGTATGCTTCATGGCTCTCCGCCTTAAATTTATTGCCGTGATAATCCTTTTCCAGATTGTAGGGCGGATCCACGATCAGAAGGTCCACAAAGCCGCGTGGCAACCTGTCCATGACCGTAAAGCTGTCCCCGCAAATGGTCTGGTCCAAAACTGTCTTTAATTCCACGGCATCCTTTGGCATTTCCATGATCCGCTTCCGGTATTTCTTACCCTCCGCACTGTCCAGGGAAAAATCAATGGTTTTGTTTCTAGGCGCTTTCTCCTTGCCTTCCTTCATGTAACGCTTCACCCCTCTGACACATCGTCACCAGACTTATCTTCTTCCTCTGCCTTTGACTATCAAAAACTTTTTGCTTTCCGTCAAAAGCATTCTGCCATATTATAGCATGTTTTGGTCTTCATGACAATTCTCCCCTTGGTCCGGCTTGACGATATCTCCCCAATGGTCAGGCCTCCCGCCTTCCGGCTGCAGGAGCTTCCCGGTCGCCGGAACAGTTGCCAAGCATTGGAATACGTGTTATATTTTGTTTGTTCCATTTTACCCTTCGAGGAGGTTTCTTCCGTGAAATACGTTCGAAAAATCATTACCTGGGGGCTGAACGACAAGCTCCATGCCATATTTCTCACGCTGATCCTTTTGACCTGTCTTGTGCCGCTTTACGTGCTGACGCAGTACGCCATCCCGTTTTATGATGATTATAATTACGCAAGGCCTGTTTGGGTTACCTATACCTGGGGCGGTTCCACGCTCAAGGCTGCCATCTCCGGCGCGATTCAAAACGCCATCACCTGCCATTACTCCTGGCAGGGAACCTATGGTTCCATCTTTATGATGGGCCTGGTGCCAATGATCTTTGGCGAAGGGTATTATTTCCTGGGGCCCGTGTTTTTGATCACTGTGCTGACTGCTTCCATCTTCACCTTTGTCGGAGTCATTGTCAGAAAGGTATTCAAAGGTGACGTCTGGACCATGCTGGGGATGCAGTCCGGCACCGCCACCATCGTCATTCTTTTGCTCTACACGCCGCAGCAAGGCTTTTATTGGTATAACGGCGGCGTCCACTACGTAGGGATGTTTTCTTTCAAACTCTTTTATTTATCCCTGTTGCTGGCAATTCTTTACGGCGGCAAAAAGAAATGGCTGACCCTTCTTGGCATCGCGGTCAGCATCCCCTTGGCTTTCTTTATTGCGGGCGCCAATTTTATCACCGCCTTGCAGACGCCGCTCATTGTTCTAACGTTTTTTGCACTCGCCTTGATCTTCAAGAACAAAAGGGCCCTTCTGTGGTTACCCTCCATGTTGGCTTATTGCATCGGCTTTTATCTCAATGTATCCGCCCCCGGCAATCAGGTCCGGGCTGCCTACTACGTCGGACGTGCATTGCCGCCCTTCCAGGCGATCCTTCGTTCCTTCCCCGAAGCCATTCGCTTTGCGCGTGAATTTCTGGATTGGCGTACGTTGCTTTTGTATGCCTTACTGATCCCCGTCGTATGGCGTCTGGTCAAAATGGACAAGGTCAAGTTCCGACTTTGGGTCTTCCCCCTTGTTGTCCTTTGGTCCTTCTGCCTGTATGCTTCCACCTGCACGCCAGGCCTTTACGGAACTGGTGCGAACGATCTTTCCCGCAGCATCAACCTGATCAAGATCACGTTCCAGTTTGTGCTTCTTCTCAACATGATCTATGCCTTCGGAGTCATCCGTACGATGCTTCCAAAGATACCGGATTTCCGCATTCCCTGGTACGTCCTGATCTGTTGGTTTCTCGTCTGGTGCTTCTTCTTTAAGATCTCGCCGGACCGCATCGGACAGTATTCCGCCTACGGCGCGCATTACTATCTCACCTCGGGCGAGGCCAAGACCTTCCACGAGGAATATGAGGAAAGGTTGCGCCTGTTGCATTCTGAGCAGGCTGACGTCGTGCTAAAGCAGTATTCCATTAGGCCTTGGTTCCTCGGCTGGAAGGATCTGACGGATGATCCCAATGCCGAAGAAAATAAAGCCATCAGCACTTATTACGGAAAAAGAAGCGTGATCACGGAACCATAACCGTGACCACGCTTTTTCTTCTTGCTTTATTCTTTCTGCTTATTCTATTCGGGCATTATGCCTGCTGCCCCATCTGTTGCATGGAATAACGAACCGTTGCCATTGCATCCTTCGCATAATAATCCGCACCGATGCTGTCCGCATATTCCTGCGTCAATACGGCGCCTCCGACAATGACCTTCGCCCAGGGTGCCTTCTCACGGAGCTGCTTGATCGTCTCCTCCATCGCGGGCACCGTCGTCGTCATGAGCGCGCTTAACCCTACCAATGGCGCATGCTGTTCTACCACTACGTCCACCACGGTCTCAGGCGGCACGTCCTTTCCAAGATCATACACCTCAAACCCGTAGTTTTCCAAGATCAGTTTAACAATGTTTTTCCCAATGTCATGAATGTCTCCGTGAACGGTTGCGATCACGAATTTTCCGCGGCTGACGGATTCCGAAGAACTGCTGGCCATCTTATTCTTGATCTGCTCAAAGGCACACTGTGATGCCTCAGCACTCATCAAAAGCTGGGGAAGATACATGGTCTTCTTCTCAAATCCCTTTCCCACAATATCCAGCGCGGGAATGATCTGAGAAGTCACTATGTCAAGAGGCTCTTCCGTCTTTAACCGCTCTATGGTCAGTGCCGCGGCCTGCTCCTTAAGGCCCTTTACAATGGCTCTCTGCAGGTCACTCTGGAATTCGGAATCCTTTGCGCCCTCCGCCGTTGCTCCGGCCGTCTGCGCGGGTGCAGCTGCAACGGAAGCATACTTTCCAATGTTCTCGATGTAATCCGTGCAGTTTTCGTCAAGTCCGTGCAATGCCCGGAAGGAATAATAACTCTTCATCATCTCCGCCGCATTCGGATTCATGATCGCGGCTGACAGGCCGTTTTCCAAAGCCAGGGAGAAGAATGCTGCCGTGATGATCTCACGGTTCGGTAAGCCAAAGGATACGTTGGACACGCCAAGGGACGTATGACATCCCAGCTCATGCTTGATGACGTTCAAAGCCTGTAACGTCGCCAGTGCTGCGTGACTGTCCGCGCTGACCGTCATGGCAAGCGTGTCAAAGATCAAATCTTTCTTCTCAATGCCATATTCCTTAGCCACCCGGATGATGTTTTTCGCGATCTCAACGCGCTTTTCCGCCTCCGCGGGAATGCCGTCCTCGTCCAGGGTAAGGCATACCACCAGTCCGCCATATTTCTTGACAAGAGGGAAGATTTCACGCATCACTTCTTCCTTCCCGTTTACGGAATTGATCATGGCCTTGCCGTTGTAACGGCGAAGCGCCGTCTCCATCGCAGTCACGTTTGTGGTGTCGATCTGCAGCGGAAGGTCGATGATGGCCTGCAATTCAAAGGCGACCTTTTTCAGCATTTCGACCTCATCGATCTCCGGAAGACCCACGTTCACGTCCAGTACGTGCGCGCCCTTTTCCTGCTGCGTCAGGCCTTCGCCCAAAATATAGTCTATGTCATTGTTTCTAAGTGCTTCCTTAAACCGTTTCTTACCCGTGGGATTGATCCTCTCTCCGATCAGGATCGGGGAATCCTTGAATTCCACCACGTGGGTATAGGAACTGATCAGCGTGCGGTTCTTGGGTACGATCTCCTTCGGCGCAAGATCCTTTGTCTTTGCCACCGTTGCGGCAATGTAATCCGGAGTGGTACCACAGCATCCGCCAGCAATGCGGATACCTGCCTTCACGTATCCCTTCATGACGTCAGAGAATTCTTCCGGGAAGACGTCGTATACCGTCTGGCCGTTTTCACTTCTCGGAAGACCCGCATTTGGCTTTAGCAAAACGGGAACGGATGCATAGGCTAGATACTCTTCCACGACGCCCCTAAGCTGCTCTGGTCCAAGGGAACAGTTTGCGCCGATCGCATCCGCGTGCATGCCCTCGAGCATTGCCACCATGGCCGCCGGAGTGGCGCCAGTCATGAGCTTTCCGTCCTCGCCGTACGCGTTGGATACAAACACTGGCAGATCACAATTTTCCTTCGCCGCCAAAAGTGCCGCCTTCGTGTCGTAGCTGTCGTTCATGGTCTCAATATAGATCAGGTCCACGCCGCAGGCAGCGCCGATCCTCACGGTCTTTGCGTAAACCTCCACGGCATCCTCAAATTCAAAATCGCCATAAGGCTTTAAAAGCTTTCCCATGGAGCCAATGTCCAATGCAACGAATTTCTCCTGCGTTCCGAAGCTGAGCTCCCTTGCTTTCTTGGCATTTTCCACGGCCGCGCTGATCAGGGTTTGAAGCTCCTCATCATCAAATTTCAGGGAGTTCGCGCCAAAGGTATTGGTGCAGATGATATTCGTTCCCGCGTCAAAATATGCCTTTTGAATTTCAACGATCACGTCCGCGTGCGAAACGTTCCAGCGCTCCGGCAATTCTCCCGGCTGCAGGCCGCGCTTTTGCAAAAGCGTTCCCATGCCGCCGTCCAAATACGTTACGTGATCCTTTAGATAATCCAATACTTTCATGCTTTGTCCTCTTATGCTCTCACGTCGTCACTGCGAAATTCGCAATCCTTTTTTTTGCAAGATTCACATTTATGCTCTTGCCCCGGGCAAACGCCAGCCCCCATTCCAAACAGTGCCGTCACGGATTTCGACGGCGTCATCAGCAAGCTTTCATTTAGCGAAATGCCGATCTTGCGATTGCAATCCAATAACCGGAACACGTCTCTTTGTGCCTCCAGCGGAAGATCCCCGTATCCGGGAGAAAACCTGGCCGTGCATTGCAATCCTTCTGCTTCCGCCTGTCGTTTCATTTCGTCGCAAAACGCATTGCAAAGCGTCTCCACGCGCTCCGCGCCGTACGCCTGCATAAGCAGTGCCTTCGTCGGGGAAAAACGCTGATGTTTTGCAATGCGCCTGTCAATCTCAAGGCCCACCGTGGCGGCAAAGAGGATCACCTCCCTGCTTCCGTTTAAGCACTTCGCCAGGTCCTTCGACTGCGTCTGCAAAGAAAACTGGGGCATGCCATCCTCCCAGGTGACGTCCATCCTGCGGTAGCAGACCTGATAGGAAAACGCTCCCTTCAGTTCCTCCACGACCTGGGAGAAAACCTCTCTCAGCGTTTCGTCCATGGTCTCAGGAAGCCCCAAATAACCCGCATAACGCAGGACTTCCCGTTCGTTGACGGCAAGTGCCTTATCTGCCTCATCATATTTTTTTACAAAAATCACGTTCTCTGACATGAACCGTCTAACTCCTAAAAAACATTCCCCAGGATCTTCGAAAGATTTTGGTGAATACCGCTTGCGATCTCCGGCTTGTTCATCGAATATACGTGAACGTTCGTGATGCCGTTTGCGTACAGATCGATGATCTGATCAGTCGCATACGCGATGCCTGCCTGCTTCATGGCGTCCGGATTGGATCCAAACTTGTCAACCATGGCCTTAAACCTTTGGGGCATGAACGCGCCGGAAAGTTTGATCGCGCGCTCCACCTGATTGGCATTCGTGATCGGCATGATGCCAGGCAGGATCGGAACCGTGATCCCCGCTTCGCGGATCTTATACAGGAAATTGTAGAATAAATTATTGTCAAAAACCATCTGCGTCGTCAGGAAATCCGCGCCTGCGTCCACTTTCTCCTTCAGATATTTGATGTCCTCACGCTGATTGGCGCTCTCCGGATGAACCTCGGGATAACATGCGGCGCCAATGCAAAAGTCACCCCTTGCCTTGATCTCCGCGATCAGGTCTACCGCATGACGGTAATCCCACGTACTGCGATCCGTCTGCTCCAGTTCCGGCGTCAGGTCGCCGCGAAGGGCCATCACATTCAGGATCCCACATTCCTTCATCGCTTCGATCCGCTGATGCACCATGTCCTTGCTCGAAGACACGCAGGTGAGATGTGCAAGCATCGGAACGTCATATTTCTCCTTGATGTTCTTGGCAACGGCGAGGGTGTACTCGCTGGTTCCGCCGCCTGCGCCATAGGTCACGCTCATGAACGAAGGTCTAAGCTCCGCAATTCTCTCCGTGGCCTCACGAACGCTCTCAAAGGAAGTTTCCTTCTTGGGCGGGAATACCTCGAATGACAATGACATTTGTTCCTGCTTCAGTATGTCGATGATCCTCATGAATGATTGATTCCTTCCTGTCAGTGATTCAAATAATGCTTATCGTTTCCATTATCGCATATTGCGGCAAAAACGCAATCTTTTTTTATTATTGGGCCGCAAAAAAGACCGTGCATCGGAATTTCATCCAATACACGGTCCTTATGATTCCATATGCAGTTAAGAACTTCTTACTTTACGGTTGCTGCAGTGATGTGAGGATTTACGCCCTCATACCAGTAAAGGAATCCTTCAAGATCAACAACGTCACCCTTCTTGAGTGCCTTAACGGTCTTGTAAACCTCCGTGTCAGCGCCGCAGAGATAAGACTCAACGGTGAAGGTGTAGGTGTTGCCGTTTACGGATACGTTGAAGTAAAGGTCATCGCCTTCCTTACCGGAACCGTCCCACTTGTAAAGAGCCTCGCTCTCAACGGTCATGCCCTTGAAAGCAACCTTCTGGTTCTGCTTCTCAATCAGTGCATCCGTTCCAAGAAGCTCCGTTACGTCAACGGGCTCAGCGATAAAAGTGTCGCCTGCGATGATTTCATAAGTAGCGTCTTCTGCGATCTCAACCTCACCGGCCCACTCAGCCTTGTAACCGGTAACGCGGATCTTGGTGCCGGGTACCAGCTTGTCAGCGTCTTCCTGGGAAGCACATGCCATGTTGTAAATGAAATAAGCGCCGTCCTTGTCCTGAGCGTAAACGGTAAGCTTTCCATCCCACCAGCTCTGATTAGCCTGAACGTAAGCTTCGATCACAACGGGATCATCAACCTCAGCTGCCGCATACTCGGCATAGGTCATTGCCTTTACTTCGGGCTCAACAACCTCAGTGCTCTCCTCTACGGAGCTCTCTGCTACGGAACTCTCCTCTACGGAGCTTTCTGCTACGGAACTCTCTGCTACGGAACTCTCTGCTACGGAGCTCTCTACGCTCTGGGAAGACTCTGCGGAGCTCTCCTTCCCATTCTGATCTGCAGAATTACAAGCTGCAAATAATAAAAGACCCATGGAAGCGGCAAGTACAACTGCCAAAACTTTCTTTCTCATTTTTCTCCCTTTCCGACACTTGAAAAAAAAGTGTCATGCAAATTCAATTTCCTCGTTATTTTACAAGGCATTGATGAAGAATGCAATCTCAGTTTTATAGAAATTTCACAGTACGAGTGCCCTATTTTTGAACGTTTTCCATAATTTCTTAGGGTTTTCACCCTCATTTTGCGTTTTTCTTTGCATCCTTTGCCTTATTTTTTAGCACTCGGGCCACGGAAACCGTGATGATGCAGATCCAAACCAAAGCCAACGTTCCAAGCAAAAGTTTCGCCGTAACCGGGAGCGGTCCGAGGTCTTTCTTTGTCTCCGTCGTCCCTCCGATCTGGTCTAACCGGTACAGACTGATCACGTCCTGATATAGCTTGTCGATAAACTTGTCATCCACGGTCTGCTTTCTTCTCACGGACTTAACGACGTTCTCGATCAGCTGTCCCGCCGCGTCACGCAGGGATGCCGAACCGTTAAATACCGGCGTGACAAAGGTATGCTGCGTATTCTCCAAAAGAAGCTTGGTTGCCTTGATCTTGACGTCGTAATGCTCCTTGCGGTCCTGTCCCTCTTTCGCGAGATAATCTTGATATTCCTGCGTGTTCCTTGCCTTTAAGGTTACCGGTACGTAGCCCTCGGTTCCGGAGTAGGCGATCTGGACGTCGTCCGTGAGGAGATACTGCGCAAAGAGCCACGATGCGAGCACTTCCTGCGGATCTGCCTTATTAAAGACACAAACGGAAGGACCCTGCGAGATCATCTGCGGGTGTTCCGGATCAAACTGTGGCACCATTCTGACTGCCGTCTTGAAGGAAACCACTTTATCAGCGCTAATGTCCATCAGCGGCGCCTCAGAGCCCATCCAAGTTGCGCCGGCGGTGGAATCCACGGCAAAGATGCACTGTCCCGCGTTCAGGAAGTTTGCAGGATAGCTAGAGATCTTGAAGGTGGAAAACGCCTTCGTCTTTCCATGTTCAGCGATCGTTTTTAAGAGACTTTCCGTCTGATCGTTAAATATCTGGATTTCTCCGCTTTCGTCGGAATATCCCCAATCCTTTTGCCTCAGCATCTGTATCATCATGTTGTCCGTGGACTTGTAGATAAACGGGATCATCACGTTCTGGCCGTTCACGACGAAATTTCCCTTGGCGTCCTTTTTCATGGCTGCCTCGGAAACCTCCCAGACAAAATCCCAAGTCAAAACGTCGGGAAGCTCATATCCCAGCTTTTCCACGTAGGTCTGATTAACGTAACACGCCTCCGTCGACCTCATAAAGGGAATCGCATAGATGTTTTCACCGATGGTGCATTCCTCCAAGAATTCCGGAACGATCTCTTCCCTCTTTACGGATTCGAACGCAACCTTCTTGCCGCCAAGCCCGTAGCGGGAATCCTCAAACAGGGAATCCAGCGGCACCACGGTGTTACTTCCCGTGAGATAGGTGGCAATGTGATCCGGATAGGTAATGCAAACGTTCGGCGTGGTCTCCGTCGCAATGTTGGTGATGACGTCGTTATAAATGTCACCGTAGTTCGTATACAGTCGGACGTTCACGTGGATGTTGGGGTAATACTCCTCAAACCTGCGGACCGCCTCCTGATAGATCTCCGTCTGCGTCTTATTGGTATCATTCTTTGCCCAAAAAGTAATCTCAAAGGTACGGCTTTCATCCAGTTCCTTCGGCACTTCAAACTCTGCCCGCCCCTTTGAGCCATGGCACCCCGTCAGCGAAAGCAGGCTTAGGGATACGGCCGCCATCAGGATCGTCAGGCGAATTTTTCCAGACTTACGCTTTCCGGTCATCCCTTGGTACCTCCTCTTGACACGCCTGTCATAATTTTCTCCCTAAACGCCAGGAACAATACCACCAAAGGCACGGAGATCACCACTACCGCAGCCATCATGGCAGGCACGTTCTCTCGTCCAAAACCATTTTCCCGGATCTCCTGAATGCCGTTTGACACAAGGAAATAGGCCTCTTCATCCGTGATCAGTCTGGGCCATACGTAGGAATTCCAACACTCAATGACCTTCAAGATCCCAACGGTGATCAGCGTCGGCCGGCAAATGGGTAGCATCACCTTCCACAGATACTTTAAGTCGGAAGTTCCGTCCACCTTTGCCGCATAATATAAGGCATCCGGCACCTGCGCGAAATTCTCCTTTAGGAGGTAAATATAAAAGACGGAGGTGACGGACGGCAGGATCAAACCTGGGAAGGAATTCCTCATGTGCAGGTTCGTGATCGTCGCGAAATTCGTGATGACCACCAGCTCGTTCGGAATCATCATCAGCGCCAAAAAACAGGTAAACACAAGATCCTTTCCCGGGAAAGAAAGCCTTGCAAACCCATAGGCGGCAAGGGTCACCACAAACAGCATGATCGCCGTCGTGATCACGGTAAAGATCAACGTATTCAACAGATAGCGTCCCAGCGGAACCGTGCTGAACGCATCCAGAAAATTCTGCATGGTGGGCGAGCTGCTATAGAATTTCGGCACGTACTCCGAGTTATATTCGCTGTAACTCTTCACGGACGTCAGGATCATCCAGTAAAACGGAAACAGAACCATGATCGCCCATACGCCAAGTCCCGCGTAAGTTACGCCCTTCCGAACCTTCTCTCCCACCTTCATCCCTTTATTACCATTCCTCACTTCTTCCCTGGAATCTCCCATGATTCATTCCTCTCCCAACATGTCAACCGAAATCCCTTATACCCCAGAATCCCTTATCCTTCAGATTCTTTTATCCTTTACGATTCCTTTTATCTCATCGCCAAATACGTAATATTATAATCCCGTGGCATCCGTGGCTTTACGAAACCTCGAGGGGGATGGCTTGGTGGTCCCTCTCAGGCATGTGTTCCAAGCGTCGGTACTTAGGTGGCGTATACGGGCGAACCAGTCATGCGTGACGGGTTCGTCCGTGACACCTTAGTACCGATACGCTGAACTCATAGCGCGAGCGTGCCTGAGGGGGACCACCAAGCCAAGCCCCCGAGTCCTCCAAGCCCCCGAGTCCTCCAAGCCCCCGAGTCTTTCAATAGTACGTATGCCTCTTACTGATGGTCAGATTGATATACGTGATCGTCAGCACGATGCAGAACAGTATGATCGCCGCGGCTGACGCGTAAGAAGGATATCCTCCGCTGTCCCCGTATAGCATGTCATACACGTAGCCCACGATCGTGTTCATCTCCGCGGCATTCAAGTCCGTTCCAAAAAGAGCGACCGCATTGCTGTACTCCTTGAACGCACCAATAAATCCCGTGATGATCAGATAAAACAGCGTCGGCGAGATCATCGGCAGCGTGATCTTATAAAAAATCCGGAACGGCGTGGTTCCGTCCACGCGCGCCGCATTATAGTAATTGGGATTAACGGAAGAAATGGCGCTCGTCAGCAACAGGATCTTAAAGGGCATGACCACCCAAATGACGTAAAGACACATGACAAACATCTTGGCAGGATAGGGACCGTCGATAAAGTCCACGGATTCCCCTCCGAACCAGCCGATCAGAAGGTTCACGAGTCCGTCCGAGTATGCCGTCTTTTTAAAGAGCACCATGAACACAAGACCTACGGCCAGCGTGTTGGTCACGTAGGGCAGAAAATAGATGGTCTGGAATAATTTTCTTAATGGCGTGATGGAACTAAGTCCCACGGAGATCAAAAGCGCAATGCCGGTGGAAAGCGGCACGGTGATCACCACCATCAAAAACGTATTTTTCACGGCCTGCAGGAAATAGGGGTCATGCAGAACATAGGAAAAATTGTAGGTGCCCATGCCGAAGCTCTTCTGGGAGGCAAAATTATAGCCCTCCTCCATGGAGTAAATAAACACGTCCACCAGGGGATACACAAGAAATGCGGCCAAAAACAACGCCGCAGGCAAAAGATAGAGCCAGCCCTTATACTGATTCTTTTCCATTGTCATTCCTCCCGTTACCGTCTCCGTATTTGATCCTCTGGACCATCTCACGGATCTTCGCACCATTCATGTACAGGGTATCCTCGCAGAGATGCTTTTGCTGAAGTGCTTTTAGGATGCCTGGCTTCGCTTCCGAAGAAATGACAATTGTGTCAATAAAGTATGACATGGGCACGCCTTCCTTCTCCAGGATCTTTTCAAAGGCACTTTCATCCCTTCCCCAAAGCAGGAACAATCCCTTCTGCATGGAAAGACGGTCAAACTGTCTCGTGGCGTCGATAAAGATCGGCATGTCCACACCGCGTTTTCCCATCGCCGTAGGCTCCTTGTCAATGTACTTCTGAAGCCACTCATAAAGGAATTTGTTGTTCCGTATCATTTGACTGGATAACTTGCCGGCATCCTTCAGATATTTCTCATATCTGCTCTTGTTAAAAATATAAACCTTCCCGTCATTTTCCATGTAGCGGCCTTTTTCATCATGACAGGCAAAGAAAAGGGCCACGTCAAAGGAATAGGAAAAGTCCAGCATTCTCGTCGGAAGCGCAAAGTGCTGGGCAATCTCAATGCAGGTTAATTCATCAAAATCAAACAGGTTCTTCATCTCGTCCACGAAACGGAACATCTGGTCATCCGCCGTGGCTACGTGATCTCCGCGAAGTCCCGAAGGGATCAGGACGAAATCACTGTTCGCCTGACCGCGAAACACGATAACGTCTCCCCTTCCGTCAAGCTGCTCGATATATTGGTCATAGGACTGTACTTTTTCCATTTGTGTCACTCCGCCGTTACTTAATAGCGGATCCTCTCTCCCGTATCCTTTTGGAATAAAAGAACTTTTGCCTTTTTCAGCGTAAACCGTATTTCTTTCGCGGAAAGGTCGATGGCGTTCTCTGCCTGAATGATGGACCTTATGGTCTTTCCCTGGCACTTTTCGTGGGTGGAAACCACGCTGACGTCACGTCCCATCACTTCCACTCTGGACAACTGACACGTAAATGCCCCGTTGGGATCAAGCACAAAGCCCTCTGGCCGGATGCCCACCGTCACGTCCTGATCGGCAACGCCCGGCGCGTCAAGCACCGCTTCCTCGCCAACGTAAAGCTTGCCCGACTGCACTTTTCCGTCAAACACATTGATCGGCGGCGTTCCAAGGAACTTAGCGACAAACAAGTCCACGGGATCATCATATACGTCCTGAGGTTTTCCGATCTGGTGTACTCTTCCTGCCTCCATCACCACGATCCTGTCGGTGATGCTCATGGCTTCCTCCTGATCGTGGGTGACAAAGATCGTCGTGATCTTCGTCTCCTGCTGGATCCTTCTGATCTCTTCCCTGGTCTGAAGGCGCAGTCTCGCGTCCAGGTTTGACAAAGGCTCGTCCAAGAGAAGCACCTTAGGGCGTTTTACCAATGCCCTGGCGATCGCCACTCTCTGCTGCTGTCCGCCGGAAAGCTCGCTGGGCTTTCTCTCCATCAGCTCCTCGATCTGCACCAGCTTCGCCGCCTCATAAGCCTTTTCCTTCATCTGCTCCTTGGTGAGCTTTTCCTCACCCTTTAGGTTCTCCAACGGAAAAGTAATGTTCTGAAGCACGGTCAGGTGCGGATACAGCGCGTAATTCTGGAATACAACGCCAACGCCGCGCTCTTCCGGAGGAAGATTGGTCACTTCCTGCTCGCCAAAAAATATCTTTCCTTCCGTCGGCTTTTGCAGACCGCAGATCATAAACAGCGCCGTGCTCTTGCCGCAGCCGGAGGGCCCTAACAATCCCACCAGTTCTCCGTCCGGGATCTCAAAGCAAAAATGATCTACCGCCACCACGTCGCCGCCGGCTTTCTTGTTACGGTTCGGAAATTTCTTTGTCAGATTCTCCAACAGTACTTTCATGCTTCTTCTCTCCAATTACTTTTCTTTTATGCTCTGTTTCACGGTTCTCCTTCAAAATCTCATTTATTTGACGCAAGCAGGTCCTTTATGACTTCTCCCGCAATGATCAGGCCGGCAACGGAAGGCACAAACGCGATGCTTCCCGGGATTGCCCTTTTTCCGGCGGACATTTCTTCCCCAAGGTCAGCGCCACTCCGTTCAAGACCGTCCTGCACGGCTCCTGACGGCTTCAAAGCCTCCTCCGTGGAATAAACCACCTTCAGCTTCTTCACGCCGCGTTTTTTCAGTTCCCTGCGCATCACCTTTGCCAACGGACAGACGCTGGTCTTGTATATGTCTGCCACCTGGAATTTTGTGGGATCCATCTTATTTCCCGCCCCCATGGAACTCATCACGGGCACGCCGCACTTTTGGGCCTGCAGGATCACGTCAATCTTTGCAGTTACCGTGTCCACGGCATCCACCACGTAATCATATTGCGAAAAACCAAATTCCCCCGCCGTCTCTGGCAGGTAAAAACATTTATAAACGTGCACGACCGCTTCCGGATTGATGGAAAGGATTCTCTCCTTCATCACGTCCACCTTATGCCGGCCGACGGAGTCTAAGGTTGCAATGATCTGGCGGTTGAGATTGGACAGGCTGACCGTATCATTGTCGATCAGATCAAACTCTCCCACGCCGCTTCGCGCCAGTGCCTCCACGACGTAACCGCCCACGCCGCCAATGCCAAACACGGCCACGCGCGCCTTCGCAAGTTTTTCCACTCCGACCGCTCCAATTAAAAGCTCCGTCCTCGAAAACTGCTCTAACATGGTATTTCATGCCTTTCTTTCAAGTCAACTCAAAACGAAATACTGTTGCATGGTGTTATTATATTCGCTTCTCCATAGGTTTTCAACAGGAAGTTAGTGAACCAGCTTTAATCCAAATTCCCTCCACTCCCAGACTCTGGTGTTCCCCGTGCGGTCCGTAACGTCCAAGTAGCTTTTTTCGCCGTCGGAAATGGATTCGATCTCATACGTAATCTGTGAGGACATCCAGATCGCCCTGACTCTCGTCTCCCGCTTCGCATCGTACTTATAGATATAAATATGTTGCTTTAAGTCCTTGTCATTTTTCTTTACCCAAAAGGGTCTGTGGTTTCCATAGCTTCCATGCTTCCAAACCAGGAGGATCATTTCATCTTTGCCATCCTGATCTACGTCCTTGATGACAAGGTTTTGAACAAACCAATCCCCCTGCGTCTTCCAAACCACGGCTCCGTCTTTTCCGCCGTCACGTACCGTGATCCTCCTGCCTTTCAGAGTCACGTAAGCCTGGTCGAACTCCGCTTCCTTCGTTTCCCACTTGATCCAGCCCGGCAGGAAAAAACCGTACCACCATAAAAAGGAGGCGGCGACCGCAACGATCGCCACCATCCCTAGACTGAAAATTATGATTTTAAAAATTTTCTTTTTTCTCCTAGTATCCATAGTCTTCAGCTTTCCAATGATACCTGTAAGATTCCATCCACTCGGGGCTGTCCACCCATTCACCCCTGTACCAGCCGTCATCGTCCACCTGCAGGCCAAGCTTGATGCGCCATTCACTGTCCGTCATGCGGTCAGAGATCGGCTGCACAAACTGATAATAATTGAATACGCCGCCAACGCCAATGTGGAGTTCTCCGTCAATCGGGAAGATCACGTAAATCCTTGATGCACCGCCAACTGCCTCCTCCAGACATACGCCATTGGGATCCGTTGCAACGTCCGTAATCAGCGCCATGGGAAACTCTGCAGCATCAGCATAACCATTGGTCGCCTCATCCTTCACCGTGTCATACCACAAGTGTTCCAAAGATCCGCCGTAACCTCTGATCAGCTCATACTCATCATCCGTGAGCTTTTCATTCTGGAGCTCTTTCACGGAAATATCACGAAGTTTCAATGACAATTCGCCAAGCTTCTCAAGACCTTCCTTTTCGTCTTTCCCAAGATATCCCATTTTTTTAAGGCCATCCATCGTCGTCTTGGTCAAGGCGTACAACCTGGAATAAAGCTCCGGCTGAGGTTCCACGTAACCTCTGTCATCGAAAATATAATCATCATCGCCGCCCATCTCGGCTATGATCTGCTTTGCATAGAGGACGGTGTCATGCTTCAGCTCCGTCCAGCTTGCGAGATAACCTTCAAGGCTCTTTTTCTGCCAATTTTCGTTGGTCATGAAGGAAGGATATCCTTCTCCCCGCTCTGCAAGAAGAGGCATCAGCACGTACAGCCAGCCGCCATAGACGGAGGATGACCAATATTCATCGGCACTTTGGATCTTGCCGCGCACCTTCTCCATGTTTTCGAGATAACTGGGATATTTGTCATTTCCCTGCTCGACCAGGAGATTTAGGGCAAGATCGCTGCCCATGGCCGCCGGAACGTCAAGTCCGTCCGGAAGCAATCTCTTACTACCGTCGCTGGCTTCCTTTACCCTACCGTAGGTAAGCTGCGTAAATGCCGCCGCATCCAGCGTAAATCTCTGTCCCATAAATCGGAATCCCTTTGACTCCAAACGCTTGTCAGTCGCGCCTCCGTCATCCTCAAAGACCACGGAATTGATCTCAGGAACGCGAAGGTCCAGGATGCCGTCAACGTAATTATTAAAAGCCGTTTTATTTCCGATCAGGTCCTTTACCGAGGCATCCTTGCCATAGGCTTGTTCGATCACGGGAAGATATTCAAAATATCCCAGGTCATCGCTTTGGCCCACCAGGAATGCAGTCACGTCATAAACGTTGGCCCACTCCGTTCTGCATGCCTCGTCTTCCTTCATGGCCATCGTGATCAACAAGGCACATTGATTCATGAGCTCAGATTCCTGAACGTAATTGATCCGTCCGTAAAGTATCATCGCGCGGAAGTATTTTTCCAGTTGCGCGTCCCCATCATAATATCCTCTGGGTTTAAACTGGGAATAGTCCTCATAGGTACCCGTGATCAGGGACGTCTCTATTCCGGATGCATCCATGATCTTGCGAAGCTCTTCATTCACGATGGACGAAGCATACTCAGGGATCTGGTCATTTGAGCCAAACAGGCGGGTTGCAATGCCAAAGTATGCTACGTTGAGCTTTGCAGCCTCTTCCCATTCACTGCCCTTAAGCGCCTCATACTGCTTCTTGGAATTCTCCAGCATCAAGGAGGACATTTTCTCCACGGCACTGCAAAGCGCCCCCTTTTCCACCTTCTTTTGCAACATTGCAAAATACAGATGATAGGTGTGCATCATGGAATCCGCCGTGATAAAGCTAGGAGTCTGGGTATAGCGATTGGATTCATAGATGTCAAAGAACTCCGCGCTTTGACTTTCGAATACGACAAAATTATTTGCCACAAGCTTTTGCAGCATTTTTTCGGAGAAAGTATATCTGTCCGCGTCTTTCACGTTGCTCAGGTCTGCATTTGCCTGATAGGAAGCAACGGACGGAGAATACTTCACCTCTGCCTTGTCATAATCCACGCTAAAAGCCGCGTTGACTAGTCTCCCGCTTTCGATTCCCGTCGCCGGGTTGTTGCCGGGACCTTCCCGGCCCCCTTGGGCCTTCTGCGAGTCCGGGCTTTTTCCGGAACCGAGCTTCAGCCCTATGGAAACTCCAACCAAGACCACCACTGCTGCGGCCATGGTCGCGGCGATGGCTACCCAGCCATGCCTTTTGTGCTTCTTTGCTTTTTTCTTCGCTGCGTTGTTTACGTATTTGGGATCAATGCCGCCAACGGCATCCAAAAGATCATGCTCATTCATACCTCGTAACCTCCTTTTTCCAAATGCCTTTTAAGATCCTCTCGCATCCTAAAAAGCGTGGTCTTTACCTTACTCTGCGAAAAACCATAAGCCTCAGCGATCTCCGAGATGGATTCGAAATACCAATATCTTCTCACGAAAAGATTTTGTTGTTCCTCCGTGCAGGTTTTCAGAAACTCATCAATGTAAGTGCTCAGAAAATCTGCTTCGATCTCAGCTTCCGTATCATTGTCAGCCGGAATGCATTCCTGCATTTCCTGCGTCAGCTCACAATATAATGCAAGCCTCTTCTGACGATGATTCATCCTGTAAGTATCCAATGCAACGTGCCGGATGATCCTGCCGACAAATGCAAATAAATACTCCCTTGGCTCATGGGGCGGAATGGACTCCCAAGTTTCAAAATATGCGCTGTTCTCACATTCCTCAGCCGTGTCATAGTCGTCCAATATTCTAAATGCTATCTTTCTAAGTCTTGCACCGTATTTTAGTGCCGTCTGGTTGATGGCTTCTTCGTTTCTGGATAAGTAGAGCTCTACTATTTCGTTGTCGTTCACGAATCGCAACTCCTTTCAGCATTTTTAAGGCCTTCAACCTATATAGCATCTTTTTCCGCCGGATGGTTACAAAATATTATGTTTTTTTCAAAAAAATTTTTCTCTCAATTATTTTCTTCCCCTCGAGCGTCCTCCTTTTCAGGGGAATCAGAAATGTTCAAAACGGAATCCCGGCATACCATTTTACAAGGCAGCCTGACCGGTTCGTAGCTTTCTGACTTTTCCGTTCCTATAATGTTTTGGATCAGAAAATCCGCCGCCTGTCGTCCAATCTCCCTGAGCGGCAATTCACAGGTGGTCAGCTTGGGATAAAGATACTCCGTCACCACCTGATCGTCATAACCTACAATGGAAAAATCCTTTCCGACCACAAGATTGTTTTCATGCGCGTAATCATATACGCCCCCTGCCATCAAGTCATTCATGCAAAGGATCGCCGTAACGCCTTTTTTGAGTAATGCTTCGGCTCCAAGCACTCCTGAAGGTTTTTCCCAGTCCCCGTAATATACCCATTCCGGGTGAAAGGGAATTCCCGCCTCGGCCAGTGCCTTTTGGCAACCGAGAAGGCGCGCCCTTGCATGCAGGTTATCCTCAACGCCCGACAGGATGCCAACGCGCTTGTGCCCTTGTGAGATCAGATATTTCATCATCTCATAGCCTCCCGCAACGTCATCGGGGACTACGGAGGGAAAACGATTCCCGGAGGACCAGCCGTAAGCAATGACCGTGGGGATCTTGAAGTTTTCGGGAATGCAGTTGATCGACCTTCCGTGGCCTGCAATGTAAACCAGCCCGTCAACGTGGATGGCCTGCAATTCACTTAAAATGGGATTCATGACATTCTGGAGTTTTTGCTCGTCATTATACCAGGTATCCGCCCATTTGTCATACATGCGCAGATTAATGATGACCGCCCGGTAGCCATGCTCCTCACAGCATGCCATGGCTGACTCCAAAATGTCAGCCGTGCTAAACTGCCCAATGTCTTCCGCGATAATGCCGATGGTTTTTGTATTCTGCTTTCTGATGTTGGACGCAAAGTAGTTAGGCTGATATCCCATCTTCTCTATGCAGTCCAATATTTTATTTCTTGTTTGTTCACTAATGTTCGATTTTCCGTTTATGGCATTGGACACCGTGCTTGGCGAAACGCCACACATTTTTGCGATCTCTTTCACTGTCATAATCGATTTCCTCCAACAACTGACCTGCCTAACCAATTCCTTATTTCATTTTATCTCATTCCCGAAAGAAAATCAATCAGTCATGACGTGCCTAGATCAGTTGATCAAGCTTTTCTTTCTGGCATTTTAATGCAGTTACGTATTCCGTATAATCCATCTGCGTTCTTCCCCGGAGGAGTTCGGTGAGTTCCGAAACCGGCTGGTACAAAGGCGCCAGCGCAAGATTTCCGTAAACTCCCTTGAGAGCATGCGCTGCCTCAAAGGCTTCATCCAGCTGACCCGCCTCAATCGCCGCCGTGAGTTTCCCAAACGTCTGATCCCCAGCCGCCTTCTCAACCATCTTAAGGTAAAAGGCCTGATTGTTCACACATCTCTTCAGTCCCTCGTCTATGTCTGCGCCATAATCCTTTAATCCTTCGATCGTCAACATCTTTCCTTCTCCTTACGTCAAATTACTTTTCCAACTCTTTTTGTATAAACTGCTTAAATTCATCAGGAGGAACCGGTTTTGAAAAATAGTATCCCTGAATGATGCTGCATCCCATCTTCCGGAGGGTTTCCACCTGGCGCGCTTCCTCAACGCCTTCTGCCACAAGCGGTACGCCCAGGAATTCCGCGATCTCAACGACAAGCTCCACCAGCTTCCGGCACTTTTCGTCACGGTTCATGTTGCGAATGAATTTCATGTCCATTTTAAGGACGTCAATCGGAATGGTCGTCAGCATGTTGAGCGAGGAATAACCAGAGCCAAAGTCATCCATCTCGATCTTAAATCCCTTTTGACGGAGCTTTTCCACCGCTTCCGTAAGGCCCTTTGCGTCATCCGCATATGCTGATTCCGTGATCTCAAGCATGAGTTCCTCCGGCGTCAGCTGATTACTCTCAACCAGATCCAAAAGTCTTTTTTCCAGACCTGCATCATAAATATCCACCCGGGAGACGTTCACCGATACGGGTACGGTTTTTCCGTACTCCTCCTTCCACTTGCGAATCTGCGAAGCGGCCTCGCTCCATACGTAATGATCCAGCTTTTGGATCAGACCATTGCTTTCAAAGAGCGGGATAAAATCGCCCGGACTGATCATGCCAAGCTCCGGATGTTTCCAGCGGATCAATGCTTCCGCGCTCCGCAGTCTGGGCTGTTCGGACGTAACGTCATACTTGGGCTGATAGTAAACGATCAGATTCTTATTTTCCATTGCGGCGTCCATGTCATTGATCAGACGCTCATGATATAGGTCAATGTCATTTTGTTCCTTGCTGTAGAAGGATACGTTCTTCGTGTAATCGCCACGGATCCTGTCACACGCAAGCTTTGCGTGATCGAACCGCTCCTCCACCGTACTTTGCTTATCTGCGTTCTGGTAGATGCCCGCGCGGATACGGATCCTGGGAATCTGGGAAAATTGCTTTAGCTCCTCCTGCAATCCAAGGAACACGTCCTCATAGCTCTCGCGATGCTCCACGTAAACATAGAAATAGTCAGCATTGGGACGGCAACCGATCCAAATGCTACCGCTAAAGATCGTATCCAGCATGTCAGCGATCTTCCGCAGAACTTCGTCGCCCACGTGTCTTCCAAACAATTCATTGACCGTGTGGAAATGCTCGATGTTAAGAACAATGGCATCCATGTCCGAAACGGCTTTATTTCCGTCGATCTGGCGGACATATTCCTTGAAAAACTCGCGCGTGTACAGACTTGTCAACGGATCCTTTTCCGCTGATTTCATGACGCTTCTGGTCTCATAGAGTCCGATGATGCGCTCGCATCTTGCAAGGATCACCTCAGGCATGTCATAGGGCTTTGCAATGAAATCATCGGCGCCCAGCTTGATGCTCTGCACCTCCGCCGGTTTTTCTGAGGTCATCACGATCACGGGAATATTCGTCATGGTTTCATCCTGTCTGATCTTGCCCAGGAGCGTAAATCCATCCATGACAGGCATCAAAAGATCCATGAGGATCAAGGAAAACCTTACCTTGCGCTCCGTAAGCATCTCCAATGCCCGTGCTCCATTCTCTGCATAAAAGATCTCATAATTCTCCTCGAGAATGTTGCCAAGGATCATCCGATTGATCTCTTCGTCATCCACGATCAAGACGCTTCTCTTTAGTTTTCCGGGATAATTGAAATCGCCCATATCTCTTCTCCTTTGCTTGAAAAACACTATATCCGGTACTCTCCGATGAGTTCTTCCATCGTCTGGAATAATTTCTCAGGTTCCACGGGTTTGGAAAGGTGTGCATTCATGCCGGCCTGCAGTGACCTTTGCACGTCCTCGTCAAAAGCATTTGCCGTCATGGCTATGATCGGGATGCGCTTGGCATCCGCCCTGTCAAGGCTACGGATCTTTCTTGTTGCCTCCAGGCCATCCATCTCCGGCATCCGCACGTCCATAAGGATCACGTCATAGTAGCCTTCCCCGCTTTGCACAAATTTATCAACGGCAGCTTTGCCGTTCATCGCGTGGTCCACCTTGGCGTCCTTACTTGACAGAAGCTCCTTCATGATCTCCGCATTGATCTCCACGTCCTCCGCCATCAAAACGATTCTTCCGGAAAGCTCTGCCATTTTCTTTTCCTCTTGCGCGGAGGGTTCCTGGTCCGGTTTGATCTCCTCACGGTTCTTTAGCGTAAGGGTCACGGTGAATTCCGTGCCTTCGCCCTGCTTCGAAATAACGTTGATTGTTCCGTTCATGAGATCCACGATATTCTTGGTGATGGCCATGCCAAGGCCCGTGCTACCGTATTTATTGCTTCTGTCATTATTCTCCTGGGTGAAGGCATCAAAGATCTTCGGCAAAAATGCCTCTGACATGCCGATGCCCGTATCGCGTATCACGAAACGGAACGTCGTCTGATCCCCGTACAGTGCGACCCTTTCAATCGCGAGCGAAACATTTCCGGGCGCTTCCGTAAACTTGATCGCATTGCTAAGGATATTGATCAGAATCTGCTTGAGCTTCGTGTCGTCACCGATATAGTGATCGCCGATCTCTCCGATCACCTTGCACTCATACTTGAGTCCCTTTTCTTCACACTGCGACGTGACCATGGTGTTGATCTGCCCGATCATCTCCCGGAAGGAAAATTCCTCGCGATGGAGGACCATGCGGCCAGACTCGATCCGGCTCATGTCGAGTATGTCATTGATGAGACTGAGAAGGTGATTTGCGCTGTCACCGATCTTTTCAAGATACTCCTTCGTCTCCTTCGGCAGGCTTTCATTGCGAAGCGCCAGGGAATCCAATCCAATGATCGCATTCATCGGCGTTCGAATCTCATGGCTCATGCTGGACAGGAAGGCTGTCTTAGCCTTGTTTGCGTCCTCCGCAGCCTCCAGGGCCTCGCTGAGCATCTGGTTTTTTGCCATACTCTCGCGGACTTCCTTGTCGATCACGGTGAGGCCTAACCCGATTGCATGCACGATGTGGTCATCGCGGTCCTCCGGGTGACGCACGCCAGCCATGCGGATCATTTCGTAATATTCGCATCCATATCTCTTTACCAGATAGCGGTAGCTGATAAGGGAACTCTCAGCCAAGGCCCTGCGCACGTTGTCAGGTTCAATAAATTCCAAAAATCCCTTGCGGTAGCTCTCATCCACAAAGCTTTCCCCATACCACCGGAAGCGCTCCCGATACGCGAAATGAACGCCTTGCCCGCTTTGGTCCGGGTCATCCGGATCCTCCCTGTAGCAGACGGCATCATCCTTGTCGAGATCCACGTGGTACACGCATCTATAATCCGATGCCATGGCCGTGATCATTCTGTCCTGATCCTCACGGCGCTTTTGCTGCTCGATCAGCTGCTCAGACAGGGCAAGCCTCTCTTCCATCTCCTTCTTCTTTCTGCGATTGTTTGTCACAAGAAAGAAAATTACCAATCCGGCACCGATCAGCATCACGACTGCGATCGGGATCGTATTGTCTCTCACAAAATCACGCATCGTATAGGTGAACAGCGCGTCCACGTAGCGGTAGGGGAGATTTTGCAAGTATTCGTCGCCAACGATGCTGATCGCGCGGTTGATCAGCTTAAGGAGTCCCTCGTTGCCGATCTTTACGCCAAAGCATCTGTCATCCACGTGACCCAGCTGACGCATGGACAAGTCATTGTAACGGCTACTCTTGATGATGTCATTTGCGCGCAGTCCGTTCAGCGTCGTTGCGGTCACCTTCCCGGCATTCACGGCCTCAAGGCAGGCCTCGATCGAAGGATAATAAGTGATCTTCGCCTCCGGGAAATAAGTGCTCACGTAGTAGTATTGCATGCGGTTATTCTCATTCACCGCAAAGCGTGACTCCGTATTTTGATCATAGTCGCCCTTATAGATGATCTCCGTTGCCGAGGACTCCACCGTGCTCGACTGATAGATGCCATTTTGCTCGGTATAATACAGGCCGCCGCCCACGGGAAACGCCAGATCGATCTGCTCCGCATTCATCGCCGCGATCATGTCGTCATAATTGTCAAAGCCCTGATAGGTAACGCAGAGCCCTTCAACGCCAAGCTCCGTAAGCATCTTGGGCAGAAGCTCTCCGATCAGGCCCGTGACCCCACCATTTTTGTCGGTATCAGAATAGGGCAGATAATGGTTTAGATATCCAACCCTTAACTCGTTATTATTCCGGAGCCATTCCTTTTCCTCCGCAGACATGCTCCTGCTGGAAATGCTGGCGGAGTAATATTTGATGCTTAAGGAGTTAATGTAATTGGGCTCCTCGATCATCAGCTGCTCTTGTGCCTGATCGAGTTCCGCCAAAAGGTCCGCCCTTCCTTTTGTGACGCAAAGATAATAATCCGAAGATCCAAAGGCATAAAGCAGTTCCGCGTTGTTCCGGTCCTGGGTGCCGTCACTTTCCGCCACAAGCGCGTCGATCGCGTTTTGATCGAAGGCATCCAGCAGGCTCTGATGATCCGGATACTTCTGCACGGTTGCACGGATGCCATGTTCGCCAAGGAACCGCTCCAGAACGCCAACCATCGCGCTGTCGAGAACGCCGATCCGCTTTCCGGACAGCGTTTCGTAGGATATGGTAATGCTGTCGTCAGAGGCATGCTTTACCATGTTGTAGGTCTCGCTTCCCATGGGTTTTCCCGGGTAACCGATGATGGACTCGCGCTCCTTCGTGCGGGCAAGGCCGGCCAAAAGATCCACCTCGCCGTCTAAGAGCATCTGGTAGAGCTCCGAAAAACCGCCGTAGACGTATTCATAACGCCAGCCCGTGTACTCAGAGAGCTTGCGATAGTATTCATATGCATATCCAGTTTTGACTTCGCCCTCGCCTGCCCCTTCCTGGAAGATCTCGTTCTCAAAATATCCGACCCTCACGGTTTTCTGGTCCTGGGCTTTTGAGACCGGGGCAAAAGGGATCATTACCATCAACGCGATCGCAAGGATCCCTGAAAGCACTCTCTTCATACTGTCGTCACCCCCTTTGCCAACATATGGCGTGACCTATTATTCCAACGAACCAAAGGCTTTTACCGCTTCATCAACCGTCATGTTGAAATTGCTTACCAGCCAGCCCGCCCTGCGCACCTGAGAATCAGGTTCGTCCGCAAGTCCAAGCTCCGAAAGATTCACAATACGCTTTGCATCCAACTCGCCAAATGCGGCATATACTCCGTCGAGCGACATGTCTCTGCAGGGCGTCACCATGCGCTTTGCCTGTGCCATTCTGTTCAACTCCTGCGTAGTGATGAGGAAACGCATAAACTCATTGGTCATGTCAAGGTTTGCGCTGTTCTTGTTCACGGCAAAGCTGAGCGAAATGGCATTGAGGAAATATCCGCCCTTTTCGGTGGAAGGAACGGGATGGAAGCTGTACTTGAAAGGATTTGCAGAAAATTTTTCCGATTGGCTCTCGCGCTTTTCCGTACCGGAAACAGTATTTCCTGAGGCAAACATCATCGGCACGTCTCCTTCGAAGAATCGCATGATCACGGCCTGATAATCATTTTCAAGCGCATTGCAGCTCTCCAGGTCCACGTATCCGCGTCCCATAAAATCGGCTGCCTTTTCCAAGGTATCCCGCACGTACTCTCCGGCTCCAGCCTTCATGTCATTCATCTCCTGAATGGCCTTTTCATTTCCTTGGATCTGCGCGCAAAAATACGGATAATACAGCGGGAACAGCATGAAGCTTCCCCTGTTGTAAGCCATGACGGGACTGGAATATCCGGCTTTTTTCAATGCATCGCAGACGGAAGTGAGCTCGTCATAGGTTTTGGGGATCGCAAGCCCCTCCTTCTCAAAAATGCTCTCATTCACCATCATGCCATAGGTCGTCGTATAGACGGGCACCGTCGGAACGTGACCCGCCTCGTCCTTGTACAACAGATTGTCGCGGATGCAGGACAGGTTGATCCCAAGTGCCGGATCGGAGAGGTCTTCCGCCACGTCAAAGACGGTGGCATATTCCTTTTGGTTCGCCATCCAGGGATAGGTAAAAAAGATATCCGGCGCCTCGTCACTGGTTAGCGCGGTGACAATAATGCCGTTATAATTATCCAGGAAAACGTACTTCATCTTCACGTTGGGATAATATTCCGTGAACAAATTGAATTCCGCCTCCAGTGCCTCAAAATTGTTATAATGCCCTGCGACCGTGATCTCGCACTCCGTCTGGGTATCCAGCCTTGGCACAAAGGGCCCTTCCGCATCCTTGGAAGCCTTTCCGCCCTTGCCGTCACAGCCCGTCAACAGAACCGTGAGCGACAAACCCAGTAACAATGCTTTCCATCCTCTTTTTAACATTTTCATGCTTTCATTTCCCCCTTGATCTTTCTGATCTCCTTCAAGACCAATTTCACGTCAATCGGTTTTGCGATATGTCCGTTCATTCCCGCTGCAAAGCATTCCGCCACGTTCTCAGAAAAAGCATCCGCCGTCATGGCAATGATGGGAATGCCGGATGCCCACGGATCATCCAGCGCCCTTATGGCCTTCGCCGCCTCAAGACCGTTCATCACGGGCATTTGGATGTCCATGAAGATTAGCTGATAGTCGCCCTTCTTTGCCTGTTTCATGCGCTCCACGGCCAGCTGACCATTCTCAGCCCTCTCGCTGTCCACGCCATACATCTGAAGCAACATGGATATGATCTCCCAGTTAACGTCATTGTCCTCTGCCACAAGGATACGCATTCCGGCAATGTCCGCATACGTATCTTCCCGATCGGTCCCGTCGCTTTCGTTGCCCAGTGCCTCACTGATCTTTTTATATAGCGTGGAACGGAACAGGGGCTTGCTGATAAAGCCATTGACTCCCGCTTCCTTCGCTGCTTCTTCCAGTTCAGACCAATCATAAGCTGAGATCATAAGGATCGGCACTTCCTCGCCGATCTTGGCGCGGAGCTCCCTTGCCACGTCAATCCCATTCATGTCAGGCATCTGCAAATCCAAGAGTACGACCTGATACCCTGCGTTCCCTGCCACCTTTTCAAGCGCCTGCGCCCCGCTGGAAGCAATGTCCGCCTGTACGCCAATGGAAGTCAAGGTATCCTTTGCCGTCTCCAATAATATTTCATCGTCATCCACAAGAAGCGCCTTGACGTTTGGCAGCTTTCTTGCGTCCTCTTTGACATCCGCCAAAGGGACGTCCAAAACCACGCTAAAGGTCGTTCCCTTTCCGACCTCGCTTTGACAGTCAATGGTTCCATGCATAAGATCGATCATTTTCTTTGTGATGGTAAGGCCCAGTCCAGTACCCTGAACCAGATTCACGCGGCTGTCCGTCTGCCGGGAGAACGGCTGATACATACGCTCCATGTATTCCTTCGTCATGCCAATTCCAGTGTCTGCCACGACGTAGTTGAGACGTACGGTCTTTTCCTTCTCGCCAGGCTCCTCCCAGATATCAACGCTCACCTTGCCGCCCGGCTCGGTATATTTGATCGCATTCGACAGAAGATTGATAAATATCTGATTTACGCGAAGCTGATCCGAATAGAGATACTCATGATCGAAATGCTTCACGCGGAAATTAAAGTCAATGTTCTTTTCCTTCACCATGGGTTGGGAAATGTTAAATAGATTCTCGGCACACTCCACGATGGAAAACGTCACGGGAGACAACGTAAGCTTGCCGCTTTCCACCTTGGAGATGTCAAGAATGTCATTAATGAGCGTCAACAGATGATTGCTGGCAAGATTGATCTTATGCAGGCTGTCGCGGACCACCATCTTGTCATCCATGCTCTTGCTTGCTATGGTTGTAAGACCAACGATGGCATTCATGGGCGTGCGGATGTCATGGGACATGGTGGACAGGAAATCCGTCTTTGCCTGGTTCGCGCGGTCCGCCTCCTTCGCCGTTGCCAAAAGCTGGCGGTTTAGGTAGACAAGGTTCGCCAGATTAAAAAGGAGCAACAGCAAAAGACCTGCCGAGATAATACCGACAAGCGTCCAGTTTGTTGCCGACTGCTTCAGCTCCGTCATTGGGATCATGGTCACGATGATCCAATCACCCGTGGAGTTTACGCGGGTATGACCGACCAGGCAGCGCACCCCTGAAGAATTGCGGATCTCAAAGGATCCAGGCGCGCCAAGGATCTGCGCCTCCAGCTCGTCCCGGACGGTCTGGTTATAGTCATTATAGGATTGATAAAATTCATAGAAATTGGAATTTTTGAAGGAATGGCCTTTAATGACGTAGTCACCGGTAACGTCGATCAGGGAAATCTCCGCATTTTGATAGTCCTTTGTCGGGAAAGCCCATCGTTTCTCAAAAGCCGACACGGGAATAATGCGCAGTAAGGCAGCCTCTCTCATCTGACCGCTCTGACTGTCCCTGACGTGGATCAGACAGCAGAATGCGATGGATTGAATGGCGTTTACCGGATTGGTATAGGCACGCGTCACGTTCACCGTACCGTTTTCACTAAAAAGATCATCAAAACCATTGTTAAAAATAGCAACGTTCTTGTAAGAGACAGCATAATTATCCGGGTTGGCGGCGCTGGCCATGGTGGACAGACCGGAGAACTCCCCGTTCTCCAGGAACAAGACGTGCGCCATGACTCCCGGAGTGCTTACGGAATCACGCACGTAGGCGATCGCTTCCTCTTCGGTCATCTGATTCGCATTGATGTAGTTTGCCCAGCTGTTACAGACCTGCTGCTCTCCCAAAAGATAATTCGTAGTCACGCTCTCCATGGCCACGGTCATATTCTCAAAGGCTTCCGTTTTGGATGCAAGCATCCTCTGCCGTTCACTTTCGACGTCCAGCAAAACAAAAGCCAAAATCGCAATAAAAATCACGATGTTTCCAATGATCATCATGCCTTTTTTCATTTTGTCTCACTCTTTCATTCGTTCACTCTGATGCGCTGGCGTAAAACACATTTAAAATACGCCCTAATTTATCATACCACGTTTTCTTACTTTTTCCGACAATTTTTTTCATTTTCTGATAGATTTCATGGCGATCGTTTTCAGCAAATAAAAAAAGCATGGATTCTTTGCCATTCCTTTGGCTCTGAATCCATGCAAACGTTATAAAACCTGCAATTCCTTACGTTCCATCGGCAGGTCAAATTGTGTTCCGCGAACGGATTTCCGTCACTGACGGCGGAAAAGCATCTCCCTGTATTCGCTTGGCGAGGTGCCCGTAATGCGCCTAAATACTTTTGCAAAATAGCTGGAATCGCGAAATCCCACTCGTTGCCCCACGTCCCTTACGTTCACCGCAACGTCCGCGAGCAGCTCCTTTGCTTTCTCTACCCTAAGTTCCGTCAGATAGGTAATAAAATTTTTGTCGAAGCACTGTTTGAATATCTTACAAAAATATGGATCAGAATAATTCAGACGCGACGCTGCGTCCTGCAGGGAAACGTCCTCCATGTAATGACGTTCGAGAAATTCGTAAATCTGCTTTTTTATGATCTGGGTTTTGAAGGAATCCGGTCTTGCGTCCCCTGCGTCTGCATCCGCCGTGGCTGCCTCGAACCGTTTCCCGGCACAAACCGCGTTACCCGTTACTCTTTTCTCTCCCCGCACCCTTAGGATTGCTTCCTCTAAGACGGCAATCAGTTCCTCCTTCGTTCCCGGCTTTAGGAGATAATCCAGTGCCTGCACGCGGATCGCACGCTGCGCAAATTCAAATTCATCATAGGCCGTCAGAAAAATGATGCTGCAATCAGGATCTGCCCTGCGAATGGCTTCCGCAGCATCAAGACCATTCATGCCCGGCATCGTAATGTCAAGCAATGCCACCTGGCAATGCCCCCCGGTAAAGGCGCTGACTGCCTCTATGCCGTTGGCAGCCTGAAAAATCTCCACTTCATCTTCAAAATAACTCTGTATGGTTTTACAGAGCACTCTTCTTTCTATCGGCTCATCATCTGCAACGACAATTCGACACTTCTCCATGATGCTCATCCTTTCAAGGCATAAGCCTTGCAATCTTTTCGATCGTATCCATGTAGGGCTCACAGTATTTCACGTACACTCCGGAGAGAGCCTCGCGAAAGCGCGCCCTCTCCTCAGGCGTAAGCTCCGTCACCTGCGTTCCGTGCTCCAGCGCAATCTGCCTTGAGGATTCTTCCCTCTCCTTCCACAGCTCTCTTTCATATAATGCAGACTCCCTGGCACATTCCTTAATAATCTCTCTGTCCTCTTCGCTGAGGGAACGCCAGACGGCCGCTGAACAAATCTGCATTTCAGGCACCCTGGTATGTTCATCCACCAGATAGTATTTCGCCACTTCATAGTGCCTCATGGTTTCATAAGAGGGCCAGTTGTTTTCGGCACCGTCAGCCAGGCCCCTTTGCAAATACGAATACACGTCGGAATAGGTTACCTTCAACGCCGTGGCTCCAAGGGCCTCCACCATGTCCGCCATCATGTCGGACTCCTGCACGCGGATCCGCATGCCCGCAAAATCCTCCAAACGCGAAATCGGTTTTTCGACGGAATAAAAATTCCTTGCTCCCGCATCATACCAGGAAAGTCCTACAAGATCATATTCCTCCGTCCTCTTTAGAAAATCCTCTCCAATCTCTCCGTCGAGAACGTTCCACATGTGCTCCGCATTATTGTATAAATACGGCAATTGCAGGACGTTCATGTCCGGAATGAGCTCTGCCAGCTGAGACAGGGAAATCCGCGCGAACCCAATCCCCCCATATCTCATTTGTTTGATGACTTCGCTCTCGAGCCCGAGCTCCCCGTCACTTTTTAATAAAATCTTGATCCTTCCATCCGTCTTCTCATAAACCAGCTCCGCAAAACATTTTCCGCCCAGCGTGGTCGGATAGTCTGCCGTCTGGTTGTCCGCATAAAAGAAAACATAGTCCGGAGCCTTCCTGCCCGCCGACCTTGTCTTCCACGTCACCACCCCGAAAACAATGACGGCGAGCAGGCAAAGGATCACGATCATGATTCTCTTTTTCTTCATTTCGCATCCCTTCCTTTCCCGTCACGTTCTTCGTTTCCGTCTTCTGCCGCAAGGCTTCCGCCTTCGTCCGACTCCACAAGCTTCCCGCTCCCGTCTTCCGTTGCAAGATCCCCGCTTTCATCTTCTTTTTCCGCAAGGTCCGTCTCGCGGCGCAGTGGCACAAAAAGCTGAAGGGTGGTTCCTTCGCCCTCCCTGCTTTGGATCGTCAGCTCCGCATGATCATACATTGTCGCGATCCTTCGGTGAATATTGCCGATACCGATTCCCACCTGATCATAGTTTCTGTTTTTCAGATGCTCCCGAAGCTGATTTAATTCCTCCTCGCTCATTCCGATCCCCGTGTCTTGAATGGTAATGCAAAGCCTACCGTCCACCTCGTCAAACTGCGTTCTTACCACGCCTCCCTCAATCTTTGGCGACAGACCGTGAACCACGGCATTTTCCAAAAGCGGCTGAAGCGTGAACGTGGGAATCAAAACCTCCTGCGCCTTTACGTTACACCGTACCTCATATTCCACCCGGTCTCCAAACCGCATTTTCTGGAGATACATGTAGTCCTCCGCCACCTTCAGTTCCCGGGCAAGTAAAACCTCCGTCGTCTGGTTCTTTAGGTTATAGCGGAAAATCGAACTGAGGGCTTCGATCATCTTTTCCGTAGTCTGCGCCTCTTCCAGGTTTGCCATTCCCTCGATTACGTTGAGCGTGTTAAACAAAAAGTGGGGATTGATCTGATTTCGTAAGAGCTCCAGATTCATAATCTCCAGCTGTTTTTCCACCTCAAGGGTCTCAATTTCCTGTAAATGTAATTTTTCCAGTACCTCCCGTTTCTCCTCCAACGCGCTGATATACTCACCCGTGGCATATTTCATCTTATTGAACACGCTGACAAGCTCCCCCAATTCATCTTTCCGGTCCGTCTCCACGTCTGCAATGTAAAAATCATTGGCGGCGATTCTTCTTGCAGCCTTTGTCAAATGCATGATCGGGGAAATAATTCCGCGATTTAAGGCTCTGGTGCTCCAGGCAGCAGTCACCAGCAACAAGAGGCAGATAATGATTGCCAGCGCAGGCGCCAGATAGAAAAAAGGCAGATAGGACCGATACCGCAGATTCCCCTCGGCCACGGTCGTCGTGGAAAAACGCTTTGCGTAGGTCAAAAGATAGTCCTGCATCTCATAGATTTCATAGAGCTGATCGACGTATTCGCCTCCCGCCGGGTTCCCTTCCGCAAGGAATTGATCCCGGCGCGTGCAATAAATGTCATAGCTTGATCTTAATGCCTGGAGCTGTGCAAGACGCTCTTCCCCGAGCTTTGGGTCCTCGGGCGAAATACTGCGGATTGAGGCGCGGGTTGCGTTAATCTGCGTCTCCAGCGCCTTTTTGTTTTCCTCCGTTCTCTCATGCACGTACAGGGCAAACTTGTCCTTCTCTGCAGACAGCTTTTCCGTCATCTCGCCGCCCCTGGCGTTTTCCTCCATAATCTGGCTCAGATCCACCGTCAGGAACTTAACCACCCAAAGATCAAACGCCACCAACGTCAGCACGATCAATAAGACCACGCAGGCAAGGACTGCAGTTTTATTTTTTATGGTTAATCTCTGCCACAGTTCATTGATTTTTTTCATTGGGATCCATCTTTCGTCTTTTCTAATACTTCTCTTGTTTTTTCATCATATCACAATCGGATCGAAAAGACAGCAGTTTTCCCTTAAGATACTGGAAGAAATCCTCCTTTTGATCTCCAAGCACCTGATTAGTCAATACGTATCCATGAACGTCGTCCGAAAAAATAATGATGGAATCACGTCTCCGGATGGCATTTCGTATGCGATTCCAGGTGAGTTGCTCATGTTTTTCCCCGGTCGTTACGCGGATACCATCGTCGTTCACCAAAAGCTCAACGGCCTTAGGGCCGTCCTCCAAAAGCTTCGCGCACCTTCCGAGAATCGCCAGGGGTTGGATCAGCGGGAAAAAAGCGCAGCCGAAAACCAAGAGTCCCCTTGCAAAGCTCCCTGCAACGTTCCAGAACCGGAAGGCCGCGCAAAATGCAGCAACCGTAAACGTGACGTTCACTATCCCCGCCAAGGACCTGTAAGTGGCAGACATCGCCATCTTCCACAGGTCCGTCGCCCTTACCTTACAACAAAACTGATATTCCACGCACCCCGCTCCTTTCTCTTAAATCCATTTCCAAAAAACGGCCCCTTATTTCATCAGCAAATTGGGGAGGAACATGCTGATCTCAGGTATAAAGGTGATCATCATAAGAACTACGACCATACACGCATAAAATGGCAACGTAGCCTTGACTACTCTTTCCATTTTTACCTTTCCTACTGCTGATCCGATAAAAAGAACCGCACCCACGGGAGGCGTTAATAGACCAATGCCACAGTTAAGCACGATCATGATTCCAAACTGCACCGGATCAATTCCGATGGACGTGGCGATGGGCAGCAGGATGGGCGTTGCAATCAGAATAATGGGTGCCATGTCCATGATGCACCCCAGGAACAGCAAAATCACGTTCAAAAGCAATGCGATCAGAATCGGGTTATCCGTCAGCCCTATGATGGCATTTGCCGCCAAATCCGGCACGTGCAGCGTCGTAAGACAATATCCAAAAATGCTTGAAGAAGAGATCAGAATGAGCACAATGGAAAGCGTGTCGACGCACTGCTCCAGATTCTTCCAGACGCCCTTCCAATCCAGTCCCTTATAGATAAATACGCTGACTATGAGACTGTAGATTACGGCAATGGCTGCAGATTCCGTGGCAGTGAACCAGCCGCCGACCACGCCCACAACGACTATGATGACTGCTGCAAGAGCCCAGAAGGATTCCGCGAGCTGCTTTGCCAGTCTTTTCAGGCTAAATTTCTCCCCTTTAGGATAATGTCTTCTCTTTGAAATCACGTAGGAGCCGATCATGAGAGAGGCAGCCAACAGAGCTCCCGGCGCATAACCTGCCAAAAATAGACTCCCGACCGACACGCCGCCGGCGCTCATGGCGTAGATGACCATGTTATGGCTCGGCGGAACCAGCAAGCCTTCACAGGACGAAGTGATGGTCACTGCCGTGGAAAAATCATCGTCATATCCCTGATCCACCATCATGGGAATCAGAATGCTTCCAAGGGAAGCGGTATCTGCTGAGGCGGAGCCGGAAATTCCGCCGAAAAAGTATGATGCCACAATGTTTACCATAGCCATTCCGCCAGTCATCCATCCGACGCAGGCATCCGCCAGTTTGATGAGTTTATCCGAAATTCCTCCGCTCCCCATTAGACATCCCATGGTGATGAAAAAGGGAACCGCCATCAGGCTAAAGGAACTGATGCCCTTCACCATCTGCTGACAGACCGTCGTAAGGGGCAACCCCTGATATAACAGGCAAAATATGGATGACAGCGCCACGGCATAAGCGATGGGAAACCGCAGCAGGATCATGATCAAAAAACTAATGAGTAAAACGGCAATCGCCGCACCGTTAACGCTCATGCTTTCTTCTCCTCCTTGATGAACATGCTTTTTACGTGACCGTACAGGGCTTCCAGTTCAAACACGATCATGGCAAAGCCGGCCACGGGAATGGGAAAATACATCCAGAATCTTGAGAGCTTTGGCATGCTGACGTAGGTTCCCTTGGCTCCTATTTTCACGGCATAGTTCCACCCCACCACCAGCATCACCACGGCAAGACCCATAACGCACAAATCTGCCATAAGATCCAGAAATCTCAGCAGTTTTTTGGGAAGATAAGCATCCAAGGCCGTCATGCGTATGTGTGCGCCGCGCCTGATCGCCAGGGCCGCTGAGAGCACTGCCATGTATGCCATCAGCGTAAGGACCACCTCCTCACTCCATGCGGGATCCGGAATAAACGGCACGTACCTGCCCAGCACGCTCATGCCGGTGATTAGAATGTCTGCTATGAGAAGAAGCTTGCAGATCAAAAGCACGGCTTGATAGGTAACGTCATAAATGGGTTTCAGGCGGTCTATCTTTTGAAATATTGTTTTCATGCGTCCTCTTTTCTGCCGCCAAAGGGCAGCCTATATTTCTTTTCCAAACAATGCTTCAGGGAGCCGACGTGCCGTTTCCGGCCTCCTGCTCCCTGCGCATTTTAGGTATTTTGTGATGCCATCGGCTTTCAAAGTCGATGCCTTCTTTGAGCAGGCACAAACGGCATTTTTACTTCAGGCCCTGACGTTATTTCATGTCAAGGATCTGCTGGTACAGCTTTTCCTGTCCCTTAATGTTTTCGTCAATGACCGATTTTACGGCATTCTGCCAAGGTGTCTTGTCCGTGACCTCGATGACGTGAACCCCGTCCTTCTTAAGCTGATCGAGAACCTCTTTTTCCTTCTCTTCGGAGATGGAGCGATTGTACTCAGAGGCCGCTTTTCCGGCTTCGATCAAAATCTTTTGCTGCTCTTCGGAAAGCTTGTTCCATGCCGCATCCGTGATGATGACCTGAATGGCTCCCAGAGTATGTCCGTCGAGGATCATATAGGGCGCAACCTCCGGAAAGGCATTGGATTTATAGTTTGCGATCGGCTGTTCCGCACCGTCCACCACCTTCGTCTGCAGTGCCGAATACAGCTCGCCAAAGCTTACCACTGTAGGGGATGCGCCAAGGCCCTGCACCAGGCCGTTCATGATGGGATCGTTGGACACTCTCAGCTTCATTCCCTTGAAGGAATCGATGCCGGAAATCTCATTCACGGTAAAGAAATGCCGGAAACCCTCTTCTCCATAGAACAAGCCTCTTACGCCGCTGCCATTTTCTGAAGGCTCCCTCAGGAATTCGCTTGCCAGATCAGAGGTCGCAAAATTCCAAAAATGATCGCGGCTCACAAAGGTGTAAGGCAGGGAAAGAAGCATGGATTTTTTCCCGCCATAGCTCGTCAGGGCAAATGCGGAAATACGGGAAATATCGATGGTTCCGCCCTCTCCAAGCATGGTGTCGAGCACGTCGTTTTCTGATCCGAGCACTCCGCCTGCCTGAAGGTCGATCACGATCGAACCGTTGGATCTCTTTTCCACCTCTTCCTTAAACTTCTGGTCCGTCATGCCAACAATGGTGTCCAGCGGATTAACCTCCGCCATAACCAGCTTGACGGTCGCAGCTGAATTAGCTCCGCCGCCGGAGGCATCATTCTTTGCCGCAGATGCCTTCTCAGGCGCGGCTACGCCGCACGCTGCCATGGAAACTGTCATGATTGCCGCCATAATTACTGCCAAGACTTTCTTTCTCATTTACGTAACCTCCCTTTTTTCGATCGGGGCTTTCTCTCCCCACATTTTTATTATAAAAGCTTCGATTTTCGGGAAATAGCGTAAATTTTTAACAATCCAGTGAAATTTTTAAGATATGGACTGCCTATCGCGACCTACCTTCCCCGCAGGCGGTTATAATAAGCGGTCTGCACTTCGTAAACGGAGGTTTTTTCAAATTCGGTTTGTTGTTTGCCCCTGATATCGAAAACGGCAAACTCACCTGCCTGATTCTCGACAACGTAGAACTGATGCTCCGTATCCGAACCGAACGTTGTGATCTTTTTGTAGACGGGCTCAATGATAACGTGTAAGTTTTCATCAAGCACCCCGCAGAATATATCTTTTTCATCCCATACGGAGAATTGTAATTGACGTGCATAGGTTTGCGTGAAGCTGCTCATGGAATCTGAAATCCAACCCTCCATCTCGCCGGACAGGGCATTTCCCTTGGCATCGACCAGCTTCATCTTGGAATCTGCCAGCCCGGCGGAACCGTTCCCCTGCATCGTAACGAGGAAACAATTTTCAGAGACGTAATAAATTGTCCGGTACTCCGGTTGCAGGATAAAATGATACTGCTCGTCCAAAAGCGCAGTTCCCTGATCTCCGATCGCTTTGTAATAGATGCGCAGCGAATCCGCCCCTGCATGATCATACACATAAATCGGGTACCTCGTGATGAGGTTGTACGCAATGGGAACAATGACGGTGAGTTTTTCATCCACAATACCGTACCGGCTCATCACGCGGATCATGCCGCCGTCATAAGGAGCATACTCACGATTTTCTACCATCAGCTGATCAAAAGCACGATCCAGCTTGAGAATACATCCGCAGTAACTGACGTCTGGCTCGCACCCCATATTTTCATACTCTTTGATCTCCTTCGAGACTGAAATGCACAGCTTCCTGCCTTGTACTACTTTCTTAACGTCGTCCACCTTTTTCAGAAAGGCGCCGTAATCCTCGTACACGTACAGAAATACAAGGTATGTTTCTCCATCTTTCTCCAAAACAAAATACTTGTCATTCTCAAGAAGAAGCAGATCAAAGTAAGCATCAAAAGCTCCCGCGTCGTTGCACTCGCTGTATTTGAGAAAATCCTTTGTAAGCGTCATATACTGCGATACGTCAGCAAAGCACTTTGCATCTGCCAGCGCCGCGTTCTCAATCTTTCGTTCGTTTTCAATCTTTTGCCCGTTCTCAACCCTTTTGGTCTCGATTCTTTTCGCATTCATCGGAACCGCCACAAATATTGCCAATAACGTTATCAGAAATCGATACATAAAAAATCCCGCCTTTCTTCGTAAGTCCTATTCCATAAGACGACGAAAAAGACGGGATGTTCTTGTGAAAAGTATCAAATTCGCCTATGGCAGGAAGTAATTCCACAAATCAGGACATTCCCCGGGGGACTGCCCTACAATAAAAAGGAGCCTAAAGAGGCAAAGTTGTGTCTCTTTAGGCTCTTAGTGACAGGGAAGAAGGGCTGTATGAAGTTCTTTTTAGTGCGTGTCATAGAAACAAACGCTTTCCCATCGATTAATAGTCATTATGCGTTTTCTCGTTTGAATAAGTACCGACAGACTTCAGTTTTTTGCCTGTAAAGTCATCATTCACGCTCACGTGCACTTCCTCATAGACTTGCAGGCAATAAGGACAACGAACCGACGCCC